>Ga0179593_1464082_pt1 | contig 12331 bp, 10 predicted proteins | sample CZODoug2_1_08_16_FD_185931 | JGI IMG/M metagenome (GOLD analysis project Ga0179593, IMG submission 185931) | Vadose zone soil fungal communities from Angelo Coast Range Reserve, California, USA - CZODoug2_1_08_16fungal (PacBio error correction) | ecosystem: Environmental > Terrestrial > Soil >...
GGTCGCAATGACAGGTCGAGCCTGGGGGGTCGCGCGTATCCGGCGTCCGTTTCCAAATGACGTAGGAGGCATCTTTTGCCGGGGCGACAGAAAATGCATGAGATCCGAAGTAAAAGGTTGAGACAGTCGAAAAAAACGTAAGGGTGAGAGCCCTGGAACTGCATAATTCTATCAATTCGCGTGCAAATAACCCGCGCATTCTTGCGGGGTCTCCGGAGAAAGCGAAGGAAAAAACGACTGGTGGAAATCGGGGAGGGGGGTTCTACCAATTAGTTGCCTGACGCCTCTTTTAGTCAAGTTAGGGTTTGACGCTGGGGAGGGCGCTGCTGCCTCATGACCCTGAAAAGAGATCTCGCGCTCCTCGGGTTATGCAACCGAATCGACGAGGAGAAGGGGGGGGGAAGCGAAACCTACTCGGCGAAATGATCTCGGGAGCTAACGCATGAAGTAGGGCTTCCGTCTAACTGCAAAAACTTTGGGCAGGGGACCAACCAGAAGATCGGGATGAAGGAACATTAATGAATCCGTAGACGCAACAAGAGATCGTTCAACTTAACGATTAGAGCAATCGTCGGAAGGACGGGGGTTCGCAAGAGGATAAAGAGAAACATTTATCGGCGGGGCTTCATTCATCAAGGTATGGTCGGGGAAGCTGAGAAAAAAGATTCGGAAAGGCCTAGGCCGGGCTTTGGAAGAGGTTGGACGTTGGTAACCTAGTTGCTTGCCCTGGGGCCGGGAGGTCACTAAAAGGAAATAACGGGGGAGAAAAGTCACGGAAAAAGAAGCAAGAAAGGAAAGCAGACCATTAGGAGATAATGATTCAAGAGGATACTGCCGGGACCGAACAGGAAAAGAGACAGAAAGTGTCGACATAAAAAAGTGTGGGAAAAATAAATAGAACAGCGAATACAGATCAAATCCTGCTCGGGACAGAATAAGGGGGAAGAGCTGCTAAAGCGACAAATTCTCGGGAGGCGGATCGGATGGCTTCAGGGGCCAGCTTCTTGCAAAAGGCTACTAGGGAGACGAGAGCCAACAAAAAATTTAAAGAAAAAGAAAGGAAATCGGGGTTGCGATAAAGGAAATCCAAAATACTTCTGGTAACTCGGCTCTCTTACGGGGGGGGGGATTACGTTCAGGGGACCGGGGCATCCTATGGGCTTCGAAATCGGGGGACTGAGAGTTAGCGCACCGTGCCCTCTCTATCAGGGATTAATTCGTGGAGAAGATGAGGGCCACGGGAAACAGCAGGAAGAAAACACTAAGGGAGGACTCCAGTAGAGAGAGCTGAAACAGCGTACAAGATCGAATTAGGTCGAGCATGAGATGGCCTAGCGAGAAATCGAAAGACAAAGGAGTGGGGAATCACACTCTTAAACTTTTTGGGAAGGGGGGAGGTGAATCAGCAACCGGATAGGAAGAATTACAAAGCTCGCTGATCTCTCGGAGAGGTTCAATTCGCCTCGGGAGGGTGAGTAGAGGATACAATCTCAGGAGTCGAATTAGGAAAAGTCGCCAAGAAAAATCTGAAAAAGGGAATATCCGTAACAATGGACGAAGGGAGTCGCGTTCGTGGTCACAATATTACAACATAAGAATAGAGAAAGATGGTGTAGTCTAAGTATAAGAGGCGAACCAACCGCAGAGGGAACGGGCTTTCTAAAAACTGGCAGGGGGAGGCAGCGGAGAATTACTGGGGAGTGGGGGTACGGCGGGCTTTCGAACTTTCTGTTCGGGGGTTAGGTCACGGGCCGAACACCCGGCTAGTATGTATGGTGAGCTATGAAGTGGTCCTAAGGGTAGCTTTTGACGAGCGCTCCAGAATCATCCGTTAGTCAACTACAGGACACGCGGCACCGGGATCGATTGTTGAGGGGGAGGGGGATCTTTTTGGAAAAAAAAGACTTTTTGATTCTTTCTAATCTACAGTTCAAAAAACGGCAACCAGTAGGCGTGAGGCCGGGTGTCGTGAAAGGGGTTAAAAAAAAAAACTACTGCTCCTTAAGAGAAAGGCCTGGAGGTGCTTTGTCTTAAATGACAATGCATGCTCGGCAAAGGGGGAGGGGCTGAAAGATAGGGAGACGGAACTCCAGGGCCGGCCGCCCTCCAAGGGAAGTGCACAACAAACGTAGGAAAATCTCAAAAATGAAAGAAGGCAGTCCGGGGGGGGAGACAAAAGGCTTGGAAAAAAGATAACAAGGAGGGAGCCAAAGGATTGCGGAGTCAATTTCAAAAGTGCTAAGTAGCTCCTGGAGGGCTTCTAGACTGACCATAACCGCAGAAGGGGAATTGGGAGATCTGGGTTGACAGAGGGGATACGATGCTGAAACCCCTATAGGACGTTCAAAACCCCTACACAGAGACATCGACCCGCCCAAGAGGTTCAAAAAAGGGAAATTGGCAACAAGAGAGGAGATGGCGGGGGTTCGTATTGGGTATCTCTGACGGTTGTTGTCTGTTGCAGTGAAAAAGCTTTGCATCTAGGGGAAGTGTCGGGGAGAGAATTCGGAAGGAGGGTGACCCTTGGGTATAGAGGGTCCTTGCAGCGGACTCACACCTTCCATACATGCTCATTCCCGCTCGATATCGGCGTTCGCGGGCCATTGAAGGTCGAGCAGTCTCTAAGAGGGGGGTTAAGAAGAGTCTATCATGGGAAGGGAGAGAGATACCAAAAAACAGTATAAAGAGAGATATCTTCAACTGAGTACAGGTTGTACCGATGTCGAGACCTGCGTCAATCGGGCGAACCTCAACACAGCTGAGATGCTGGCAGGGGGGGGCCGAGCCGGGGAAGGGGAAGGGTACAGTGCTTCTCATTTAAAAAAAAGCACCCCCATCACAAGGCAAATAGCCGAAATTAAGAGGGTGTTATAATTCCCAAAAAGAAAAGGGGCAGAAAGATGAATGGGCTGGAAAACATCAGCAGACCAAAAGGGCCCCTACTTTTCAGGGTACTCCCACCACTAAGAAAGACCAACTAGGGAAGTTAAGTGGAAGGGCGGTCTGTTCATAGGGTGGGGGTCGGTCTCTGGCTGGAGGCTAATAGTGTCAGGGGGGACGCGGGGGGAAAAGGGAGTGAACAAAAAAGAATAGAAAGGCTAGGCCCGGGTATTTTTTATTCAGGAGGGCACATCCCCTAAGGACAGCTCTGAGTATCCGGGGCAAAAGGGAACAAAGAAATCACGGAAGAAAGAAGGGGGAGTATCTCTGTGCAAATCTGTCTCTGTCAAAAAGGAAAACTGCACTCATAGTTCGTTGAGAGAGGACTATGTGTGGGTGTCGGAGGGAGACACAATAGATTGAGGGGAAGGGCGCATACGAATCATTAAAGAGTGCAGAGATCTTTCCTCGTCAAAAAACCAGGACCGACCCATAGCATGGGCCATAGGGACAGGGGAAAAGCAAACCAAGAAGGTCCCGACACTGAGACACGCCTGCAGGATGGTCTGCTAGGACCAGGAGAAAACTGGAAAGAACAGGGGTGCAGCCAAAGCTACTAATGGGTGGCGACGTACGGCCGAGAAGAAGCGGCACCCAACCGAAAGAAATGAAAAAACAAAAGGCCCCATAGGAATCCTACTACCGTGCCCCGCGCCACCTTGACTTGGTAGGAAAAACGGCTAGGGGCAGGAAAAAAGGCGGATCGGAGCCCATTCCGTTGAAAAACTGGGGTAACGCTGCTATACATCAAGAAAGAAGGGGGGGGGGAAAGAGTGGGAAAAGGAAGAAGAAGGGTAATAGAAGTTGGCCGTGAGGGGGGAGAGTGTGGGGAGAGGGAGGGGGGAGAGGCTAAATAGGGGGGAAAAGGTGAGGGTGAAAGAGAGGGGGGATGAATGGGAGGAAGATGGGGTGGGGTGGGAGGGGGGAGAAGGCGTGAAGGGTGGAGTAGGGCAGATGGAGGACGGGAGGGGGGAGAAGGCGAAGAGGAGGGAGAGGAGAGGGCGGAGGTGAAGAGTAGAGAAAAGGGGAAATGAGTGGAAGAGAGAAAGTGAAATCATGGTGGAGGGGGAGATAGTGGGATAGCCGAAAGTAGGGTCGTAGAAGGGGAGTGGAAGAAGGTTAAGGGGAAGCGAGACGAGGCGGTAGGTGGTAAAATGTAGGAGTGGAATGGGGGTATAGGGGTGAGGTGAGAGAATGATGAGGGAAGCATGGAGAAGGGGGGGAAGGGATAAAAGGGATTAGAAGAGAGAGGTGTGGGGGGGGAGGGGATGTAAACATAGGATAGGGAATATGGGGGGTCATAAAAAAAACAAGCTTGGACAGGGAAGGGCAGGAGAAGGCAAAAAGGATAAACGGGGAAGGGTTGTGGAAAAGGGGAAGGGAGGTTGGGTGAGGGGAAGGAGGGCGGGGGAGATGAGGTGGGGAGGGCAGGGGGGGAAAAATAGAGTCTAGAAGGGAGAGGAAGGTGTGAGGGGCCTAAGACTCGAGTCAGGAGATAAAAATGCGGCGGGAAAGATAACGCAAAGGGGGGGGGGGAGTAAACGGGAAGGGAACCTAAAAAGAGGTAGAGTTTCGTTGGTGGTAGTCTAGAATGGGGGAGGGGGTGAGAGAGGGGTGAAGGGCAGCGTGTAGGGGATGGGAGAAAGAGAGAAAAAGGGGGACGCGAGTGGAGAGTTAGTGGGAAGAGGGGAGGGGAAGATGGCAGAGAGGCGGGAAAGGAGGAGCTGGGTAACGGGAGAAGGAGAGGGGAATAGTGAGACATAAAGGGGGGGGGGTAAGAAGAAGGAAGGAAGAGAATGAATAAGAAGGGATGAAGGAGACGATAGGACAGGGAAGGGAGTAGGAAATAGTGGGGGAAGAGGAGGGGAAAGGAATGAGGAGAGGACTGGATAAAGGCTAGGCAGGGGCGTAAAGAGGGGAGGGAAACAAATTGCGGAGTGGAGGAGAAAGAGAGGGCAGGGGACGGCGTAATAGATGGGGGGCGGGAGAGAGGCAAGGGAGCGCGAGATAGTAAGGGGGGGGGAAGAGAGATAGGATAAGAGGAAGGAGTGGGAGAGGGGGAAGTGTGAGGCTAGAGGTGAGATGGAAGGAACAGTGGTGGGGGGGGAAGGGAGACAGTGGGGGGGGGGGAGAAAGGAAACGGGTGAAGTAGGAGATAGCGGTGGGGGGTGTGAATCGGAGTGTTGGAAAAGAGTGGTGGGCACAGGGAAGATGGAGAGGGTGGGGAAGGGGAAGGGACTAGGGATCAGCGTGTTTAAGAAGGAGGGAGAAGGCGGGAGGGTAGGGATTAGAGGTAGCTAGAAGGGGGGAGAGGAAGAGGGGCAGGTGGGAGAGGTGAGGTGTAGTTGAAAGAGGATTATCGGCTTATGGCGAAGAGAAGAGAATAGACTAGGAGGGAAGGTGGGGTGACGGAGGGGAGGGGGTGGAGACGCTGGGGTGGGCAAAGGCGGTAAAATAGGGGGGGAGGAGATTGTGCAATGGTAGGGGCGACGGAAGAAGATGTACGGGAGAGTAGGGGGGTTGGGGGGAGGGCGAAAAGAGGGGAGCGGGAGTTGTGCGAGTTAGAAATGGGGGAGAAAGTGGAAAAGAGGAGGACGACGTGCGGGCGGATCCAATGTAAATGGTGGTGAGTGGGGTGGAAAGAAGAGAGGAGTGGAGGGAGCGCAGAAAGTCAAGGAGATAACGGAGGGGGGGAGTATGTATAGAGGTAGATCATTGATTATAATGGGGAGGGCAGGGGGGAGGAAGGGGAGGGAGGGAGGTTAGAGGAGGATGTTGGGAGGAGGGGTGGAGGGAGGAAGGAAAGTTTAGGTGCTAGGCCCGTAACCACTGAACCAGAAAAACGGAAAAAGAAAAGCGTCAACCGCCGTCCGTAGAGAACGCCAACAATCGCGAAGGGCGATCATTCACTGTCCAGGGGAGGGCATAATTCTAGAGGGTTGGGGTGACGAAGGGGAAGAAAAAAAATTTGAACAAAAGATCTGAGGATGGTGGTCAGGATTTACCTCATTCGATGACTTTGGGCGGAAGAAGTTGTGCACGTGAGAACGGACGGGAGGGTCATGCTAGTATCATGCTAAGCAGGGATTATCATCTCTCCCCTGCTCTAGGGGGAGAATTGAATACGCGCCGGGAGGCGTGAAAAGCTGGATCCTTGGATGGAAGGTCCTTCGTTCTATTTTTCCGATCCTATACAACATTGTAATTAGTGTACTACTCAAAAAAAGGAGGGGGGAGAGGGCAGGGTTCGTTTTCATCCAAGGGGGAAATGAGGATAAATCCTCCTCGGGATCCATCTTGGATACTGGGGGGAAAAAGGGCGATGGGGCAGCGCGATAGGAGGCCGAATTGGAGCACAGCTCTTAATACTCGAGGCTCAGTATCTTCTCTCCCTGCAGACAGCTCAGGCTGCCGGGGAGTGCTAAGATCGTCAAAACAATTTTGAATGGCCTCATCACCGAATTGGTAACTCTTACAGTAAGACACACCAGTCGAGCTATATAAGACAGAGAAAGGAGTCACATATCCTGAGAGGAGAAAAAAAAAATTATCGCCATCTGTGTCGTAAGAGGGGTGCTCTATAATCGTAGGACAGGGAAATCCGTGTGTCAGGCAAACAGGACGTCTACAATTCGAGATGGAAAGAAAATGGGTCAAAGGAAAGCGAACTGAGGGGGAGGCAGAAGAAGGACTGTGAGAAGTGTCGGGGGGGAGATTTCTAAAGGATATTATTGTGTCTTACCACTCGTGGTACCTTCTGGTGGCAACCAAGAAAGGGATTGAAAGGTTAATGCTGGAACCGGAAGTAAGACGAAGACTAACCAGCTCTCTCAAACAACAAATTATTAGAGTACCGCTCTCCCTTCGTTTAACAAAAAGCGGGGAAGGAATGACGGGAAAGGGGGAAAAGGGGGCCGGTCCGAATAAGTTGGGCGGAAGGAAACAGCCAAGCTGGGTAGCTAAGAAGCAATACCGCTCCCGAGGAGACTGTATGATCAAGGGAAGAAAGAGAGAGGGGAAAAAGAAGAGTAGGATCAACTTCAGGAAGAAAAGTATGAGAGAATCCTGCTGCCACGAAGGAAAGCTTCAACATGCCGATAAAAACCCAATCAGACAGGGAAATCATGGTCGGCCCGAATTCCGTGATCTGGATCGGGTGAAAAACGCGATCACTCTTCAGCTGGAGTGTGCCGTGAAAGGGGGGGTCAAGGAGGCCGGTCAAGGGGGGGCCTGCCTGTAATAAGACGCGCGTCAGCGTCTAGGCGTATCTAGAATTGAGGTACAAAGGGAAGGAGAGAGCCCAGGCACGCCGGAGGGCAAGAGAGTGGAACAGCGACAAGAGAAGGGGAGGGATTCCTCTCAGTCCAGTCAGCAAAAAAACAACGAGACAAAGAGGAAAAAAAATGGTGGATTGCGTGGATGAAAAAGAATAATGGCGAAGAGAAAGTAATCGGTTCTCTGATCAGAAGAGGCTGTAAAAAAAAGACGCCGAGAGCGGGGGGAACGAGGGGAGAAAAAAAAAGGAGCAGTCTCAGTTAGAGGCTCAGGCTCAGACACTATATTTAATACGTCCACAACAGGCAAATAAAGGATAGATAGAAGGGAAAGCTTACCCACCATCCGAAAAGCACTTTGGGGCAACTTTTCTCTCACTAACGCCGCAACCCACAGGAAAGGGGAAAATGGGGTCGTATCATAGGGACGGGATCGCGCGACGCGATTCAGTTGTTTCTTGGATCTGAAAGATCTCCGCGTTGCAACGAAGAGGGTCGGGAGGGGGAAAAAAAGGAAAGGGGCACTAGCACCCGGCCGAGTAGGGAGGGATATGCCGGGACACAGGCATTTTACGTGTCTACGGTCAAAAAAAATCCTTTCTTCAGAAAAAAAAAGGGGGACAAATGAGCGAGGCACCGGGGGATATTAGGGGGGGGTAGATGTGGACTTGTTGGTTGTTCCTCAAAAGCTGGTTTCCGAGAGGTATCGGCAGTAAACCAACAGGCGGGCAATCGAAGAGGGGGGGGGGGGGAGGGACCGTGGCTCGCTCGAGGAAAGGGGGGACGGCAGAAAACCACAGCGCTGTCTCAGTTTAAACCTGGATTTTTCTTTCGTCTGACATTCTGGAAAATACGGGTTGGGGCCGAGAAGAGAGAGGGGCAGCTCAAAAGAAGGCGGCATGCCGGAAAGACACTCACGAGGTCTTGAGCGCCACCGTCTACCTCTTCCATCCTACTAGGCGAGGGGGAACATTCAAAGGGGCAGGAGGAACCTGGAAAAAGGAAGGGAAGGGGGGGGGAGGGACTCAACCACTGGACTCGGGATGACTAAGAGATGGGGGGGGGGGCGTGCGAAAGCCTTAAGAAACATACGGTCAAAAAAAAAACAAAAAAAAAACAAAAAAAAAAAAAACAAAAAAACAAAAAAAAAAAACCTCATGACTTGGTCGAAGGGAAAGGGGGGGGGAAAAACACTTGTTGGGGGACAGCTGCCGATCGCCCCGTCCTTCTGGGGTACATCCCAAAAAACGCCAAAAAGAGCCCTCACTCCCAAAGCTTTCTCCTCCCTGTCCTAGCAGGGGTCGAGGGAGTGTAAAGAAAAGGTAGGTGTTTTGGGAGCGGGGTTCGGGACGGGTTGCAGCTTTATAATGTACTCAGCCAGGGTGGGGGTACGAGAAAGGTCTGCAGGTTTTGACCGGGAGGGGGTGAGGGTAACGCTGTCCAATGATCAGTCTATCAAAATGGGACTTCAAACATTCGCGTCCACTCCAGGAAGGTGAACGGAGGGGGGGGGGAGGGACCCGGCTGGAGGAAAGGTGGACAGGCGAACGCTTTAAAATCGAATCTTCCGATACTATCCTCTAAACACCCAACGGTGGTATGAAACAGGAATGAGCGAAGTTGGTAAAGGGAACGTTTCGAAGCACGTGAGCAGTCAATGCCTGGCTACCCACCTGACAGGCTAGTGAAAAGAAGAGGGTGCTGGCCAGGGGGGGGGAGAAAAGCGAATAACTCATTACAGTCCACCACCCATCACATCGGCAAATAAGAAGAAAAGCGAAGCGTTATAATGAAAACAGGGAGAGGCATTTTCAAAGGATGAACTCATCCCATACAATAGCGCAATTCCCCTACGTTTACCTCCCCCATCCCGGCGGGGGAAAGGAGGAAGGAAAGAGGGGGGAGATAGGAAGAGGGTCGGGGGTCGGAATAGGACTAACGAGTGTGAAACTCGAGAGGCATCACCGAACGCATTTTCACACCAAATACGGAAAGGGAATGATGTGTATTCAAGTAGGAAGAAGCAGATAACTCGGAAGCATCGGAGTAAAAAATGTTAAATTCGGTGACTTAGCATAGAGAAGCACTATGCCTGTCGAACGAAAGATCTGTCGGGAATTAAATATTGTCGGTGTTTTCTTTTGCTGAGCTACAGCAAGAGTACTGGGTCGGTGCCCGGCTATTACCGAGTTACAAAGATCGTCCTCTGAGAGGCCGCGAACCCGCCACAGCGGGGAAGGGGGTTCATCGACAAAAGCACCCGAAAAAACAGGGGGGGTCTCAAGAACCGCCTCTGCTGAGGTCCGTACAGTCGAGAAAGACCAAACAAAAAGTCAGAAAGCTCGATGGTTCTAATTGTTCGAACTGAGGACATAGATCCAAAAGATTGGCTAACAAAAACGGGGAAACACCAGAGACAATCCAGACAGGCCTCTTCCGGCCTGTTTAGTGTAAACGGCGGCGACCGTGAGCTGGAAAAGGGACAGCCCGGACCGTGTCCGGAAGGGGGGGGATACATACTCGGGGGCCTGTTGCTAGGCTTTACCCCGCAACCCCATCACAAAGACTTCGAGATAAACGAAAAAAGTATAGTCGCGCCGGACGGGTTCCTTCCGGGCGACGTTGTTGGGGCGCGTGCTGGACAAGTGGAAAAGTCTCCGTCTGGATGGGGGACCGAGGGACAAACTGACGCGCACATTCTATCAGTGTCGATTTCAGGAAGGCGAAGTAACCGTATCGGGTCTGAGCTCAGCGACGAGCGAAGTCGGCGAGGACATCCCCTCGAGGGAGAGGCAGGCGATCAAGAAGGAAGGAACCCGATTGTCCGAAGGGTATGTCAAAGAGCCAATCGATTTGCCGTCAACGGAACATCTTGGTTAAAAATCGGGGAGGGGATACTAAACCGGGATTTGTAAACGAGGGCTGGGAGCTTCGGCGATCATGGACCTATTCGAGATCGCCCTCAAGCGCTCATACTTCCGAAAACACGCCAGGTGCAAGACCGAATCGGCGTTCGGCATGGGAGCTCGGAAGTGCGCTCGTACCCTTATCTACCACTCATGCATCCGAAAGGGGAATGAGGTAAATCTAGGCCAAAAAACGTTGAAAAGGGGCCGCAGCAATCGGGTTATGCACACATTAACTGAATCGCCCCCGCGAACATCTTATCGGAAAGAGCCAGATAGGTACATGAAATGGCGGGAGAAAAAGGAGAGGAAGAGTCGAAGCGGGGGTGCTCGAGTATCATATCCCATCAAGCGTCGAGGCAGGCCATACGTCTATAAAAAGATCAAAATTGAAGCTTTAGAAAGCTGCTCATAGCTTAGTGAGGGCGCAAAAATCCGGGAGTGATCAATTTTTTAGTCTACTGGGGCCCGATTGGCGGGACCAAAAGCGGCAGAGGGGTGCAGGACCAAGGAGGATGTGGCGAAGGTCAAGGGGGGGCGGAAGGAAGTCCGCGAACTTGACTCCTCCTGCCAACGATATTGGACAATCTATGGGGGTTCAAATTACTGACTTCCTGCCGAAAAAAAAAATGGGAGACTCAGCTGGTTTCGATGACCGCATCAACGTCCAGACTGGGACGACACTCCGCGCGAACTCGCGGAAAAACCTGGTCAAAGCCGTCTCTTCTACCTAAGCTCTTTATCATCTACTAAGGCCGGTCGCGTAGATTATCTACTTCGACATGCACTGACGACCTGCTTGCAAAAGGGGGACGAGGAGTAAATAAAAAAAAAAAAAAAAAAAAATAAAATCACCACGCGTTGTCATAATTGCGAAAGAAGGTCGGGGGGCTCCATGCTGGGGACCTCTCTTGATCTTTTCGAGCTCATTCCTCTGGTTTAAACGGGGAAGGGTTCCGGTCATACCAAGAGGTGCGGCGGGCAATGGGACACATTTTGGACCGTTGATAAAATAACGCTCAGTCTCTAAATCAGGAGAGGGGATAAAGGGTCTCTAGGCGGCCGGCCCAGCAAAAGGCGAACGACAAAAGCATCGAGCAGAGGGTCGGGTTCTTACCCTTATGAGGTCGAGGAGCTGCGGCGTCGAAGGTCCATTGATGCCAAACTAAGAAAACACGTTACACTGACCGGAAGAAAAAACACTACGGTCAACAAGTGGGGTATTGCGTAATCGAAAAAAGTTTCATGGAATAATAACGGAAAAAAAGATGGATCGCTGATCGACGGCGCGCTTCAAACGACGCGAGGGAAGCTGTATCAACCATGCGAAAAAAGTGACGAAATCAACGGAGAGGAAACTGACGTTATAAGCAAAAGAAAACTCGGGGATACAGATGATTAGATGAGGCTTCTTCTGGGAAGATAACACCCCACTGAGAAAGGTTTGGGGGCAAAAGGGGGTGAAAGGCGCAAAAAAAAAGGATACGCGTCGGACCCCAACCATGGCTATCATTGCAGGAGAGAAGAGATCCGTTGGCAGGGAAAGAGACTCCGGAGGTTGCTAGCTTTGATGGGTCCAGTAAACCATAGGAAAACCGCGGTATTTCTTTCTATCTCGCAAAGGGTACATCAGGCTGGGGGGATGGGGAAGACAGAATAAGCCGGTCGACAAGAGCCGTTAACTACAGAGTTCCAACCTCGGAAAGGGAAAAAAGGACGTATTGTAGATGTGAATGGGTTTGCCTCCATTCCCTGGGGGTGCTGCGCGGAGGAAAATAGAAGGTTCGAAAAAAAAGTCGGGCTTTGGAGGACGTCGTCGCCGCTACTGTACGCATCCTCCAAAACACGCGGGTGAAGGGAATGAGAACCCGTTCTGGGGCAAGGTGCCTTGGATTCTATTACATGCATTTTTCGTCTTTTACCGTGCTGCCTTATCTATTCTCGGCACTCAGAGGGGGGGGAGGAGGCATGCCGCCCGAAAAAATAAGGGGATGAAGAAAAAGACCCGACATCGGGACATCGTAGAAAAATATGGATCCGTGAAAAATCTGATCTTTCTGGATATATACTCCAAAGGAACCTTTGCCGGTCTTCACCAGGGCTTGCAAGCCGGAGGAGTGGCTTGATCAACTGATAAACCTACCATGATTACTTGTTATCTTTTGTGAAACGCTTTGGGGTCACGCTGTAAAGAGTTAGAAAGGGGGGGTT
>Ga0179593_1657018_pt1 | contig 12331 bp, 18 predicted proteins | sample CZODoug2_1_08_16_FD_185931 | JGI IMG/M metagenome (GOLD analysis project Ga0179593, IMG submission 185931) | Vadose zone soil fungal communities from Angelo Coast Range Reserve, California, USA - CZODoug2_1_08_16fungal (PacBio error correction) | ecosystem: Environmental > Terrestrial > Soil >...
CAGGGGAAAGGGAGAGCGCGGAAACGCCTGCGCTAAAAGGCGCATAAGCACGTCGCGGAGGGGGAAGAAAAAAAGAGGCAAATATACCGTTGTCGGAAAAAAAAAGAAAAGCTAAAGACCTAGGACAGTTCCTATCCGGATATCCATAACAAGTAACCAAAGAGACGGACACGATCAAAGAGGTATACAAGGTCCCGAGAGTAGAGTGAGGGGGGGAGGAATCCATAAGCCGGTCTGAACGCGTAAGAAGAAAAAGGGAAGGTCGCGATAAAAAAATTGTTTTTTCCATTGTTAGGCATTGACGAAGGAGAAGAAAAAAGCCGCGGTTTGGGACGTTTCCTCGGCGTGAAAGGGCCTGGAAACATTCTTCGATCGAAGGAAAAACAATGAGCCTTCTGGCCACGGGGGGGTGGCAGTGCACCCACAGCAGAAAAAAGCACACCATCAGCATTTTCGTAGAGCAAAAAAAGAAGATCGGTCTCCGCGCATCGGGGAAAAGGAAAAAGGTCTGTTCCGGTGCCCTTTACTTCAGCGTTCCGAAGGAGATCTGGCGCCTGCCGTCCGCGCGGAAGGCGAAAAAAGAAGAAAACAGCCCTGTAGGAGAAGGACACCCAGACATAGATGCTTGAAAGGAGGGAGTGCACTGACTGATTGCCAGGACGCAAAAACTTCTTCGTTTCCAGAGGGAAGGGAAAAAAAGGGGAAAGAGGCCACCCACCGGGATCCTCCAGCACAAGAAAAGGGGGGGTACTGGGATAAATCGCGGGGCCGAACGGCCCAGTTGTGTTTGAGGAAAGGGTTCACTTCTCGAGGGTTTCGAGGAGGGAGGAAGAGTGGCGAGAACAGTACATACGACCTTAACGCTTGTTTCGGGCTGCCTGCGGTTCGTATGAAGAAAGAAAAAGAATATCCTGAAAGTTCCCCACGGGACCAACAGGAAAAAAAATAGGAAAGGACACGAGCGGCTAGCCGGAGTCTAATTTTGACAGGAGGGGGGGGGGGGGGGACAAAGAGCTTGGCCGTTTCTCACACAAAAAAAAAGAGTGTTAAGGAAAACCACTGGTAAGAGGACGCTACGGCTGGTTGTGGGGGGAGAGAAAAAAGACACGAGGATCACAATCTCCAACGCGTTGAATGTACAAGGAAAACCGAGCCCGCGGCAGAGGGGATCAACATATCCCTTTTCGTGGAGAGACTCTCTTCGCTCATGAGAAAGAGAGCAAGCCTTGACTCAGTGCTTAGAAAAGGGGAAAGACAGCCAACCCCCACCCCGCATCTTCAGAAGGGAAGGACTGAAAAAGTTCTTTGCTCCGCCGGGGGATGCGAAGGAAAAAAACGCTGTCGCTGAGGGAAAGGGTTGAGAATCTCCCCGGAATTAAGGGGAAAAAAAGGGGGGCAAGTTTTGCCTCGCTCGAAACAATCTGGCTTGGTCAGGGGAAAGAGACGGCTGTTTTCAGTGACCGTGCGGAGGAAAGAATCGGGCTACGACTGCCCGAAAATTCCTCACTTAACAGGGAGGAAAGGGAAGGCGTTTCGTTCTCCCGTTGTTCGGGAAAGGAAAACAGCGGGAATCCTCCTGTAGGAGAAAAAGAAGGAAAGATGAGATGTAAAAAAAGTGAGACTTCCCTCCGGGCTCGAGTCCTCCTCCGACACATAAGAAAGGGAGGGAAAAAAAGTGGATAAAGACGATTTCTCTTGGAACCTGTTTAGGTGAGAAAAGAAAAAAAGACGTCCTGAGCGTCCTCTCGGTTGCGGGTAAAAGAAAGGAATTGAGTCTTTTCGCTTCAAGAGTAAATTCTAATGCTGACTCTAAAGCGCGTCGATCAGATTCTCCAGAAACACGCTTAAAAAAGGCCTTTCGGGTCCTTGCGGAGAAAAAGCTCCGCAGTCCCTCTCACCAACTCTTCAAGGAAAGGGACCAATCATCAGTCGCAACCTTATGAGTTTTGCCTCGGAAAAAAAGGACGCTCCAGTCCGGCAAGCCGGAGGGAAAGGCACGGCGCTTCAGGACGTTCACCTTTCTATTCCCTGCATCGCTCAGGGGGAAAAAAGAGAGACGGGGAAGTGATGCTGCGCAGAAAAAAGAAGAAAAGGGCGTCATAAACGCACCACGGAAGGCCTCCTAAACCGCTTTTCATCCTGTTCGCTATGGCAGGAAGAGGAAAGGAAAAAATCTCCTTGTGCCGATAACCGATCAAATGCTTCAAGGGAAAAAAAGAGTCTGAGCACGTGACAAAAGGAAAGGGGAAGTCTTGAAGGGACCTGTCCTTTGACCCTCCGAGGAGAAAGGGGCAATGAAGGGCTATCCGAAACCAAGGGCGAGGGCTAGTTGGATCTCCTCTCTCAAAAAACAACAAAGGAAGGAAGGGAACTGCTCAGAGATGGCCAACCTAATCTGGCTTCGTAACTCGACGAAGGGAGGAGAGGCCCTTCACGTCACCGGCGGCAGAAACGACGAGAGGTCCACAAGAAGGGAAACGGGGGAAAGCAGGCCGCTGCTAATTGAACGGAGAAAGGAAAAAGGAGGCCTCTCGAAGAAAAGAGGGCGTCTATCTGCATAAAAAAAGAGGGGGTTCATCGCATTTGTCACTTGATATGGAAAAAGGAAAGTCGTTGAGGAGCATTGGCCGTGAGGTGGGGGAAGGACGTAGCGCGTTTTTTTTGAGAAGGGAGATAGCAAAAGCTTGCTGCACGACCCACGTCTCTTTCTAGTCGATTGCAGGGAGAGAAAAAAAAGGGAAGCATGCATCTCTACCTCAGGGATGGCAGGAAAAGAAAGAAGTACGTAGTAACTCATAAGGTGGGAGGGGGAAGAATGTCTGAGCAATAAACCTCCTCCCGGTAAGGAGGGAAGGGGGCGACGAAAGGAGATAAGTATGACAAGTGAAACGAGTCTCTTAAGAGAGGGAAGAAGAGAAGGCAAGACTACAAAGTTATAGTTCATTCCTTCTAATTAGAGAGGAGACGAGGGGCTTTCAGGACACCCGCAACCGGAGGAAGAGAAAGGAAAAAGGGGCACAAACTTTTATCACCTAAACAGGTTCCAAGAGAAAAGCGAGGGAGAAAGGGGGGGGGGGGGGGGTTAAACAAAAAAGCGATTGTATCAACGAAGGTCTTATGTGGAGGGAAGGGAAAAGGCTCACTTGGCGACATAAATCACGTCTGACGATCGCTCCTACAGGGGACTGCATAGATATACGAACAACGGAGAAAAAAAAAGGAGGGGGGGAAAGTACTCAGTTAAGTGGAGGAATTTCTGTGCCTTCGTCCCTGCCGGAAAGAAAAAAGACGGAGATTTCTGGCCTAGGGATCGGGACCACGCGCGGCAAAATTGCGTCGTGAGGGAGGGGGGAGAAAAGGTAGGACCCTGGGCGATCAACAATGAGCAAGACGCGACAGCGTTCGGAAAAAAAAAGGAGGAGCGACGACGATTCCAGGGCTCCCGTGGCTGATGGAAAAGGTGGTGTTGGCGAAGGGGTAAGAGGGGGGGAAAAAGTCAGAAGGAACTTAGTCAATGCTGTCTCTATTTACCTTATCGTCCGAGAGAAAAAAGGGAGCGCCATCGACCCGCGCTCGTGCAATTTCAAAGGACACGCTTGCGCTTGGTTATCCGAGGGGGGAGGAGAGAAAAGGTTCTCCACAACCAATCCTTAGCGTCCTCTTACCATTGGGGAGGAGGGGAGGCAACGGCCAAAAATTCTGAGAAGCCAAACGAGGGACAAAGGAAAGTAGTTGATGGCTGCCACTCTCAGAATAGGGGGGGAGGGACCGGGAACTTTCAGCATATGCGTTCCACCCCCTCCGTGAGGAACGGAAGCAAGACACCAGCGTAAGCGTCGTCTGGACTGGTGTTTGCGCAGAAAAAGAAGATGAACCATGAATATGCTTTGAGGAGCGAAGAAAAAAAGTGGCCAAAAGGCCCGGATTATCCGTTACACCTAGACTACTGTTCGTTTTCTGAGGGGGGGAAGAGCATCATTTACCAGGACCGTGCACCGAAGCAAGGAAAGGGGGGCCTCACGACCGGCAATCAGGCAGGGCGGAGAATAATCATAAAGACCTCAAGCCCTCGAATTTCCTGGTTAAGAAAAAAAAAAAAAGACGGGTTTTGGAATGCCTCGCGCCTGACCGAGAGGTTTCATTTCCGGACGCTGAAGGGGGAAAAGGAAGCGAACAAAGGCGTATGAATCGTTTCTCTCGTATCCTCTGAGAGGAGGAGAGACAGACAAATGCTGACTGGTGTGCTTCCCTGGGAAAAAGAAAAGGAAGATGCTGTGGGTGTCACTGCCACCGGGAAAAAAAAAAGGGCATGACGATCGAAGCATGTTCCATTCTCTCTCTCTGCAATCATTATGAGTGGAGAGAAAAAAAAAAGAAAAAACACAGCCGGGCCTGTTGTCGAGAGCGATCTTCGTCACTGAAAGGAAGAGCCGAAAACTTCCCACTGGGGAGAGGGGGAAAGAGGGAAACCATGGAGGACCGAAAAATTATACAGGGGCGATCACTCTGATATCCGATACCCTTGGGGGAGAAGGAGGACACAGGTTGGTACGTGGTGGGAGGGGGAAGGCTTTAACGAGCCTACAGAAGGTGCTAGGGGAAAAAGTCCTTGGGACTCGGGCAATTTCGCACAAATAACATCGCTGACTTTCCTATGCGGGGAAGAAAAAGGGAAAGAACGAGCCAAACTGATCTTCTCGAAAAAAAAATAAAGATCAGTTTGGCTGCGTCTTCCCCATAATCGACTGATGATGCTCTGAAAAAGAAAAGAAGGCGCGCTGTATGTCGAACTTGACCGAGGCAAAAAAAAACGGAACGAGCCCTTCTGTTCTCGGTAACGGAGAGAAACAAGAACAGAACAAGTACCAATCTGGTGTACCGGGAGGAAGAAGAGTGCACAAAAGAGGCGAGGGAGTGGTTAGAAATTAAAGAGATTCGGGAAGAGGGAAGACCCGGATCTCCCAGGGGGTCGCGAGCGGAAAATCCTCCTTTTCGGTCAGCAAGAGGAAGAAGCCGAAAAGTCCTCCTCTCCCCGTGTGAAGAAAAAAAGGGGAGGAAGCAGTGACAATACCGCTCTCGACACCAATCGAAAAAAGGATTTTGTCTAGCAAACTTCAGAAGGAGGGAAAGGGGGGGAACATTCTTCTATCGCTCCCAGGAGGGGGGGGGAATGACCCCAGCAACGGAATCAGAAGCGGTAAGGGAAACAAAAAGTCGTAAGCCTGACGCCCAGGATTATAGAAGAGGAGAAGGGCGGAGGAGGGGGAACGATTCATACGCCCTTCTTTTTCCTTGAAAAGGAAAAGGGGGGAAATCGGAGGCCTGGCGCCTGCCGAGACGAGCTATTCCAAACCGTCGTCCAAAAAAAGAAAAAGCGGCGTCAACCAGGACTTCTGATGTCTTTATTCTTTAGGGAAAAAAATGGCTGGATTGCCCGTCGTGAGGCCACGGCGGAAGGGGGAAAAGGTCCATCGGTCCTTGAATGAGGGAGGAAGGGGAGACACAACAGGATCCTCCAGCACAATACACCGTCTTTCTCTTTGTAACCGGAAGAAGAAAGGCACCAGTGGGGGGGGAGTTCGCGCGAAAAGAAGACTTCGAGGGTTTTCGATCGCGGGGGGGCCGGAGGAAACTAACAAGACAGACGACGCTTCCCGCCTTGTGTCCGTTCTGCCGCGGGGAAAAGACCTACGGAGGGGTTGTAAACGCATAGGCTGAAAAGGAAACCACATTATTCTGAGATTTGGAAAGAAAGGCGGCGGGTCGACTTTTGCCCAGCGTTTTTTGGCTTCTAAGAATTTCAGCCACGATTGAATGAATGGGGGAAAAAAAGGGAGGGTTGTGGAGACACGTTTCTCGAAAGAACAAAAAGAGAAAAAAACGCGGGAACTACCGGCTAGAAATTTCACCGAGCCTCTGGGAGGGGGAAAGGGGGAGAAATGCGAGGCGCGCATGCTACAAGAGATGCTGCAAGGAAGGAGAAAAAAAGGGGTTCAGCCAAACCAACCCACTGTCAGCTTCAGCCCTTTCGTTACTACTGAAAAGAGTAGTTCGCCTCCCGCACCGGGGGAGCGACGGGAAAGACTCTGTCGCTCGGGAAAAGAAAAAAGGGGGAAAATCGCCCCGTAATTCCTGCTTCGGGGGAGGGGCCGCGCCGCTGAAACAATCTGTCTTGTCAGGGGGAAAAGAAAAAATCTCGTCTGTTTTGCAGGAAAGGTCAGAGTCTTCCATTCTCAGGGGGAAGGGAAGTAACGACATTCCGTTACGAAAGAAAAGAGGAGGAGCCCGTTTTTCGTATAGAGAGGGAAGGGGGTAAAAAACTCAGGAATCTTCCGGTAGGAGCAATGCTCGTCAGACTCTGATTCTATGGGGGAAAAAAAAAAGGGCGAGTCTCACGACACATAAACCTCGGGGGATGACAAAGAAGGGAGCTGGCACCTTTTTAGGGGAAGAATGTGAAATGCTGTCACGCGTCTTGATTCCTCTGTTGCGGGGGGAAGGGCTTGTGTCGGTGTCGCTTCACGAGAATTCGAAGGAAAAGGGGGTCGCTGCGATAGCTCGATCAGATCTGCAAGAAAAAAAAAAAAAAGATCCGGTTCACATGGGTCATCCTTCTCTTCCTTTCGTGGAAAGAAAAGAAAGCCTCACGCAACGCTTCCCGGGAGAGGTTTATGGGAAAAAAAGAAAACTTAATGAGTTCCTCCGTAACGATGGAAGAAGAAAAAAACACGACAGCTTGAGGTCGCGAATGCATGCGGGCGCTGAAAGGAAGGGGGAAGGAGAGAGGAACGAGCAGTTGGTATGCAGCAGATAGAGGAGGAAAAAACGCTCTACGTACGTTGGGGGGAAAAGGAACAGATCCCGGCAATGCCCTCACCGCTTTTCATAAGGGGGAAAAAGGCACAGTGCGATGCAATCTCCTGTGAGAGAAGAAGAGGGTAAGGAGGGATGCTCGGAGAAAGGGGAGAAGAAAAAGGAAAGACGAAGCTTCCTGCTTCATACCGACACGGCTTTTTGTACAGAAAGAGCGTTGACAGTGCTAAAGAAGAAGGGAGGAGCTATAAGTTCGATTGCTAGTTCCGACTCCCTCTTAGTTTGGAAGGAAGGGGAGGGAGGAAAAGAGGAGATTCCAACCTAAGAGGAGGAGGAAAGAGGTCTGATATCCCTTCAATTGAAAGAGGAGCAAGGGGAAAAGGGAAAAGGAAGGGTCCCAAATCCGTGGCGTATTAAAGCATACCCTCGAGGAGAAAAAGAGCATCATATCGGAATCAATCATTTGATGCGCTATAGGAAAAAGAGGGGTGCACTTTTCATATTTGCCCAAGAGAGAGTGAGGTTTGAGGTATTCATTGGAAAGAAGAAACACGACGGATCGCGTTTTTGCGCAGCGAAAAGAGAATCTTGCTTCACTACCCCGGCGAGGGAAAGAATGGAAAAGGCAAGCGAACGGATGGAAATCTGCCTCATTCATTCGCTACCGAAGGAGGAGGAGAGGTTCGAGGAACTCATAAGTTGCGACTGATGCATGAGAAAAGAGGGAAGCGTTGCGTGAGAATGGACTGCTGGAGTGTTTGAGAAAAAAAAAGAAACGTGAACCGATGAGAATCGTGTTTCGGGAAAAGAGAGAGGGAAGACGAAGAACGGATATTCCAGGCAGTCCGAAGGGAAAAAAAAAGCAAGACCTTCCCTCGCTGAGGTCAAAAAAAAAAGGACAGAAGGACTTCGTTCACACGTTGTCACAAATCGTTTATCACCTCAACGGGGAAAAAAAGGGGGGGACGCGATGGGAAGCAACGAATGGAGTAATGGTGAGGGGAAAGCTCACTTGGCTACATAGAATCAAGTCGGAAAAGAAAAAACAAACGGGTTCCGATAGAAGGGGAAAAAAAACCCTGCAGATATATACGAAAAAGGGGGAGAAGCCGAGAATACAGTTTAAGTGAGGATGTCGGGCCGTCGGAAGGGAAAGGAAGTCCACTGTCAGACAGCAGGGGGAAGGAGGGGGACCTAGATCTGGACCCGAAATCCATATTTTTTCTGCGAGAAAGGATGCGTACCAGCCCGGAATTCCGGAGAGAAAATGTGACAGTGGCCTCATTTCGCAATACAAAGGGAGAAAACAAGAAAGGGCTCCCGTGCTGCTGAATGTACTCCATTTCGAGAGGAGGGGAAGGGTACTCGTGGAGCCGGCCTGCAGAAGAAGAAAAGAGAAGGTAGCATGATCGCCGAGCATGGAAAGAAAAGGAGGAATGAGCGCCATCGACAAGCGGCTCGTTGCAATTTCTAGCGGGAAGGGGGAGATTGGTGATCTCTCCGTGTCGTTCGAGAAAACAAAAATATCGTCCCTCTTACCAGGGGGGGAGGAAAAAAAAGACATGTTCTTGTCGCAACGGCCAAGAATTCTTTATAATCCAAAAAAAAGGAAAGGGGATGAGCCGCTCAGTTGTATCTTGTGCATTCAAAGCGCAGAAGAGGGAAAAGGGGAAATTTACATATGCTTTCCAACCCCGCAGAGGGAAAGGTTGAGAAAGAACCTCTTCCGCCCGACAAAAGCGAGCGTCGTCTGTACTTTTGTTAGAGAAGAAGAAAAGAAAGAAGGAAACCAAAGGGAAGAATATTTTGGAGGAGCGACTACTGGGCCGTTCGGCCCCTCTATTTGCAAAAGAAAAAAAAAGAGACAGAGGGCTGGAGATCCAGTTGGTTGATCCTCTGCATCGAAAAAGGAAAGGGGAGGAAAGCAGGGGGGGCGCTTCGCCGTGGGCCTCACGAGAAACTCGCTCTATCTAATCCATAAAGAAAAGCAAGAGGGCATTGTTGACGCCGCTACCGGTCATGTTTGTTTTAAGGGGGGGAAGAGGCGCCTTCCGTCGGACGGCAGGCGCAAGAAGGTGCCTTACCTGGCACCTTACAGACCGGGGAGGGAGGAGGATGAAGTCTCGGAGAGATCTCTACTCCTTGCGAAAAGAAAGGAGGGGGGGGTGAGTGAAATTTACCCGCTTCTGATCCCGATGATGTGGGGAAAAAGGCTGTGCCCCCTGGTGAGCTATCTGACGAAGGGGGGCAGGGATCTCGATGCATCATTATGAAGGGGAAGGGGAACGCACCAAACAGCGGCTGGTGGAGAACGCCTTACTCAATGGGAGACACAAGACGGGAAGAGGAAGGGAAGAGGGGCGTTACGCGTCAGAACGTCGATTGTTTCCCGAAAAATTAATACGGGAAAGGGGATAAATCTTTGATCGTGTCGTAGCATAGCGGGACACAAGGGGGAGGATATTCCGGATCGTAAGTCCTCAGGGGAGGAAAAAGAAAAAGAAGGCCGTGTCCGCCCCGCGGTCTCTTTGCCTCGCAAGTTGACCAAGAAAGGAAGGGAGGAGCAGGCGTTTCAGAGGACTCATCCGTCCGCTTATGGGAAGGAAGGAGCAAAAAGAAAAAAAACGAGGTATTATGACATAGAAAGACAGGGGGAGGGGGAAAACCCAAAACGCGGGGAATGAGCTCTGAAACGCCTGCGCTAAAGTCGCATAAGGCACGGAGGAAAGGGAAAAGAAGAAACGCGGGCTGAACGAGCACCTCTGTAGCAGGAACCGGAATATCCATAAACATTACCAAAAAGGGGGGGAAAGGGAGGAGAAAGACATCAAAATGAGGTTATACAAGTCTCGTATCTCGCGTGAAAAGGGGGAAAGCCCCATAGCCGGTCTTTGACGCGTCTATCCCGCGGGGAAAAGGCGATCCGTCTTGTGTCTCCCATGAAAAGAGAAGGAAGGAGAAGGCTCTCCTCGACCCAGCCGCTGTTTTGGAAAAAAAAAAAGGGCAGAAACTGGAAGAAATGTTGCAGAGAGAGAGCCTGGACAGGAAAAGGCCACATCCTTTCTGTCAAGGTGGAAGAAAAAGGTCAAGAGTAACGGGAAGGCACCCAGTCAGCATTTCGGTAGAGCATGGAAAAAGAAAAAGCAAGAGAATAGATAGAAGATTCATACGCACCGGGCGTGAAAGTTCCTATCTAGGAACTAAGGAGGAGGTATCCGAAGTCCTCGCGGAAAGGCTCGATTCTATTCCAAACCCGGAAAGGAGGAGAGTCAACCGAAATTCGAAGGGGGATTAGGCTCGCTCGCGTGAAGGGGGAAAGGGGGGGAGTTATTCGTGAGGGCCAATCAACGGCTAAGAGAGGTCTGAAATCGTCCATTGAATGAGACCGAGAGTGATCCTCCATCACAATCCACCGTAGGAGAGTAAAAAAATAGGGCCTAACGGGACCAGGTTTGTTGAGTTCGCTTCCTCAAAGAGGGAAAAGAGGGGGAGAGGCGGGGCGTCTTAAGGTAGGCGCGAAAAAAGGGAAGATTGTGGTCGTCGGCCTCGTTGCAGGAGGGAAAGACGAGAAATCAAGGGTTGAAACGCATAGGGCTGAAAGTTCCACGGTACCAAAGGGGCAAGGAAAAAGCTTACACGAGTCGCCGAGCCGGAGTAGAGGCTTCTTTTCTCAAGAATTTCCTTGGCAGGGGAGGGAATCTAAGGAATTTGTTAACAACCAATGGTAATAGGAAGAGAAGGAGAACACGTTTATCTAAAAGACCCACGATGAATAAAAAAAAGTAACCTCTATAAATTGGGGAAAAGGAGAAGGAGGGCGAAAAGGGGCCTACACATGAAATCCGTTTCTTTTAGTATACATGCGGGAGAAGAAGAGAGAAGCCTTGAACTCCTGCTATCAGCAAGGCAGGCTAAAGAAAAACACGGCAGCTCAGTCAGAAGGGGGAGGGGCTTACCAAGGCACGGAGCCCGGCCGTCGTTCGCAGAAAAAAAAAGGAGGCAACTGTCACGACGCGGGTGCTCATTTTTCGACTCGCCAAAAGGAAGGGCTGCGGTAAGGCAGCACGCGCAGGGGTGCCGCGCGCGAAAAGAGGAAGAAAGAGGAACAGAATCGCGGCTTGGGAGATCTTCCATTCTCAGGACAGAAAAGAAAAAAAAAAAATAAACCTCACTTAACTGATTCATCGCTTCTTGGAAAAGTTCGTTCTCCCGTTTGCAGTAGGAGAGAAGAACGAAGAGGAAGGTCCGTAGGAGAAACTCGTCAGACTCTGAGAAAGAAAAAGCCGGAGAGAGTCCTCCGCAGACACAGGAAAAAAGGTGATTACAATCCTCGTCACCAAGTGGAGAAGGAAGAAGGAGAAACTGGGAAGGGTTGCATAAACGATTTGTGAAAACTCTTCTGCCCGAAGACGGGGAAGGGAGGGGTAGCCTGAAATCAATCGAAGAAGGTCATTTGCGAAAAGGCCTGACTCTCCCTTTCTTTGTCGCTGCGAAGAGGGAGAAAAAAAAATTCAGTAACAAACTCTTCTCCTCGGTTCACGGGGAAAAAAGGAGCCAAAAAAGAAGCAAGTCCAGCTCACGCAACGCTTCCCGGAAGGAGTTTATTGCTCCGCGATATTGCCATGGAAAAAGGAAAAAAAAAAAAAAGATGGAATCCGTCCGATTGAAGGCCTCTGCCGCTCCGGTCGGGGGAAAAAAAGGAAAGGCATGCGGAAGCCGGGAAAAAAAGAATTCCCTGCAATCCTCGAACGATCCGTGGGGAGGTGGGAAAAGACGGGAAGGATAGCTGACGCAAAAACGCGCTACTACGGTGGGGGGAAAAAAAGGGGAGAACGAAACGCTTTTCAACAGGGAAGAACTGCGATCCAATCTCCTTGTGCCGAGAAAAAGAGAGAAAAAATGATGTTCCGAATTGGATGATCTGAGAAATTATCTGAGCCCGGAAGAAGAAAAAAGAAAGAGGTAAGTAGTTTGAAAGGGAAAGAAAGGGAGAAAGAGAGCAGGTCGGTGGCGGAAAGTGAAAGGGAGTGTGAGTAGCGGGTAGGAGAGAGGACAAGATGACTTAGCTAGCGGAGGAGGGCGAGGAGGAATGATAGGGAGCGGTGGAGAGGAGGAGAAGAGGGGAGAAGCGGAACGGTAATAAGAAGACTAGTTGTCAGAAAGTGAAAAGGCAAGTGGGGAGGAAGCTCAGAGGAGGACGAGCAAAAGGAGGGGTGGGCGGAAGGAGGAAGGGGAAGGAAGGGAACATGTGGGAGAGAGGGTTGCATGAAAGGAGTGGAGACAGAGGAAAAGAGTAATGGATGGAAAGCGAATGGGAGGAGGGGGTAGGGATATGAAATAGGGAGTGGGGGAAGGAAGGAGGGAGTGATGGGCCGTTGAAGAAAGGGTGGGAAAGATAGGGTGAGACATACTACCCGCTTTGACACTAAGGGGGAAGGGAAGTGGACGGACGAAATCCGGGCACTTTAGGCTATCAGAAAAGGAGGGAAATTCCGAAGCCCTCTTAGGGGGGAAAAAA
>Ga0179593_1553082_pt1 | contig 12330 bp, 14 predicted proteins | sample CZODoug2_1_08_16_FD_185931 | JGI IMG/M metagenome (GOLD analysis project Ga0179593, IMG submission 185931) | Vadose zone soil fungal communities from Angelo Coast Range Reserve, California, USA - CZODoug2_1_08_16fungal (PacBio error correction) | ecosystem: Environmental > Terrestrial > Soil >...
AGGGTGCTTCTCCGCGGGCCAGAGAGAAGTGACTGGTGTGTAGGCGATAGAAGGGAAAAGGCGACATGCAGGACAAGTTATCGGAGGAAAAGGGGAAAGGACTGGTTATGGAAAAAGGGCGGTCTTCTATCTGAGGCCAGCTCGGGTACCGGAGTTGCCGGGGAAAAGGGGAAGGGGTGACGGGCCCCCAGAAGAAATTTATGTCTACGAAAAGGATTAAGCGCGAGGAAACCCAGCATCAAAGGAGAGCAGGGAAAAGGGGGAGAAGGAACCGAAAAAAAAAGACCGGTAATCAGAACCTCCGGGCAATAGGTAGGAGGAAATGAGGGCCGGACAAGGGGCTTTAGGAGAAGTCCTAATCACAGGAAAGTTATCGGTAGCGCGGTAACTGCTCTCGCTAAACTGCCGCGTCTGAAGGAAAGAAAGCAGGGGGGGGAACCCGGGATTCTTCAAACGGAAGTGCTTCCTGTTAAAAAAGCAGCGCCAGAACGGGGGGGCCCCGAAAACCAGACGTAGGGATCTGCGACAAAATTCTCTTGAAGGGACACCGTCTGGTAGGCGAAAGGAAAGCGACAGCTGGACTGGGCTCAAATAGTGCCTTTAGAGAAGGAAGGGTCCTTTCGAATCGGAAGGAGGGAAAATGGGGCAGGGAGGGGGATCGAAGGCCGGGCTGGCAGTCTAAAACGACCACAAACTATCTGGGAAAAGGGGGGGGGGAGTTAGGAAAAAAGTCTGCAAAAGGAGGCTTATCGTCATTCGAAAATATCTTCCCACAGAAAGGGGTCAAGATCCACTTTCAGGGAGAGACGGGTAAAAAAAAGGGAAAAACCCTGATGAAACGTGGGGGGGGCGGCCTTGCCTGCAGCACCTGAAAAAAGGGGACCTGACTCCCAGGGCGCCATCAGGATGCCGAATGTGGGAAGAAAGGGGGGCTTGACTTCGAAGGACGGCGTAGTATCACGCAAAAAAGACGCGTGGAGTTGGGGGGAGACCCAAAAGGGTTCTCGATTCCTCTCGGATGCTAGAGGGCTCTGAGGGAAAGGCATAGTGCGCAAAGGAAGACCCCAACCCCGCACATGTCTCCGTGTCAGGAAAAGTATCAAGGGAGCCGTGCCGTCCTTGGCGGCGTCGGTGTCCCGGGAAGAAGGGGGGATCCGGCCTGACGTCAATAAGTGAATAAAAAAACTGAACGTCGGAGAAAAATCGCCGCCCTCAGAGGAAAATGTACCGCCCTTCCCCGACGACGGGGAGACTGAGATGCCCCCTCGGGCATACCAGTCTTCCTCTGATCGGGGGAAAAAATGAACGTGCCGGTATAACGCTGCAAGGGAAAATAAACCGCGGAGGGGGAAAGAGTAATCTTCCACACCCCGTAGGGCGTCACCACTCCGTCGGGATTAGGGGGGAAAGAAGGTCCCTACAAAAGGAAAGTCGGCACCTCGGGTACCGGTACCGGTGCCTCTGTACCGGAACTTCAGAAAAAAGAGGCAGCAGCCACCGGTCGTCCCCGTAGGAAGGTGAAAAAGTATGTGTTTCAGGGGAAAAAAAAGGTTGTGGGACACAGCGGCGTTTCCTCTAAACGCCGGCAAAAGAGAGCACGCCTAACACGTCCTTTGCCGGAGGGGAAACACCTAGACAAAGAAGAAAAAACTCGCCGAGTGCTCCCCCGCAAAGAAAGAGAGTCAACCTTTTCGTTGCTACAGTGATGTGCCCCCTCCGAAGGAAGAAGGGGAAAATACATAGGAGGGCGTACAGGAAACCCCTGACCCTTTCACGAGGGCGATGAGTCTTCCCGTGGAGAAAAAAAGCGGGGGCTCTAATAGCGCGCGAGAAGGAGTTCACTCGGAAAACAGGGGACCGTCGCAGTCAGCCTATGGTAAAGGGGGGAAGGATTTAAGGTCCCGAACAAGGGGAGGCTTCAATCGGCAGCTGATAGGGAAGACCGCGGGGGAAAGCCCTGCCCGGGCTGCTCTGCGAAGAGGGAAAGGAGCAACCTGAAAAAAGAAAAAAAGGTCGTGCTGGCCTCAAACCCGTACTACAAGATCGCCGGAGGGGGCCGGCGCCTCTTGTACTCCAAAGAAAAAAAAAAACGACCAGGTCAGCCTGGACGGAAAACAACTAACCGGGAAAAAAGGGAAAAAAAACGCTCCGCCGAGATTCCAGGAAAAGCTAACTGAAAAAAAAGAAAAAAAATAACCTTTCGTCCTCGTCACCGGACCACCTGACCCTGACTGCGCTCGTCCGAAAAAGAAGGGGCCGGGGAGCCCCGGTCCGCGGCGGCGAAACGAAGATAGACACACAAAAAGAAGAAAAAAATCGGCCGGGCTACCCGGCCCTTGGGAAGGCCTAGCTCCGGAGAGGGAGTGCCCCGACGGGGAATCGTGCCAAGAAGGAAGAAAGGGTGAAAAAAGACAAGGAAGCAGCTGTAAGCAGACTCCGCCGACAAAAAGGTAGTTGTAACTCGGGAAGGGAACAAAAGCTGACCTGTAGTCGAGGGGACGTCTGGGCACGAGGCGACGGCCCAGAAGAGGGAGCAAGGAAAGAGGGGTCCTTACGGGCGCGGGAGGCACACGAAGGGCTTCATCAAGCTCCCCCTTTTAGCTGGAGAAAAGAAGGCGTTCCCAGTCCGGTCCGAACTACGTGCGAAAGACAGGGCTTGAAAAGAAAAAGAAGCCCTCTAAGACGTACTCTTTCCAAAGCCGGTCGTCTGTTGAGAAAAGGGAACTCTTCTCAAGCCAAAAGGAAAGGAGCGCGTAGCGACATCGGGAAAGGTTTATTAACTTGGAAGAGCACTCACATTTACTAAAAAGGGGGGCTACCGGGGAAGTTCGGAGGAATTCCATGTCTTTCCGAAAAAGAAAAGGGGGCACACTTTCTATAGCAACCATTCAAGTGGAGGGAAAAAAGGGGAAGTATTGGGATCCGAGGGGAAAGAGGAGGACCTTTTCCGATGACCCGAGGTCTGCAAACTGACTTGCTCGCGGGACGAAAAAAAGGGAGTTTTCCGCGGAAACGCCGTCGAAGAGAAAGGGAAACACCGGTCAGGGACCGGGAAAAGAAAAAGAAAAAAGTGGGTCAACTTCTTTACGGGTAGCCACGGGGACGCTTTTACCGTCAGTCTGGAAAAAAAAGGGACCCGATTTGCCCACGTCAACGGGAGGGTAGAAGGACAAAGGAAATCTTACTACTCACGTACCTCTTAGCCTCGCCTACGGGGGGAGCGGAGTACTCCCGCTGTAACGAGACGGTATCCGTCAAGGAAAACTTTCATAGGGCGTAAACACTATCATCAGAAAGTTTCCTCTACCGAAAGGGGGAACCAGGAGCACTCGCTTAGCGAGGGAAGTTCTTGTACATTTCCGCCGAGGAAAGACTCGAGGGGCGAGGACGCCCTGGGGAGAGGGGGGGAAATTTCGAAGAAAAAGCGCCATGCCTGAAAAGGCCCCTTCTCCGGGCCTTCTTCTCTACCTTTCAAACAAGACTAGAAAAATCTGCCAATGAGAAGCCATTCCGTTTCCGCTGGGGGAGGGCCGGCAAAAAAAGGGGGGGCCTATTCCGTTGGTTGGGAGCACTATTAATACATAACCAGCCAGGGGGGAAGGCTTTCTCACGGACAGAAAACTCCAAAAAAAGGGAAAAAAAACCTCCACGAAAAAAGGCTTTCTACTAACGCAAATCAGAGAAGGGAGTAACCACTCCTCAAAAATCCTCTTCTGGAAAATGAAACAGCACCGTGCTCTTCCCTTGTTATTGAAGGGAAAACGAATGGAGAAATCATGATCCCAGGATGCAGCAAAATAAGCCAAACGGGAAATGAAAGAAGGAAAGAAGAAAGGGGATCTGGACCAGTGGCACGGGAGTCGGGGCCCGCCTTGCGAGGAAGAAAATCCGTCGTGGTCACGACTGAGTCGGAAGCCAATAGTTTTGTGGGGGAAGCGCTAATAAGACTGGAAGGGGAAAAAAGTTGAGAAAGCGGGGGGAAAGTCTCGAACTCTACGAGGGAAGCCGTTATGCATACCGGGGGGGGGAGGAAGGGCAAGCATCACTTTCGGGCAGAAAAAAGCTCTCGCCGGGCTTCCTAAAAAAAAACGGAAGAAGGAAAAAAAGAGGGAGGACTCTACTCAGAGACGTCGTTGCGCAGGGAAGGGGACAACCCGTTCTGGGCGACGAAGGATCACCGTAAAGGAGAAGAGGTTTTGAAAGAATCCGCGTGATCGTGCAGACGCTGCAGAAAAAGAGAGAGGTCGAGGCAGTTCTTTGGAAAAGAAAAAAGAGACTTTGCTTCGCTGCGGACCGTGACCAGTGGCATCGGGAAAAATTAGGGAGGACTTTCAGGCGTTTATTCTGATAAGGCCTCAAGATCCAGGGGAGGGAAAGAACAAAGAAGAAAAAAAGAAAAACTTTCTTCTGGGTGCGTCTTTCCGTAAAAAAGAAGCATTTTCTGGGAAAAGGGCCAACGTCTCTTTTTGAGGGTCCCCCCCTCAAGGGAATCCGCTCCGAGAAAAGAAATAGAGATCGCAGACCGCCAGGAGCTGGGGCCAAACAAATCACCAGCCAAACGAAAGGACAGGAACTGGGGGGAAGAAAAAAAAAAAAATGCCTCAACCAGTGATGATCGCACCTCAGAAAAAATCAAAGTGCGATCTCCGCCCAAAAAAACAAGCTGAGGAAAAAAGGGGATACTCAGCGTAGGGTGCGGGCAGCAGTTTACTGGTCGTGGAAGGGAGGAGGGTCCCCTGCCGACATGCAATGAAAAAGGAGATAGGATGGCGGTAACTGGCAACGGTCTGCGATCCTGAAAAAGCATCTCGTGAGAAGGGGGGGACGAAAAGACAACTTCAGCCAAAGACTTAGAGCCTTGCGTACAGAAAAGAGGCAAAAAGAAAAAAGAAAGGAAAGTCGCAAGAGGCCATGGAGGGACGAAGATAACCGATTCGAGCAAGGAAGAAGAAAACGACCTCGGCACTGCGGCGTCACAGGACGCAGAAATAGAAATGATTGCTCGGCAGAAAAGGAAACGCTGGAGTCGCGGTGTCGTGCCAGAAAAGAGCCATCAGGAAAAAAAGAAACAAGCTTTGTCCCCGGGATTCTTAAAAGAACCGTTCTGCATGTTTCCAGGGAAGGGAGGGGGCCGCCTTGTGGAAAGAGACGACCCGTAGAAGAGAGAAACTCTTTCCTGCTCGAGGCCGTCTGGAGGACGCAAAAAAGCAGCTTGAGAGTCGGAAGGTGAAAAAGATATTGCCTCTGCATCCCGGAAGGAATTTCGAATTCAGTAGGATGGAATTCCCCCGAAATCTTATGAGAGGACTTACGGCCCTTCTTAGATCAGAGACAAAACCAAAGCGTAATATTCGCTTACAAAAAGAGGAGGAGCTCATTCTCAATTCGTCAAGCGATAACTTCGTAGAAGAAAATCTTTCAGATCCACGGAAAGTTCGAATCATCCCGTTGGAGAACCTGGAGGAAACGTTGGCGGAATCCGGGGACAAGGGAAAAGAAAGATCCCGTCAGGCTGAAAGGCATCATTTGCTGATGATTAAAAAAAAAAAAGCGGGGGGCGGGGAGGGGGATGAGTGGGGGAGGAGTCCGGGTAAGAGAGAGCCAGCATAAGGGAGTGGAGGTGGCAAAAAAAAGAGGCAGGGTTCGTCGATTCCTCGGAACAAAAGGGAAGAAGGGCTGAGGAGGGTCTGTCTTCATAGTGCAAAAACCAACTCCCTAAGAGGGAAAGACATGACTAAGCTGGCCCCGCCAAGAAAAAGGGGGCAAGGCGAAAAAGATCGATCCAAGGGAGCCGCATGCCGCGCCGTGAAGAAAAGGAATGGCTCCATTTCCAAAGGACAGGGACGGAAAAAGGTCGGGCCTGCAAAAAACCAAACAAAAAAAATGTACACGCCCGAATGCGGTCGAAGAAAAAAGGCAGCACCGGGTGTCTCTGCCATGGGACGCAGGAGAAAAGGGGAGTAAGTCGGCCGGTATAACGCTGCCGGGGAAGCGGGCGACTGAAAACACCCTTCGGCAGTAGGGAGAAGAGGTCAACTCACAAGAAGGACGCCGTCTCTCCGGGGAAGCCAAGGCCGTGGGAAGGGAAAAGCGGTGCGCTTGACCTAAACTGCAAGGGTCCAATCAAAGGCGAAAGGGAAAAGAAAGAAGGGTAACCCAGTGCTGGATTGTGGTTCAAAAACACCCCTGGAACCGCCCGGGGAAAAAAGAAAAGGGGAGTGAAACGCCGGCGGGGAACAAAAACGCAAAACCTCCGGAAAAAAAAAACTGGCAGACCTCCGGTCATCGGCCCCAAAAAGACTCCGCACGTCCAATTTACGCAACTGAAGGGGAGAAAAAAATAGAGAGGATGTCCGCCATGGGGGAAGTGCAAAAAAAACCGACGGAAAAAAATTTCGTCGTACCTTGACGGGAGTCAAAAGAAAAGGTTTCGCGATTGAAAAAAGGGAAAGCCTCAACTCAGCATTGCTCGGAGGCCAGGACGAAGTCTGGAAGGGAAACTCTCCCCGCAACGCCGACCGGAGGAGGGGCAAAAGTACGTCTTAAAAGAAGAAAGACTGGCCCGGCTGTTTTCGGCAAAAGGGCATCACTGATGTTCGGAAAAAAAACCGCCCGGGCTGCTAGGCAAGAAGAATAGAAAAGAAGTCGCCTCCCGGGACGCTGGCCTCCCGGGAAAAGAAAAGGGGGCGGGAGGCCGAACGCTTAGGGCAGAAAAGGGAGTACCAAACGGCAAAGATCAGCTGGACGCCGACGGCCAGCCTATTAAAAAAGAAAGGGGCTGCTCGGCGGCGCCCGCTCCCGGCAGGAGAAATGTCTGAAAGAAAAAAAAAGAAAAGGGTCGGCCTTCGTCCTCTGGCACCGAGGAAGGGACATTACTGCGAGAGAAGAGAACCAAGGGACGGTCGCCCGGTCCTCTGCGGGGGAGAAAAGAAAGGCAATACGCCAGACCACAACGAAAGAAAAAAAAAGGAACCTTTCGACCCTGCCTGGGCTCCCAAAAAAAGCCGTCATGTCCCAGGTAGGTATAGGCGTTGAACGAGGGGAGAAAAAGGGACTAATAGGTATGGAAGATCTCGTCCGCCATAAAAAAAAAGGTCATCCTCGGCGGAGCGGAGAAAAGCCCGTATTGTACTGGGAGGAAAGAATGGAGTCGAGTTGAAGGCTCCGGACGAGGGGGGTGTACCAAAAATCTGCCTCCTCCAGGCTGCTGATCCATCACTACCGGAAATGGGAGACGTGGCAGTCAGCACGCCCTGGGAGAGAGCGTCCGGAGAAGGCACGAAAAAAAAAAGGGGTCCATTCCTTGCCGAAATGCTTCACTATCAGTCTGCAGAGGGAACAGGCCAAGCTTTACCGGCCCCGTAAACCCGCGGGAAGGGGGGGAAAAAAAAGGCTGTCCTTCTCCTGCTGCGTCGTGGGAAAAGATCGCTCTCCATCAGGAGGCACGGGGGTTCATCGAAAGGGGATCGCGAACCTCGCTGTGTGGAAGGGAAAAAGTCACATTTACTACTAACCGGGAAGGGGAAAGGAGTCCGGGGTTGGAAATGAATGAAAAGCCAGATAGGAGAAGGCGTCAATTGGCGTTTCGTATGAGCACGAGAAGGCGCATGTAGCCGGGCAGAATGGGGGTGCCTCCGGCACGGACGGGAGAGGAGGGAACGGGCGAACCCGAGAGAGGGGAAACGCCGGCGAAGAGAAAAACAGGTTCCGGTTCCCGGGGTGTGAGTCCCCCGGTCACACACAGAGAAACCGGTTTCTCGCAGCAAAAATTCCCTGTTCCATCGCATAAAAAGAGGTTCTCCGACGGCCTGATGATCGGCAAAGATGCCAAAAAACGACTCCCGCGGCGTTGTGCAGGGCCGACGGGTGTTGCTATGAAAGGGGAAAAAGCCTTTACTCCTCTGGGGATTGGCAAAGATCTTGGAAAAGTTCAGCGCTTACTTGAAAAAAGAACTTTCCGCGACAGGAACAAGGTTTTGGGCATCGTGGGACTGAGACTCAAAAAAGGGAAGGAAAGCGTTTACATGTCCCAGGCTGAGAAGAGGGCGGAGGCGCCTTTGATGACGAAGTTCCGCAAAAAAGGAAAAAACCATGCCCTTTACGGAAAAGGCGCCGTCCTCGTCTCTGAAAAAAAGAATCGGCGTCGAGACTATCAACGGGAGTCATTCCGTGAAAAGCACAGAGGGGCACTACCCAGGATAGTCGGGGTTGGAGCACGCTGCAAAGAGGACCAAGAAGGAAAGACTAAAAGGAATTCCCGGTCGGAAGCACGATCCGCTGGTGGGGAAAGAGAAACCGTTGGAGAAGAGGGGCTACTAACGCACAGTCCTTCTAATAAAAAAGAGATAAAAAAGACGCCTACGGGACAAGAAGAAGACCTTATCTCCCTGGGAGGGAAAAAACGGGATCTTATGTGAAGGGGGGAGAAGAAAAAAAGGGGAAGCATGATCCCAGGATGCAGAAACGTGTTCTTGCGGGAAAAGAAATATCATAACGAAAGTGGGACTGCACGCCTAGTATGGGGGAAGGGAGCAGAGGGAAAAAAATTTGCGAATTCTCTTGGCACTGCAAGGGGGGGACAAGCGACTTCCTCGAGAATAGACCCTGGGGTCGGGAAATTGTTGGGGGAAGCTAATATGAGACTGCGTCGAAAAATGGGGGTTAGGGTACGGGCCATAATCATCGAACTTCTACGACGTAAAAGGAGGCGGCTAAACGGGTCACTTATTTGGGAGTCGGGAGGCCGAGAGAAAAATCTCAATGCTGCTCGCCCGGAGGGGATAGGCCAGAGAAAAAAGGACTCATCGAGCAAGGGAGGGGACCGCATACTGTGTAAGAAGGATGGTAGGCGCAGGTCCACCAGAGCCGCCGGTGGCGGGCTGGATTAAGAAGGGGAAAAACATGGCAGCACGGAGGGAAGAATCCCGGTTTATGCAAGGAGGGGGGGGGGAGCAAGACATACGAGTCAGATTCGGTGGGAGAGGGCGAAGGAAAAAACTAAGCTGTCGGCCGAGGAAACTTTGCTTGCGCACTAAAAGAAAGCGTGGCTTCGGAAAAATGTCGTGAGCGTAGGGGGGCTCGCTTAGTAGGGGAAGGGGATTGGGCTTGCTTCGTCCTGTTGACACTGACAGAAGAAACTCTGCGGGGTGAGCTTAGGGGGAAAACAGCGCGTGGGAAAAAACGTAGTCCTCTAGCGGGGAAAAAGGGCGTCCCCCAGGCTCATCAGGGGGGAACGGGAGGCAACACCGGGAGAAACTGGTCTTGAGGGGAAGGAAGAGGGATCTTGGCATACTCGCCATGCAGTTGTGCAATCTGTTGGAAGGAGGCAACAGCTCATCGAAAAGGCAAATTCAAGAGGGGATAATAAGAAAGGGGAACCTAATCAGTTAGATTCTGGGGGAAGAAGGCACGTAAAACCTGGCCTGATTGAAAAAAACATCTACCCGAAGTTGAGAAGAAAGGAGATCCATCTCTGGCATTGCAGACAAAAAGACTTTGATTAGTCGTCAGCAGGGGGAAAGGGAGCAATAGTGGCGATCAGCAGGTACTGGGGCTGGGGAAGGGGGCATCTAAGGAGGTTATTATCGATGAATGCCTCGGGGTGATGTTCTGCTGTAAGAGGGAACGTGCTGCAAGAGAAGAAAGGTCGGCAAGGGAGACCGTGAGGGGTGGGGGAGGGGAGGCCGTTTGACGTCAGGGGAAGGCGAGATGTGCGTCGCAGCCTGGGGCAAGGAAAAACGCTCTGAGCAGCCATCATTCTTATATGGAAAAATGTGATTGGTGAATCAGGAACTCTATTTTAAAAGGAATCAATATCAAGAAAAAAGAAGTCACTAGGTCATGGAAGGACTGTATATTCTGGCAGTGCGGAACTTGTTGCGGTATGGGGAAAAAGGGCGTAAGCGGCCGCGGCGATTAGAGATCAAAGGGCTCGAGCCTAACTACGACTGGAAAAGGAAGGAATAAGTGGAAAGGAAAGACAAAAAAGTATCTTCAAAAAGAGACTTTCATGCACGTGCATGTTTTTTCGCACGGTGAAAAAAAGATTCCGCAGGGGGGCGTCTCTTTTAAAGCTCCGCGTGGCAGAAAAGAAGAGGAGAAGGGACATTGCTCCCTTGCTTGCTATCACAAAGCTCTTTTTTTAAAGAGCCTGTCTGCTAGGAGGGGGATCCTCCCGAAGGTAATCCCTTAGGGGAAATTTTCGGAGAGCAAGGGAGTTCTAGTTAGCTTTTCTCCTTCAGAAAAGGTGGAAAATCAGTGCCCGCTTTTAGCGGACGCGGGTCGTGGAGAGGAATGGGGAGAAAGGACGTAGGTTCAAGGAAAAAACTCGGAAGGAAGCGACCTTAGAGAGATGGGGAGAGAAGATCCCAGAAATGTACTCAGAAGAAAAAAGATACATGTTCTATCGGGAGGGGAAAAACTGACTTTGGCCCGAAAGAGGCTAATTAGCGCGATAACATTACTGGCAATACGAAGAGCATGCGTTCAAGGAGAATGAAGGGGGGAAAAGAAGTCATCCTTCCTGTTTGGGGGAGTACACAGAGCAAACGCTCAGGAGGGGAAGAGGCTGCGCTTTGCCTTGTTTTGCATGAACACGCTCGCAGTGCTGAAAAAAAAAGGAAAGTAATCAGTGCTGTATTTATTGTAGCGACGTGGTCGGCCTGCGGCAGGAAGAAGATTCTAATGACATGGGGAAGAGTAGTGCGATTACAGAGAAGTGATTTGGCAGGGCAGCCAACATCGGATCGGTAGTGAGGGGGGGGAAGGGCTCAGTTCTGCGTGAGAAAAAGGGCGGGGCACCTGAGTGACGAAAAAAAAAAAAACGCCAGGTCTGACAGTAATAGAGCCGGGAAATAGGAAAAAAAAAGGCTTTGCGAGTGATCGGAAAAAAAGGGCGGTGGGTCCTCGGGAAGACAGGCTCCGTTCGCGGAAGACTGCGATGAAACTGTCGTATATCTTTAGTCCCGTGCCCCGGAGGGAAAGATACTCGAGCATGGAAGGTCGGAAAAGAAAAAAAAAGGGATCTCTACCTGCGATTAGGGAACCTCTGATAGGGGGGAAAGGCGGACATTTCGCTCATGACGTGCCGCTGAGTGTGGTGGGGGAAAAATAGTGGCCTGTTATAAGGATTTAAACGAGTGACGAAGGGGGGGGTCGGCGTCCTTCTCGCGTAGCGTCTCCCATAAAAAGGGCGAAGGCTGCATACGCGTACAGGGGAAACCTCCGCGGGGTGAAGGGGGTCTGAAAGCTCTAAGTGCGACCGGTCTGCCGTTGTAAGGGATTAAGTCTGAAATCGGTCCTCTTTACCGGAAAATCTTTGACCTAGGAAAGAAGATAAAAAGGAGAACTGCTCGGGGGCTCGCAGCAAGACCAGTCGGGGAAAGAGGAAAAAGTTTCGGCTTTTGTAAAGACGTCTGCGTATCTGAGAACAACTCTACAGCGTCTGGGTGTTACAAGGTCTCAAGCCGGAGGTGGAAGGACCTGTCCTGGGATCATAGCGTTTCTTGCAGGCTGCAGGCCTTGCTTGGGCCTGAGGGGGAAGAGAAGGCTGGGAGAAAACTCTAGGGGAAAGAGAGGCTCTCGCGTAGCTTCTTCCTGAAGAACATGAATGTTTTGCGCCTATTGAGGAAACGGGGAGAGACGCCATGGAATTTCCCCCTCCAGCCGGGGAAAAGAAAAAAAAAAAAGGTTCGTCGTACCGTTCGGAAAAGGGACCGTTCATTCACTTCTAGCAGGAGGGGGGGTAAAAGAGTCCCGATGTCGGCTCAAAAAAAAAAGGTCATGTGAAAAAAGTTCACCCTCGGTCAGTCACGACGGATAGAAGCAGGCAGCTTATGGTCAAGGGGGGAAAAGAAGGACTTACTGCTGGCGCGCTGGCTGTGCGACGAAAACAGTAGAGGGGAAAAAGGCTGTCGGACTGGGACAAGAGGCTGTCTGTCGTGTCTGACGGGAAAGGAGAAGATGAAGACAGAGGATCCCGACACCGGGACGAAGAGGAGTGGCTCTCGACTCTCCCGGGAACCGCGAACTTTCTTCTGTTTTCTGGCGTGAGAAAGGGAAAAAGAAGTACGACCGGCTTTATCGACTTCAAAAAAATAAAAAGGAAAAGAAATCAGAGGCTCATGCCGTTATTGTTTTCCGAACGTCGAAAAAGGAAGAGAGAGTACAGCTCCGCTCTTATTATGCCCGGATGCTGGAGAAAAAGAGAGCTTCATACTATTCGGCAGTGAAAAAAAAAAGCGTGCGGGATACGCCTATACTCTAAGGAGGGTAAAGTAAGATTGTCGCCAAGGTAGGACTTTTAGGAGCTCCAGGACGGGAAAGAAGGGT
>Ga0179593_1669299_pt1 | contig 12330 bp, 18 predicted proteins | sample CZODoug2_1_08_16_FD_185931 | JGI IMG/M metagenome (GOLD analysis project Ga0179593, IMG submission 185931) | Vadose zone soil fungal communities from Angelo Coast Range Reserve, California, USA - CZODoug2_1_08_16fungal (PacBio error correction) | ecosystem: Environmental > Terrestrial > Soil >...
GGGGGGGAAAAACGATGGTCTAAGAGGGTGTGTGGGGGGAAAGGGCTGGTCTAGGAGACAGGTTGGGTACAATCACTCAGTCAGTAGATAAAGAGTAGTTTTCAACCGTGGCAGCTCTAAAGAAAGAGACAATGTCCGAACAATGACGGGGAGGGAGAGGGGGAAACTAAGTAGCTATTTGGGGGGCGCACCGGTGGTGCACAATACGTTGAGTAACATTAGTTTCTTGGGGATTGGAAAGGCCGTCGTCGTAAAAGAGGAATCTTCAAAAGATTGCGTTGGTGGGAAGGAAAAGGGGGACAATACAGAAAGGGGTCTCATACTAGGGCGATATACGTGGGCCTTGCCAAAAGGGAAGGGGAAAAACATCAGGAAGGGAAAATAAGGCACGGTGGGGAAAGGAGTTCTGGGCTGCAAAGGTCAGAGTGTTCAAACGGTTTGAGGGAGGGAAAGAAGAAGATTGGGAAGGAACAGAACACGACACGACTGGAGGGCAGGGAAAGGAAGAAGGGAAGACATAGTGAACTACTTCAACTGGAACGCGCCGGCAATGGAAGTGCTCTCTCAATTATCAGTTATATGCCAATAGAGAGAGAACAGCTGATTCCACCGAGGGCTCCAAGAAATCGCATCGGTACAGGATACGATCTATCAATAATTTCGAACCAAACCGGATAAAGGTAAGCCGGGCGATAGGAAAACGCCCTAGAAAAGAGTAATCTTTCGCAAGGGAGAAAGGGAGACACCGGGGGGGGAAGGGTATACACATGGCATTTTCTTAAACAGGAAAATGCCAGACCTACAGAGAGGAAATGGGAGGAAAAAATTATATCCGAAAAAGCACATACACTTCCCGGGCACAGAGCTCGGAAAAAACTAAGAAAAGAGAGACAAATGAGAACTATTTTCCGCGTCGAGCAAGAGGAAAGGGAAGAAAAAAAGAATGAAAACGTCCTAAAAAGGTGGCCTAAAGCGCGAGTCCTAGGGAACAAGACGGTGCTAGCAGACCCCCTTCTCCAAAAGGACAGCCTTTACACATAGCATGCACACCAACTGACGTTCTGGGCCTTGGAGGGGACAAATTGTCAACTTTCGATGGGGACAGAGAAAGAAAATATTTCATAAAAAAAGTTTTCGAACGACTTGGGAAGCACAATCGGAAACAAGTAAACATTGTCAGAAGAAAGCTCGGCAAGGGCCGGTAAGGGAAAAGATGGTGTTCGCAGACAGTTGGAGAGAAGAGAGCGCTGTGAACCCGTTAGGGGGAGACCTAAGATCCGAAAGCCTTAGGGGGACCGTTACCGTTTGGGGGGATTTAAACATAACGCCTGAACACATGGGTCGGAAAGCCAGACTCTCTAGGTCAATCACCGGTTGTTCAAAAGGGGAAAACCGGGAAGAAGAGAAGGATCTCCTACTACTCTTGGGGATACGGCGCCGGGATGCACGCAGTCGACAAAAAAAAACAAAACAAACCAACGGGGAGAGGTAGGAAGGGGTACATCTTGAAAAACGTGAAGGAAACCGCGCAGCCAGGATAAAAAGTAGGTTCCCAAGAAAGAGGGGAGCAACGATTCTTTTTTTATCAAACCGGTTAATTGAAGAGAGGAAATCAGTCGGTGCGCTGCGAAGAAGCCTTTTGTTGTAATAAGCGAGAGGTTTTCCAGCCGATCGGAGAAGAAGGAACATCCTCCCAGGCTTTTGGCGGAGGGGGCGAACTCAATTCTGAAAGCATTAAGAGAGAGAGCCAAGGATCCAACCTGTCAGAAACGTACCCTGACCTGCTTGAGAGGGTGAAAGGAGAGGGGGGAAATGTGGTTTCCTTTGTAGTCCAAGCGGCAAACATTCTTTGGCGGGCGCGAATCGAGATCGCTGTCCATCCATATAAAAGTTGACCAGGGAAGACAACAGGCAAAAAAAAAAAAAAGAAGGAAAAAAAAGAAAGAAAGAGAGAAAAAAAAAAAAAAAGGGAAAAAGAAGGAAAAAAGAAAAAAAGAAAAAAAAAAAAAAAAAAAAAAGAAAGGAAAAAAAAAAAAAAAAGAAACATACACCGTCTGAAAAATGGGTTGACCCGCATTTCAAGAGAAGGGGAGTGGTAAGTCACCAAATGCCCGGAACACCGGCGGTGGAAATCGAAAATCTACGCGCGGGAGCCCTAAACCTTGGAAGGGAGGAGCTCCAGAATTTTCCGTAGTCGAAAAATGCTTAAAAGAAAAAGAGGCAGGAATTGGCTGAGTGTACTTCGAGCCGGATCGGGCTCGGGAAGGTTTTATAGGATTTTGCGACTCCCGGGTAAACACAGTGTTCGTATTGGAGAAACCGGAGAATTGTAATGGCCAAAAGCACGGCCGCTAAAAAGGGGCAGAAACCCGCTTCCGGATCGGGAATAAAAAGGGTCCTATCTCCCTATTGTGAAAGAGAAGTGGGGAATATCCTCCTTTGTGGTGTGACATGGGGGAGGGTGGAAGGAGCTGAGGAACGATTGCGATCGCGGATGAGCTTATTTCACCTTTGGGAATAAAAGGGGTATAAGGAACTACAGGGGAATTATCATTATAATGGGTTCCTTAGCCTGGCAAGGTGGAAAAGGGGAGATTGTTCCATTCAAAAGTAATAAAAGAAAAGGGAATCGCCAGTTCAAAGTAGCGGCCTGTCATGCCCAGGCAGGAAACAAGACTGGCCGTCCGGCGAAGGGGACCATTTGAACTCGAGCGAACAGACATTGGTGAATCAAAAAAAAAGAAGGTGCCCATCGGTGTCGGAAAACAACTTAAACGGGCCCGGGGCAAAAAGAACGCCCTATAATCGAGAAAGAAGGGATGTCTTGGTCCAAATTGTCAGAAGAAAGCCACTCTGGTCATCTTTCTCGTTGGTAAACGTTAGGGGAGGAAGCCATACGTCAAAAAGGAGAATGGGGTCAGAACGGATTTTGGGGGGAAGATGGACAATTTGCCAAAAGAGAAAGGTTTGTCATTGTCTCTTGTTCACAGATATCCGCGGCAAACGGGGAAAGCACGAGAAACCGTCCAGAGGGGAGAATAGGAGGGATACTCGAAAAAGAGGCCGCTCTGGAAACACCTAAGAGAAAAAAAGAGCAGAAAAGGAAAACATAGAGAAGAAAAAAAAAGTGATGAGTCGAAAAGACAGCGCTTTGTTCTCGTATGGGTGAAATGAAGAGGAGGGTTTCAAGCGCGGAAATGAGGAGGAGATATCACATGTTGGTACAAAGAAAAGGCATAGAGTGCTGGTGATAATAGGGAGGAAGGGCTTCTTCACTGTGAACAGAAAAGGAAAAAGGTTCCTTCTGGACCCAAGAGAAAAGAGGGGACCCGTGTCAAAAAAAAAGGAGTGCGGTGGGGAGGAAAAGAAGTAGGGCGCATCATAAAAGAGGAAGGGAAGTCTAAAACGTACAGCTGAAGAAAGGAAATTGGGTTTTACAATTTGCCAAGTGGAAGACTTTGGCGCGATGAGGCCAGGGCCAGTTGAGGGGAAACAAACATCAGTCGCGACCAAAAAAAAATTCCCTGCAATTTGTGGCGTACGACACCTTATTTGGCGGTCACAGGAGAAAAGGGGTGGTGTTGAGCTGGGGCAGGTCGCCGTACGGCCAGATGGGGAAAAAAAGGGGGCTGGAAGTGACAGTCAAGGAATGGACTGTTCTCTTCATTACACCGCCGTACCAACGAGCGTGAGCTGAACCAATCATACCTCTTCAAATGCCAGGAGAGAGCAAGTAAGCCATGATAATGAAATCCCTTGTCGATAAAAACGGGAGTACCACCTTTGAAATACGAGAATAAAGACCGAAAAAAGAAAAAAAGTCGCAATCCGGTACGAAGGGAAGAGCTACTCAATCATGCTGACAAAGGGGAATACTTCAACTGGATATTTAACAGGAAAATCTCATCTCGATCTGTACCGATCTAAGGAGGGGGGGGAGGTATAACCACCGGGTCTACACCGTCACTTTTTTTCTGAAAATTGAAAGAACTAGAAGTCTTTTCCCCTGGAGGCAACAACATTATCCTTACTCGCCACGAAAACACTGGGAAAAGAGGAACTCGACAACGCTCTACAAGGGTCCTCGTCGACCAAAATGTTAGCAAAGAAAACGCCACTGAGGAGCTACATGAACCCGGAAGACGTTTCCGTCGCCGCTAAGGCTCAAAGGGAGGAAGAAAAGTACATCGGCATTGTGCCGGAAACAAGGGAAGACAAAAAGGAGGAGGGAACTCGGCAAGGCACGATAGCAGGTGTTTTCCACTGACTTTAAGTGAAGATATGGGACTGTACAAATGAGGGACAGCGAGCCAAAGAAATAGCAGACGTCAGATCTCGAAGAAGGTGCGGACTTGGGAATCCATTCACCAGAAACAAGGGGAAAGGCAAGACTCGCCGTACAAAAAAGGAAATCGTGATATGGGCGCATGGGGAGGGAAAAGGGGGCCTATAGAGAGGGAGGTTAATGTTGTATGGGGGTTAGCAAACTCTAACCAAAGGGACACCGGGAAGACCGATCTCGCTGGAAACTATAAGGGAAAAAAAAAAAGGCGTCTCTTCGGCAAAAAAGATCTCTCGCAGCTGTGTCCAAGAATTTTATTCCAACGATCGCCGGAAGAAGAAAAAGGGAAAAAGAGCACTACTAGGGCTAGCCGCTTGAGCTACGAGGAGGAAAGAATCTCTCTCAAAAGAAAGTTAATAGATATCTGAGTAGTGAAAACGTAGAACACCAGCTAAAGAAGTAGGAGGCGCTCTTGGAGAAGTCTCCCCGAGATGAAAAGGGGAATCGAAAGGGTTAGTGACAAAAGCTTCGAATAGAGAAGAGGGGCGCTGCCGGCGTAGACTTGTGGAGGGTTTCCACGCGATCGAGTGTCCGCACGCCTCCCAGGGCGGCTAGATTTTAGTACCCAAAGAGGGGACCTTAGAAGCAGAGATCGGCCCATTCGCCACCGTTAAGGAGAAAGATGTCGTTACCAGAAGGGCGTAGCGTGAAATTATCGGAAGAGAAGGGGGGTAGAGTGGGAATGGGGGGGAGGTCTTTCTCCACAGGATTACGCGATGCGGGAGGCCTATTGTCTTGCAGCTGAAATAGAAGGGGAGGATTTGTCCAGGCACAGAACCGTCAGGTCCAAAAAACTCCAGGGAGGGCATTGAAGAGTTTAGAGTTTTTTCTCCTTGGGTAAGAAAAATGCCTCTTGGAGAGACAAGCGGGAGGGAAGGTCGGGAGCGCCGCGAAACTCTTGGGAGAAAGCAGTGGCTGTGAGGAAGGGAAGGCAGGTGGCTCGACGCGAAAGGAGGAGGGTGCTCGTTGTGCGGAGGAAGCAAGGAAGCGGGCTCGGGAAGTTTAGGGAGGACGCCCCAGGGTAAACTCCCCCCAGTGAAGGGCAAACACGGAGGTCCGGGGGTCTTTTTAATTGCACAGGCCGGCGCGTGGGAGGGACACGAGGCCGGATCGGTCACAGATAGCCTGCTTATTGTTTCAATATCCAGTTGGAGAAGCCTGTGTTTGGGTTCATCATAGGATTCCCTATTTCGTAGGCTTGGTGAAAGGGAAAAGCCGTTTACTTTAGCTTATTACAGGTGGAGGGAAAGAAAAAGACAAGTGGCATGTATCAGGCTACTTGGAAAAGGGCGCCGTCCAGGTTGAAGGAGGGGAGAATGAACGATCGATCCCCGTCTTAAGAATCTCCAGTTTCGGGGGAGTTAAGGAAAAAAAAGGTATATCGTACTGTCCCTTCCAGACACAAAACATCTGAACAGAACCAGGCTCAACACCAACTCGTGAGCAGCCCGGGACGTGGAGAGGAGACTCCCCACCGTGCAGGGGCAGTGCAAGCGTTTTGTCGGAACCGGAAAGGCCAAATTAACTGGCCCTGAAGGGCGCCCTATAATCGAGACAAAGAAAGGCAAAACGGATGTATGGGAAGGAAAGAAACATCTTGCAAGCTTTGGGGGATAAGGGGGGGAGTAGCGACGACGGAATGTAATGCAAAGAAACCACCCAAAAGAACGTATTTTCACACAGAAAAGCGGCTTTTGCCACATACGAAAAGGCGCCCCGCTCCTTGTTGGCAAGGGGGGGGGGGAGCGACACAGTTGCCGCGCTATATTGCAAGTGCAACCAAAAAAGAAGATAGACGGACTTTGAGTATTTGACAAGGGCGCGCCTGACCGCCGGCCCTCTTTCAGAGGAAGACTAATTAAAAGAGCGGTGATCCAAAACAGAAAAAAGGGGATCAACCCACACAAAGGGAGAGGAGGAAAAAGGAAGGGGATTGGTGCTCTAGATTGGTTTATGGGGGGGGGTTTACAGCAGCGAAATGATAGGCTCTGGAGGAGGGGAGATCATCATCATGGTTGTACAAGAAAAGGCAGATATCGTTACTTTTGAGAGGCTATCGCTCTGCACCTGTTCACAAGAAAAACGCGTTAGATGGGGAATCAAAAAGAAGTGGCCAAATTAACAAAGGGCTCACAAAATATCCATGAGGTGGCGGGGACAGACGTATTGCAGGAAGAGAGGGCTACAAACCTGGAAAGCTGGACAAGGGGGGGTTTTCTACAATTTGACAATTAAAGGAGAGTCCAATACGGGATACGGTAATAGCAAGGGAGAAAAAGGGGTAGAAAAAGTTGAAGTAAAACAAAAGACAAAGTCCCTTCCACGGTTGGGTTTGCTTCGACAAGATTTACCTGGCAGGCAGAAAGGCAAAAAATGGTGGGTGGGATCTGTCGCAGACCTGCAGATGGAAGGGGGGTGGCCTGAGTGACGTCAAGGGAAAAGAACTGGTCTATTCATGAACTAAGGACGGGCGACGATCGTTAATCTAATCATACAAAAAAAAGGAAGGCCGCAGGAAAGGGGGGAACGTCCGATCAGGGAGAAGAAATTCCAGGTCACTCCGGGAAAAGGGGAAGTCCAAAACAAAACTTGATTTCACAAGCAGATCGGCAGGAGATTAAGTACCAATAACGAACCAAGAGGCTGGAGGGAAAATGATTGGAACAATCCGGGAGGGAAGAGTGACCGATCCGAGAGGGGGAGGGGGAAAATGGATAAAAAAGAGCCGGCAAGAATTTCTGATGGTGACATTAAAAAGTAAGGGGTGACCGAGAACGGGAAAGGAAAACATTAAGCGCGACTCGCCCAGAGGGATCATGGCAGGCGAAGTACAACTCCAACAACGGAAAAGAGAAGGCCTAGTGAACTATTGTCAGCGGAAAGGGGGACTTCTCGCCAACCAAAGCTCATGCACCCGTCAACAGGGGTTTCGCGAAAAGAGATGGTGCGAAGACAATACGGTGAGATGCTGTACCAAGAGGAGGGCAGTCTCTTGAAATGCGGAAGTCATTTTTTGGGAAAGGACGAGTGCATGTGGAGGTAATAAGATTTTAGACAACGAGGATGGGAGAGCCAGCAGAAAGTAAGAAGTTTGCGAAAGACTTGGGAAGAAAAAAAGACGGGGAAAAAGTACCCCTTTTCTATCAATTTCACGCTCGGATCAGCGTCAGGGAGGCGAAGGACAAGGTTGGGGGATTGGCTCCCGTTAAGGAGGCAGAAGGGTTCGCAAACAGGATAAGAAGAGGTTCTACCACGTACCGGACGTTGGGGGGGGAGACTCTGCTGACTATAGGGGAAAGGCGGAGAAGTAGGGCTCGAAAGATGGGGAAATCAACCGTTTGATGAAAAGCGATAACTCTTCTCCTGGGAATAAGAAAGGAGCCTACTAAATATGGGGAGTGGCTAGGGGTTTAAAGGCCAAAACTTCCTTCTTCCTTCCAATAGAGAAGAGCAGAGATGAAAACTATCCTCCCTCCTAACCAGGTGAGGAGCACTTGTAGAGGAGCGCCCGATGCTTAGGGGAGAAAAGGTGGGAATGGGAAACAGATGGAATCTTCCTACGGGGAGAAGGGATTTTAGAGCGTTATAGTTCCACGCGGCGGAGGGAAGAGGCCGCAAAAGACCTCCAGAGGAGAACCCAATTCTGAAGACAACTGAAGACAATAAAGCCGCTATCACTTACAAGAAGGTCATGCGCCCTAGTCACGAGCCAACCGGCTTTGCGGCAGGTACGGAGGGGAGAGGGGGGGCGAGTGAGAAAGAGTTCGCAAACTTCTGCGCGAGAAACAAGAAAGGGAGGGCAGGAGAGTTGCATCCAATCGTTGAACCCTTTTGTACGACATATGGGGAAAGGAACAGACCGTCAGAACCCCCCCCCCAAAAACTGACACTTGGAAGGAAGGGGGGCAGCCTTTCCAGAGAATGAAAAGGTTTTTAAGGCACCAAGTGCCGAAGGAGCCAACGGGTCTGGGGGAGCGCCAATAACACTCAGGAAAAAAAAACGCTTGGGAGGACGGGTTCAGAGCAGAAGAGACCATGCTTGCTCGCGCGACAATAGGGGGAAGATAGGAGACTGGGAGTTTCCTCTCGGCCCTGGCCTGAGACCTGTGCTCTTTCAGGTAGGATTGGGGAGCAGACAGGTCACGCCCCCCCAGGGTGGCCTTTAATGTCCAGACCAGAAAAAAGGAGAATTCCACGGCCGGGGAGGATTCTCCCCTATCCGATAGGACTGAAAAATAGGACGTCCTATCAAGGGGGAAGTAAGCCGGGAAAAAGTCGTATCCAGAGGGGGGGAGTAGATCGTTTAGTGGAATGAGAAAAGAGGACCGATTGCGATCAAGGACGTACCTTTACTTCGCCCACAAAAAAAGAGGAAAACAAACCCAAACAAGAAAAGAAAAGGAGAAGAGAAAAAAAAAAAAAAGAAAAAGAAAGAAACAAGAAAAAGAAAGAAAGGGAAAAAAAAAAAAAAGGAAAACAGAAAAGAAAAAAAAAAAAACCAAAGAAAGGAGAAAACAAAAACACACCCAGAAGAAAAGGGATATTTCACCGTGGAATCAAAGCGTGTGAAGAAGGAGAGAAAAGCAATTGGTCATTCATAAAATGAGGAATTTCCTGATCCTCAAGGTTGAAAGTAGTAAAAACAGAATAAAAAGAGCGTTCCCGGAACTGGAAAGAATCGAAAGTGGTGTAGAGCTTATATCAGGCGGAGAGGCCGCAAAAAAAAAAGGGGCTCTCGACATAGCAAAACAAAACCCCTTTTTTAAAACAAACAGCGATAAAAGGGAAAATCCTTGGAAGAAGCCCTTCGCAAAGGTCCCATCTTTGGTACGTAAAGGGGGGTAACTTCCAACTTAAACTGGAAAGAAAAAGACTCCTATCCCTCGCGCCAAAGTAGGGGGAGGGGGATGTTTTTTCCAAACATGGGAAACAAAAAAATAAAGAAAGGGGTGGTCCAGGACTACAAGGATCCCCACCCGCACCAGGGTCGAAATAATTTTTTGCCAGGAAAGTATCTCCTGTTCAAACTAGCCCGAGGCAGTGTCACATCCCTGGGGGGGGGTTAGAGGAAACCGAGTAGCACCAGTCCGCTAGAAGGGGGGGTACAATCATATGAATCTCCTCTACGCCTGAGAAAAGAGATAGTGAACTCAGGATGGAAACAAACGAAGAGGAAAATCTCTATCGCCCAATACTCTCTCAAGAAACGCTGAGTATTCAAAATCTAGATGGTGATGAAGAAAAAAGAGGGACTAAGTAGGGTGGGGGAAAGGCCTGGCTGGTCAGAGGAAAGGAGAGGAAGGGGGGGACAAATCATAAAGCCAAGGAAGGCTCTTAGTTCACCGTTGCAGCGTAGGACAGGCAACTGGGTGAACAAATACATGACCCAAAGGGGACAAAGGAGATATTTGGCAAAGGAAAAAAAATACGTTCTGACCATATCCATGCAGGTGGGGATCCTGACGTAGGGAAGGACAGGGGGTACCGGATAAAAAAAAAAGCAGCAAGATGTGTCTTTTGGTCGAAGGGAGGACATCAGGAAGTCCTACGGGAGCAGGTAATCTCATTCCCAAGGGCCAGGGGGAAAGAAAACAACATCATGGGAAAAAATTCCCTGCACGGGGGTCAGACTTTCTCAGACATGTCAGAAGATCGAGGGTTTTGTTGGAAGCTGGGGTATCTTTAAAAAAGGGGGGTTTCCTGTATGACATCCGAGCGCTCGAAAACTCCGAAGGGGGGCCAAGGACAGACGGGGAGACGAACGTGAGGCCCGCCGCCCGAGCAATGGGAAATAAGAGAAAGTAGCAAGAGATGCCAGGAGGGGGAACACTCTTATTCCCACCGGTGAAATAGAGAAGGAAGGGACGCCACGCTGAGAGGTCAAAAAAGAGGTACGAAGATTCAGAAAGAATCACGTAACCAAACAGGCAAGGAGAAGAAAGGGAATTGAACAAAAGAGCTCTCGTTGACCGAGACAGGAAAGCGGGGAAGGGGGGAAGATGTATCCCACCGCCGGCAGAAGAGAGGGAGAGAGAAGAAAAACAAGAATTTTCTGGATGGACAGTAAAAAGACGGGGGGGTTTGCCCGACGACCCACGGGGGGCGGTGAAAAAGAAAAGAAGTCGCCCATCCCTAAAAAGGCTCAGGCCAGGCGAAGAGCACGATCTACAAAAGAGAATATGTGAACTAGTGGTCTCTTCCGAAGAGGGGTTTCGGCGCTGACAGCCACTGAGGTCTCTCGGAACCCGGCCCTCAGAAGTGGTCCGAAGGGAGCCGAGAGTTGCGATAAAAGAAGGCATTTGGTGCCGGAAAGAAGGAGAGAAGGAGGTCAGTCTCTTAAAGAGCATTTGTTTTCAAGACCTTTTCTTTTCCGGAAGGTGCAATCTATTTAATGGACAGAAAAGTGGGAGAGGGAGGAACGCGAAATCCTGTCCGATCGCGAGGGGGGGAGGGACGGAGGGGGAGAAAGAAAAGTTGTCTATCAAGGTTCAAGCTCGAAAAAAAGCCGGTCATTGTCCCTAATCGGGGAAGGGAGGGGGAGAAAGGGGGGGCCGATAGAGGCCAGGGGGTCTTCAGATGGTTCGCAACTAGGGAAAAGAAATGTGAGCTGTGTGAGAAGGGGGTTTATCCGATCGAAGGGAAAGAGCTGATTACAACAAATGCTCAAGTCTAAGACGACGAAAGGGGGGGGCCAATAAAAAATAATTGCAGCCGAGAGAAAAAAAATGGGAAATACAAAGATAGCCAAGTGCTAAGCGCGGGAGACCATAACGTGAGAGGCGACCTATCTCTCTCACACACCCCAAGGGGGAAAGATCGGCGCCTCTGAAAAAAAGAGCCATGATCCACCAAGAGTCAACGACATGGAGTCCCCAGAAAGGAAGGAGGGGTTTGAATCAACCTGTGATTAAAAGGAGATACAGTCTGTGCGCTGGCGGTCTAAATTTTGGGAAAGCGCGATCGGATACCCAAACGGAGAAAAGAGGCAGTGCGGATAGAGTTGCAAGGAAAAAAGACAACTTAACGGGAGCAAGAAGAAAGACCTTTTCAGGCGCCCATGAAGGCGGACAGAACTGCAGGAGGGGAAATGGGGGTGAACGGTGTTGAAAGGATTCCCATTCGTTCGCAAAAGAGGACGCGATCTGCACGGAAGCTGTCCCTCCAGATCACAGTGGGGGAAATTGGCACATATACAACAAAATCACAGAAAAAGAATTTCGGGAATTTCCGCATGAAAAGTGTGTGCTCCTTGGTAAGGAAGGGAAAGATGGACTAGCCCCGTCGGGGAAAAGACGCTAACCTCAGGGAGGAACGGGGTCATAAGGGGTGTGTGATCGAAAGAGAAGGAGGTAAACAGAGGCAGGCCTTTTTGGAGACTTGTCGTAAAGCCCTACTCTGTGCTCTGGAATGGTCCTGAAATGTTGCGCCTCCAAGGGAAGAGCCAAAAGTGTGAGAGTTAAAGAAGATGTCCCATCCATAAAAGGGCCTTCCCTCTACTTGGGGCATCGAGGGGGATCGGTCCACTCGAGCTGCTAGGGTAGGGAATGGGATCCAGTTTTGAAGTCGAAAAGGGGGGGTGCACAAGGCGTTGAGGGAAAAGAAAAAGAGTCCTATTGGGGGGACGAGCGGGCGTGGGGGGGTACGTCTCTTATTTTCTCGGGGGTCTCTGGGGTAAGGGAGTGAACAGGGGAAGGGTCATGAGAAAGGAGAACGTTGCCATTGCCCGGCGCCTGCCAGAGAGGATTGTCAGATGTAACGAGAAACTTGCGGGTCACAGGTAATTAAAGAGGAAAGTCGTGGAAAGAGATAGTAACTTGTCAAGGAAGATCTGGCCGTCCGGCGAAGAAATATCAACCCAAACAAACCTCGATCGGTGATGAAACAGGCAGGTCGGAGAAAAAAAGGGGGAGAATGTTGGGCCCAGGGGGAAAGGTTTTTTTCCCTTCCACTAACTGGCAAGAAAGGCAGATTACCGTAGCGCCCTCAGA
>Ga0179593_1312850_pt1 | contig 12329 bp, 16 predicted proteins | sample CZODoug2_1_08_16_FD_185931 | JGI IMG/M metagenome (GOLD analysis project Ga0179593, IMG submission 185931) | Vadose zone soil fungal communities from Angelo Coast Range Reserve, California, USA - CZODoug2_1_08_16fungal (PacBio error correction) | ecosystem: Environmental > Terrestrial > Soil >...
GTTACTGAGCGAGAAAAAAGCTGAGGATTGGGCGGGGGGGGAGGGGAGCGATCGAATGAAGGTGATCTCCCGTCACTTTGGGGGGGAGAACTTTCATGGAAAGTCGTTTTGCAGACACGCGGTTAATTTCTCGTTTTCGAAAGGGAGTCAAAGAAAAAAAGGGAAGGACAGACGAACTGAAATATGGCAAGAAGGGGGAAAAAAGGATGACTGCTGGACGAAGGGGACTTGAGACGGGAAGGAGCCGGGCGGGAAAAGTTAGGGGGAGGAAATGATGAAATTCTCCTTTGGGAAGAAAAGCCCTCATCCTTCTGAATGGAAGACGGAAAAAACAGAAAGAACTCACCGCGAAAAAAAGAAAACTGGATTGGGGGGGGGGGGGAAAGGAAAAGTATGGAGTGGAGAGGTCCAAGGTTAGTAAAGGATCGGCAGCTAAGTTATTGGAAGCTACGCTCATGCGTCTTGTTTCCCATGGAATAAGCAGCAGGTGCCGGCGATGGGGGGGGGGGAAAAAGGGGTTTTCGGGGAACTAGGGGGGAGTACGGGGGAGGTCTACGGATGATGACCCAACTTCCGGTGCCTCATGACTTGGAGATTGGAGGGGAAAAACTGAAGAGCTACGGAAGGGAGAAAGAAAATTATTCGGACATGAATGGAAGCTGGGGACATTGGCCTCGGGGGGGAACTCGATAAAATTTCTATGAGCATGTTTGGAACTAACGGGGGGGAAATACTGTCGGGAAAGGAAGTCTTGGGAAAAAGGGGGTTCGGACGGCTCTGTTAATAAAGGTCGTTATTGCATTATGACGTTACGTGAAGAACAAGGAAAACAGACTGGAGAACGGAAGGCTTTGGGAAAAAATCGAGTTGTAGAACTGAAGAAATAACTGCTGACACTACGCTTTATTGTAATCAGGGAGGGGGTGGATGAAGTGTTAGGGGGGAAGGGGGGGAAGGGATCGCGAGGAAAAGGATTAAGAGAAAGGGCGCAATTCCAGCCTTCCGTCGAATTTGGGAGGAAAAAGGGGTAAGATTTGCGGGACAAAGGAGGGGGTCGCAAGGGAAGTCCTCTAAGAAGAAAGAAAGAGGTATTTACCTGAGAAGCGTCACTTTGATTTGGGGAGGGGAGGGGGGAAAGGAGGGGGGGATTTGAAAAAAGACATCAAAGTGAGAAGAATGTTCTGTGAGGACTTCTCTAGAAAGAGGAGGGTTTGTGGGGCCCTTCTGTCAGATCGAAATGAGTGACGGTGTTAGTGATTAAAATGGCAGCGTTGGTGAGGGGGGGGGAGGGGAGGGTTTTAGAAGGGCTTCAAGAGGAAGAACCCAAGTGAATAGGCGGTGGAAAAAGAGGGTTCGGCCACGAGAAGGAATTGACAAAAATGAATAAGGGTGGTAGAAAGGGGACTCGGGGTTACCATCGGGTGGGCGCGAGCTATCTGGAGGTCAGAGGGAAAAAGGGAGAAAGAGGAAGGGGAGAAAAAAATTAGGGGGGGGAAATAACTCCGTAATCCGAACCAAGAGCTATTGCTCTGGTTCTTTGGGGTCGTCCGAGGGGGAGAGGAAGTGGGAGGGTGCCGAGCAGCAAAGATGAATGTGTGGGGAGGAAGGGGAGGGGGGTGGAATTGGTTTTGAGGGTGGGAAAAGGGAAGCAAGAAAACACTTGGCGCGCGTCACATTCTAGCCTTGCCTTAAATTGGCGGATGGGGGAGGAAAAATCCTGGAAGGACCTCGGAGGGCAAAAGGGAGGGGGGCTGGGCTATACTTGAAAAAGGGGTTGCTGTCGGGAAATCTCACTGGGGGGATTCTCTCTGATCTCAAGGAATCGCGGGTCAAGAAAAAGATATAAAGAAGAGCACTTGAATGCGGTCAAGGAGGATAGAGAGGCATACATCACTGTTCTCCCGTCTGGGAAGGAGAGGGGGGAAGTTCTCACCAGGGTTCAAAATTGACCTGGGACGCTGTATGACGCTCTTCTAGCTCCTTTTAAGGAAGGGGATATAGAGAAAAAAAGGAGTAGGGGAGGAAAAAGAGAGATAAAGTGGATTACACGAAGAAGAGGAGAACAAATCGGTAAAAAATGAACGCCTGTCCTAGAGGGAAAAGGTGCCTGAAAAAAGTGTTTTTCACCGCTCGCTTTCTCATCCTTTACTGAGATGAGGGGGGGGGGAAAGAAACAGGGATCGCATCAAGAATAGGAGGCTGACGAAGGGGAGGAAAAAAAGACTAGGCAAACAAACTAACTCTCCAAGTCAACCTTGGCCACCAAAACGCCGAACACTTCATGAAAGGACTATCGAAAGAAGACAGGGGGGGGGGAAATGGTAGAGACAAGCCAATCCAGAAGAATTGGCCCGTCTGTGAACAAAAAAAGATCGTGCGGGGTATTTGCGAATGTGGGGCCCAACAACCAGGGAAAATCCCCATACCACAAAAACAATTAAAGGGGGGAACCAGGAGGAAGCGATGAACGTCGTCCGCACGCAACTTCGGAAAAAAGAGGAGAAAAAAAACAAGCGGGGATCAAGCGGTATTCCTGTTCCGATCAAGTAAAACGACCAGGGGCGAGGACCTGCGGAGAAAACTTCATTTAGGGGGGGGGGAAAGGGTGGAATCCAGAAAAAACAAGTCCAATGGGAAAAGCAAGATTAGGAAATCGCAATTTTAAACTCTCTTACAGGCGAAACCGGGGAGGACCTGAGGGGGGAAGAAATGGGGCATGTCGCTCCCGACGCCAGGGAAGGAAAAAGTACCCGACATCAGTTCCACCCAAAAAGAAGAAACACCACTTCCCTCAGGTTCTCTTACACCCAGATCGAAAAAGAAAGGGAAGGGAAGAAAGAATAGGAAGGAAACGCAAAAAGAAGTAGGAAGGGGAAAAAAGTTTTTGGAACTCCGATTAAGGGAGATCAATCAACGGAAATCTTCCTTCATTAAATCTCTCTGGGGAAAGGGGAGAAGAGAAGGACGGGCCTGTCCAGTCCACCGAAAAGTGGGGGGGAAAACTCAACTCAAAATGATAAAGGGAAGCCAGGAATTCACCAATCGGATCTCCTTTTACCGGGGAATACTCGTCAAAAGGGAGCGGAAAAATTCTAAACTAATTCAAAAAGGGAAGGAACCACATCAAGCGGAGGAAAGAGACTAGGGTCTAAGAGGGAAGAAAAAGACTAACGGAGTGTCCTTGACCCCCGAGCGTGTGGCTTGGTTCTCTTAACTCATCAAGAAGAAGGGGCGTCCCGGTCCACAGTAGGGCCAGAAAGGAAGAGGATGGAACAAACTAACTAAGGGGGAAGCCCGTTCGGGAAAATAAATTAATCGCCAAGATGTAAGCCCACGCTCCACTGAAAGGGGAGAAAGAGGAAACCGGAAGGAGTCTGGTGAAAAAAGAAAAACGCCGATCGGGGAGAGAAGGTGGTCAGCAAGGCTTAAACAAAAAAAAAGGAAATGCCCTGGTGAGACAAAAATAAGAGAAAAGGCCGTAAGGATTTGACTCCAGGGGCCGAAAACACCTTGTCTCTAAGGCTGAGAGGGGAAAAGAGGAAATGGGGGGAACACTCGAAGGAAGGGGAAAAGCGTCGCAATCAACGTATCGCAGCGATCTCACTTCAACTTGGAACGAACGCGTACCTTCAAAATTGGGAGTCACAAAGGAAGGTGAGGAGGGATGAACTGTGCGGGAAGAAGGGGGTGAACTTAGTGACATGGCATTGTAAAAAGGCAAGGTACCAAAGGAAATTTATCAATATTTCAATAACAAAAACTCCTTTCTGTTCACAGATCTCCCTTAACTTGAACAGAAAAGTGACAAAAAACGATGAATAAGTCTCAGCGGAGAAAGAGAACGCCGGAACCGGTTGAAGCAGAAGGGCTAAAAAATGAGAGACGCCTTGCAGATTCTCAACCGTTGCCTGGAGATCCCAGCGACGGTAGTTCCCGAAGGGGTTTATTCCGATCGGGGAAAATCAGAAAAAAAAAGAAAAAGAGAACGGGGCAGCGCTTCAGTAATGGACGAGGAAATTCAAAACAAAGGGAAGGGGAGAGAGGAAGAGTGAAAAAGGGGGAAGGAGGCATAGGAAGAGATTGGCGTGCTGATTACTGGCCGAAGACTTATCACATCATTGAGGAACCGTCCTCTTGAGCCACGGCAAATGCTGCAGATTGGGCAAAAACTATATGAAGAGGGAAGACGAGGGGGAAAGAGGAAAAGGTCAAGAGGGGGGAAGGAGATCCGGGGAGAGGGGAATTCGCAGCGGGGTTGGCTGCTGATCCGGGGAGGCTCGGAACATGGCAGGCGGATTGTCTTTTCTAATATGTAAAGGGAAAGTTGGGGGGTAAACTTTAACGGCGCAATCAAGCAAGGGAGAAGGAAAGACGTCAAAAGAAAGACATAAAAACCGGAGAAAAGTGATGGGGGAACGAAATTTTCTGACACTAAGATTCCCGTTCCATTTAATGGAGCAGAGCAGATAAAGGGGGAAAGGGTTAACGGAAATCAAGCGGACGCGGGTGTAACCTAGACTGGAAGAAGGGGGGAGATAAGAAGGCCGTCGAGCGGTGTTTTGAAAAGGGCGGGTAAAGTCTGCCGCTTTCTGTTTTAAAAACGGGCCTTTTTTCCTCAGGAAGAGGGAGGGAAAGACAAAAGTTAGAAATAAACAGCGATGGAAGAAGAAGAAGATGCGCTGGATACTGATCTGAGGTACGGGGGTTGCGCGAAATTTTCAGGAAAAGTGGGAATGTTCTCTAAAAGGTAAGTAAGGGGAGAGGGGAACTGGGGACCGCAGGGGGAAAGGATGTATGCAAAGGAATGGAAGGGTGGGACCCAAGATTGCATGGCTTAGCCTTTGGAGGGAAACGGGGAACCTAGATCTGGCCGGTTCTGGAAGCGGAAAGGATGTAAAACGGGTTCAGACTAGGAAAGGAGGAAAACTGCTGGACTATCTTGTGATTGTATTTTGGTGAATGAGTTTGTTGAGCAGGGGAAGGAACAGGTGATCGATCAAGGAGGACCGGTGTAATTCAAAAGAAGAAGGGAAAGCAGGGCGGGGGGGCAAAAAGGAAGGGAGCATTTGGGCATGGCATGGGGGGGGACGATGTGAATTTTCGGGCAAATGGGGATCGCAACCGTTCCAACAGGGGAGAAAAGGGAGTAAGTTTCAGAAAGGAAGAAAAAAAAGGGGGAACAAGCGGAAAGGGTATTTCCGGCCAAGGGGGGGAAAACAAATGAAACTTGCTCGGCGAATTCTCCACGATTGAGGACTTATCGGTTAGAGGAGAGGGAAGGGGTCCACTCGTGTGCTGCTGAAAGAGAGGGGAACGTAGGGCAAAGGGTGATTGGTTAGTGATTACTGGCCGTTTTTGAGTTAGGTTGGGAAGGGGATTGCTGGGAGGGGGGTTGTCAGGCCCCATGGGGAAGCGGGAGACGAAAAAAAGGGGCACAAGGGATCTGTTTGATAAGCGAGAAGGTAATTTGACGGGTCTATCTTTGGGGTGATCAAGCTGCGCGTTGAAAGCGGGGGCGTATCTGGGAGAAGGGGTCTGGAGTCAAGACATGGCCGAAAGCACCTGGAAATGAATAGAAAAAGGGGACGGGGTGTTGTTACGTGCTAAACCGGAAAAGCCGAATCAAGAGTGAGGGGGAAAAGGAGCCACGTCGTCTTGTTTGTCTAGTTGCGCGATTGTATTCATTGTGTGAAAAACACGGGGGAAGGGAAGGGGGGGGGAGCGGGGTCGGCAGGGAGTGGGGGAGGGGGGCTGGGGGTGGGGGGGTAGGTGGGCTTCTTACGCAAGGACCAAAAAGCGTATACTTCGTCCGTGAGGGCGAAAGGATTTACCTTCAGGGGGGGAAGGGAGGATCAGAAGGGTATTGAAAAGAAAGGGCGGGCCGCAAATCGGGTGGAAAAAGGGCAGGTGTGCAAAATTAGGTTCTGAAGGAGTTCACTGGAGGGGGGGGGGGGCTGTAAAGGGAAGACAAGAGGTTCCGTGCGGAAAGTCAGGGTAGAGACTCGCAAAGGTGTTAACGAAGTAAACGGGTAACGGCAGAGTAGGAAAAGAAGGGGAGAAAAAACGGGGAAAATTCTAGAGAGGAGGGAAGAGAAAATCACTGGCTGGAGCCTCTATCTTCGCACCGCCGATCCTCTGGTTCGACTGGAGCGAACGAGAGGCCTGCAAAAAAAAAAAAGGGGGGAAATTTATAGAGAAAAGGGGGGGGATGGGAAAGGATTTATTAAACAAACCAAAAAGAGGAGCACGACGCAATTAATCTCCCGCATGAAACGAGCAGACAAATAGTATTTCACAAGTGGCGAGGAAAGTGAGGAGGAGAGGACGACGGCTCAGGGGAGAGGAAGCATCTCAGGCTGAGGGGAAGAACTTTTAGAAAAAATCTCAAAAAAACTTCGCTCAGACAACGCCGCCAGAGTGGGCCGACTTTATTACGCACAAACCGAAAGGAACGCACCGGGGAGACAACCAGCAGCAACCGGCAGGGGGCACGGGAGGAGAGGCCAAAGAAAAAGGGGGATTCGCATATCACCACTCCGATCCGACTTTCCCTTAAGTTAAATAAAAGGGAAGCTGGGCAATAAAGACTAATTGCGGGGGGATTCGTAACGGGGGGGGGAAAAACACAAAAAGGACACGCCAGAAAAAAAAGGAGAAACACAGATGCCCGATCCCACTTCGCCGGCCCCCGAAACACCTCGAAAACTCTCCAGCACTCATAAAGTGGAAAGAAGGGCTGCTCAGCACATTCGTTAAAAGGTATGAAGGAGGGAAGGAAGGAAAAAACCAAAAAGGGGACGGAGCTGAAGGTAGAAATCCAGGAGGCAGTGTTAACAACTAGCGCGCCGCCACGAGGACCCTCAGCTCATTGCCCCAGAAAGGAAAAAATGGTAAAAGTTACCTGCGGTAAGCGAAAAGCGTAAAAAGTGTCAGAGGAAGAGGAGCTCCCGCGCAGGCCGTAAACAAAAAGGGGACCATCACTGCAAACTGTCCAGGGGGGGGGGGTGTGGGGGGTGGGGGGGGGGGGGGGGGGGGGGGGGGGTGGGGGGGGGGGGGGGTGGTGGGTGAATTAAAATCAAACAAGCTGACATCAAGAGGCGCTATAGGAGCAAAGAGAAAAAGGAGGAAAATAAATCCGAGCAATAAAGACTACAGAAGGAAAAAATTCGCACGTTTATGGTGCAGTACGTATCTATCCTAAAACTATAGGGGGGAAAGGAGCTTCCTGCGTTAAAAAATTCTAAAGCGGGGGGGGAATCCGAAAAAGGAAAGAAGGAAAGGTGCGAGACCACCCTGACCATAGGAACAATTCGAAAAATGAACTCAGCGTGAGGAACATCTTTCCTTCTGACCTTAATTAAAAGCGAACGACATCTCAGAAGGAAAAAAAAAATAGAGGAAAACCCAGAAATGGGGTCATCAACAAAGAGGAAAAAAAGCAAAATCAAGCTAGGCTTGTAAAGCTGGTGCGAATCTTCTGACCGCTGCGACTTCTTTGACGAAAGAGCAGCAAAAGGAAAGAAAAGAGGGGGAAAACTTTGGAAGGGGAAATAGAGCCTGCAAGAAAGAAGAGGGAAGGAAACTTTCCACAACTACGGAGAGGGGGGAACGGTAAACATTTGTCGGCAACCTCTCAAAGCACAATTTTCAATTACCCAAGGGTCACAAACTGGCCAAGCTACCAGAGACGCTTGCGGAAGAGGAGAGGGGAAGGCTCAATCGCCGCGAGGTGCCAACAAGTCAAGGAAAGAAGAGGGGAAAATCCGTCCCTTGTTAAAAAACAGCCAGTCCGACGTATTCGAGAAAACACGAGGGGACAAACTAAGACTAGTAGAAAGCAATGAGGGAAAACGAGAAAGCAGAAAGAGGCGGAACACTGACGAAGAAGGAGAAAACTTCCGAAGACGAACGCGTAAGGGAAACCGGAAGCACTTTTATCCCCATTGACAGAGCGAGGGAGGCTCCGAGGGTGGGTTAACTTCGGGTGCATGAAAGAAGGAGGGGGAAGGGAATCAAAGTAAAAAAGAGTGGAGAAGAGAAGGCATCCGCGCTGCCTTTCCCGAGATCCTTATGCCTCCAGCAGCCACGCAGTCTTTAAATCAGGGATCCGGCAGAAGGAGGAATGGAAGAACTGCTTACCTCCGACGCTGGCTAAAAGAGACGGGAGAGGAGATGAAAAGAGTGGACGCAAAAGCGCAAATGGGTGGGGGAAAGGGGGGGGGAAGGCCCGACGTATTCTGATTTGGGGAAGGCCTCGCCAGATCCGGCACGCAGCATCGTGAAGCTCTAAAGACACTTATTAGAGCAGGAAAACAAACTGGGGATGGAGTATGAAGGTGATTAAGAGGGGGAATGCTCAGGCAGGGAAAAGCTGAAGCTGGTAAGGGAGGGGGGGAGGGAAATAACCAATCAGCTATACACATGAAATGGAGCGCAAAACGGCAACCGGTTCCATCGGGGGGGGAAGAAAATGGGGGGAAAGAGAATGTAACTCGGTAAAAACCAGCGACGGAGGTCGACAGTTTCTAGGAAAGAGACGGGGGAAAGAAGAAATGGGGAAAGGAAAGGCTTGTGCTGCTTGGAGAATGTTCCGCTCGGGAAATGGCATCGGGTTCTCTGAATATTTCCAAAAAAAAAAAGAAATGAGAAGTGGAATTGAAAAAGAACTCAGAAAGGAGGATAAACTACTTGACACAAAAAAAAGGACGAACGGAGAAGAAAAGGGTGGAAGAGTTTCTTGGCGCGTTCCGTGCTGCAATTTAGAGAAAAGGGGGGGGAGCAGAGGGAAAGGACGGGAATAGAGGACGAAATACGGTAGAGGGGTACAAGAGGAAGGATAAAAAAAGAAGGCTTAAGGGGGCCAGACAGCCTTCTATGTATATAGGAAAACTGGCTGCTTCTTTTGAACGGGGAGAAAGACGGGGGAATCGTACTGAGGGCTGCTGACAAAGGAGGAATAAGATCAGAAAAACTAGACTTGCATGGGAGGAGAAGTGACAAGAGAGCTGTACAGTGGCTGCGATCAAATGGGCTCATTTGAAGTGAGAATTTATCTGTGTGGGGAACTAACGGTGGAAGGATGAGGGGAGTTTCCCTCGGCCGACTGTATGCGCCTTTACTGGAACACTCTTCTATTAGTGAATCAGGCCGCGAAAAGGGCAAAAGCTCTGAAGATGGGAAGCACGGGGGGACCAAAAGAAGAAGTGGGGAAAAAGGTTGAGAAGGAGGGAGGGGAAAGAGGGAGAGGAGCCTAACGTTTTGGCGCATGGTGTTGTTGGAACTTGCAGTTCTCCTGGGAGGGACGGAAGGTGGTTGAAAAAGAGGGAGGTCTCGCCCAGGGAAAGAAAAAAAACGCGGGTTTAGGAAGGAGGAGGCGGCCTGGCATGAATGGGTTTCGAATTTTGTTGCGAAAAGGGCTTGCGCAAAAGGGGAATACGAAAGATCTCGGGGGAACCGAACAAAGGGGGTTCCCATGAAGGAAAAATACGCTAAGTATTGGATAATCAAAGGGGCTGAACGATACGCAAGGGACTCTGGCTGGAAGTGTAGTGACAGTTGAAAAATGCTTAAGGATCGGGGGATACTGGGGGAGGGAGATGCAGGTCTCCGAGTTTCAGGACGATCGAAAGCGGATTGCCAGGTGGGAAAAAGGTGTTAGTTGAAGTTGAGACGTTTTTTACGGGGGGGCCCATTGAGCAGGGGGGGGTCAGAGATGCAAAAGACAGGAGGGAAAAAAGGAAGGGGGGGGGATAAAAAACCGGACGGTTGATTGTAAAAATTTTGCGCCTTTGTTCAGTCTCTTTTCAAAGGAGGGGTCGTCTCAAGGAGGAGTGAGGACTTGGCCGACTAAGGGAAACTGACTCCTGAAAAAAAAAACTGGACTGGGGGGGGGGGAAAGAAGCAATCCGAATACCCGATTTGCCTTAGATAAAAAAGTTTCTTGTTTGGTACCTAATAGTTGGTTAGGGGGGAATACCGCAAGGGGGGGCGCGGGCCTGAGTAGGTAAAAAACTGGGGTATTGGGGGGGGGGTGAGGGTAGGTTTGCAACCTTGGGAACATAACCGTACTTCTTTCCTAGTGGAAGAGCGGAAAACAGAGGTTGCCGATTGAAGGAAATTCGAGGAGGGGAGGAGAGGAAGCAACTGGGGGGAGGGAAGCTCTTCGGGTGGGTGGCTTCAAAAGTTCGGTTCGAGTGCGTTTAAAGGAGGGGGGGAGAGGTAATGACTTCGGGAGACTCTTGCGGAGAGGCTGATGTCATGGGGAGCGATAGTATTTTCCGTAATAGTATATCTTGAGGGCAAGAAGGGAAAGAGCAGAGAAGGCCACGGCCCTGGAAGAAGATGTTAAAGACTGAGGGGGGGGGGGGGGGAAACCGTGTCACGCTTCACTGATACACTGGGAGAAGAGTTGGCCTGCTCACTTCTAATAAATGTGGGGGAAAGAAAAAACGGGAGGGGAGAGGGAGACACTTGTCTTGAAAAAAGACTGCGACAGAAAAGAGAGGAAGAAAAGTCCCCAGTCAGCAGGAATCGGGAACCAAGGACAAAAGAGGAGTACAGATCGACCAGAGTTAGTGAAAATCTATCATACATTGTAATGAGCAGCTATTAGGAGTGGAAGACGGGGGGGGGGAAAAGGAAAAAAAGTCGGAGAAGAGGAAATGAGATTGACTAATAGCTAAGTAAGACCTATTCCCATCCCACCTCATTAAAGGGCAGAGCACCCTAAAAAAAAATTCAGAGTTTGAAAAAAGGGGGGGGACTGACTTCAAGAAAGGGGATCATATCCAGAAGGGGGAAGAATTCTTCAATAGGTATAGTGAGACGCATCAGTCTTTTCTTTGTTTATGGGGGCGGTAAAATGTGGAAGAAAAGTACCAACAATACCCATACCAGAACCAACAAGATAAGGCAAGAATAACCTCTGAAAGGACCTGGAAAAAGAACAATCTGAGAAAATCTAGACAACGCTAAACAACGAAGTGGTCAATAAGGCGACATGGTAGTTAAGGGGAGGACAGTAGTTTAAGAGAGGAAAAAAAACCCAGGTCGAGAAGAGGACGCTACAGGAAGAAGGAGTATTTAATAAAAGAAGGAGAGAAGAACGATGCCAACCAGCTGATCCACAGATAACTAAAAGGGGTGTAAAATTCCGTTGTAAAATTTAAAGAGATTAGGATGGGGGCAATAGGGTCTGGATACCTCACGAATCCGTAAAAAAAAAAAAACACAAGGGAAACACCCAAAGTCAAAGAAGAAAAAGAAAAAGGTCAAACCGCTTTTCTCTTCATCAACCAGCGGCGAGCACTCCATCATGACTCTACTACTGGTACAAGAAATCGCAACTACAGGGGAAAGGAATATGTCCAAATCTCGAAGGAGGAGCAAGACCAAATCAAGAGGCCGATGAGGACCTTGATTAAAACTTCTCCTCGCCCCTTGCGTAGGGGTCACCTGGGCGACAGCCAGTGAAAGAAAAACTTACAAAAAAGGAGAAAAAAAATTTCAAGGAAAAAAAGTCATGGAGAATGAGCGGCCACTTCCAGGAAAAGGAATTCACCAGGGGCGAGTGAAAATAAAGAAAATGACCTGCAAGCAAAAAAAGATTCACCACAGCCGAAGACAAAGGAGGGAAGGGGGAAGTCGAAGAGGGGGAGAGAGGGCTCCAATCGAACCACTTCTCGTTTTGAAACTCCTTCGCTGTAAAAAAACAGGACCGATAGAGGGGTCCCGTGTTCTAAGTAAGGAAAGAATGCGAAAAAACGCAAACTTTCAAATGGGGGGAGGGGAATACGGAAAAGCGAACGAATAAGACGACATGGGTGCGGACGTTCGCTAAACTTCAACACTTGGAGAAAAACCAAGAAATTGTCCCGAGAAAACGGGACCACGAACAAGGGAAGGGATACAGGAAGGGAAAAGCGAATATGCAAGGAGACATCGGGGCAGAGCTGGAGGCTACCGTGGCAAACAATAAGCCGAGGCACACCCCGGCTCTTTCATAACAAGCGACAGTAGAGTAGTTATTCTTGACCTCTCCTGGCCTAAACAAGAGGGGGGGGGAAACAGGGGAAGCATGCGAGGAAAAAAAGAGGCCATACGGGGAAAAAACGCGACCGCCAGCGTCGCTGACAAAAAGAACTCGCTGCTCTCGCCCCGCAGCTGAAGGTAAAACCGGAAAATGACGCACAGAACTTTTTATGTAAGAAGGAGGGCTGCGGGAACGTTGTGGCTACAGGCGCGGGAGAAGAAGGGGAGGGGAGGGAAGGGGGAGGGTCAAGAAATGTCATTCGGGCAACAAGAAAACAAGAGGCTGCCATTTCCCCCCT
>Ga0179593_1603368_pt1 | contig 12329 bp, 14 predicted proteins | sample CZODoug2_1_08_16_FD_185931 | JGI IMG/M metagenome (GOLD analysis project Ga0179593, IMG submission 185931) | Vadose zone soil fungal communities from Angelo Coast Range Reserve, California, USA - CZODoug2_1_08_16fungal (PacBio error correction) | ecosystem: Environmental > Terrestrial > Soil >...
GGATGCGAAGGACCGGAAGACCGACCGGTGGGGAAGTCGGGAAAACGAGAGTGTGGGAAGGAAACGTTGTTGAGATCATAACAAAAACTGTAAAAAAAGACAAAACAGCGTGGGTAGGAGATGGTCCGAGGGGAAAGAATATGGAATGGAGCGAACCACATGTGTGACAAAAAAGGGAATGGGAATACCCGGTCAGAAAGGGGAAAAAAACCTGCAGAAAAGCAGCTGCGATTGGGAAGTAGCAAACAGTGGAAGCAAAGAAGAGCGAAAGATAGACAGGACCGGGGGAGGAGAAAATCTGAGGAAAATAAGCAGGACCGCAAAAAATTTTGGGGAACGAAAAGGGGTAAGAAGCGGCCTGGTGATTCATAAGGGGGGGGGAAAAGATTCATATGGGGGACGGAGCGGGAAGGGAAGAAAAGAAAAAAGGAAGACCTCTGAAGGAACCAATGAGGTTTCAGGAAAAGTCCAAGAGTCCTGAAAAAAAGGAGAGGACTACAGAAAAAAAAAAGAAAAACAAAAAAACTCACGGAGTCTTGAAGGGGGAAAAGGAAATGTTGAAATCGCCGCGGGGGAAAGTTTTGGGAAATCTGACACACAGGAGAGCGAAGAAGAGAGGTGGATGCAGTTGGGGGGGGGGGAAGAAAGAAGTCTTGATAATTTTGGGAGAATCTGCTATTAAGACCGAAAAAAAAAACAAGGTCGGATAGGGCGGCATACAAGGATTGAGTGGGTAGGTCTAGGAGAAGAAGGCCGGGGTGGGACGCCGGAAACGATTTTATTCTGGGGGGGGAAAGAACACTTTTAGAAAAGCGGGAGAAAAAATTACAAGGGAAGAACTGAGGGGCAGTAAAAAAGATCACACAACTTGAAAGATCGCATGGAGAAGAGAGAAAGGACAGCTATTGAGAAAGAAGGGACGGAAAATTACCTCGTTCAGTAGGCAAAATAGACTGAGGGGGGGGCGCATTAGAGGGGGGCAAGGAAGGTTAAGGAGCAAGTTGAAATACTGGGGAAAGAGCACAGCGGAGCTTGAGAGGGAAAGAGACGTCGGAGGAAAGGGGCTCCAGATCTGAGAAGGGGCCCAGACCAAAAGACTTCGCAGGAGGGGGGCTGGAGAGGTAAGTTAAACAGTGGGAAAGAAAAGTGAACTGTACATCGGAAAGCCGTAAAAAAGAACGAATAGTCCTAAACGGGAAAATTATTTGGTCAGGAGTTCTGGAACAACGAGAAACGGATGGACCACACAAAAGGATTGGGAAAAACATAAGGAGGAATTTTATCAAGATTACCGGAAATTCAGAAGTCTGAGAGCGGTCTAATGACCAACTTTGAGGGAAAAATGATTTGGGCGTAGGGGTGGTTTCAGGTGTCTAAAGAGAAGAGAAATGAGCAATTGGGTTTCCGCTCAATTGGGACTTAATGGGAAGGGAAAAATTTAAAGATGAGAGTTAGTCCTGTGAAAGATTTGGGAAAAACAAGGCTGCTTTAAATACAGAGTAGGGAAGGCCAGTCGGCATTTGTGGCACGCAAGTCTCAAAAAAAGAGTTTTAGGGACTGCCATACCGAAACCGCACTTCTCTCACAGAGATTAACTGTAAGAGATCAAATTGAAGAGGAACTTTGAGCCGACGGTGTACAGAAACCAACTTTCTACGATGAACTTTCAGGGAGTCCAGAAGATCATCGGCCAAAATCCAGCAAAGTTCTTCAAAAGATATGAACCTCGTGCTCGACGGCCCCAGGCCTGGGGAACAAGAGAATTGCCAAAGGGGGGGGGCTTGACCAGAAGGGAAGGAAGTCTGGAGGGGATCGGGACGAAACGCGGAGTTGAAAGGCCTCAAAAAAAAAACGCGGACCGCTCTGTAGAACGAGAGTGAGTACTGGGTTTGGAGGGCAAAAAGAGCTCATGGGGGCGAGGAACAAGCTTCATCAATTATGTGCAAAGCGATAACCGACCCTATGAAGCGATACGGGGTGGGGAAGAAAAGGGCAAGAGAAGCTTTATAAGGCCATGCGGGATGCAACGCAACCGTGATTCAAGGAAGGTGTGGGGGAATTTCGGCGAAAACGTCGGGGGGGCTATATAAAAGTCGGAGCGTCGGCATTGGGCGTCCGTCATGGCCCCTATAAGATGCAAGGTAAGACCAAAACAAAAGCGACAAGCCAGTGTTTCGAGCCGAAGCTCGATTATGGTAGGAGATTCCATTGGAGGTCAAGAGGAGCTTGGTCCGTGGGGGGGAGGGGGGCCATCGGGACAAGGGGGAAGAAGGAGAAATCCCTCTCCCTACGAGCGTGGCGAAAGAATTACAGGAGAGAGCGCAAGAAGGGCTTATGGACCCCCTGCGCCATGAAAAGATCAGAGCAGAAGGAGGAAGGTCTGGATACGGGGGATTTAATATAAAAAACTAACTCCAGCTAGGACCGAGTGGGGGAGCGATTCCAGGAAAGTTTCAGCTATGTGACGTAGCAATCTTGAGGTTTCGTAAAAGAAAGAAGAAACACGTGGGGGGAGGACTACAAACGAGGTCATAACTGCCGGTTTTGAAAACTTCCACCTTAGAGGGAGGGCGAAACCACACTAGACGAGGCCGGGAAAAGGAAGAAGGTCCAAACAGATTGGGGGAGAGAAGGGAGGCCTTTCCATGCCTCAAAAGGAAGGTCTACGAGAGAAGATCATGATCAAGTCATCTACACGACCGACTACTACAGGTAACCAGGTGAAGATTGGAGAGACTAAAAGAAACGTTCGTCAGTAGGGAGGTTTTGCGAAGAACGAAGGGAAAAACCTGGCGGGAACTCAGAAAAAGGGAAGTATCGGAATTGAAGGCAGGGAAAATCACTGAAAGCTCGAGGTGAATATGAAGAAGCCCCCTTTTCAGGGGTCGTGGTGGGTGTGGATAAAAAACCTAGATAGAAAAACGGCTTATTGAGGAAGAAAAGAGAAAGAGATTTTATCCAGGCTAAAGAAACCGCATGGCCTCAGGAAAGAGGGAGGATACCGGAACTTAATCTTAAACTAGGAAATTTAGTGAGGGGCACTCCATTGGGCTACGGGAGGAAGCCATCCGCGGAAAGGGAAATGGAAATTTTGTAGCCGAGGAGAAACAAACTTGCACTGAAGGAAAAAGGACCTGACTGAGGGACTAATTCTCGGGAAAAAATCTGAAAGTGAAATTAGAGGATTTGGAGGGGACTAGACTGTATATTTAGGGCCATGTATCGTCTCAGGTAACATAATCTCGCAAAGAAGCATCAGGATTCCAGGGTTTGTGAAGAGCCGAAGTGATGCGGTTTCAGGGGGGGCCTCTGGAAAACTTCTTGGGTACAGATAAGGGGAACACGTCTAAAAAGAAGAAGAGTTTGGGGGTCACACACGGGGGTGGGGATAGCATTTTTAGGAAAAGGGGCCTTCCCTTAGGAAGAAGGATATCCGTACTCAGATGAATCGACTTAAAAGGTCTTTGGGGTGTCTTAGTCGAGTTGCATTGATCTAATTGCAGGGTACCGAAAAAAACTCCATTCAGGAACTCTAGAGGGGAAATTTTTCCATGCTCATGGGGATACTTTCAGACAACTCCGAAACCGGCGTATGGGGTTCTTTTGAAGCTGGGAAGATTTAGGGAGATCTTTGAAGCCTACCCCTCGGGTTAAGGGGCTTAGATTTTCCAGAAGGGGGGAGGCCAATGGCCAAACCTAGAAAATTTCAAGAGGTCGTCGGAAAAAAAGGCGCGAAAGGAAAAGGAGAAGCCTCAGAACGACATAATAGAGCTCGGGGGAGAGGGAACCGGAGTCAGGGGAAGGGGGGGACGTTGGTTATTGGTATCAGGACGCCGGCAAATAGAGATCGAAATCACCGTGAGTCGACAGCGAAAAAAAAAACTACCAGGGGTCTAAAGATAAAGAAACTCCCTTTGTCACGCGATTGGAAGGGGAAACCTGTTTGAAACTCCGAGGCGAAGAAAAGGCGATAGAAGGAAGAGCTCGCGGAAGCCGGCGCAAAAAAAAAAGCTCCTGGGGGGAAAAAAGCCCATAGGAGATGAGCAAATAATGGATGACGTTGTCAGGTGGGGTCTCTCCAGAAAAAGGATCTAATTTAAAAAAAAAAAGTACGGTCGTCGGAAAGAACTCCATCCTGGACGGTAGATAAGAGCAAGGCGGGGGGGGGCTTCGCGGTGTGATGCCGGAAAAAAAAAAAAAAGGGGACCGATGGTAGGTAATCAGGGAAGCCAAGAAACTGATGCAGTAAGGAGGGTGTTTACTCATCGCCTGGACTCAAAGAATGCTTTCATATGCTTAGGTGATTGACCGCCTGGCGGGGGGAAAAAAGGGGCTCCGATGGGGAAGGGGGTGACAGATGCGCGGAAAGGGAAAGGCCAAGATTAAGAGCAGAAGGTCAACACTTCTTCCAGCACGGAAGCCACGAATTCGGGGAGAGGAAGGTTAAAGATACTGAGCGGCTCGAGAACGGTCTTCGATTCGGGTCGAAGGGTTGACGGATGTCAGCCATAAACTCGTTATCCGACCCTTGAAAAGAGTAAGTAAAAGCCTACTGCATAGATGCCACGGAGCCGAGGATCATTTAAAAATGGCATGTGAATTGAGTTCATGAAAACGTGTCATTAAGGGACCAACTATTTGAAAGTCCATCCCATGGGGAAAGGAGGAAACCTTCTTGTGATGTCCAGCTTAACTCCCAAGAAAAATCAGGAAAGCAAAGTGGGGAAAAAAAAGGAGCGCACAAAGAGAAGGGACGACGACAGAGGACGGTTCGTGGGAGGCCGGCTTGCTGATTTTAAATGATGGCGCAAAGAACAAATCCTGGGAACGAAGGGGGCGAGAAAAATTTTTCACGGAAGCGCTTCAGTTGTGAAGAGGCGATTGCACTGGGGGGAAAAGAAGAAGAAAAGTTCGTAATAGGACGGATTTTCTTGTTGCAGAAAATCAGATAGGGTAAGGGGGAAAAATACGGAGCGAAGAGGTTTGTTACTCCCGATGGCAAGGAAGAGGAGGGTGGCTGCGGCCCATAACAAAACGTCATTATGTCGGAAACCTGGGAATCCCTAACCAAAAGAAAAGATCAGGAGGAAAGGGTTTTTTGCGGACCGCTGGGTTCCATGGAATCAGATGAGCACCAAGCCATCAGTGAGACTGCAGCTCGGGAAGGTTGGGAAATACAAAAGAGGGGAAGACTTAATAACCCGTCTTCGATCACCCCTTCCAGCACATCATCTAAGAAATTCTTGAACAAGATTAGCATGCGGCCACCGGAGAAAAACCTCCGGGTTATAATTAGGAATGAAGGGGAGGCCTGACCGTCAGGGGGGAGGGTAATCTATTTGCAAAAAAGAAGCGACTTCGGCGCTAGAAAGGATTCCGATACGAAGCCGGTGGTTTGTGAAGTCTCGAAGGGGGAAAAAGGAAAAAAAGGGATCACTGAACCGCCGTTGGGAAAGGGTCCGCTTGAAGGGTGGGAAAAAGAAACTATTCCGACAAGTGGACCCAAAGGCCGATGCCGAAATCGGCGACGAGCGTATCAAAAGAGGCTCAAGAAGAATTCGTACATAAAACTCATCAAAAAAAGCACATCCGACGCGAGTCTGGCCTGGAAACCGTCACTTTGCAGCCCTGAGGGCAACATGTTGTGCGTAAGGGCATTAGGGGTCTACCACAGAATCCTCTCAAAAAAACAAAGAGATAGATTCATGTGAAAAAAATCGTTTATCAAAAAAAGGGGAGGGGACGCTGGAAGGGCGGCAAAGTGAAAGTGGTCCCGCAATAAGGTGCTGGCGTTTGAAGAAGGGGGGGTAGTTCGGTAGAGAAACCTTCATTATCCGTTACCTACGAGGGAGACGAAGAAGAAGCAGCAAGAGGGGAGGCTTCCTGGGGAAGAAAAAGGGGGGAAGGCATATGGCTAAAAAACAAAGACTTCAAGCTAATTTGGAAAAAACCCAAAAAAGAATCCCCGTGAAGGGAAGGAAGACCGCAAAAAGAAGAAACCACCACAACGGAGGAGAACCTTACATCAGTCTGGCTCAAAGCTAATCTATCTGACGCACAGAGGTGGGGAACGACTCATACGCCTTGGTACCCGCATAACTGGGGAAAGTCAAAAAGGGGGTATCACCCTGAGGGGAAAGAAAACTGGTCCGGCAGGATTCGCATACAAGTAATTTAAGGAGTAGTGTTGAAGGGGGGGGACGGATGACGGTCTTCCAACTTTTGCTATCAAAGGCTTGGAGGCGGATCAGTACAGGAAAAAAGGACAATGTTGTAGACAGCTGCTGAAAGAGGGAACTCCCTCCACGAAACAACCAGAAAAACTTCGCTGATCGTTTGTTTCGGGCGGGATAAAAGTTTGTATGAAATCACTAATACATGGAAAAAGAGCTTACAGGGGAAGGGATTACCAACATCAGGAATAATCTGGGAAAAAAAAAAAATTGAGGGTGTTCAGAAAAGAGGGCAACGGATGTTCGTTACGAATCAGAGGATGTCACACGAAAAATCGCCTCGGGAAAAAACAGAGGGAGAAACTAAAAGGGAGAGGAGTAATCCAGAAAGAGGAAGGGGGAGCTTAATGGTATTTGCTCCAGATTTCAATCGAAAAGCAGCAACATAAAAGAACCAGTCATACAAAAAAGTGTCGTCGGAGCGTAGAAAGTTCGTGGGTCGCTAAGCAAGTACCAAAAGGTGTACCGGAAGTTTGGGAAGTTTCAGACGTTCTTGGGCGGAGCATGGCTAAAGGGGGGAAGAACCGCCCTTGGATGTAAGGACGCCTAGACACATATGGGGGGAGAAGGAAACGTTGAAAAAAAAGGAATTGAAAAAAAACAAGAAGACCAAAACACTACCTTCAAAAGAAGCCTTATCCGCTAATTTAACATCATCATCGGGGATCGAGAATTTTGATTACTGGCCGCAAGGAAAGGCCAAGAAGGAAAGAGTGCTTGGAGGAGGAGAGACGCTGCCACGAGAAACCCGTAATCAACCGCCCACTTATATCGAGCGACAAAAAAACGGCGATATACTGGAAGAGATCAAGCAATCGAGGCAAATGTCCGCCGGGCCGGGAGGGAAAAGATTACCGGGGGGAACCTCGAGGGGAAAAGAAGTTGACTTTCACTTCTGCATAACTGGAAAAGTACAACGCTTTCCCAGCATAAAACAACGTTGCCGAAAAAGAAGTCAAGCCCGCTTGGGGGGGGAAAAAGCTATGCAGAACGACGTGCAAAAAGGAGGAGGGCTTGTCCACAAGAGAAAGGGGAATCGAGTGTCGCCAAGATGGCTTTCCGCGATTATCCGACATCGGTCCTCTTGACTGGTCCGGGAAGAGCCTACAACCGAGAAAAGACTGCTGGAAGTCCTCAGCCCGACTCGGGCAGACCGTACACAAGTCGGTGAGAAAAGGGGGAAGTTTGGAAGAGGGGAGAAAGAGAGGGATGCGAGAAAAAAAAAAACGTATCATTATGGGAGAGGTCGGAACTTCGACCAAATGGGCGTGCAACGTCGATTCTATTACCGTGGAAACCGGAGACGAAAACGCTTACGACCGATATGGGGATGCGGGAGGGGAAGAGCCTTATTAGATAGAGGAGGGGGGGGAAAGACTAAACAAGGGATCTGAATTCAGGGACGTGAGGATCCCGAAAACCGGGAGGATTTTAGGAATGAGTGAACCCACGGGGAGGAGGAAGATTGGCGGAGAAACAGGATTCCGAATCAAAGAATGGGGGGGGGGAGCGAAAAACTTGCCGTCAAGAAGCCCGACGAAAACACCCAAACATCACTCACATCAAGCGAGCCGGAAAGGAAGAGTATGTCAGGAGGAGAAGAAGGTGTCAGTGGAAAAAGGCCCGGCGCCGAACGATACGCTGGGCATGAAATAAACGTGGAAAAGGTTATGCCATCGGCCGAACCTTAAAGCAAAGGATGAATTACGCGAAAGGCGCGGGGGCGGGGAGAAAAAAGAGGAAATAAAATCTTACCAAAGCGGGGGGAGCCCCACCCGAGCGGGGTACGTATGTGCAGAAACCCTGCCATGTCCAAAACGTGAACGAGCAGATGACTTAGGGGTATGGAATCCAGGGGGGGAGGGACCTAACCCGTTGGAATTAGAACTTCCCCGTCAAACGAAAGGGAAAATCAGCCAAGAGGGAGGGAAGGAAACTAAGTTTTTAAGATTCGCTTATTGGGACGATTTACTGGAAAAAAGGTGGATTCTCGAAGGCGGAAGAATTCTCAGAAAAGAAAATAAACACTTTGGATTGAAAAGGACTACGCGTCGATACTTGCAAAAACTACGAGTTTTCAAGCTGACGATACTGTATACCTAAGGAAGCGCCCACTTGAAAGAACCTCGGCCAAGGACAAACCGCAGACGACATGAGTCTACTACTTCTGAGGGGCACATGCCCTGTTGCGTCTTGGCGAGAAGGAGGAAGATCATGAGAAAAAGGGAAAGAAAGGAAACTTCTCGACAGGAAGAAGAAAACCAGCTATCGAATATTTCGACGATGACCTTTTAAATGTGTGGGGCGGAGCACTAGACTGAGGGGGAAAAGTGGCACCGTCGGGCTGGGGAGGGGGTCAGTTTGGGGGGCGAAAGACGTCCGCTAACAGGGAAAACTCTGAAAGCGGGGCGTAAAGGGAGGAACGTCACCGGGTCGCCAGAGTCGTTGACCGGAGAGACCGCAAGCACTTCAAAAGTGCTCAGATTTGCAGATTCCGAGAAGCTTCATGACCAAAGAAGACGAGAAAAGGGGGGTCGCGCGCATTGATACCCAGAGCTCTCCAGAAAAAAAAAAAGGATTAGGAAACGAAAAGAGAGATAGGGATCCAATGCGCCGCGCAAAACGCCGCCTCGTCGCGAGCGGAAGAGGGGGCCTTCCAAGAGGAAAAGTATAGGCATCTGGGGGGAAGGGGTTCTTTCATTGACAAGGTCATTCGGGACCTCTGTAAGATAATCTTACGCCAGCCGCAAGGAATGCCTGTTGATCGACTGTCCCGCCAAAAGGAAACGCCGACCGAAGGGAAAAGGGAGAAACGACTTGCTGGGAGAACACTCTTCAAAGGGGAAGTCGAAGGAGGGATATCTGGTGTCGTAGTCGGGAAAGAGACGGTTTCGGGATTGAGGGAATTATCGTCTCGTATCCAATAAAAAAGGGTAACTAGGGAGACAGCAGTGACGAAAGGTCAATGTCCACGAATGCTGTTTGGGCCCGCTGACGGGAGGGAATGACTGTGAGGGAGGGCGCGGCCGAGGGAGGAGTCGTAGTTGAGAAAAAAAAATTAATGTGTGAAGCTTAACTCTGCAGGGGAGGGGGACAATAAATCGACGCGGTTTTGTAGAGTTTCATCACACAAGGGTTCTGCGGCATGGGGGGAACCTGCTACCAGGAAAAAGGGAAAGACCGACATTACCGGGGGAGAGAGCATCCGGAGAACCATACTCTGAGAGAAGAAAAAGTCGGTGGCACTCTCTGGATGCTTTCAATTGGGGAGAGTTGCGGTGAATGGGACTGGGAAAGAAAAAAAGGATCCATCTAAGGAATACGTTCGAAGATGTCTTAGTGTTTCCATGGGGAGAGGGGAGGTGCCCATACGCAAACCGCTCAGGGGCCGTTTACAGCCGCGGTTAAAGAAGTGGTAGTTCGCTCTGTCGCCGACAAGGAAGTATCGAGGGGAGGGGGGGGGGCCCTTCATAAAGGGTCACTTAAATGGTCGGCAAGGTCCATACCTCGCAATTTCATTTGCGGGCAGATGTCGGGAAAGGGAATTTCGAGGAAGGAAACTTCGAATCTGAAAGGGAAAAGAAAGAGGCGTCGGATAGGAAAAAGCGCTTGCTCGTGATGTCGGGGGGGGGGGAGTGGGGAGAGGGAGGAAGCCGACGAAGTGCTCGGCAATCTTTGATCGTTGAAACCAGGGGGGGGGGGGGGGGGGGGGTGGGGGGGGTGGGTTGGGGGGGGTGTGTGGGGGGGGGGTGGTTTTTGTGGTTGGTTGGTTTGGGGTTGGGGGGGGGGGGGGTTCATGGGGGGAAAGGCGCAGGGGGTTTGGGGTGTTTTTTGTTTTTTTGTGGGTGGTGGTTTTTTGCTGGGTGGTGGGGGGGTGTTTGGGGTGGGGGGGGGGGGGGGGGTTTTTGTGGGGTATTGCTTTTCTTTTTTTTTGGGTGGTTTTCGGGGGGGTTGGGGGTGGTGCCTCTCCTTCCCTGCGCCCCCTCTCTCCCCAGGGGTTCCTCTCGATCCATCCCCTCCTCCCGGTTTTCGTAATTCAAGACCGGAAATTTGGCTGGCAAGTTGGTCGACAGACGATCTCTTCACCTTGGGGGGGGGAGAGAAGCACTCCCGCATAGACTCGCGGTCGGTAATCTAAGCTCCGGCTCCATGGGTAATCGGATAAAGTTCAAGAAAACGAATTTCGAGGATAGAAATCATGATGACGTTTGAGTGTTCGACAAGAAATCGAGGCTCGAACTAGACCAGTACTGATTCTTAGCAAACTTACGGAGAGAAATAGAGAAGGTACTTCAAGAAAGAAGAAGGAAGTTTTGGAAGCGGCGCGCCATACCCTCCCAGCGTAAACGATTGTCAGGGAAAAGGGGAAATCCAATCTTGCCCCAGAGGCGTCCTTCGTGGGGTTGCCAGACTTGGGCACGCGAGCCCTAGGGGGAGGGTTGAATAACAAGGGAGAAGGGACTTTATTGGCCGGAAAAAGTGCCGATTTAGGCCAGCGTTGTAACTTGGAAATGGCTTAAGACGGAGGGAAAGACACAAATCGCCAGATTCCAGCGTCTGTCCACACAGGGAGGCAGCACGCCCGGACGCCAGGCAAAAGTAAGTCGATGCTGGAAGATAAAAGAGAAGTAAGCGATTGTGAAGCGGCTACGATAGTGCTTGGTCTTAGAAGTCCTGGTCTCATTAGGGGGACGGATTCGAATTACACCAATTCGTATCCCCGGCCTTGCTCCGGCAAAGAAGGAAGAGTAATCAAAGGAAAAAGAGACCGATTATGATGGGGGAGCCGAGGATAAGGATCGGTGAATGGTCATGGAGGTTTGGCAGTTATTGTTTTTTAAGGGCAATTTTAACCGGGGACCCAGGACCGAAAAAAGTGGAGCGGCGAAGTACAAAATGGTCCGTGGAGGAACCTGATGTCTTGTAGAAATGCTTAAGACCCCGCCCGGACGAAAAGCAGGTCCCCGGCGGGGCACGGGTCAAATTCGCGCTAAACTTCTAGAGAAAACGTACGACATGGTTCTTTATGGGAGGGGGGGGGGTTTTTATCCGGTGAGTGGGCGATGAAACTGTGGGAAAAGGACATGCGACCAGAGAAAAGAAAGGTTTCGGATGAACTGGGGGGATCATCCAATCCTTTTTAAGTTGAACTCGCTGAATGGGGGGGGTAAAAAGGGGAGGGTCGATTGCCCTGTGTGAACAGCAAATCGGGGATTCGTATACGAAAGGAAGATGATGGTTGTTTAACGGAAAGAAATCGTTCTTGATGGTCCAAGGCGGCGAAAAAAGAGGGGTGTCATCCCGATGGGAGAAGGCACGCGATTTCTGGGTGCACACTGGAGGGGGTCTTCGCCTTCAAGGGGGGCATCACAAGAAAAAAGGAAGAAAAATGGTTGTGTTTGAGTGGGAGGGACCTGCTGGGAAATCAAAATGATCACCCAGGAAAAAAGAGAGAAAGCGACTGCGCTCGGGATGAAAGCCTCAAGATTCTAGGAACAGCCAACGCTTGCTTCGGGGAAGAAAGGAAAGGAAAGCATTACAACAAGGAAAGCATCATCTTCGTAAATTCCTTGAATAATGAGAATCATGCGGCCGACGGCCTCGGGGGGGAAGGGGAAAAGGGAATGAGCGAAGAATTCGGGAGGGCCTTCCAGCGTCCTGGTCAGGAAAATCGATTGTGGGCGTCAAGAGTGAAGGAGGGATCTCTAGGAGAAAGGAAAAACGGTGAAGTGCCCCGGGGGAAAAAAAAAAAAAAAAAAAAAAAAACGACAGCAAAGGTGTGGGGGAGAGGGTTATCTCGATCTTTATACTCACGGAGGAAGCTGGGGTCAGGCGTTTTTGTCCAAATCAAAGGGGATGACTCCGAGAGCCGGGATGCAAGAGAATCCGCCCTGCATATGCACTCGAAAAATCATGCCTTCCAGGAGTGGAATTAAGAAAAAGAAGAGGTACACGCTCCTTATGCGGGACCATTCGACAGAAAAACTCCATACTGAAAGCAAGACATCCTCGCCGGAACTGTGCCGGAAAAGGAAACGGGGAAACTCTCCGCGCAGACGGAGAAAAATGGGATTATACCGATTCTTAGGAGGAAAA
>Ga0179593_1712448_pt1 | contig 12329 bp, 23 predicted proteins | sample CZODoug2_1_08_16_FD_185931 | JGI IMG/M metagenome (GOLD analysis project Ga0179593, IMG submission 185931) | Vadose zone soil fungal communities from Angelo Coast Range Reserve, California, USA - CZODoug2_1_08_16fungal (PacBio error correction) | ecosystem: Environmental > Terrestrial > Soil >...
AACTTCCCCCGCGAATTCGAAGCAGGAAGGAAAATCCCCTCGAAACAGAAAGGGGAAGGGAAAGCAGAAACACCGGAAGCAGCGACGGAAAGGCGAAAGCCCGAAAAAAATACAGGAGAATGCATTGAAAGCATCTCCCAGAAAAAGAAAAAAAAAAGGTTGGGGGGGAGGAAAAAAGGTTTTTCGCCCGCGAGTGGTTCCACCCTTTGGAAGGAGTCTGGCTGTTGGGGGGAACAGTTGCGCCCCCTTCAAACGTTCAAAAAAAAACGGGTTTGTGGGCTTTCCCGGGGGGGAAAAGGAAAGGATTGAAAAAGGAAAGGGTCATCGTGAAGAAAAAAGGGGGAAGAAACGCTTCTTTTTTGAAGGAAAAAAAAAAAAAAAATATGGGGAAAAGGGATTTTCCTCGAAGCCGAAAAAAAGACCGGGTTTTTGCCAAAGGAGGGGAAAAAGGGCAACCAGGGAGGGGGGGGGGAAAGAACCTGCCCTGAAATCGCCCGGGAAAAGGGACAAAGATGAAAATTACGCCGCTTAAAAAAAAACCAAAAAAAAAACAACTTAAGGAGAAGAAAAGGCGCAGAGCCTTTAAATAAAAAGCTGCCAAACGAGGGGGGGAAAAGGGCCTAAGTGTCCAATCCGGGAAAGGGAAAAACAAACCAGCAGGGGAAGACTTTTTCCATCAGGAAAGGGGGGGGGAAGACGGGTACCCTCCTAGCGTGGGGGGGGGGGAGGGAGAGAGACCAACCCAAGAAGGAAGAAAAAAGCAGTGGAATCAAAAGAGGCAAAGGGAACCAGCTTATCATGCAGGAAAAAGGGCCTCGTCCCCTCCAAACAGGGACGTCCTTCCATCTCCCATTCCGCTCAAAAAGGGGGAAAATTCAGTGCTGCAAAGGGGAAGGGCGATGCCCAGAACGTCCACAAATCAAAGTGGGGGAAAAAAGAATAGAAGGGACGCTAAGACTCCTTTTTTAAGGGAAAAGAAAAGGGGGACCAAGAGAGAAGCGTGAACCCCTTCCAGAAATGGAAGATCCTCTGGTCAAAGCCGGCCAGATGTTTAAGAAAAAGGGGGGGGAAAAAAATCGCCCTGGTTTGCCCGGGAAAAAAAAAAAAGGATGAAAAAAAAAAAAACTTGGGTCCAAATGCACCGGGGGAGGGGAGAAGGATTCCTCCGGTTTAAAAACAAAAAAAAGGGAAAAAGGTGGGGTCAAGAAGGGGGGGCGGTGCGGCCATCGAAAAGAAAAGCCTTGGGGAAGAAAAGAAAGGGGGGGAGGGGGGGTGGCCCTTGTTTCCATCGTGCCCAAGGAAACATCCTCCGCCCGGAAAAAAAAAAAAAAAGATGGGGACGAGTGGGTCGGTAGCGGACTCATCATTCACAGTGGGGGGAGGGCGGAATCAGAAGAAAAGGAGGGGCCCCCCCCGGCGATGACAGGGAAAAAAAAGAAAGTCTCGAGCATTTTGGGGGGGGGAAAGGGGGCTAGAAAAGGAGCGAATCTCTCTTCTACAAAAAGGGAAAACAGAAGAAGACTTCCGCTCTGGGGGGGAGGGGAAGGAAAAAAAAAGTGCTAAAGCACGCAGGAGCCTCCTCCCGTTAAAACCCGGCGGAGAAAAGAAGAAAAAAAGAAAAAAAAATTACTTTGGGGAAGAGAGACCTAAATCCCTAAAAGAGAAAAAATGCCCCTGCCAGTTTGGAAAAAAGAAGGAAGAAAACCAAATAGGAAAAAAGTGAAACAAGGCCAACATGTCCCCTTCGCAAAGAAAAAAAAGAAGAAGGGGGCGTCGATTGTCACAAAAAAAAACCGGTTGCAGGGGAAAAAGGGCAAATACCTCTCCAAGGGGGAAGGGGGTCCCAGGCTGGGAAGAGGGAAAAGAAAAAAAAAAAACACAGCCAAAAAAAGAAAGACCGACAGAAATTTCTACTAAAACAAGAGAAAAAAAAGAGAACACCGGAAAAAGGAAGGGAAAAAAAAGTAGCCCCTTGGCTAAAAAAAAAGGGGGGGAGGAAAAAGATCTTGGAACCGCTTTGGGTGGGAAGAAAAAGTCAAAGAAAAAAAAGGCTGGTGCCCGGAAGGAGGGGAAACAAAATAAAAAAACAAAGTGCGCAATTAAAGTTAACAGGGGGGGAGAAAGCAATTTATCCCCCTGGAGAAAAAAAGAAAAAAAGGTTCCGAAGGCCCGGTCCACTTTGATCGCCCAAAAGGGAAAAAAAGAAAATTTTTGATCAAAGAAAAAAAAAGACCACTTTGGGGGGAAAAAAAGCCGAACAACACTCCTCTTCCAAAAAGACCGAAGGAAGGGGGGGGGGGACTAATTAATCCCGACCGGGGGGGGAGGGGAAAAGGAAAAGCAAAACCTTGGAAAAAAGGGGCACAAGCTTTTCTTCCCAGCTGAGAAAAAGAAGGGGGGGGAGGGGGGGGGGTAGTAATCTTCTTACCTTCAAGGAGAGGGAACGGGCTCCCTTGAAGACCCATCCTGTGCTGCAAGAAAGGGGGGGGAAAGGGGGGAGGGGAGAAACCTTAACCCTCGCCAAAGGAAGGGGGGGAAAAAGTGTTTCAAAAACGTCGGCCCCCTTTTCAGGAAAAAAGGGGGAAAGGGAACCTTTTAACTGTTAAGAAAAAAAGGGGAGAAAAAAAAAAAAAAAAAAACAACCGAAAAAAAAGTCCGGAGCCTTTCACCAGGGTGGACAGGAAAAAGGAGAGGAGAATCTCCTAACTGGTGGGAAAAAAAAAAAAGAAGTGAAAAACAAAGTGGCCCGTGTTTAGGGAAAAGGGGGAAAAAAGAAGGAAGTATGTCGGTCTTTAAAGAAGGAAAAGGGAAAGAGACAAGGGGGGGGAAAAAAAAAAAAGAATTTCGCGGGGACGAAAGGAAAAAGGAAGGAGGGGGAAAAGGTATTACTGACCGGAGGACGCGGGGAAAAGGGGATAAAAACTATCCTCTTATCATTAATATAGAAAAAAAGAGAACAGGGGAAATAAGGAAACCCCGAAAAAAAAAACGAACGGCAAAAAAAAAAAGGAAGCAAGGTCCAAAAGATACTGAAAAGTGGAAGAAAGAAAAAAAAAAAAGGAAAAAAGGGGCATCGCAAGAAAAGGGGGTTGGGGGGCCGGGTTTACATCGAAAACGGGGAAAAGAAGGGGAAAAACAAAAGAAAAACGAGTTTGGGGGGGGGGTGTGGACAAAGAAGGAGATCGGGAGCATTTTTTTGGAAGGGGCCCGTTAATATAAGTAGAAAAAGGGGAGGAAGAAAAAGAATGCCTGAAAAAGAAAGGAAAAGGTAACCACGAGCACGTCGGGGCGGGAAAAAAAAAAAAAAAAAAGGGAAGGGAAGACTTTCCCCAAAGCCAGAAAAGAGAGAAAAAGGGGGAAAAAAGGGCAAAAAAAAAAGGTATGTATCGTCCGAAAAAAGGGGAAAAACGAGTCGGGGGGAAAAAAAGGGGCCTGGAAGGACAAAACGGTTGAAACCTGCGGGAAAGCCCGGTTGTTCGGATTTTTTGTGGGAAGGGGGAAGGAAACCGAAAAAAAAAAGTTTTTCCTTGAAAGGGGAGTCCGTTGTTTTTGGGAAGAAGAAAAAAAAGGGGCACAAGTTTTTCCCAACAACATCGGGGGGGGGAGGAAAGGGGGGGAAAAAGGGGAAAGCTCTCTTTTCAAAACAAAAAAAAAAAAAAGAAAAAAAAGAAAGGACCCGCAGGGGCCCGGTCCGGAATGTGGGAAAAAAGAGGGCCCCCCCTGTTTTGACTGAACCCCCCCACCCCCCCCATCACCCTCCCCCCCCCCCCCCCCCGAAAAAAAGGAAAAAAAAAGGGAAAATTTGGTTTAAGAAAAAAAAGGACCCGGCGGTTTCGAGCCAGGGGTATGAAAAAAAAGGAAAGGGGAAGAAAGGGAAAACGAATTGTCGACGATAATATAAGGGAAAGAGAAAAAAAGTGGGAAGGGGAAAAGGAAAGAGGGCGCCTTTTCCGCCAAAAAAAAGGGAAACCCCCATCATGGGAAATAAGCAAGAGACCGGATTCCGTTTTCCCAACAAGGAAGTTCCAATTAAAAGGGGGAAAACGAAAAAAGAAGGAAAAAAAAAGGGAAGAAGATTGTCAGGGACCCATTACCTGGTATACACAAGGGGGAAAAAAAAGGGAAAAAAAGAAGAAAGTTCGCTGTAACCCGGGCAAGAACCAGGAGGGAGAGGGAAAAAAAAAAAACCTTAAAAAGAAGGGGTCCAGGTCTTTTGAACCGGGGGGGGGAGAAAGGGGGGGGTTTGCAAGTGTCCCGCTGGTGTAGGGAAAGAGGGGGGGAACGAGTTTGGGAAGGAAAGAGCGGCCCTTATATTCATCAGAAAAGGAAAAAAGGGGGGGGGATCTGACCAAAAAAAAAAAGAGAATTGTTCGAAGCTGTTCAGGGGAAAAAAAAGTCCCATTTTCCGTCCGGAAAGAACAAGGAGCAAAAAGGAGGGGAAAAAGAACAAAAGAACGGCTCAGCAAGAACGCAAAATAGAAGAAAAAAAGGTTGTGCGGCACCTGGGGGGGGGGAGGGAAAAAAAGAGTGTGGGAAAAAAAAATGAGGCTGAATTTCCCGAGGAGGTTTTTCAACCTTGCAGAAAAAAAAAAAAGAAAAAGCGCCAGAAAGGGTTTGGGGTCTTTTCCCCCCGGTGGGAAAAAAAGGGGATTACCCCCTTTACCGGTGAAAAAGAGGGAAAAAAAGGGGGGGGGTTGTAAGGGGGAAAGGAGAAAGGCTTTCTCCAACCCCGAAAGGAAGGGGAAGGGGAAAAAGGGAAGAGGGCCTAGCCTACGTGCGGAAAAAGGAAAGGGATTGCAGCAAAGGGGGAACTACCAATTGGCACATGAAGCGCCCTTTAGGGAAAAAAAAAAGCCCCATGAAGTAAAAGGAAGAGGGAGAAAAGGATGCCAAAAAAAAAGAGGGAAGAAAAAAGATGCCTCTTCCCCCCTTGGGGAAAGAAGGAAAAGAAGGGCGAGCCTTTGAACAGGAAAAAAAAAAAGGAGAAACGGTTGGAAAAAAAAAGACCAACCAACCTGTGCCTCGGTTAGGAAAGGAAAAGGGGGAAGGGGGTAATTTCCCCTACAACCAGCGGGAGGCCAAAAAAAAAAAAAAAACGTCATAAAGGGGGGAAAGAGGAAACCGCTATCAAAGAATAGAATTTTAGAGGGCGGTCTTCCATCTATCAAAGAAAAAGCCTAACCAAAACCTTTGTGTAACCGGGGGAGGGGAAGGGAGAAAAGCAAAAAAGAGGGAGATGCAGAATACTTCCACAGCCGTGGGGAAGAAAAAAGGAAATGGAGAAGAAAATCTTTATCAATATAGGGGAGTAAAAAAAAAAGGCGAAGGGGGAACATTCCATATTTCTTGAAGGAGAAACATCGAAAAGATTGGTTTAGTTCGACAATTTCCCCTTGAAAAAAGGGGAAGGGAAAAGTTTGCGTTGGCAAAAAGGAAAAGCCAAGAAAAGGCCTGGTCCAAATCAAAAAAAAAAAAAAAAGGGAGAAGCAATTTTATATTTTAAGGAAAACAGCAAATCTTTGGAAAATCGTGGGGGGGAAAAAACCGGAAAGGGGCAAATCCTCCCTCCTGCCTTAAAGGTGTTTGCAGAAAAAGATTCCCCTTTCGAAAGGGAAAAAGGGGGTTGATTTTTTCAGAAAAGGGGACAAAGATTCGGCGGGACGCCCTCCCGCTCTCCCCCCGGCAACAGGTGCCCTTTCCTCGTCATTGGGAGGGAAGGGGGGGGAGGCGCATCATCATTCCTTTGAGATGGGGTGTTCCCCCTGGTAGGACACGAATAGCCTCCATTATGTCGAAAGGGGGGAAGGAGAAGAGGTTACCCTTTCTTCTCCGCCTCTGGCGCCTGTAAAAGGGGGGGGGGGGGGCTCTAAAAAGAGGGGGGGGGGGGGACAAGTGTTCCTACCGGAATATCAGAAGGGGAAAAAAACAACAACTTATGAGGAGGAAAATAGAAAAGGGAGAAGCCTGCGATTAGACAGGAAAAAAGAATCGAAAGAGGAAATTCTCCTCCCGGAGAAGGGCCCCCCGAATCAGACAGAGTGCAGCAAGGAAGGGAATAGAAACACTACGCCCTAATTGGAAAAAAAAAGGGAAGGCTTTATCTCGCCCACAGAACCAAATTTAAAAAAGGGGAAAATATCCTCTATCCAAAAAAGAGAAAAGAAAGAAGGGAGGGTCATTTGCAACGAAAACTCAAAGGGACTTGTACCGGAGAAAAAGCTTCCCCTTGAGGAAAAAAGAAGAAAACCCAGAAAAAAAAGAAGAGGACAGGGCACCCTCTTTCTTCTCACGGAAAAGAGAAGAAAAAGCCGACAGAATGTCGCGGAAAAAGGGCAAAAAAAAGCGGAAAAATCTAACCCCGAGAAGAGTTTAAGGTCACGTAGAGGGGGAAACCAAGAAGGAAGGACAACCTATCTTGGGGGGGGGGAAAAGAGTATCTTAGAAGGATAATCATCGACCACCCCCTGGGGAAGGGAAAAAGAAGATACAAAATCTCCCCTACGGACTCCAAAAGGGGGAAGGTTTCCCCCGGGGGGGAAAACAAAAAAACCCCCCCCCCCCCCCCCCCCCTTAATCCAGGAAGGGAGGGAAATGGGGGTCGGGGAAAGGGGAAGAAAATTATATCCTGGGAAAAAAAGGGGGGGTCTCCCCCTTTCACTAAAAGGGAAAAAAAAAACCGGCCCGAAGAAGTGGGAGAAGCGACAACCAACTCCTCCACAGGAAAAAGGGGGGAGAAGGAATCCTAACACGAGGGAAAAAAGAAAGGGAAAAAAAATCTTACCTTTTACAGAAAAAGGGAAAAAAGGGGGGAAGGGAAAAAACATCTCTTGACCAGAAGGGGGGTTCTTAAGAAAAAAGAGGAAGGCGGAGGGTCTCCCCTCACCTTTCTCCTTTAAAAGGAGGAAAAAAAAAGGAAAAAAAAAACTTTTTTCCTGCAACCGGAAAAATCCAGGAATAGAAGGAATTAAAAAGGGGGGAAGAAAGGACTCCTTAAAAATCTCTGTGGGAAAAAAAAAAAAAAAAGGAAAAAACCTGAAAATTACAGGCGCATGTACAAACAGAAATGGTAACGGGGGGGGGGACAGGCTCCATCAAAAAGAAACTCCAACCTTCGGGGAGGGGATGAAAATTGGAACACTCAGAGAAAAGGGAGAGATAAATATCGGAAGAAAGGGGGGGAAAAAAAGCCGTTCCCGTACCAAAAAAAGGTGAAGGAAAAGGTTTTAAGGGAAAGGGAGAGTTTTCCCCCCTTCCTCCGGGAAAAAGGAAAGAAGGGGGCCTCCGTCGCTAGGGGGGGGGAAAAAGCCAACACTCAGGGCGCTTGTACTACGAGGGAAAAAAAGGGGGGAAGAGGGATTTTTTAAACTGAACAAGAGGAAAAAAAAAGGTCCGAAGCGGAACCTCTGGATGAATATAGCCGCTATGGAGGAGAAGGAAAGAGAGTGCCCCCCTAGGGAAAAAAGAAGTGAAACTCAAAGAAAAAAAGAGACTGAAAAGTGTTATCGAGCCCAGGGGGGGGGGGGAAAAAAGAGAAGGAAAAAAGAAACGAAGGTTCTGCCGGGAAAAGAAGTTAAAACATGAGGGGTGGGAGCCCAGGTATTTGTAAAAATGAGAAGGGAAGAGCCTAATTTTGGGCGTAAGGGAAAAAAAGGGAAAGGGGGAAATTATGGGGTCAACGGAGGAAGTCCGATGAGCACGCCCGTCGGGAGAAAAAAAAAAAAAAAAAAAAAAGAAAAAGAAACAAAAGCCGAGGCATACTCATCCGGGAAGGGTCAGGTAAAAAAAGGGAGGTAGTTTCACGTTGACCCTGAGGGAAAAGGGTCGGCTTTTACGGGGGGGAAAAGGTTTCTTTAAATCTGGGAAAGAGGGGGAAAAAGAAGAAAAAAAAAAGGTTCCCCACTCGACGCCTGGGTAGGGAAAGGAAAAAAAGAAGAAAACAGGAGGGGAGAAAGAAAGAAAAATGACGGCGATGTTAACTAGTCGCCTGGGGGTGGGAAAAAGAAGGAAACCCGCCGAAAGAAAAGGGAAGTGGGACACCAAAGAAAAAAAGAAAAGAGGGTACAAGCAAAGGTTTCACCTTTTTAAAGAAGAAAAGGGGGAAAAAAAAGGGGGGGGGCTATACTATAATAAGGAAAAAGAAAGGGGGGGAATGAAATATGAAAAGAGATGGGGTTTCCTCCCTATTACTCTTGCGAAAGTAAAAAAAAGAAAAGAATTCTTTCCAAAAGGAAAAGGGGGGGGAAAAAAGGGGGAAAGGGGGGGAAGTGAACGTAAAAAAAGGTGGTCATTAAGGGGGGGGGAAAAAAAAAAATAAACTCGTTCTAGGGGAGAGGAAAACGTTTTTTCCGATGGGAACAAAGGGGAAAAAAAAAACCTTTTTGAAAACGGAACGGAATACCACAACGCAAATTCGCTAACACTATTTGGGGGAGGGGGGGGGGAGGGGGAGGGGGGGGGGGGGAAAGGTTTCCGCTGTTCGTGAAGAAGGGGAAAAGGGGGGGCCGAAGGGTGGAGCAAAGGAGCCCCGGCTATATGAGAAGGGGGACTGAAATATTGCCCGAGGGAAAACCGAAAAAAAGTCGAAGTCTGTCCAGTTAAAATCCGCGAAAAAAGGGAAATGGGGGAAGCACACCCGGCCCCACTCGGAAAAAAAGGGGAGGAAAAAAAAAAAAGGGAAAGGTATTGCTAAAAAAGCCAAAAAAAGAAAAAAGAAAATATACGCAGCTCCCTTGAAAGAAAAAACCTGGTTTTTCGAAAAGGGGGGGGGGGGCGACCACTCCCCTTTGTGTGGGAAAAGAAAACGTTTCGGCGATTCTCCGGGATGGGGAAAAAGACAACCCAAAGAAAAAAGGAAAATTTCACAAAAAGGAGGGGGGGGGGGGCGTGCGGTGAGGGGAGGGGAAAAGCCCAAACGTAAGGGGATCTTTAAAGAGAAGGAGGGGGGGGGAAACACCTTGGGACAGGGGAGACTCTTCTTGGGGAAAAAAAAAAAAAAAAAAAAAAAAACCCTAAGAGTTTACGAGGGAAACGGAAAGAATATTTCTGGAGAAGGAGATAACTAATCTCCTTGGGGGGGGGAAAATGGTACAGGGGGGAAAGGAGGGGGCCCTACCTGCTGAAGAAAGGTAGGGCGACAAAAAAAAGAACTAGACTATCTCTAAAAAAAAAAAAAAAAAAGAAAAAGAGAAGGGGCTCAAGAAGGGGGGGAGGCGTCCTGTTCCACATTTTGAAGGGAGTGGTCAGAGAACGTTACACCAAAAAGGGTGTGCCTCCCTTTTCAAAAAAAAAAAAAAAGAGGTTCCCCCACCCAAAGGGCCCCTCTGGAAAAAAGAGCTTTTTTTTTGGAAGGGGAGAAAAAAGAAGGCTCTTCCAAAAAAAGAAAGGGGGAAAAGGAAGAAATATTTCCCTTGGGAAGGAAAGGCTTCGGAATGTTGCAGGCGAAAAAAATGAAAAAAATAAAACGCTTCCTTTCTTCTAACAGAGAAAAAAAAATCCCTACCCACCTTTTTTCCCCCTTTAAAAGGGGAGAAAAATCGGGGGATAAGGGGGGATGCCGGAATTACAAACTTTCCCCCACAAAAGAAAAAGAAGGGGTTTCCCCTCTTACTGGGGGAATCAAAGAATTTTGAGAAACGGGAGAAAGGGGGTTATCCACTTAAAAAAGGGGGGAATTTCCATATTTGAGGAGGAAAGAAGGGAAAAGGATGTTCTTTCTAACAAAGGGAAGAGATCTCCCTTGGGTGGGAAACCCTATCCCCCCGAAAAAAATTAAAAGCGCCTTTTTCAAAAAAAGAAAATAATAAAACAATCAATTTGAAGAGGGTGCCCTCAGGTGTTAAGACAATTCGTTGGAGAGGAAAAGGGGGGGCGTTTTCACAAAGGGGGGGGGGTTCAGGGAAGGGGAAGGGGGGCCACTATCGGGAAAAAAAGGAAAGGAGAAAGCCCTTTTTTTGTGGGGAGAGGCCGGAAAAGGTTTTTTGGAGAAGGGGGGGGCAAGCCGGCCCAGAAGGCGCGGGGGAAAAAATGCCAAAAAAAAACGGCCAATCGGGGGGGAGGAGGAAGAAAGGAACCATCAGTCCCTTGGGAGAAGGGAGAAAAAAGTAGGGATTAACTAGAGGGGGGAAAAAGGAAGGGGGTAACTTTCCGGGGGAGGAAAAATGGGTCTATCACGAAAAAAGGAAAGGGGGGGGTTCCAGGTTCTACTCTCAAGCGAATAGGAGAAAAAGAAAACCACAACGAAGAAAAGGGAGGCGCTTCTGCCGAATTGAGGAAAAGGGGAAAAAAAAAAGAGGAAGGTTCGCGGATCGCACGGGGAAAAGGAAACGATAAGCAATAAAAGGAAACCTGCTCAATTAAAGGGAGGAAAGAAACGACACTCAGGGAAAGGAAATGGGGAAAGGAAGTTTCCTTGCTATTATCTGAAAAAAAAAAAAATAAGGAAAAAAAAATTCCAAAAATCCTTAGCAAGGGAGGAAAAAAAAGGAAGGAAGAAAAGGGAGGGAAACCTCAACCTCTTAAAAAGGGACAGAAAAAAAAAGGGGAACCGTATTCATAAAAAGAAAAAATATCAAGGGGGAAAAAAAAAAAGCCTGGTCATGCTGGCGCAGGGGGGGGAAAACAAAAAAAAGGAGGGATCAGCGACCAGAATGTCACAGGGAGAAAGATAGAAGAGGGACGAAGGGAAAAAAAAGGTCCACGTAAGCCTCCGTGGAAGAAGGCGCACCGGATTCTTGAAAAAAAAGGCGGAGCAAACCAGGAGGGCAGCCCGACCAAGGAAGGGGGGGGGAAAAAAAGGAGTGGGGTTTTTCCGGCCATCCACAAAAAAAAAAAGGAAACGTTTGGGGGGGGGTTTTTTTTGTCAGGCCCGAAAGGAGAAAAGGAGAAAAAAAAAAAAAACCCCCCCCCGTTGGGAGGGGGGGAAAGAGTAGCCAAAAGGGGAAGCGCCCCCTTCCCCCCCCGCCGGGGAAAAAAAAACAAGGGAGCTTGCCCCGTGGCCCCTCGCGGGGGGGGCGACCAAAAAAAGAACACACATACCACTCATTAACCTAAAGCAAAAGGGGGGGGGGGGAAAAATGGAATCCCTACCACTCCCACGGGTTGTAGAAAAATTGATGCAAAAAAGAGGAAAAAGTGGGGGGGTACATCCCCTCCTTTTTCCCCAAGACAAGGGAAGGGAAAAAAAAAAAAAAAAAAACCAAGCCCTGTCTTCCTTCCCTTAAATGCACGTAAAAAAGAGGGAGAAAAAGGGCAGGAATTCAATTCTTCCCTTGGAAAAAAAAAAAAAAGGGAAAATTCCAAGCATTTTAGCCCCCAAGACAACAGGGAGGGGAATCCCAAAAATAGAGGGGGAAAAGTAAGAAAGTTATCCCCCCCTCTTTGACTTTTGGAGGGGGGAAAGGGGATCTTTTCGGTTTTGGCACAGAAAAACTTTGAAAAAAACAAAACCCTCTTTCCCTAATGGGGAAAGAAAAGGAAGAAAACCGTCTAAAAAGAAAACCGAAAAAAGGCTTTTCTCTGTGTGAAAAGGGAAAACGCGGGTTGAGAAAAAAGGTTCAACCTCTCGAGAAAAAAAAAAAGGAACAAGGTTTAATTAACACTAACATGAGGGGGGAAAAGGGGAATCCCCCAAATTGGAAAAAGGGAGGCCTATTCTTTTGAAGGGAAAAAAAGGGTCTTAAAAAAAAACACTTTGACTGGGGGAGATCCTCCCTTGCAATGGGACTTTTGGGGAGGGTGAAGCCGGGTTAACTAAGAAAAGGGGGGGGGGGAATGTTTTTCTTGCCGGGGAAATGGTGGGGGGAAAAGAGGCGCCATTCTCTTCTGTGTTCGAAGGCAAAAGAAAAAAAAAGGGAAAGAAAGGGAGAAAAAAGAACCTAAAAAAAATTCTCCTTTCAAAAAAACAACCTCGAGACCAGGGAAAAAAAAAAGAGGAGAAAGAGGAAAAGTGGGTTATCGATCGTTTTGGTGCAAAGGGAAAAACAGGTGGAAATGGAAGGGGTCCAAGAAAGAGAAAAATACTAAATAGGAAAAAAAGAAAACGAGTTTTTCCCCCCCGAAAAAAGAAAGAACACCAGGGGGGATTTGTCGTACCAAGGGTCAGGATCGAAAAAAAGTGGGGGGACGGAAAGTATACCCCCTTTCACTAATCAAGGGAAGGGAAGGAAAAAAGAAGGGCAATTCGAATGAGCACTCCGTATGGCGGAAAAAAGGGGGGAGAAAAGAAGGAAAAGAAACAGACCATCTTTGGCCACGGGGGAAGGGAGAAAGAAAGGAAAGAAAAAAAGGGGAATCCTTCCACTGTGCAACCACTGAGAGGAAAAGCGGGGAAG
>Ga0179593_1722862_pt1 | contig 12329 bp, 19 predicted proteins | sample CZODoug2_1_08_16_FD_185931 | JGI IMG/M metagenome (GOLD analysis project Ga0179593, IMG submission 185931) | Vadose zone soil fungal communities from Angelo Coast Range Reserve, California, USA - CZODoug2_1_08_16fungal (PacBio error correction) | ecosystem: Environmental > Terrestrial > Soil >...
AAGAAACTTGAAGTCCTTCGCAAACGCAAAAAAAAGGAGGGGAGGCGCCTACCCAAAAAAGGAAAAACGATCAAGGCCAGCGCAAAAAAATTGCTGCTTCGCGACTATGGGGGGGACTGCAAGGGAAGACGAGAAGCCGATAATGAGGTCAAAGCGTCTCTCCTGTTCAAACCGAAGGAAAAGAAGGGTCTCCAATGGGAGGGTAGCAAAAGGCAGAAAAAATACCAGAAAGGAAAGTCCGCGAGCGGAAGCCGCGGGCGGGCACGTATTGATGGAGTGAGGCCGAAGAAAATCATTTTATCACCGGGGGGGAGAACCAAAGGAACGGGATGTCCAAGAAAACCGGTCCGACGGAACCGCTCAGGAAAAAATTGGGTTACATAAGAACAGCCAGGAAGAGGGAAAAAAAAAAGGAGGGAGGAGGTACAATTCCTTCGTATGAACCCTTAAAGGAAGGGAACGCATTCCCAATCCGAACATCCCAAATAAAGGGATCGCTCGACAGCAGCCACCAAGCAGAAAATAATGCTCCCTCGGAGGGAATGGGTAGTCTATGGGGGGGGGAAAGAACATTCGCATAAAAGGAGGGGCTTCTTTCATGTCAAAGAAAGAAATTGACCCATAAGCCTCTCATTTCCACCGACAAAACGAAAATCTGCGATCTCGAGGGGAGGGGAAAATAAAAAGGGAACCAGCACACCGCGGACAAACAAAAAAGACAAGGCAATGCTCAGGGAGGACGTTGGAGCGGCGCCGGACTGTTCCAAGGCCATAGGCAACAATGACAAAGGGGAAGCACCGAGCATAAAAATCACATCCGCGAGATCCGAACTAATTCCTCGCCGACTGTAGACTTCTCCAGTGAAAAAGTCGCTAGAAGGAAGGAGAAGTCCCGATACGACCCGGGAGAAAAGCCCCACTTTGTATTGTCATCACAGCGCCAATGTGAAACCCGCGCGTTGAGGAAAGTCGATTCCCATTCCAAGAGGCGGAAAAAAAGGACTCAAAGCTCGAATGGATGCAAGAAAAAAGTAGATACCAACGGAGGACTCCGTCACATTCATGGACCGCAGGGCCCCTCGGCTAAAATAAAATAATTAATAAAAAAAATCCAAGGAAGGCATAGGAAAGGAAAGCCCGCAGACTCAGAAGCAAGACTTGAGAGTGACGCAGCAACGGCGATCCCAAAGTATCTCGCTTCCCGACAGGGGTCATGAGACTACGTGTCTAATAAAAAGGAAGGGGGAATGTTTCGATGAGGAAGGATCCTCCCAGGAAAGCCCGCCGTATCGCAGCGTTTCGCAAGAAAAAAGCAAAGTTTGTCTTATTCCAAGCAACAACAACAAATGAGGGTAAAAAGGGTATAGAAAAAAATAGTCACTTTAACCTTTCCTCGGGACTTGACGGAATCGCCGAGTGGGTACCGACGGTCCGTCATCGAAAAAGGAGAGAACAGGGTGGGGGGGGGAAAAACGTCACAGTCCTGTCGGGAAGAAGAACAACGTGGTATTTCCCGAAGTGCTTGGGAGGCTTCGCTTATAAAAAAAGCGAAAGATTCCGGAGCGGGAGAAAGATGAGAGAGTCTGAATCAATGGGGAAAGAGCTTCACTTTAAGATGAGGGGGTCAAGATCGCTCGATCCGCTGCATAGGGGCATATCAGATGGTGGCCCGGCCGCAGAAGCGGGGAACGGACCAGAAAAAATGTCAGGAGGATCGGGAAAAAAGAGGCATCATTTGGGACGGGGAAAGGGAAACTGCGGTGCGGCTTCGGGAAACAGAGGGGAGGAACAACCAAGTGGGGAAACTGGACTCAGTGGGAGGTCCTTAATTCTTTGAAAGCCCTGGAAAACGAGCCGGCAAAGCTAAGTCTTGCGCCATCTTTGAAAAAAATAAAAAAAGAAACAGGGTTTGGTGAAAAGGGGTGGAGCGATGGAAAAAATAAGAGGGGACCGGAAATGAGAGGCGATAAAGATGAAAGTAATGAGGGGAAAGAGGCGTAGAAGGTGAAGTGAGAGGGGGAGGGTATACCGAGAAAAAAAGAAACAGGGAGAAGGAAATAGGCTTGTGGGTGGGGGGGGGGCAATGAAGAAGCAAGAGGGTATAGGTTAAGAGTAGGCGAGGCGGGGAGGCCTTGAAAAAGGGAAAGAAAGGGTATGTAAGGGGGCCAAGAATAATGAGAGAGGAGGTTGATGGAGAGGTAGGGGGAAAACGAGAAGACAATAGGAAGGGGAAAGAAAAATGACAGGAGACGTCAAGGATTAGAAACAAGGTGCAAGCGAACAAGAGGGAAAGACAGAAACAATTTGAGGGGCAAGAGAAGGAATGGAGAGGGAGAGGATAAGAGGATTAGAGGAGGAGGAACGAATAAAAGGGGAGGGAGAGAAATGTGGACAGAAGTGCACAAACGGGAAGATAGATGGATGAAATGAAAGACGAACGGAGAAATAACAGAAATAGCGAGAGGGTAAAGAGATTAGGGGAGATGGGGTCTGGGCAAGAGAGAGCGTGCGTTAGGGGTGACAAGCGGATTGGAAAGGTAACTAAGGGTCAGCAGGCGGCGAAGGAAGGAGAAGTATGAATGGAGATAGGGGAGTGTAAGATAAGATCATAGGAGGTGAGTCTGGAGAGGCAGGAAAATAGAAGGGGACAGAGTCAAGAGAGAAGGAAGGAGGGAAAGGAGGCAAGAGAACAGAAAAGTGTGTGGGGATGTAAGGGTTTGAAGTAGTGTAGGGGGGGGCCGACCGGAGAGAAACCCTTGCACGCTCCCCAAGCGTTAGGTGAGGTTGATTTATTGAAAATGGTATTAAAACCCTTCGCCAGACCCGCCACCACCCCGGTTTTCTGCGATCTCTTTTCCTTCAGCTTAAAGTCCCCCAACTTCTACCTACAGGCCAAATCAAAAGATGCAAAACTAGAAAAAGAGCAAGTCCTTCTTCTTCTAAAAGATGGTGTTCGCGGTCGTTACTTAAAGGGTCCTATTAAATCGTAAAAAAGCTTCTAGATCTCGAGCAAGGAAGGGAGGGGGATGGTCTTCAGGGGGAAGGTGTTGAAGCTTTCTGGAGGGAAGGAAAGGATGACTGCCGCAAAGAAGGTCATCTTAACGCATGCGCTAAAACCTCGCCATCAAAAAAAGGCGCACAAGTGTTTCTGGCCGCAGAGGGGGAGGGGGAGGGACCAACCTCGGGGAAGGGGGCAATAGGGGCGCAGGGCTTGGAAAAAGAAAATCTCTTTCATCCTAACAAGGACACCGTCATTTTCAGAAAGCGTATGGAGCGTCCCAAGGGGGAGGGGTACGAAGGAAAAAAAAAAAAAAAAAAAAAAAAAAACCCCCAAACCAAAAAAACCAAAAAAAACTGCTAAAGGGAGGCAGAAACCTGGATTGGGTATCAGGTGATTTCCTGTTGCGTGAAAGGATCCAATCTTTGCCGCAAGCGCGAGAAGGGATTGGGGGGGAAGTGGGAGCCCGGGAAAAGAAAAATGGTATGTCGAGAAGTCCGCGGCACTTGAAGAAAAAAGCTGAGAAACCCATGAATGGCAGCGGGGGGAGAGAGGAATGTCCCGGAAACATACGCGTCAGCGGTCGAAAAAGTTGCACATACCCAATATGTCGCAAAAGATAGGAAGACTGGCAATTAAAAGAGAGCGCTGTTGGCAGGGAAGTAAGGAAGGACGCAGTTCTCAGCAACCCGGAAAGAGAGAAACAAAACACGGAAGAGAAAATATCTGGTGCTTGAAAAAAAAAAGATTAAGAGGACTTGGAAGGCGAGAAAACCAAGAAGAACTCCCGAAAAGGAAAAAAAAAAGAGAAGCTGCTCGCATATGGGGGGGAGTTTGACGTGAAGGGGAATCAGGACCGCCGAGAACAGAAAGTTATGTTTTCCACTTAAAAACGGGATGTCCCATGTCAAGTCATGTCTCCGGCGGTTATGCAGCCGGGAGGAAAGGATTGGACCAATACCAATAGCAAGGTAAGGCTGAGCAGTGCAACCCCCCCGAAACGTTTCGGAAAAAAGGATTGGAGCATGCCGAAAAAAATCAGCCCCGGATACCCAACAGCAGGTAGGGGAAGGAGGGGGACGTGCCATGTGAAGAAAAGAACAAGATGCGAAAGGCAAAAACAGCCAACGCGAAATGACGAGGAGTCGTCGGAGAAACAAAAAGACTGGACCAATCGCCATGCGCAATAACGACAGGGGGGGGGTTACTTCGGGAAAAAAAAAAACACAGCGGCAAGACAGAAAAGAAGCGAAAATCTCGCATGGTATGCTCGGTGGGAAGCGACTCAAACGGAACAAAAAGGAGCGGGGGCGTCAAACAAAGTGGAAAAATCGCTTCAACACCGGAGGAAAAGGGAGAAACCAGAAAAAAAGAGAAGAAAAGCAAAGAATACCACGTTACGAACAATACAAAAAAAAAAAAACCAGCGTATCCGCCGGAAGGGAAAGAAGGGGGAATAGGCTTTAGAAAAAGGATTAAGTCGATCTAAACGGAAAACTTTTTGCAGCCGGTAAAAAAAAGGCAAACAGACAGGTCGCACAAACGAAGCAAAAAACTTTCACTTCTCTACACGACAGGGGAATCGATGAGAAAAAACAAGTAAAGTAACCAAACGAGAATCCACACAAGTGAAAAAAAATGGGTCGATGTCACATTTCCCAAAAAGCCGCAAACAAGTACGCACATTTTTACAACAAAAAGGAAAAAAATGTGATGAAAAAACGGCGACCGCTCAAGCGTCAGGGAGGAAAGGGAAACGTTCCGCTAAAGGGAGTATGGGCAGCTCGCCCCCTGAAGAGTGCAAGAAGAAACGCCAGGGCTCCTGCAACAATAAAAAGGAAACGTGAACGCAAATCCCACCCCTAAGTAAGCAAAACCAGCGAGGAGATAAAACAGAGAGGACATACTCCGGCCAGACGCGCAATAGAGGGAAAATGTTGCTCCCCGGGGGAAGAAAACAAAAAGAAAAAAAGGGAAAAACAGACCGTCTTCGCGCTAAGTTGCATGTCATGGCGGGGGGAGGAAAAAACAAAATGTCCATCAGTTGGCGGAGGTGAGGACCTCCCATTGGACCTACGCAGGAAGTTTCGAAAGGAAAAAGTTTCGCAAGGACATTGTTTAGTAGTCATCAAAAAAAAGGAGGAGAGTACAGGAAAAAAAAAAAAAAAGGATACAACCCCCCATGAAAAATCCGGGGAAAAGAAGAGACTTGGGAATGAAAAAAAGCAAAGCGGATGGTTCCCTGGGGCAGGGGAAAACCGTCACCTTCTCCAACGATCGGACAGAGGGAGGGGTTTGTGGAATAAAAAAATACATGTTCGAAGCGCGAAGACGGTGCTCTGTAAAGCACGCCGGAATGTGGGAGGAGTAAGGCAAGGAGATGAGAGGGCAAGTCGATGTTCGGAAACTAATGGGAAAAGAGATGGAGAAGCTCCTAGGCGCCATGTCTTTATGTCGGGAGAAGGCAGCGACCCTGTTCGCGGCACTGGCGAGAAAAGAGGAGGTAATCCAGAGGGAGAAAAAAAGAAGTGTGATCGAAAGGGCATCATGAGGGAAAAACATTCGAGCTTTAGGGAAAAAACGGGGTCCAATTCTGAGAACCTGCGATCGGTGGGGGGGCTCCTTCGTCCCTGCGTCTGTCTGAAAAAGAAAAAGTGGGGTCGTGTAAGAAAAAAAGAAAGAGAAAAACGGCCTAAAGGGAAACGACTGACTGGGCTCGTCATAAAGAGGAAAAACTGATGCCTATCAGTGAAACTCAGGACGGATTTCGGAGGAGGGGGAGGCCTGCGAGGGGGGTGGGCCTAGACAGGGAGGGAAAAAAAAAGAGGCGCTCGCCGAAAAAGGAGAAAGAGGAAACTTGAAAAGTCTCGCGGAAGGGGGAGGGAGGGGTGCTTGGCAACCCTATTAATAAGAGTGTCCGTCTATCGCGATCAGTGGCAAGGGGTTGAGGGACTTTCCAAGGTTGAGCTTTTCGGTCCGGGAAAAAAAAGTCAGGATTACTGCCGCGCCCTCGGGAGAAAAATACAGGGGCGTCGGCTCTTACATCGCTGATGCGAAGTGCCAGCTTGTGGGAGCTGGCGAAAAGAATCCCGGTGAGGGAGGGAAAAAGGCGGGGGGGGCCAAAGCTGCCGCTCTTTCCGTGGCTAGGAAACAAGTGAAAAGTCAATTTAAAGAAGGGGAGGGGTGAAGGAAACTCGTGTTCTTGTTCAAAAAATGCTGCCGCGCCCTACCGGGCGTGGGGAATGATCCCTGAGGGTCGTGAACGGGAAAAAAGAAAAAATCCCCAAAAAAGGCAGCGAGTCACTGCGACGAAAAAAGGAGAAAGTTGTTGGGTATTGGGAGAACCTCCGGCACTGGGCAAAAAAAAAAAGGAACCCAAGGCCAGCGGGGCAAAGTCTCTAAAGTTAATGAAAGAGGAAAGGATCGCGTGCGAATCCAGGGGGAAGAGAAAAAAGCGCACGAGCAGCAACTGATAATTTATGATGGGACCCAGATCAGGAATCGTGCAGAACTTTGGGAAAAGGGAGAAAAGAAGACGGGAACGGAGCGTGCTACTGATCATCTCTCCACAAAAAAGAAAAGGAGAAAGACTTGATCACGTCGCGCCGCAGGAAAAAAACCGAGAGCCCCTGACAACCAAGCGCTTAACGAAAAAACCATCCGTCTTTCATCAGCGAGGGTCGGGAGAGAGGGGAAAAAGAATTGGATTTGAACTTTAGGACTCACGCCGAAAAAAAATACTTTAAAGTGTTTTCAACTCTCCTCGGTGCAACCCGAAATGAGGGAACCTACTTCAGGAAGAAAGAAAAAAACTTTCCTACCATTAAAGAGGGAAAGAAGGGGAACCCCAGCTGCCTCGCTCAGGAGGAAAGGTATTGGAGAACTGCCAAAGACACGAAAGGAAAATCATGGGGATCCACCGGGGGTACCCTGTAGGTCCTTCGGCGCGTCCGAAGGGAAGGAGGGGAACCAGCACACGATGACGTTGAAGAGGAGGCAGCCCAGGACGCAAAATGAAAGAGGACGGTCAGTAGGATGGCGAGCACGCGCCCAAGCCGCTCGAACAATCTTTCCCGAAAAAGAAGGAGGGAGGGAGACAGGCCGCCAACAACACCAAAGACCAAAAAAAAAAAAAAAAAACCACCACCCCCCCCCCCTCAGGCGGAAATAAAAGGGAATAACGACATCAATATTGGGGACAAAAAGGTGGAGAGTCACCTAGCAGCGAAATTGCTCTTCCTGACCCATTGGAAAAAGCAAGCCTCATTGGCCACATAAAAGTAAAAAGATTACGCAGAGGGTCCCCCCCCGTAAAAGATGAAGCTTTCTTCAGCATGAAGGCCCTGACGACAGAAAAAGACCACCATCCTTACAGCCGACAGGACGCTCATGAGTGACGAGCGGAGAGGGCCTCTATCGCTTCTACGGGGAAAAAAAAAAGAAGTCATAGCCATCTGAATGGCCTCACCGGAAAAAAAAGAACATTTCCTGGGGGAGAGACAAAAAACTTCTTTGCAAAAAGAGGAAGGGGGTGCAAAAAATCTAATTCTTCAATACTAGTCCAAGAAGAAAAAGGAGGTCCAAAACGGTCGATGAAAAAGAGCATTTCCCCGGCCGCAGGGGGGAAAAATAATTCAAGAAGAAAAAAAAAAAAATGTCCAAGCAACAAAAAAACGGAATCAGAGAACTACCGATCCTGACAAGAGGAGAAAGGAAAAGAAGGGGAGCCGCCGAGGCCCATTCAGGGACAATAATACCGCATGCTTCCTGCTAAACATCAAAAAGGGTTGACTCCAGGAAGATAGGGACCGTAAGTCCAGAAAGTAGCATATCCCTCTTACCCAAGCCAATCTCCTGAGGAAAAAACATACTAACGTATGAAGAAGGGTAAAAAAGAAATCTACACCTCAAAGGAACACCAACATGGCTTCCGGAAAATTTCTTAGGTGACTTCAAAAATTAATACAAAAAAGAATTTTTGAGAAAGGGAGGGGAGTGCCGCCACACCAAAAAAAAAGGAGAGTTTGGTCTCGCATCGCCCGTTTCGGGAAAGGAAGGGAGGGGGGACCGGTGTGTAGGGGAGTCATCGAGGTAAAAACAAAAAACGCAGGGGGAGGGGAGTGATCACCAATGATCCGAAAGCAGTCGAAACGTCTGAAGCGAAAAAAAAAAAAATGCCATTTACGATGACAACTTCGAACCAAGAAAAGTTGTATTTTAGACCCTCGACATGACGGGGCAGAAGGGGAAATAAGTTAGAGGAAAAAAGCCGACGACGTGAAGTGAAGCCAGCTTATTCCTATGGGAAGGAAGAAAGGAGGCGATGTCTATCTGCGCAAAAAAAGAAGGGAATGTCTTATTCCTTTATGGCTGGAGCAAAAGATCTCAAGGTAGAGGGGGGGGAAAGAGGCCTCGGTCGCAGAGAGGGAAAAAGGCGGAGTCAAAGGGTGACATGGGGGAAAGAGGGGCACTATTCGAGCAGGAGGGGGGGGGACATTCTTGCCTTTGCAGACATGTGGGGGGGGGGTCTCGACGGGAAGAAAAAGGGGGGGAAGGGGCCGGCCAAAAGACGGAACATATCCAAATTTGTGTGAAAAAGAGGATCGGGGGTGTGCCTTCCGGGTCCCAGCACTGGTAGGCGATTCCGACGGAGCCACGTAGAAGGGGGGAATGCAGGCAGGATTGCAGGCAGGAGTTGAGCCAGGCTCGTGCAGGGTTGGGGGGAAGAAGATGGGGGGGCAAAGCAGCCGCTAAAGCCGGCAGCCGAAATCCTGCGCGTGCCTTATGGACGCTGTTGGGGGTCGCGAGGGGGGGAAGTGGGAACGTGGAAAAAGGAATATGCGTTGACCCCGTAAAGCGAAGGGGGAAGGGCTAGGTGATTGGCAAGGGACTTCTGGGGAAAAGAAGAGAGATCGTCCGAGGGGGGAAGAGTCGGGGAAGGGGGAAAAAAAAATGCATCCAACCGCGAACCAAAAAAAAAACGATTGACTGTTCTCGAAAAGGGAGGGGGAAGGCGAGCGAGGGAATCCCAATTGGCTGCAGCGGCTGGCCACGATCGCGATTTCATTTTTCCTACGACTCCTGACCAAAAAGGGAACCGCTGTTCTAGGGAAAAAAAAAAATGTTCGGTGTCAAAGGCGGGAAACACCGGGCCCTACCGTCTTTTGGGTATTCAGAAAATGATTTGTCATGGTCGTGACGGCTCTCAAAATACCTTCGTTGCCGCAAAAAGAGGGCGCGGTGGGTTTCAAGGAGAGTCAACGGACTGCAGGAGAGGGGGGGGAGAACCTCCGCAAAAGGGAAAAGGAAAAAGGGGAGGAATGCAAACAAAAAGAATACACGAACGTATCGGCATTCTCTGGAAAAACAAAAAACAGATGTCTACATGGGCTACGCCGTACCTTACGTGCAGCTCGTTGGGGTGCGAGAAACGCCTGGGGGAGAGGCAAAACTCAGGAAAAAAAAAAAAAAGAATCAAAAAAAACAGAGGGGGAAAGAGCGGGGTTGCTTACCCAAACGAGACGGGAGGGAGGGAGACCCGCCACAAAAAAATGCAGAAAAAAAAGCCAGCGGTAAGCATGCGAGGGGGGAGGAGGCGCTCTAAAGGGGGGGTTTAGTGGAAAAGGGAGAACCGCCGAGACCGATACAATACACATGGGGTCCCTTTGCCCTCGCAGAAAAAAAGGGGGAGAAGGGGGAGAGAGCAAGGAAAGAAGTTCGACCAATACCAATAGAAAAAAAAAGGACGATTCACCCCCCAGGTCCGAAAGAAGTAACAAAGGAAGGACGAATCAAAAGAAGGACCCTGATACCCCAAAAAACTTGGAAAAAAAGGGAGGACATGTGATGACAAACATTATGACGACATAACAGCCAAGAAAAAAAAAGGAAGGAGGGGGGTTAGTCGGTCAATTCTTCGTAGGAAAGAGGGGTAATGAGGACCCCATCCTGAAAGTAGGCCTAACCGAGAAAAACATTCTATGCGCGGGACCGCAAAAAAGCGGGAGAAAGTGACCCTCGCAGGGGGGAGGGAAAACGAAGGTATCAAAAAAGGGGGAAGAACGCTCTCATGCACACATGCGGCCAGGTCATCGAAAAGCCAGGGTTCCCATAAAATCTAGTCACACCTCAAGCCAAAAAAATAACCGTCAAAAGAGGCTCTGGAAAAGGAACGGCAAGCGTAATTTACTTTGAACAGGAGCGAAACCACCCACTTAACCGCCAGGGGAGGGAACGCTTCGAGTTGGGAGAAAAATTTAGTATAAAAAAGCGCGAAGGGTTTGGCACCGTCATAGGAAAAGAAAAAAAGCAGAAAGCCCTCTCCGCGGCACTGAAAAACCACGCCAGCACTTGCCTCGAAAAAGTCCAAACAGAAAAAAAACGCAAGCCAGAAAAAAAGATCAAAAACTGATACCCCCAAGGGGGGGGGGGGAAAGGAGCATCTCAAATTTGTGCCCCGACGCGCAGGGGGGCAACCGTCCAAATGGGGATGAAAGAAAAAAAGCAACAGCTCAGCGAAAAGAGAAGAAAGGCGCGCCTCAGTATGACCCAACTTTCCATTGCAGCCGAAAAAAGGGGGAAAGAATAAAAAATTGGGCCAGGCGGCCTAGGGAAACCGGCTCGACTACCTTTCACGCACATACACAGAACCGACCAGGAAAAAAGCTCGCAAGATAAGAGACCTAAAAATAAGGAAAAGAGCCGAAAAAAGGATACAATCCCGCAAGCGAACGGCGGCCAAAAGAAAAGCAAAGGAAAAGAATGCCCAATTGCATGTCAATGAGAGGGGCAAAGGACACTCGGTGCCGAATCATGTTGGCGGGGGAAAAAGGCAACCTAACAGGGCCGAAGGTGAGTTCGAAAAAGGGCGGCAGTTCCGTGCTCATTGGGGGAAGGAGAGACGAGAACAAACAAAAAAGGGGAAAACGAAGGGGATACGAGGACACTCAGGATCACGAAAAAGAGAGAAAAAAGGGCGAAACAGACACGATCACCAGGAAAAAAAGGTAGACCCGGACAACGTACCAAAGAAACACCGGAGGGGGGTGGAAAACGCAGGTCAAAGAGGTCCGCGAAAGAGGGTTGATCGTCGCCGTCCTTGTCAGAAGAGAAGAAAAGAGAAATTCCGAGAGTCTGGCGATGATGACCGGAGCAAAAGGGGGCGAAGATAACTTGCTCCTCGACTAATGACGGTAGAGGGCCTTTGGCTGGAGGGACGCTCAAGGGCCGGGAAAAACAGGGGAACTGGGCATCTTCCTTGTAAAAAGAAAAAAGGAAGGAATACCCTCGGGGAAAGGCGGCGCATTCGAAGCTTGGCGGTTTGAACTCACCTTGGCATCCTTTGGCGAAAAGAACAACTGGTGCGTAAAAAGGTGAGGGGGGAAGAGGGAGGGAGACTAGACCAAAAGGGAGTACTCATTTGGTGATCGGGAAAAAAGAGGAGAAGGCCCGACGGGGCTCACACCGGACTCGGGGAAGGCGAAGAGCGAGCAGGGCAATTAGGGAGAATGGAAAAAGCGGCGGAACGTGCGCTGCACAACGTCAGCGCCGCTAAAAGGGGGGAAGGAAATCAAAATCAACGGACGCTGCCTTCAGAAGGAAGTCGGTTCGCGGCGTTGGGGGTACGGGCGTTCAGCCTGGAAGGAGGGGGAAAGGCCTCGAGATAAAAACCGGGTTCGTCTTGGGCAAAGGGGGGGGGATACGGTGATGGCGTCGACGATGAAGTAGCCGCCCCTCATGGTGGGAAGAAAGGAAAGCAGCGGAGCGAGAGAAAAAGAGGCGCATACGGTCGACGATGAAAAAAAACGGGACGTTCTTCGCAGCTGGGAAAAGGGGAAGCGGAACGTGAACGTGCGATTTGCGCAGGCAAGGGCCAAGTTCATTTCTGTTACGAGAACTTAGGGATCAAAAGTAGGTCGCGGAAGTGATGGTCGTGCAAAAGCCCGGTTCGTCCCATTACCATTCGGAAGAAAGAAAGGGAAAAGAAGGGGGAGGGTGGGTTAGCCGGTCAAACCCAGGTAGGTGAAGAGGCACTGCTCATCCATGGAATTCTTGAATCACCGCGGAGGGGCAGCGCGGTTAAAAGGAGAAGGAAAAATCTGCCGGACTAGGAGGGAAGAAAAAGTCCTAACACTTGAGAAAAGCTAAGAAGGTGTCCAGCGTTTCAAAGGAGCAAAAAAAAAGAAACCACGTTCGCATTCTAGAGTGACATCCCTTTTGAAAAAATACCAAGGCGCGAGCAAGAAAAAGAGAGACCTGCTTGAAGCGAAAATCGTGCAGCTCTTTGGGGGACTCGGTAAGGCGCGGCGGAAAAACCGTGCTCGAACACCAG
>Ga0179593_1288899_pt1 | contig 12328 bp, 13 predicted proteins | sample CZODoug2_1_08_16_FD_185931 | JGI IMG/M metagenome (GOLD analysis project Ga0179593, IMG submission 185931) | Vadose zone soil fungal communities from Angelo Coast Range Reserve, California, USA - CZODoug2_1_08_16fungal (PacBio error correction) | ecosystem: Environmental > Terrestrial > Soil >...
TTGATAAGCAGAGGGATGTAACTGGGAGGGAGAGGGGAGACAAACAATATCGTGGTGGCACCGATTGCACCCACCCTATGCAGGAGTTCCGCACGAGAAGCCAGCGAACCGTTACCGAAGAGAAGTATTGGCGTGGTGGAGGGAAAGATGGATGGTAGGATGATTACCACACGCAAGGAAAACTTTTCCGGCGGGAATGTCAGCGCCTCAATGTCTATGAGAGGATGAGAATCCGTAGTTGGACCTCGAGGAATGGATGGAGAGACCGTGCCAATGTCACTACCGGGGAGGCCTCTCCTCTTCTTGGGGGGTTCGGAGGGGAGGGGATGGTGAACGAGGAAAGGGGAAAGAGAGGGGGGTATGGTCGCCGTAAGAGGGGGAAGTTGGGGGAACCATCTTCGACATGCGGACTGTTCAGGGTACGAACAACTAAATCAAGAGAGATGGTTAGCAAAGGGAGCAAGCAAAGGTTGATAAAGGCCAATTACGTTCACCGACTATAGTAACAACATCATCTTCAAAGCGAAAAACATCAGAATACTATAGAGGGAGGCTCCCTCGGGGGGAGGATTTGGCAGAAAAATTGGGGGAGGCACGACATAGAGGAGGGACTCAAACCGCAAAGTCCGACAGGATACACAGTCCCCAGTTTAAAGTGTTCATAAGCCAGGTTAAAGGCCCCTCGGGGACGTGTCGTGGACCAGGGGGAAAGGCTGGCATAGTACCCGAGGGGCGGCAAGGGACCAGGCCTTGCGGCAATCCACCTTCGGAACATCGGGGACCCCCCCCCCCCCAACCACAAAAAAAAAAAAAAAATTAGGTGTACAGTTACGAAACATCCATGGAAGAGGGGGGGAAACGAGGGGGGGGGGGGGGGGGCAAAACGGTCGAGGGGGCAGCGGATTGTGGCCCAGTCGACGCCAAAGAGAGACCGGCAATTTAGATGAGGAGGAAGGGCAACAGATGACGGAGAAACTGGGAATGACACGATGGCTGACTTCGAGGGGAAGGATTGTATGACAAAAAATGAAGATGGATCCGGGAAAAGTATGATCAGAGGAAAAAACGGCGATTGTGACTGCACGGTAAAGGGAGAAAAAAAAAAGTTGTGGAAAGGGAGGTGATTTACCTCTAAAAATCTCGGCCACTCGATACCGAAGGGAAATCGAAACGAGTATGATTAGTCGACGGAGGAAAGTTCAGGGGGGAAAAGGCAAGGTCGACAGGTTGGGCGGAAAAAAGAAAGGACCCTGGGGATCCAGTCTCCATGGGGCAAAAGGCCTGAGGGAGGCAAAACAAAAGAAAAAGGAACGGATCGGTTACTACAATAGTCGGGAATTACCAAAAGGTATGCCTCAAAGGAAAAAGCGGTCAACATGGGCAGCCAGAGGGTGTCTCTCTGGAGCAGCAAACCTATCAAAAGCATTATCAAGCTCAGCGGAAAAAGGTAAGCATGGAGGGGATTAAGGAAAGGGGACTCGCAGTTTTCAGGATTCATGCGAGGGAAAAATGGGGGGGGGGCGGAACAAGGTGAAAAAAAGAAGGAAGGAGTGGACCCGGACAGTTTCAAAAATTTTGCCGGGCGTAAAATCTTGCAGACTAGTATTGAAGACCGGGTGCGGTAAAGCCTTTGTGAACCAACCGAATGGGAAAGAGGGGAAACCGAAAAGAGGCTTCAAAGAGGGGGAAGGGGGTGGATTGACTCAGGTTTGGGTTGTATCGGGAAAGGGAAGTTTGGTAAACTTTGTCAGGGTCCGGCTGGCGGGAAGGAGGGTAGTGGGATTGATGCAGGGGGGCCTCCGCAAGGGGTATGGGAGGGGGGGAGGGGGCCTGGTTGTTGAACACTCACAAAAAGGGGAAAAAGGGAAAAAAAAACAGGAAACAATATACGCATTGCAGGTCAATTCACCTTCCACTTTGGGTCAGAAAGCCATTGATACGAAGAAGGAGGATCACCAAACGGGCGGAGAAGAGGGGGGGGGGGGGGGATATCATCGTCCGTCATGAGGGAAGGGAGTGGTAGCAGGAAGCAGAGGAGGGGCTGAAAAAAAAAAATCGCGTAAAATATATGAAGACAGACACACCCAGTACGAGCCAAATTAAAAGGCTACCGTAGAAAAGAACAAAGGGTTTTATTGGGGGTTGGGGGGGGGGTGACGTCGGGGTCGGTTGCCAGAAAAAGAAAAAAAAAATTGTTATAACGCGCCCAGTAGAAATTCCTTGGCTGCGGCCAGTTGGTGGTACGATGTGAAAAGAGACTACGGGGACGGACATCTAGAGGACAAATAAGTCTAAAAAAAAAAAGGAGTAGGAAAGAGAGAGGGAAAAGCAACCACAGGAGAAAAAATGGGGAAAGAAGGGGAAAAAAACCTGGAAAAATAAAAACTATACTGGCAAACTCGTAAAAAAAAAAGACACAATTAATTGGCAGGGGGGACTTCCAATGGTACTAAAAAGGAGGCCAACCCAAGAAAAGAAATATTGTGAGAACTCGGGGTCCAGGACGTAAATGAAAAAAAGATGGGTTTATAGGAAAGGGAAAAACGGTTGTTTTACGTCTAAGGGGAAGGGCGAAAGCGAAGAGGGAAGGCAAAGAAGCCTAAGGTCAATTGGGAAAGAAAAGACGAGGAGAATCAAAAAGAGAGCCCGAAAATGGTGGAAAGAAAGACATTGGATTGAAAAAGAATTGAACTGTGAACATTTGCAGGACTGCAATGACTCTCTATCAGCACTAATCATTGAAAGGGGGGGGAAAATTGTGTGGAAGGGTCTTCAAAAACAAAAACGGGGGGCGGGGAATCAGGGAAAACACCGGAGGCCCGGAAGCAATCCGTTAAAACCCGCTTCTCGACCGTACCCTGTTAAGAGCAAAAAAAAGGGCGAAAGCAAAAGGCCCACGTGAAAGAAGAAAAGGGAGGTTGGGGGGAAATAGATCAAAAAACGTGACTCAAAAAAAAGGAAAACGACGGTCTACTTGCTGCAAAACTAGGGCCGGCAAAGTTTTGCAGTGCGGGACAGGTGCAAGACGGACGCGGGGGTAAAGTGCCGAAGGGGAAAAACAATTTCCGGGAATTTAAAAAGGCAAAAGTGGAAGGGGTGGAAAGGGGAAAAAAAACACACAATTAGGCCTTGGGTTGATTTCGTCTGGAGAAGACTTGTGTGACGAGAGGACCGAGCGAGAGAAAAAAGATGGAACACGAAGACGAAAAGCACTGGCCACGTGGGGGGAAGTAACGGGGGGGAAAATTACGCACAGGAGACACAAGAGATAAATGTTTGACTTTGTCTGTTTTGACTGCCAACGGCATTGGTGTCCCAGGGAAAAGGCGACCGCCGCAAGAACTGTTCACCGCAACGCGAAGAGGGTCACAAGAACAGGGGGCTCTTTTTGACCCGACAGAACCGCCGCGACTAATCAATGAAGAAGAGGCGATCGAGGCAATGGGAAGAGATGGGAGAGACGGGGAGGATGGCAGCGGTGCAGGGAAAACAGGTGAGAACTGGAAAAAGAAACACTGAGTCCTCAGAATAAGTAACTTAGGCTGCAGGAAACCCGGGAAGGGACAGGCACATCAAATAAGGACCGAGGCAAGAAGGGGGGAAGTTGAAGGTGATCACGCAGCGGTTGTCGCGTTTCCAGCCAAAGGGAATCAATTGCCACGGGGGCTAGTTGGGTGGGGAGGGAGCCGGCCAGGCCAGCAGCTCCATAGGAGAAACACAGAAGAGGGGGGAAAAGGTGGGGCAGCGGTTGTAAATGGTCGAACGTCTTTACAATAAAAATACTCTGACTGAAATGGAAAGAAGTGATTCGCAAAGAGGAGGGCTTCGAAGCACTAACAGGAAGGCAAAGAGGAACCGGGAAAGAAAGCCCACGCCAATCAGGGACAGACGGGGGGCATGACTTCGGATGACCAACCAAAAAAGAGAAATGGGTGGTTCTACAAGGTCAAGAGCTTTAAGGAAAGGAAAACTCATGCGAGATTGCGTGCCAAGCATCCAACGAGAACAAAGAGAGAGAGGGTCTAGGAGGGGGTTAATCGCTTACGCGAAGGGGTGAATCGAGTCGTGTCCAGAGGGTGAATGAGAAGGTAGCAGAGGAACGGCTGGTATACGGGATAAAAAGCCTGGACGTTTCGGAGGATAGGGGCGGAAAGAACATGGGACGAAGAGAGGGGGACAACACGGTCACGAAGAGGCGATCAGAACTAGGAAAACAAAATAGCCAATACGACCCTACGAACAACATGCAAAAGGAGGAACGCGGGGGGAGAGAATAAGGTGTGTGAAAGGGGTAGGAACCATTAGCCCCCGGGCGCGGAACGGGGCACATCCATTCCTAGAGCTGCAAGACAAAACCGAGCCATCCAGGAAAAGTAGTACAGGAAAAAAAGGAAAGGAGGGGCTGAAAGACGCGATGCCGCGGGTGAGTTATTTCCAATCGAAAGAAGGGATCAAACCCAGTAAAAGACCAACTAGTATCGGGAAAGAATCGGAGTTAGAGGGGGGGGAGGAATGGAGGATTTGGTCGCCGCTGTCGAAACACGAGTGCTAGCCAAAAAAACCACAGGGTGGCAAGCAAGCAAGTCTCAATCTCTCTCAAAAAAACCGGTAGGAGGAGGAGTTTGTGAAAAATGGAGGGGGTTCGGGCGAAACTGTTGGACGAGGGCGACGACGAGGAATTAGAAACTCACGACCGAAAAAAGAGGAGAGGATTGCGAAATAAGAGGGGAGGGGTGTAGTTGGAACTGGGCGGAAGTTCAAAAGTGATGACAACGCAGGACTGGAGAGAGGGGAAGGGGGGCAACAACCATGCCGAGTGGGGGGATAAGATCTGTAGAGAGCTCTTTGCTTGCAAGCGCGTACTGGAGGGGCAGAGACAGGCAGTAACTGATGTGGATCATCGAGATGGTGTGGGCAGTAGGAGGAGGGAGATAAAGGTAATGGTCTGGGAAAAATGGTACGATCGCAGACGTAGGAGTGGGGAAAATTCTACACGGCTGTGCCGGTCACGCACCACGGACAGTAAGCGCATGGGGGGAGAACGGGGGCCTCTAAGAATGGGTCAACGGCTCTACTTCTGGACAGACGAGAGGCTGGAAAAGCGAATCTAGAAACTCATTAACCGCAATAAAGGGGGAAGGGGGCGGGGGAGGCTGGGCTGCATGGACAGAAAAGAATTTATGAAAACAAATCGCGAGGGTATCTTAACCTCATAAATCACCATAGAATGAGGACCAAATGGAATTTTTTCATCAGCCGGGGGAATTAAGGGCCCCGAGGGAGGAGGGGGAGGGGGGGAAACAGGGGCAGCTTTCGCAAGAGCCGATTTTAGGACTGGAAAACTCAGCTTGCTAGCAGAACCGTACAGGAAAGCGTCATAATTAGGGGGGAAAAAAAGGACGACAGTGGCCATTTAACAAAGGGTCCGCAAAAAGGGGTGGAAAAAGGAGGCTATCGAGTCCGTCCCAGCCCGCCACAGCCCTGAGAAAATCGACCATTGATCACTCACTGAGGGAAAAGCTGACACCTGGCCCCGGAAAAAAGAAACCTAAAAAACAGGGGGAGGGAGGGGAAGGTGAAGAACAGTGACTCGGCGAGACGCAGGATTAACCGTATTCTCCGAGTGAACAACTAGTTGTCGATCTTCCTGCCATTTACAAACAAGGTTGAAATTGGAAACTTAATTAAAAAAAAGGACAAACGATCTGTCGATCGAGAAAAGGGCAACATGGGGTGACGCCATTGAAGGTAGGGAAGGTGAGGTGTCAAAAAATTCAAGACGACCTTTGGGAGACTTGGTTCACCAACAGGAGGGCGCCTGCTTGCTTCGGCAAGGCAGGGAAAAAAAAAGACAGGGGGGGCACAAAGTAAAAAGGAATCGTTGTCAAAAGGAGAAAAGAGTCCAAACTGATGCCCCGTGGGACGCGTTAGGGGGGAGGAGAAAGTTCCTACCAGGCAAAGACGATCAAAAACATGATGAAACAGGGACGAGCAAATTCAAAGCCTAATTGTAGTGAGGTTTAAAACTTTCAATCGTCAAAGTTTGAGTGCGGTTAGGGGGAAATAAAATGGCGGGCTGCAAAGCAAAAGGAAAAGTGGACACTGACAGGCAGTGGAACAAAAAATTTTGCCGTCTCGAGCGACATAGTGGGAAAGGGACGTACTGTTGAAAAGGGGGTGAAGACAACCCGCATTTATACCCTTGGTGATGCTTTCAAGAAAGGGGGCTGGGGGGGGCTTTCGCCTTGTTTCGGGAGGAGAGTGGAAAATGAAGTTGGAAAGGGGGGGAAAGTGAGGCCGCTGAAAAGTTGCTGCTTAGGGGGTGATAAAAAAGAGGGGATGGGCAGGTTTACGATATCAAAAAAAAAACACGAAGTGGTACAAGGAACGGTCATGGAGGAAGGGCAGGAAGAAAACAAGGGGACACTAAATTCTGAGACAAGTCAAGCGCCTACCCCTTAAGGCCAATTAAAATGGGACATTGGGGGGGAGTCAGAAGAGATGCAAATAAAGGAGGGATCAGTTTGCTCAGGGACAAGGGCAGGTATGAAAAGGAAAACACTACCGTCACAATAGACCACTGGAAAAAAAAAGGAAGGAACCCAGGATCCAAGCTTCAGCAAGGTACTCATCCCTTGGTATTCTGGGGGGGTGGGCGTCTTTAGAGAAAAAGGTGAGAAAAAGGAAAAAAACGCGTTTGGTCGACAGTATCGCAAGGTGGCCGGAACCATTTTTGTTTTAACGATTTAAACAAGGGAAGACGCAGGGACGGCCCAGGACGGAGGCTTTAGCTCGACAAATCAACGGAGGAGGTTTGGGGGGCGAACTGAAACACGAAGCTGCAGTGAAAACTCAAAACTGGCAAATGAACAAGGGAGGATACTGGCCTCGGATCACAACTGCGTTTGATAGGGGGGTGCAGAGTAAACATACCCTGGACGACAACAAGACTACCGAGGGAGAACCGGGCTGAAGACCAAAAGTCGGGTTGGGGGCTTAAGGGGGGGGTTTGATTAGCCCGTGAGAAGGGGGTTTTGACGGCGAGGTGGGGAGCAACGCAGGCAAAAAGATGAACAATACGGAAGAGGAGGTGGCATGACGAAGCCCAGATCAAGCGGTTGGAAGGGGGGCTAGGAGAGGTATTGGAAGGGAGCAGAAGGCAGGTGACCGAGAAGGGCAATAAACGCTCTATAAGGAGCGGGAAGGGGCAATTCGTGGTTAGACAACACCAAACAGAAACCACACAACGGGGCGGTAGAAAAACAACCTAAATACCAAAAAAAAATCAGGGCCCAAAAGCACGGAGTAAACGAACAGAGGCAGGCACATGTGCCAAAAAAGAAAAAAAAACGAGCAAAGAAAGAGGGGAAAAGCATAAAAAGGGTGGGGGAAAAGGCGGGGTACTTAGTGCCGGGTCAAAACGAAGTCAGTTAAAGAATAAGGGATGCAAGCGGGAAATAGACAAAGGGGGGGAAAAAGGAAAGGTTCTTACAGGACGGCCAGACAGGTGAACTGTTCCGCCTGAGCAAAGCAATGTTGCGAGGTTGAAACGGGAAAGAAGCATGTGACCAATAAATAACACGCAATGAGTGACAAGGTTTGCGTTAACGCGCGGATCAATGCAGGGTGGAGTTGCCCTGAGCAAACGGACACTCTGGCCGACTCCAAAATGAACGGGGACCACGGGGCACGGACGGGGTGGGTACGCAGATCCGTAGGAAACTATTTCACCACGGGGCACAGGGGGTGGGGTACAGGTTAAGAGACCAAGTACGTCGAACATTCCGGAAAAGGGAAAGACGCCAGCATTTCTCTGGGTTAAAAGGTCGCACGGTTGCACAATGGAGGAGAAGGTGGTTACCCAAACCTGATATCTACTAATACCCAGGGCTATGAAATTTCCGTGAATCGAGAGAACCGTCGGCTTTGGGGGTCCACATGTGCAAGGTAACGACCAGGGGCAAACTGTTGGGGAGACGATATCGACCACGCTCTTCCTCGGAGAGGTGAGTAGTCGGCGCTCGGACCTAAACTCAAAAGAACCGAAGTCAGGGCCAAAGCAAGGGTAGGTGAATCCCTAAGGCAAAAGTGTCATCCACATCAAGTTGCAAGATGGGCGCGTGGCGTGGTTGAGGGGGAGAAGGCAAGAAAAAAAAAACAGCCGAAAAAAACAAGAGCTGGGAGGGGGAAGGCTTGTAAATGGAGTCGAGTCTTTAAACTAAGTGCCAAGAAACTGGGCTGGAGGAAAGTGAAAGATCACCTGCGGCTCGGGAAAGTCAACCGCGTGAGAAAGGAAGGGGCACTGAAAAAGAAAAACCGCCTAAGACAGGTGTAATTGGAGAGACCAAAGCATAACACTGGCCTGAGGAAAGTCGAAGGGTTACTATGGCACACTACGCGGCATCAAATAATTTAGGGGAAAGACATCCAGAAGCCGCTCGGATATCTTCAGAGGGGGGTTCAAAACGAAAGGAAGAGAGAGCTGGTTGCGCCGCATTCTTAACGTGGTCAGAGAATTATGGGCGGTGAGCAGGAGCTGAAGTAAGGCTGACCAAGAGCACAGGCCAGGTGGGACAAACTCACTAGCATGTGGAGAGAGACGGGTCTGTTCACCTCCCTCACTCCGCTATGAGAGCCTTGCCAGCTGGGGACACACCCAAAACGTAGAGACCCAGGAAACCTAAAAAAAAGAGAGAAGGGGAACAAACCTACAACCCCGGCTCATCGCCAGCCATGGAACCCGAGAGGAATGGCCAAGAAAAAAAACTGGGGGGAGCATTCAGAGAGACTGGAGCAAAACAATTGAAAAGGGAGAGGCAAAGACGAGCTGACCTTGGCGGGGTGTGACTGGAAGGAGAGGTCCAGCCCCAGATAACATAAAAGGAACGAAGGATAGGGGACAAAATGAATGGTAAGAGAGATTTAAATCGGTGATGGACGACGGCATTGGGGCAAATCGGGGGAGAAAAATTAGTAAGACCAAGAACAAGTTGTCAATCCACAGGAAAGCTCAATCGAAGATCACAAAAACGGAGGGAGGGGGAGATTTGAAAAAAAAAGGATTGAAAAAGTGCGTCTATGCATAGGAGGTGAGAAGGAGGACCAATATCGGGTTTCCGCCACTCCCGCACGGATACTCTGAAGGAAGATCGGAAAAAAGAGTAATGGGTGAGGGTAATTCGGGGGGGGCGCGAACCGGACGCGACACGTCAAGAAAACGGGGAGAGCTCCTGGGGCCTACGGAATGCCGTTAGGACGTGAGAGGGATTCATGAAAGGGAATACCACGGAGGTCTTCACCAGAAAAAGGGGGGGGGGGCTGCCGAATGTACGGGCAAGGTCCGACAGTCGGGCTACATCAGTATGTGGGGTGGAGGGGGTCCACTGAAACGGTGTTCTGATCAAAATTGTGAAAAGGGGAGCGAACATAACGAATTGGGGAACAGGAGCGGCGACAGGCGCAGTCCTGTTAAAAAGCCAAGCCCATAAACGCTGGTAAGGGAAAAAAGGGAAAGCTCAGCGAGGACACCTGCAAAAGAAACACGAAGAGAAGAAGCACCCAGAAAAACACGCAATCTCGGAACCAAAGCACCTAAATAAACGGAGGGCAGCCTCGGGGCTTCTGTCAGGGTACACGAAATCTACGAGAAGGGTAGGACAAAGGCAGAAAAGAGAAAGCCATGGCACAATGTGGTCATCGGAATTAAGCCCGTCCCTGCTTAGGTATTTTGCAGGGAAAAACGCCCCAAGTAAATTCAATCAGACTGGCTTAGTCGATCATCCCTCACTGCGAAGCTCTAATGAAAGACGAAGAGGACCTAGGAAGAAGTCTGACCTTGCATTTAAAAAGCGTAAAAGAACGATTTTGGTGGGGGGGGTGGGCAGAGGGGAGGGGGCGTAAGGTGGAAAGCAACCCGCAAATCCAAGCACAATCTGCAATTGAAAAATGCTTGCGGAAAAGAGACAATGAGAACTGGATCGACAAAGACCCAATGAACAGGGGGGGGGGGGAGAGGTGGTAGGGCCAGAGGCAACCCTAACTGGCCGGTGGCTCTGGGGGAAAACGGCTAGTGGTCCGACAAAAATCAAGTAAAGTTTTTGAAAGGGGGGGGGAGGGTGCTTGGAAAGGTCTAGAGGAAACAGGGGAACATTGTGACGACATCGAGGATTGTATCGCGAGTTCAGATAACCCAAAAAGCCGTCGACAATTGGTGGGAACCCGCTGCGCACTGTGAAAACCATTAAACTAAGGAGCGGCCGGGAAAGGATGCAAAAACAGGGCGAGACGGGGGCAACAGAGGAAAAAGGGGGAAGAAAGATTTTGTAAAGGAAAGGTAAAGAAACAGGTACTTTGCCCACGTGATCGTTTAACCTTTTGGATGTCGCCAGTGTAAGCCCAAGCGAAATAAAAAAAATGATCAAATAAAAGAAGAAAAGGGGAGGGGAGGGCAAATCGCAAAGGGCACACCGGACGGGCAGGGTCAAAAATACGCAAATTGACGATTTTTCAGGGAAAAAATTTCACCAGAAGGCCCGTTCCAGGTACCTAAACGAGAAAAGCAATTACCGCTCTGGAGGAGGGAATGACAGGGGAGTGAACGCTGTTGAATAACCAGACAGGTATTGAAAGAAACACCTTGTCTTTCAACGATGGAGGGGCTGAGTCCTTTTTTGCGTGGGGGGTGGGTGTTGCTCTTGAAGAAGTTAGGTGAAAAAAGGGGAAAAGGAAGGCCGGGACCGGACAGTCGGGGTAGGATGAGGTTCAAAAGGGAGGGGTTGGGGATTTGCTGGTGTTGGAAGATAAAACCAAAAAGGTTGAAAAAAAACTTCAAACAGTGTGAGGGCCGGCATTGTCCTGTCCAATGGCAAGGACACGGTTGGGATACATGAAAAAGAAGAAGAACCGGAAAAACTGCTGGGCGGAAGTGGGGGGGGAGTGATCATCGGCGAGAAAGGGACAATGGGCAAGACTAAAGGGACTGATGAGAACACCTCGCCGGGAAATACTTTCACAGGGAAACAAAAACAATTAATTAAGCCCCGGCAGGATGAAAAGCACGGGCACAATCAGTCAACTGGGGTTGAAAAGTTGTGGTAGGGCAGAGGAGGGAGGCTTAACAGAAACAGAAACAAAAGCAGGGGGATACTTCCGGAGCCCAGGAGCAGCCGGGGGGCCTGGAAAACAGTTTTAGGGTGTAACTATGTGTAACAACGGGTCGACAGATCTGGTTGGAAATCGGAGGACTGAAAAATCAGAGACAAAACACAAAGAAAAGATGGGGAAAGACCTCAGCAAGGTGCCGTGATTATCAAGGAAGAGAACGAGGTGTAACGACGTGAAAACCAAACCTGCCGCCCCAATTCGGTATGGGCGAGAATAAAAGAGTTGTTTGAAGCGGCAAATGACATACGCCGGAAAAAAGAAAAAAAACCCAAGATAAGGAAGTATGGGAGGCCGTGTCTGGTAGTGGCTTAATGGGGGGAAGACCTGTTTTTTTATGAAACAAGGGGAAAGCTTTGTGAGGAGAGAGTGAAAAGACTCAGGAAGAGACTTACTGAGGAAGAATTGGGCTGGGAATGGACGTGAAAGCACCAAATCATCGCACCTTGTGGGGATTGGGCCGAGAGAGGGGTTCTAATGTCCCTCAAGTGGCAGGTGACCATTGAGTGAGGCAAGGAAGCGCCGAGCACCTGGTATGAGGGGGGAACACATGCGGGTGGGGAGGGGTCTGTCAAAAAACCAAGACCACCAGCGTAAGACAAGAAAGACCTAAAGACAGACGAAGTCAGCGGTACGTGTACCACCCCCCTGCGGCAACGCTACCTGATCAAAAACGCAAAAACACGCATCAAAAGGCCAAAATTGAAGGCAGGAAAAAGGGGGGTATGGGAACTGATAAGGAGGGGGGAGAAGGGGAGGCAACACCAAAAAAGAAGAAATTCTTCAAGCTTTACTGAAAATCAAAAGGGACGCCAAGGGGGCAGTACAAATTGAGAACTCAGGGGGGGGGAGGGGACTACCGGGAAACGCAGGGTTCGAAGATCAGGAAAAATTGGGGGAAATGGCACTCACCGAAAGAGGGCCCTGGTTCAGTTTGGCACGTGATAATGCTTGTGTTCTATTCGAATTGAAGGAGCATCAACACTCGGGCCAGAAGAAAAGGAAAAAGGAAAAAAGTGGGACATTGGGGGGAAGGAAAAAGCGGAGAGAAACTAATATCCCGTGGGGACTTCTGACAACTGCTTCACGTCAAGCTTGTTCCATGGGAATGGTCAAGCAGCAAAGGGGGAATCTTGGGGAAAATGAACAGGGGGCAAAAAAAGGGGGA
>Ga0179593_1293482_pt1 | contig 12328 bp, 10 predicted proteins | sample CZODoug2_1_08_16_FD_185931 | JGI IMG/M metagenome (GOLD analysis project Ga0179593, IMG submission 185931) | Vadose zone soil fungal communities from Angelo Coast Range Reserve, California, USA - CZODoug2_1_08_16fungal (PacBio error correction) | ecosystem: Environmental > Terrestrial > Soil >...
CCCGGCAAAAGCCTTCAGGACGCAGCAGGGGAAGAAGATCTCGGAAAACGAAAGCGAGGGTGGAGGGGGGGGACCGCGAAAGCCGACAAGATCCAAAAACGGATGTTCCCAAGGAAAAGGGGGATAAGACGGGCCTCTTGGGGGAAATAGGGCACCGAGACCATGATGTTGCGGGCGCGAAAAGGCAACAAACACGGAGAGGAAGGGGGGGGAAAAGAGGGCCACCGGAAGCAAACGAACCGACTTGGGGGGAAGAAGGATCTCTATCCCACGAGTTGTTCAGTCTTCAGAAAACCAGCCCTGGACGAGATCTCTTCTTGCGACCAATAGGTTAAGCGCAAATGGGTGGGACTGGAGTCGGGACTGTGGCAGAAATCAAGGGAGGGGGAAGTCCTCGAGCCCGATGAAAAGAGGGACGAACAAGCCATAATTACCAGGCTTCGCAAGAGTTGACGGAGCCCGCGGAACGAAGGGGGGGACAGGGGATCAATCGATAGGAGAGAAGGGGGGGAAAACTGCGCCATTACGAACCCTAGCCGTGGGATCGAAAAGACCTGAAAAAAAAACGTCATCGAAACATGCCGATCGGAGGGGAGAGGAAACAAAAAACAATCAGGGTAGATGACCATGAATCTGGACCGAGATCCGCGTACTCCTGGAGGGGTTTGGTGGTAACACCACAACCTTTTTTTGGAAAAAATATCGCAACGATCCGAAATCAAAAGTCCGTCTCTCTCCATACGTCAGCTCAATCATCCAAAAAATACAGGACACAACCCTTTCAGATTCGGTCCCTTTTAATTCGGTCCCTTTGCCTAATCAGGAGCGGCATATATTGCAGCTCGGAAACAACGGATGCAGATTCCTCCCAGCCCGGAACCAGGTCATGAGGGAAGGGGCAGAAATTTGGTCAATAAAAGCACAGACCGGCCCCTGGGAGAAATACGTAGAGGAGATGCGAGTTGACTTCATCCTGCTGGCAGATCGGAGACGAGTGAACTTGAAAGTCAAGTTGGCTAGCGAAAATAGGTGAGCGCAAGGGATGAAAGGAACAATTAATAGGTCTCTTCTTGCAGCCCTGGGACCCTTGGGCTCGACCTTTACACCCTCTAAGCACAGCTCGAAAAGAAGCAAAAGAGACAAAAAATATTCCTCAGGAGACCGCAGAAGGGTATCTACGACGCGTAATTCTATCTTCAAGAGACTTAAGGGTCCTGTTGGAGAAAGGATCGTTGCCAAGGCGGTGCTTAAGCCCGAGAGAGGGGGAACCTTCAACTCTTTAGAGATGAGCCTTGCGGAGAGGAAGTCATGGGGGATGGCGCAGGCTCGAAAGACAAGAAGGAGGGGTAAAGGGGGGGGGGGGCAAGAGGGAGAATGGACCGGGGGAAGAGTACGCCGACGAACCGGGTCTTGCTTTCCCTGGAAGAAACCCAGAAATCGCTTGATGGGGGACGTGAGAGATAAAGGAAATCAGCAATTAAAAGACTCCATCTGGAAGGAAGTAGAGAAAGAATGGGGATGGACAGAGAAAGGCCGACTAAAGCACTAAACTAGGGATCTTGAAGGTCAGAACGGAGATGATCTCGAGGCTCGATGTCGAAGAGAGTTCAAGGAAAAGATGGAGGGGGAAAATACGGGCATAAGACCACGTCCCTGAAAATCAAAAAAGGCGCCAAACCGCCGCCTTGGAATCAAAAGGGAAGGTGAAGTCGTAAAAGGGGAGGGAGGACTTAAACGAGTAGGCGGGTAGGGAGTAATCCACGATAAAAACGGTCCTATCTCCGCGGCGAATCGAATAAGAGCTGAGCGGTTCATGCAAGTGGGAATCTCAGAGATAAAAGAAAAAGGAACTAAGGGAGAATGCATTCGTCACTCACAGCCTTAAGTTGGTCCATCTTGGTAAAACTCAACTAATACCACAAGATCGCGAGCAGTTAAGAAAATTGGAAAAAAAAAAAAGAGGACGCTATTGGGCAAGGGGGGAAAAAAGAAAAAAAAGATCCCCTGCCCCTCTCTTCATGAGAGAGAAAGATCCAGGGGGACAGTCTCTTCTCAGAAGAGAGACCGGGGGACCGGGAAACAGGTCAGTAACAGCTAACGCGAGCTCCCGTGAGTTCCGGGGAAAGAGGGAAAGAAAACGCAAAAAGGGAAGAAAAGAAGAGGGGGGAAATCAACTCGTTTTCATTACCTGCGTGAAAGGTTGACTAACGCACAGCTGATCCAAACGGTTTTTTCTCGGAGGGAAGGGAGGGATAAGGGGGGGGATCCAGGACAACATCGACCCCGGAGAGTTTATCGGCAATAGGCCCGCCGCGGCAAAAAGAAGAAAATCTAACACGTTGGAAGGACGAGTCGACTCAAACAAGGGGGGAGAGAAGGAGCGGCCAGCTAAAAGGGGGGGCTCAGTTGGATCCGACGCATCACCTCAAGAACCTCTCGAAGAGAGGGAAAAGACAAGTCTCCTGAGAAAAGCACCTTGGAGGGTATTTCTATCGCTCTAAGAGTATGGAGAGAGAAGATTAACAGAAAAAGAAGGGGAGTGAGGAGGAGAAACTTGTAGGGGGGGGGAAGTTCGATGAGCCGCTGGTCGGCGTTTGGGCGCGACCTACGAAAGATCACATTGCGCTGGGGGATCATCTTTCAATCGGCTGACAACGACGTGGAGTGAGGGATCAATTCACCTTGTCACCAGATGGGTGAACCCTTAGGTGGGCAAGCTGACGGGGACCGATTGAGGAAGAAGAGACGGCAATGGTAAAAAGCGGGGGGGGTGCGTCGAAGATAACATGAAGAAACTCGTCGAGAAACCGGGCCAAGTCTATATATCTCGGTGCTTTTCGTAACGTCACGTGCAGAGGGTTCTGATCTCTTATGGTGGCGATCGATTGTTCGCCAGGAAGAAGAGAGGGAAATACAGGGCCAAAAGATGAGCGCAGAAAATCTATTCGTCAGCAGCCTCTTAAATCTACTCTCATACTTGGGAGAGAAAACGACATGACTAACTTCCAAGGGAAGGTGGAATCTTGTCCAATGGCTCAAAAGAAGACTCCCCAGGGCCTTGCATGAACCGAATAGAGAAATAGGGGGGTCTGATAAAAAAAAGAGGGGAAGAAGCTGGTCACGTGACGAAATTCCAGTTCTGGAAAGGGAGTCGGGGATCTTTCCAAAATGCGCATGAATAAAGCAAAGGAGACGGATCGGCGGAAAGCAAGCCGATCCGAGTCGAGAAGAGAAGGGGCGGAACCCAGGCTTCAGAATAAAAAAGAACGGAAGTGGGCTCGGGGATAACGGAGATGGGAACGCTGTGCATCACGCGTGATGATTAACTCGTGTCTACCCTCCCATCTAATGAAAACCTACCAAAGAGACTATATAGCAGCGTGGGGGATCCTCGGCGAATAAAGACTCCTCGTACTTAGGAAAAAGGTAATTCCGGTAGGACAAGTTAAAGGGATTGAAAATCTCAAAGTAATTAGCTTTTGCCAGAGGAACTGGGAATAAAGCGTACGGGGTACGACAAACGTATGAGAGGAGAGCATGATGCCAAGGAGGAAAAAAATAAAAAGAGTCTTGGAGTGTTAAAACTTGAAACAAAGCAATTTAGAGAGTCTTCGGAAAGGAAAAAGGAGCCAGACCAACGTGAAACAATAACGAACGGTGCGGAGAGGCGACGGGATAATTAGGCCATTGAATAGAGAAAAAAAAGTCTTCTACCGTATCACTCAAGTGCCGGAAACCCGCCATCATGGCTAAGACCTCAAGAATGAGAAAAAAAACAATGGACCAGGGAGCGGAAGAGTGCCAGTAATTAAGAGGAGAGGAGAAGAGTCTCCTGGCCGGCAGGGCACTAGATTACTTAAACTGCTCTTTTTATCAAGTGGAGCAAAAACGGAGGGGCGCAACGAAAATCCAGGTCTCAAGGGCCGATAAAAAAGAGGTAGGGGGGGGCCGAGTACTCGAGGAAAGGAATGCCGGTCGAGCTCAGAATCGACATACTCTAACCGACAAGCGGCATCTTCTATATACTTCTCGAAAAGGAAAGGGAGGTCGGGAATTTCGCCCGTAGAAAAGCTCGGCTATTTAGGGAACAGGATCCGTTAGACGAAAGGAGTAAGAGAGGACTGCGACTCAGGCGGACAAGCGTATCCTATTTCAAAAGAAAAGTGCCCGATTAAATTTGGCAGGGCCGGGCGGGAGGGTAGAGTGACTTATGAACGGTCGAAAAACCGCAAGCCGGGTCGGCATTCGATCAGGATGGGGAAAGGGGGAGGAAAACCGATAGAGGGAAAGACGAAAATGGTGTCATGATCAAGACACGTGGTAGACCAAGATCTCTATCAGTTTCCGATTTACCATTGGGCGGCTGCTCGAGATGCGGGAAAAAGTCGCGAAAGAAGGGTAAGACAACAGGGCCACGACGCGAGACAGGAATTAAGAAGATCACTCCGTTCCAGGCGTAAAACGCACCTTCTAAGTGGAAAAAGAGCATAGCAGTCCTTTATTAATGCTTGTGGCAGGAAAAACTTGCACTGAAAGGGTCAAACTGTCGACAGGATGCAACGACCAGAAAAGAAAACGCGAGGAGATTGGAAACAAAGGGCTTCTGAAAGAAAAAAAAAGAGGGAGGCGTGGAGGGCGGCGGAAATCACGACCAAGAGGATCTAAGGATCAATCTTCTCATTAAGGCGTTACCTTGGAGCCCTATCAACACATCGCAGAAGACTGTTGCAAAAACAGGTCGCCACCGCAAATGGTGGTCGCGGCCCAGCAAAAGCGGGAGGGAAAAAAGACAATCGCCGGCAATCCCGTTGAGAGGAGGGAGGTCCGACCCGCCAACTCGAAGACCGTCTCCCTACCTCTATAAATCGCGCGGGAGAATCAGGAAAAGATAGCGGGCTCAGCAGACACAAAACAAGGAGAGGAGAAAATGAAGAAACAAATCACATGATCGAAAAAAAAAGCGATCAAAGAGGGGAGGGGGAACCGGAGAGGGCTTTTCCCAGAAATCCTAAAAGAGGAAAAACGATTGCGGCGCTTTGAGCGGGGACTCTCTTTTATGACACCCATACCATCAATTTTGGAGAGAGGCGACCTGCATGCTCCAAAGCCTGAGAAGGGTGTGGGTCAAAAACCCCGAAAACGAAATGATCGCTATACAATCGGTGGTCGGATGGGAAAGCCGCCAGAAAGCCCGGAGATTCTTTCCGGAGATCTGTTGAGGCAAAGCTCAGCCGCGTTGGGGGGATTGGAGCGGCTTAAAAGAGGTCAACGTCCGAATCGGGACCGCTGAAAAGGGCTTGAACGGAAAAAAAAGCAGTAAAGGCGGCGATGATTCGTTTCCGTCCGAAACGGGGGTTCTTAACTCAACTGGAAACGGCGGGTAAGAGGGAACAGGATTGAACCCAAAAAAAAAAGAACAAAAAAAACCAAAGGGGGGAGAACGAGAGGGAACCACGGGGAAGAGAAAAAAGCGCCCGGGGGGTATAGTCATTCCCGAGGACTCGAAGGCAAAAAAATGTAAAAACATAACAAGATACGAGGTTAGGGGGAAAGGGATTAATGAAGGCAAAAAAGTGACCGCAGACGCTCTAGGCCGGTTTAAATCCACGGATCATGACGTATCAGAAGGGGGTCGACTAAACCAAACAATGAGCAGCCCCGTATAAACGGGACAAAGCGCAGCAGAAACGAATGAAATGAACAAAAAATTTCATAGTCATTTCAGTGGAAGGATTTCCTTCTTTGAACGGAGAGAAGCATATATCCTAGGCTTAAAAGAATGCAGCTAACCAGCCATCTTCAGTTGACCAATCGTGCCGTTGAAGAAAGGAAAAAGGCAACAAGAAAAGGGTCGGGGGGGAAACTTCTCGAAGATTGCGCTGGGTGAGGGAATCTGCTGAGTATCTGGGAGGGGAGATCTGACTCTTGCACGCAAATGGAGAAGGGCTAATAGGAGCTCCCTTGTATAAATCAAGAATCAGACATGCTCTACGCAAAGGGGAAAAGGGGGCTCGACCATGGGGAAGAACAATTCTCACAAGAGGACATCAAATAGAGTGAAATGGCCGCATATGCGCGACAAAGAAGAAAGGAAGGCACTGAGCGGACAGAGCATGGGCAAGGGGGGAAGTTATCCATTGTAGAGTTGAAGGAGGGACTTCCTACGAAAACGTCAACGGCTTGATCCTGGGAGCCCAGGGGAAGAGGGAAAGACATGATCAAGGAAAACAGCCTGGGAAAAAGACATCGGACCGCATGAGTTAAAACCGTGGTGGAAGAAGAACGAAGGAGTTTTCCGAAGACGCGAACGAACAGGGAGGGCTAAACAAATCACCCGCAAAAAGCGTGATTTGTGAAGGGAGGAATAAGTCCTCAGATAACTCTACAATCGTCATTCAATTAAACAATTCAAAGGGAAAACCCCCAAAGATATTCCGACGAAAAAAGACTAAGGGAGTAGTCGGACGGCCGCGAAGCCTATAAGGGGAAGTTCAAAAAAAAAAAAAAACAATAACGAAAAGGCTATCTGGAGGGAGACTCTTGGTCCATAGGCTTCAGATGGTTTTAGGTACTTAGGATGGCGGGGAGTCTAGAACCCGGAACAAGACGGAATGAACCATAGAGGACACTCAAGTCCCAATTGTCATCAAAGATGGGAAGGGGTTTCAACGGAATGATAAGGCGGAAACATGCGGGTGTAGAAAGAGGTCTAGCTTTGACAGAAAGATCGAGGCGCTCGAAAAATAAGAGCGTCCGAGGTAAGGCGCCGTTTGCAAGCTGACCGATCATGACAATGCACGTGGCAAGTCAAATGAAAGAAAGGAACCTTAGGGAACTTGATCCAACTAGACGAACAAGACGACGATTCTTTCAATCAAGGAAATACGGGGAGGAAATCTTGGGGGACAAGTGGGGAAAAGATCAACTGAAAAGGCAACTCGTCCCAGGATCGGCAGAACTAAATGAGGCCGCGAGAGGAACGCGGAAAAAGAGAAAAAAAACCGGGACAAGCGCAAAACTAGTGAGGGTTCCTGGCATCTCCACGCTCCTGGCGCTCAGGCCACAGAAAAAGGTCTCAATCATAGCTCGATGACATCCTGACCGTTAAAGTGAAGCAAAAAGAAGGGCAGGATCTCACCTACCGTTTCCAAACGCCGAGTTGGGAGTAAGGAGCGGGAAAAGGACAACCGAGACAAAAGGGAAGTCTCAGTTAGGACAGCTGAAAGGAAGAGTCAACACAGAAGGGGTGAAAAAAACCTGGCACAAGCCTGTGAGTTGACGGGACTACAAAGACGGAGATGCGAGAATCTATGGAGCGCTATCAAGCGAACTTTAAGATTGAAGGCTGGAGACGACACGAAAAGCCAGGGCGCTCATAGAAGGAGAAAAAAGAAATCTCCTCAACCAGAGGTTCTGTTATGAAAGAGATCAAACCAATAAAAAAGAGATTGTAAAAAGGGGGAGAAGAAGACACCGACAAAGTGCTAAGCTAGACTTCATCGGTAGGGCCAAATGGAAGCGAACGCGGCGGGTGAGCGAACAAGGAAATAAAAGAACAGTTGCTCTGGAGCTACCCTTTCTTAGCAGAGGACGATGTCTGTACGAGAAGGGGGAACCGTACCAGAGGGTCCAAGATGAAAAAACCCGGCAGGGGGGAAAAGCGGGGGAACGTTGCTATACGGAGAAGGGCAAAAGGGGGTGCGCGGTGTCGGGATCCCGACCTCAGCATGGGCAACTCGCAAAACCGGAAGGCAGGAGAAGCTCGTTGAAGTCAAAAGCCGTCGGCGGTTGAAGAGAGAGGGTGTGCTATAATGGGGAGGGCCAAGGGCGCCGGCCAGGAGTTCCTCTTCCAAAACTCAACTAACTTTCGAAGAGGACCTCAAATGAAAGTCATCATGAAATCTCAGCTCGCGCAGAAAGGGTCGATCGAGAGGCAAAACCACGCTGACACTAGAAGTGGCATGTGAGAGGTTGTCCAAAGGGGTTAAACCAAATATCATTACTCAAGCGGGAAGAAAGGAACTCCAGCAAAATCTTGGGGTCTTAGGGGGGGAAACAGCTGAACAATGGGAAGGGGGAAAAGGGAGGGAAATGTCGGGGCCCTGGAAAGGGTCGGGTGATCTGGAAACAGCATGAAAGAAGAGAAAGAAGAAAAGATGGAAGCGCCGAGATTGAGAGCAGCGCGATATGGTCAAGACATAAAGAGACGATTCGGGACATCATCAGTAGTAAAGAAAGTACCTACACGTGATGAAAGGAAGGATGGATCGACTGGAGTCAAGCGGAAGTGATGCAAAACGGTGAGCACAAAAGAGAATGCCTAAAAGAGGAAAAGAGCATCTACAGCAAAGGATCACTCGTCTAGAGAGCCGCTAAGGAGGAAAGAAAGAGACTATATTCGGGCCGACGCAAACATCAAAAAACTTGGGGGAAGAAGCAAGGGAAGGGGCGACAGATGAAGCTGAACAAGATACCCAGGAGCGAGCACGTAAAATCACCGATTTAGGAGAGTGGAACTCACATCAATTTAGGCGAGAGTTAGGAACAGGAAGAGAATTTAAAAAAGTAACATTCACGGTCCGATGGCGGAATGGCTAGACTCATCGAAACGGACCTCGCCAAGGAGAATCACGAATCAAGCGTGAAGAAACAAAACTGCTTCTACTCTCACCGAACTAGAAAAGGGTGAGCCCAGGACAAGGAAAAGAATGCCCGGTCCGAGTTAATGCAAGCTTAGATGGGAACGGAAAAATGGAAAGGCTGGAGGAAAGCTGGTCGCAGGTGGTAGCAGATTTCTCGCACCGGGAAATTTCGACGACTCTCACGAATAAGGGCCGTTCATAAGGTCGGAAAAAAACGGGGGAAACCTCTATCAGGGGAAAGCGCAAGCCGCGAAAATCGGGAAAGCAACTCGTCTGAATGCCGAAAAAAGAAAATCTTAGGGAGAACTTCTCGAAAAGGCCGATGGATTGGTCGAAATTTGGAAAAAAAAACGGGAATCTGCACTAGGAATCAGGAGGAGATTAGGGAAAAAAGCAGAATGTTATCCGAAGCTGCTCGAAGGACACTCAGCTTCGAATAATACTGGGAAAAAGTAAAAGGGCCGAAAATGACATGGTTGGGACTTTCCGGGAAGATGAGGATTTCGGTTACTCTTTATCAGGCGAGAAGAACGCGGTCGGCATGTCAAAGTAATCGCGCTATAAAACGGGCGAACAAGCGAGAGCGGGGGAAAATGCGGAAACGGGGTGCCGGATCAAGAAAGATCTAAAAGAGGTAGGACTTCATTGTCGATGGGGAAGGTTGGGGGGGAGAGACAGAAAATGCGGGAAAAAACTACGTCGAGGTGAGAGAAACCAGAAAGCGAGGCAAGCGAAGAAACCGAAAAGAAAAGCAGTGGAAAGGGCTGTTCCGCACGGAAACTGCAACCTCATCAAGAAGAGTATTATTGCGTGTTAGGAAAAAAGAGGCCGAGGAGAGAGGGACCTAAAACCCCTCAAAAGACCAACGCGCTACGAGGAAGAAACAGACCGACAAAGATATAGATGAGGGGGAGGAGGAGAAACCAAGAGGGATGCGGAACTGCCATACGGGCCTGGTCTGCCAAGACAACAACAGAGCCGAAGGCGGTGGAGATACTCAGGCGCAAAAAGCTTGGGAAAAAGGTGCCGATCCAAGAGGAGGAAACACTAAAGAAAAACGAAATCGGAGAGAGGGTAAGGGACAGATTACCAGAAAACGCTCAGATCCTTCTCAAGCAGAGATAGACTAACTTAGATCCTTAAGAAATCGGGATGCGAGAGAAAAAAAACAACAGGGGGAAAAGAGAGAGAAATCTAGGGGGGCAAAGCAGCGCGATCTATCGGTCGGCGCCCGGAGAAGAGGAGTGATTAACCACGAAAGAAAAACTGAAAAAAGGAGGAAGGAAAATGTGAGCGTGAAAAGAAGCTTGGAATCAGGCACCGTGATAAAAAAACTGACCGACAGGAGAAATTCGTACTGATAAAAAGCCGCGAATGGGTTGAAGCGGCAAGCAAAAAAACGTCCTTGTCAGATATCGCAAAGACTGGTCCCGGAAGGCTAAAAAGGAAACCGGGTAAGAGAGATCTTCTTTAATAATCCGAAGGGACAAAATTAAAATCGCTTTGGTATTGGAAGTCGGGAGGGTTGAATCGGCAGAAAACCTCGGCAAGCTTGACGAAAAAGGGAAAAAGTCATACCGGCGGCGGAGGGAGGGAAGATTGTGGAAGTCGCCGGTGCTGGTTAAACTCCTACACTTAGTGTCAGGGAGTGTCTCGCGCCGAGAACCCGTGGAGCGCACCCTCAGACCGTTTGCGAAAATAAAAAAGTAGACGAGTAAAAAAGCAAAAGGGAAGCGAAGAAGACTATAAAGAGGGGACGGCAAAACAACCGGTCTTGTTAAACTATCACAAAAAAAAGACCGGAGGACGCGTCATCCGCCCCCGGGGGAGAGGCCGAAGGAAAGGGACAGACCCGGCAGAAAAAGAAACAAAAACAAGTCACGCTTAAAAAAAACGCCCAAGAAAAGGCACCAAAGTCAGCCAGGGGAAAGTTGGGGGGGTGAGGGGCGAACCCGGGTCCTAAGAAGCGGGACATGAATATATCAGAGCGGAGAAACAGGAATGCAAGGAGCCAAAAAGAAAAGTTTTAAACACCTGTGCCTGGAAAAGGAGCACGAACAAAGACATCGGACGGTTCGAGAAGATTCTCGAAGAGTGAGCACAGGGGTCGGCATCGCTTTCAAAGAGGGGCTCGAGGAAAAAAGTAAAAGCGGGATTGAGCTCACGAAATAGGTGGAAGAGCCCGATGAAAAAAAAGTAGCGCTGATACCCGGTGCCCGTGGAGAGACTTGACACACCTCGAGCCGCCTGACCATCCATCGGAAAAGGAGGAACGAAACAGACTCCATCGAACCGTAATAAACCGGAGCAGAACCGGCCGACATTGGAAGGTCCTGGGGAGACATTCTCTTTTCCAGGCTTCAGATTTCTAAGCAGGTGGGAAGAAAAAGGCCGGGGGCGCCTGGGGCACGTCGAAGAAAGGGTAAGCGCAGTCAGGCCCTCCTCCACATCGGAAACCGCATGAATTTAGTCAAAGGGGGCATAGGGAAAATTGGGAACTCAAACGAATACGCCCACCTGGCTGGAACGCCAAGAGACAAACAAAAAAAAAAAGGAAACGATCTGTGGATTTGGGGGGGGGGGGGGCGGGGTGGGGGGGGTTTGGTGTTTGGGGGGGAACGAAAAGGCGAAGCCTGATAAGCGAGGAACGCCATGCACCCATCAGGGACTCCTATATTAAAACAAAAAGAGTAAGGTCGGTAAGGAGAAGGCCGCGCGCCTAGAAAGCGGGGAGTTACAGAGGATGAAAAAGACCGAGCTCTCAACGGTCCTACAGTGGTCGAGAAGGAGTGAAATTGTGGCTCAAAGTCGAGTTCGGCGAAAACGGCATCCTGACAGTCGTGCAAGGACAAGCATCTCCCATCAAAAGCAGTTGTCATAAAGAACTATGAAGGAATTCGTACGAAAGAGGCAAAACTCTCGTTCGGTTAGGGGACCGAGACTAGGATTGGTCAGATCTCTCACTATCAAAATACGACTGCGCTTGAAATTGCAAGGAGACCATTTTGAAAAAATCATCACCGATCAGCCTGGGAAACATGGAAAATGCATTAGTCACTGGGAACAAGTAAGACCTTAGGGGAACATCAGGGGTCAAAAAAATAAAACCCCAAGAGCCGGGCCGTTCCAAGAAAGTCCGAGGAAAATCCGATAGGGCAAACAAATGGGACAAGATACAGGCAACCGCTAGGAAGATCCGACGATCCGACAGTCTTCGCGTCTAGAGGAATCTTCCCTGTTACATCAATCTTTCCTCAAAGACGAAAAAAGAGGGAAGGAAGGTCATCGTGAACACAGAAAGAGGAGAACAGTGCCGACAATCAGAAGAGGGACGACCGCGATTTCCTGAAAATCATGAATTACGTGGGAAACAAGAACCTGGCTAATCGCGAGAAGCGGTTTTTCTCTCACGAGTGGTACAGGAGTGCGACAAAAGAGACCCATGGCCGTAGCAGGGGGCAAATACTAAAATCCTCTGAAACACCCGAACTGGGGTGAAAATCTCTGTCAGCTACACGGTACGGGGAGGGGGGACGCCTCAACAATAACTTCGAATGGATAGAGTCAATGAGCGAGAAGAAAGCAAAATGGGGGGGAGATGTAAGAGGTAAGAAAAATGGAAACGCCTCAACTCAAGAACAATAAACTAACCAGAAATAAGCCAGAGAAGACCATGAGTTAGTGAT
>Ga0179593_1460805_pt1 | contig 12328 bp, 11 predicted proteins | sample CZODoug2_1_08_16_FD_185931 | JGI IMG/M metagenome (GOLD analysis project Ga0179593, IMG submission 185931) | Vadose zone soil fungal communities from Angelo Coast Range Reserve, California, USA - CZODoug2_1_08_16fungal (PacBio error correction) | ecosystem: Environmental > Terrestrial > Soil >...
GAAGCGGGTGTTATTTGGTGGGCACATTCATCAGGGGGGTCTCTAAAAGTAGAACAGAAGGGGGGAGGAAGAACATCTACACTACAACAACTACACCTAAAAAAAGAATACCAAACAAACATCGGAGAGTTAAAAACGAGAAAGGCCAACTAGGATGGTTCGGTGGTACTTGGTGAAAAAGGGTTATATAAGGCCAAAAAAACAACAACAACAAAAACGAAACAACACACAAAAATGAAAAAGAGGCAACAAAGAAAAAAAAACAAACACAAACAGCAAAAAAAAAATGTAGACATGATCACAGCTGAATGAATTTTCAAAAAAAACGTCTATCGGGGGTACACCGGGGCAAAAATGTAGTGGTACAAGGGTCCTTGACGACCCAGATTGTACCGGCAAAGTGCCAGGGGAGCGGTTCAGCTAAAAAACAGCTGCGCGGGTTTGGAGAATCGGGGAGAGCCGCCAACAACAACGGAGAATACGGTAAAAGCAGAAATATTCAGACCGAAAAAAAACTGAGAAAGATTGAGAAGCTTAAAAACGAAAAACAGACGTAGGTACTGCGGGAGGAAACATGGTGGGGCTGGCTAAGTTAACCTTCGTCAAAGTCGTTGTGGCAAGAAAGATTGGTTCATAAGACTCTCGCCCGCCAAACGACGCGTTTATCAATCAATAACCAGAGGTCTCAAAAGTAGAAATCACCAAATTGGAAACCAAAAGATGGGAAGTTGGCACTCAACTATGGAAAAAGAAAAGAGTCGGCGGATGGGGGAAAGCAGCACGGGCCGAGGTGCAAATAACGCAAAACTATTCCAAGCTGTCACGCTCCTTCCAAAAACTCATACCCCAGGGGCTTCATCGGTATCTGAGGGAGTGATGTTCGAACCTAGTCACTTCACTTTAAAAAAAAGCTGATCAAGCTCGGGAAGGGGGGGCGGATCGGGATGTAAAAAACCTCTCGCCGGCCCGGTTAAACCTGATCATGTGGAAGTTCAAGGGGGGAAGTGGCGCAACCGATGCATCTGGGAGAGGGTACACGCTGGGTAGCCGAACAGGTCCGGGGGACAACGCTAGGGAATCAGAGATCACCCTTGCTAGAACTATCACAGCCTCGTAAGAACGTGGGTACGGCGAGGAAGGATCACTAGAAAACTCGGGACTGCTGCACAGATACCGGCGTCAAAAAGGGCACTTTCAGGAGGACTGAGAATAAAGTCACGGGAGCTGGACGCGGCACTCATGCAAAAAAAAAAAGAGACCTCAGAGAAGGAAGGCGAGGGAAATTCCAAGCATGCAAGGGAGTAGCCCGAGGGCAGACCGGTGGTGGGGGGGGTCTAGCAGTCCGCAATCAACCGAAGGGGGCGGAGAAATGGAGCGCGCGATCGGAAACGTTGGTCGATGGATACGAGGCATTAGGAGAGGGGGGGGCTGCGAAAAGGAACTCGGGGAGAGGGAGAAAGATTGTGGGAGTCTCCTTTCATGAGAACAAAGATCATAAAAGATCATCCTAGGGGGGAACGCACGAAAAATGCAAACAAGGGCGTGGACTGCAAGCAAGGAAAATCCACTTACCGGAAAGACCAAAAGCGCTCGGGAACGTCGGCTCGTCGAAACAATGTCGCGGCATCTAGGGTGGTTCGTTCAGGGGGAGCACTACTATGAAATCAAAGGACCGATTCTTCGGGAGGCAGACCGCTCTCAAGGACACCAGATGATCGGAGGAGCGCGAGGCGAAGCCCTAATTTCCCAAAAATCAACGAGGCTGCCCTAACGAAAGAAGGGGAGGCGGTCAGGGATAGGCAGCGGGACGGGGCAACCCGTCACGTAGGGAGAAATTCGGAGGGTGAAGAGAAAATAAACAGGGCAAATGATGGCATGGGGGTTTCCATCGCGCCGCGAATTTTTTATGAGGGACATGTGGTTATCCTCTCCGCCAAAAAGAGGAGATAGAAGGGGAGGATTCAAAGAGGGATGGCCTATCTTTGAGAGAAGAAAGAAAACAACCCCGTCTCGTTTTGGGCACGGCAGCTTTCACCTGAGCAAAAGCGCAGAAGTCTACTGCCTTAGAGGCAGAGTCCAAAGAGAGGCAAGGTACCGGGAACAAATGGCACTGGGCTCTCTCCTGAAGGAATTAAACGTGAGGCCTCGCATAAGAAAAAGAACACAGCAAACACTCAAAGGGCTAGAACCTCTCCTGCCGACAGGGAAGGGTAGTAATGCAGGGGGAAGAAAAGACTTTTGTGGTGGGCGGAACATCAAAAAAAAAAGAAACCATGCATCACCATGGGGGGGGGGATCCGATAAACCACGCGGGAAACGGGAAAACTTAACTTGGGAGGAACCCAGTTGCCTGGAGGTCAAAGATGGACCTCTAAAAAAAAAGGCGTGTAAAAAGAGGGAGGCGGGAAGGGATCACATCTAGGAAAAAAACAGTAGGAAAATATAATCAAATCGCAAAAGTTGAACAACAAAAGAAGACGGTGGATCATGTAAACCATTACAACTGTTTCCTCCGGCCGGGGGGGGGAAAACGACACCGGGAAGGGTGCAGGGACAACGGAGCATCTTGGGTGGAACTCGATCCCCCTGGAAAAAGAGGCTGTTCGTTGGGGTTGTTGGGGGGAAAAATGAAAACCCAAAGGACTAATGCTTCTGCGTTCCCTGGTACGCCGAACAACTTATGCATGCACGTAATAAATTATTTTTCTTGGGGTACTAGATTAGCTTAGTTCAGAGAGTGGACCGCAAGGGGTCAAGATAAAAGGACCTGGGCAGTTACCATTAAGAGATCTCCAGAGGGGGGCCGAAGCGTCCGGGTTTGCGATGTAACAACTGGTGCATTGCAAAGTGGGGAAGGAAAACACCCCGGGGGTCGGTGGCACCATGGGCTCAGAGATCACGCGCGCAGCCTGGCAGAATCGCCATGGAGAAACCCTGGTTTTAGAAGGTGGCGAGGAAAAACCCCGTAAAAGGTAAAAACGGTCACGGAGACGGGAGAACGTGACCAACGTTCGCAACGCACAGGAATGTCGAGGACCCCGTAGAAGGAACTCCGACGTGCCGGCGGGCAATCTTCCGAGCTTGCACGAAAACTGGGATGAGCAACCGAGCGGGCTGGCGAGGACCGTATGAGAGGACGTGAATTGGGAACTGGGCCTATCAAATACGCCCCGGGGATCTAAAGGTACGGCACGATAGTGCAACCCTCTGGGGCAGAAGCACTTCAGTGTGCCATTCGAGTCTCTAGAAACGCCACACGAGCAAACCTCCCTCAGGGATGACCGAAGCGCAGAGACAGGCCTAGGAGGCTGGTTTGATTTTCTGCGGAACGAAAGGGAAAGTGGCTGGGTGCCGAGAGGACGGGTCGCCGTTGGTCCCTTAATCCCCGCGGACCTCCAGGAAGTAAATGCACACCATGCGGTCGTCCTCGAGGAAAGTATCGTACGGTGAAGACCCAACCAACGGGAGATGGGGCGGCAGGGGGAGAAAGGTGGAGCTAAGGAAATAAAAAACACGAAAGAGAAGATCCGGGGAGTGTGGGTATGAGGGTGGAAAGAAGAGGAAGTGCCGAGAGAAAAAGCGTATTGGCGAAAAGATAAACTAGGGATCCCCACCTTACGCTGAACGCCGTTCTCGACTGGAAATGAGAAAACAGGAGTTCTAATTCGACATGCCTTCTCGAGTCTCGTCCGTAGAGAGGCTCATGAATGCAAGGGTTCACAGCTGGATCGTTGATTGGTCGGAGGTAAGTAAGTTAAAAGCAACTGGGGAAATAGACGGGAGCTCGTAAAAGAACGAGAGCAGCGCGAGAAGGTGGAGAAGAAACCTCGCCGTTAACCACGACGGGTTACTCACGAGGTTGTGCGCTCAATCTTTCTTAGAACGACAGGGAGGTGACACTTTTAACGGACAGCTGGGTCGAAGTGAAAGAAAGCTGATAGTCAAAAGGGGACCAGATAATTTCGCGAACTGAAACATATGGAATTTAGCAGATTACTTGTACTCGTTCCAAGGATCGTCGTGGGTGTGGCAAAAGAAAAAAGGCTATCAACAAGAGGAATAGGACAGGGGAACGGAAACCAAGGGGAGCCCTACTCAAGCTGACGGCCCTCGTGGGGGCAGACAGTGGGGCCATGAGGGCGAAGTGGCGAGACAGTTGGGGATGAGGGTAACACAGTCGCGAGTATAAAAAAAAAAAAAAAAAAAAAAAAAAAAAAAAATAAAGCTGGCCAAAAAAAAACCGACAGGCAATCACCTGTGGGGGGGAAAACCTACCTTTTCTGGGCCCAGTGCGTGGTTCTCGGGGCCAACCGTAAGCGGACACGAGATGGCAGGCAAGAAGAGTTCTTTAATCGGTCTATCGTGTTCGCACGGGACAAACAGGCCCTTTGGACGCCGGATCAACGCGGGAGGAAAAAGGATCGGCACAGTCTATAAGAAGCGCTGGGGCATGTTAAATTCGTCGCAGGTGGGGTTCTGGGAGTCAGGCAGTCTCTAATAAAAAAAAAAAACGGATGTGCCTTAGGGAGAGATGCGAAAGACCACTGCCAGATGAAGAAGCTGAAAACGACATACCCGTCGAACCGCTGAAATCCATTTTTTTCCTGCTGAAGTTGAACCAGGCCGAAGCGAAAGATTTGTTTCCTGCAGACCAGGAGGAAAAACGGGCCTAAAAGCAGCCGGCAACGAGAAGTGAACAAAAGACGCCGTGGATCCACACTAAAAGAAGAAAAAAGGTGCCAAGATAGGAAGGGTTGACACTCCCGAGGATGGCGCGGATGGGAAGAAAAGAGGAGGCTCTATAAAAATGTGGCAGACATCCCAAAAAAAGGAATCATAAAGAAAGGCCACTCGCAGTAATGGAAGACCAAAGAGCCCACGAGAGGGCGCGGGCGGGGGCGATGGGGGGGTGGGGGGGGGGTGGGGGGGGGGTGTGGGGGGGGGGGGGGGTGGGGGGGGGGGGGGGGGGGGGGGGGGGGGGTGGGGGGGGGAGGCTTAGTGATAGGCTACCGGGAAAAGTTTGAACAACTGGGCTCTTAAGCGAGGGGAGTACTCTGGCAAACACGCAGGAAGACTTTAAGGAACAAGGGGAAAAAGGTCAGTGCCGGAAGGGGCAGGCAGGCGGCCGAAGGAGGAGTTTATAACGACTTTATGCGGAAAAAAAAAGGAGGCAAAAACAGAGGGGAAGGAGAAGCGAAAGAAATCGCACAACGCGTGGTACATCGGGGTTCCCGGAGAGGATCAGCAGCGAGGTGAAGGGAAACTGAAGGTCCGGCTTGAAAATGCTGAAAATCATTACTGCCCGGGATAGCCTCGTAAGAGTGTGAGGAGGAAAAGATCCGCGATGATCACGCTGACCTCATGCTTAGAATCCATGCCCGACTGGGGAGAAGAATACGAAGGCTGGGGGAGCGTTGGATGAGTGAATTCGTCTTCCGCAAATCAACGGTGGTCTGAGGACTGAAAAGTGCTGCAAGAACGGGCCGTCTGATTAGACCTAGCGGGGGAGTCAGCGGGGTTCGCAACGCACCGGCTGAGGGGGGTGTCTCGTGGTGGAAAAATATCGAATAATCAAGGGCACCAGACCACTAAAGAGGGGACGCCGAAGGTTCAATCACTAAAAACCCGACAGTCGGGACTTCTAGGCGAGCCTATGCGCAGGGGGGCTGAAGGAAAGTTTATAAGAAAAAGGACGGTGCTGAAGAAGGTGTCAACAAAATGGCCAAAGTATAAGGAAGGTATGATCAGAGGCGAGAGAGGGGGTCGAAGCACAGTTTTCAACAAGAAGGGAGGCACTACATTCATGGAACAGTTCACGGATTGGGAGCATGGCTCAGTCTTGAACGTACGGCGGTGAAAAAAGGTGGGAGAAAAGTCTGTGGGTCCTCGAACCATGCAGGGGGTGGACTCGCTCTCCGCCAATTCCAAGAAGAAGGGTTCTTGTGATCTCAGGAAGGAAAAAAAGAAGGGGCATTGCTTTTGAAAAGGGTAGGGTACATGAGCGATCTGTAGGACTCAAGGGCGCAAAGTGAAAGGTGAGCCAGTTCAACCGGAAATGTGCTTTAAGCGAGACGGCATCCGACGAGCCGGGGTAACGCTCGCATCAGGGGGGCCCAGGCACCAGGGGGTGCATCGGGATGAGAGAAAAAAGGAGGGGGGCGGCCTGTTCAAGACGAAGAGGCGGACAACAGCAACCTCCGGGCGACGGACCCGAGCCTGAACTAGGGCTGGCAGGGAAGGGCAATCAGAAAGCTCAGTTTGACCAGTTGTAGTCAAAGGGGAAAGCAAAACCTCCAGAACGAGTGGCTAAAGTTTTGTACCGAGGAAAAAAGAACAGACTGTAACTTGGGAAATCGAAAAGTGCAGTGGGTGAACTTTGGCCTTTATTTCCACTAAGGCGAAAAATGCGGGAACGACTATCTGGTTCATGAGGGACACAGTTTTTCATCGCTCTCAACAACAAAAAAACGTCGGGGGAGAGGAAAGGTCTCACCAACTGGAAAGAACGGAAAAAAAAGCTTGACCGGGGAAAAGGTCCATCAGGAGGGACCACAGTGACCGACGGAATTGGAAAACACGTGCTCACAGCGCCGGAGGGTCCTCAAAAAAATGAGCAACGTCTTGGATAGGTGGGGGGGTGCGTGGCCCATTTCCCAACCCCACTGACAAGTGGGGGTTCTCACCTCCTAAAAAGATCAAACGGGTAGAACCGGCGTTTTTGTTTTTGCGCAGTGCGTTCGTGCAAAAGGACAAAAACAGGCCGACAGGGGAAAAGGGAGGAGATGCACAAAAGAGACTCGGGAACCTGAGGGGCGAGCGCGCCAGTGAGGCAGCAGGTTGGGCATCGGAGACAAGTGAACTCAATTTACAAAAGGAACGTCGAAAAAAAAGCGAGAAGGGTTGCGAAAAAAGGCTGCGTCTATCCAGCTCGAAGAGGGCTGCGGGAGGGGAATGGGTGCAGTTGGGGAAAGAGGATACCCAAACGCCATCGCCAAGATGACGAAATGCAGAAGGCGAAAAAAGGAAGGGGGGGGGGACCACCGTCAAAGCAAGACATGTCTCTACCACAGGCCTAAGGAGGGGCGGGGAACATCTCGTCCTGAAGATGCGAGCCCATCTTCAAAGAGTGGTATAACGGGGTCAGCAGCGTTATGGGGTGGGAATGGGGATCGGATCAACGGAGGACGATATCATCGGTGAAAGAGAAAAGTCGTGAAAAACGCGGGGGAAACAGACCGGCAGGTTCGCGGAGGAAGAAAGGCCGCAAGACAAGGTAGAATCCATCCGGGGGGAATCCCCATCCTCAAAAGGGGGGGAAGGGTTTGGGGGGGGGAGGAAAAAAGGCGTACAAAAAAAGAGTGGCGGGTGAGATATGAGTTAAGTGATGGGTCAGTCTCGGCAAAAAGGATGTGGGAAGTAACAAAAGGGGGGGGGGGGGGGGGGGTGAGGGAAGGAGGAAGGAGGGGGAGGGGAGGAGGGGGGGGTTGGGGGGTGGGGGTGGGTGAGGAAGAAGGAGGGGTGGGGGAGAAGAGAGGGAGTAGAGAGAGGCGGGAAGGGTAGAAGGGAATAGAAAGGTAGAAAGAGACGAAAAAACGGGTGGGGAAATGGCGAAGGGGGGGGGAGGAAAAGTGAAAAGAAAAGAAGTTAAAGAGAGAATGCGTCACTCTCTCAGCCCTCAAGTAACGCCGCGCGGCTCGTCAAAAATAGACTCCGCCCAACACGTTGGTGGAATGAATGATAAGGTAGAAGCAAACCACAATTAATCCACGGGGGGGGTGAAAATGCAAAATGTGGTAATATCGCCTGACTATTAGACTCGGCTACGAGCAGGACGACTTATTCTAGGAAAGACTGGAGCTTATTGAACACTTTAAAGGGGGGGGGTCCCGAAGGACAATCCTGAACAAGAGGGTGAAGAAGGACCATGTGATCCTCCGAGGAAGGTAACCCGAAGATATGATAACATCGAGCGGAACCACATTCTGGACTAAGTACCGTAAGGTAAACGGCAGCGGGAAAAAGGATCGGAGTATCGACCCATGGAAGGGGACTGTCAACAAGGAATACCTGCAGGGACATTAAACAGAAGGGAAAGCTAAAAAGAACGGGGGGCACAGCCCAGAGCAAAAAAGCAAGGGGGGAACAACATGACATTCCCGAGGCCTCCCACAAAAAGCGTACCCGTCCCCTGGTTGCTCGTGGCGGCAGGAAGGGGGGGTCGATGGAACGGGTGACTGGCACATAGGTTGTTACTGTGGGGGCACAGGCTCATCTAGAAGAAAATTCGCGCTAAAATAGCGACAAATAAACGCGGGAGTGGTAAAAATGTTTAGGTGAACCGTATGGTGGATGCTCTGGGCGAAAAAAGGGAAGGTATGGGGAGGCGGAAAGGTCGCGTTTGGGGGCGCATAGCTTGCCGGGGCATGCGGTGCGAAAGGCCAAAGGATGTACCTGGTCAAGGAACATAAAAACACCGGGAGCCGGATCCATAAGGGTTTAGGGGAGCTTTCTGAAGCGACAGGGAACCGTTTCTGGGGCTTCTTGCCTCTCGCTCAAAACAACGGAGGGAAAGTCTATAGGCCAGAAAAAAAGCCCATCCCCCTGCAGAGAAAAAAACCACATAAAAAAAGTCAGGTGAAAATCCATTGGGGCAGGAGAAAAAGTGGGGACATCGTAAAAGCGAGTTTTCCGAATAAAAGGAAAACCAGGGCAGAAAAGAAGGTGCCCGTGCAACGAAGGACCTCAAAAAGCCATAACCGGAAGGGGCGACTCTCCGCACAAACACTTAACAAGACCCCAAAAAAGTAGAGTTTGTTCAAGACAGAGGTGATGCCCAGCAGGGTTACGACCCCATCATGAGATATCAGGTTGCCAAAACAGATCACCAAAACGGGACAGCGCACGAAGAAGCACTACCTGGAAGCAAAACTCCCCCAGAGGGCGGCAGAAAGCGGCGGTCTTGGAGTACTCAAAGGACTGGGGGGAAGTTTGAAAAAAAAGGGACGTCTGAAATGAGAAGACTTGTATTGGCCAACAAAGAGGCTGTCCAACTAACTTTATCATCCATGGAAAGGGGGGCCAAGTGGGCGAACCTAACAATGTCGAGGAAGAATTGTATGGGCGCCCTGCGGCTGGCGGAAAAAGATAGGTTTAGAGAAACGCCGGTCGAGAAGGAGACACCTCGGGGAGTCATACTGGGGGAAAGGCCGAGAAAGATCGCCTAGTGACGGCTGCAGATCTTGCGCGGTCATGAAGGAAACGTGGTTAACAAAAAAAGAAACCTATCACGGTCCGCTGGGGAAGCCCCTATGAAAGAGAGGCGCGAGGGGGAAAGAAATCGATTAGGCATCCCTCAGGTTGCGCAGGGCTTATCGCTAGGCGTGGGATTTCCTTTTTGGGGGGGGATGAAGAAAATACCGCAAATCACGGAAACCTAAAAGTGGGCGGAAGAGTTCTAATCGCTCAAAAAACGTTACGTAGCTTGGCAACTAATTCTACAGGGGGTTTTCACAACGGGCGTAGGTTCGGTCCTGAAAACAGGCAAAAAAAAAATAAAAAAGATGCCTCGCCAAGTACTCAAAGGGGTTCCATCAAACACAGCCAAGCGAGCGTAGCGGAGAGGGCGAAGAAAAAAGTTCTGCTTTTGGGGAGGGCAGTGTTAAAGAGGAAGGCCGAAGGGCGAACGATTTTAACGACTAGGGAAGAAAGTCACCTTCGGAATCGGAGGGAAGCTAGAGTCGCGACAAAAAAAAAAAAAAAAAAAACAACCACAACGAATCATCTTTAGGGGGGGCCCAAAGGTGGCAGTCAACGATTGGGCGGGAAAAAGTGGGGATACATGCGCGAGGGTGCACGCCGTGAAAGGGGGGGACCTCGGGACTTGTGGGGGAATACCTTGCAGGCGGACCTTGAAAGTCTCCCGGCGAAGGACTGTTGCGGGGGGGCCTGGAAATAAAAAACACGGGCTGGATCATGGGGAGGGTATCTGCTTATCTGCGTTATCCGAAAAAACACGACCTGGCAAGTGGTTGTTCCCTTAAAAGGGGAACATGGTTGCAAACCGGCCTGAAACCTCAAGCTCGGAGGCGCAGGACCTCCATCGGGGGAACGAGAAAAGTTAGAGGGCGAGAGAAGAGACTTACGGAAAAGTGCGACCAAGCCGACGAAAACAAAAAACATAGCAACCCTCCGGCTCACCGAAGCTGACAGCGGCAGGCGAAAGGAAGAGGCGCTTTCCCGGGGGCTCGATACAGCACCAAACGAAGAAAAAAGAGTGCCCAGGGGGGACGTAGAAAAGGGACGGCAAAAAACTCCAGGTGTGAAAATTGGGCCTGGAGGATCCACTCAAAGAGAAGGGGATGCGGTACCGGGAGGGGTTCAACACAGTTGGAGCGAGTCAGAAAACGGGAGTAAACGCTCCAAAGGGGGGAAACGGGGAATGAACGCAAACGGGAAACAATAATCTAGAGCCTAAGTGGAGCCTCCAGGACGGTGGAATACACCGTAGGGTAAACAACGCCACACGGGAAAGAACCGCGGTTTAAAACGAAATCCCCCCTGTCAGTCCAGGGGGAGAGGGACCAAAACTGGGCAAGTCGACCTGCTCTAAGGGAGGAAACATTAGTTCTTCAGTAAAGCCGGTCCGGAAAATTGTTGGTTGTGAGCGGTGGCTGAGGCGGGGCGACCAGCCGGTAACTTAAAGTCGGGGAAAGCAAAAATGACCTGCTCTTGGTACGAGTATGAAATCACTAGCTAGGGCGTAGGCGCAAAGGGAAATAACGCAGTGAAAGGCGCACACCCAACAACGGGTTGAGGAAGACAATGGCGGAGATATCCCTACGCTGCCGGGCTCCGAAAGCAGCGAGGAAAGGTTGGGAGAGGTAGATCCCAGCGAAGAGGACCCGAAGTCAGTACATAAAAGGCGAGAGCGGAAAAGAGCCCGGAACCAAAAGAAGATTCTTCAGAGGACCAACGAGGTCTCCTCCAGGGGAAGATGGGGAACAGCTCGTCGCCGAGAAGAGACAAACTGCACCAAATCGTTACGAGGAGCGCCGGGGTAAAAGAGGTTTAACTGGGGACGCGAATCACTACCGCAGAACATCCTAGCAGGGGATAGGGAAAGGAAAGGGGGAAGGAACCTGCATGTTCTTCTCGGCGTGCTAAAACGTGAAAAGCAAACGCCGCATAGCGGAGCCCGAAGCCGACTGGAAAAGAAAAAAGACTGAGTTGTTGATGTGGAACAAGGGAGGGTTCAAGCTAAGTGGAGTCAGAGGGGGGAGTTTCCGAGGTTGAAAAGAGACCCGGGCTAGAGGGGGGGGGGCGAAACGCCAGAAGAGAGAGAAGAGGTCCAGCGGGACGGACGGATGACTCGTCTCTCCCTCCTTCAGCCAGAAACCTCCCGCCCGGTTTGCTCCGAGGAGTTAGAATCTTAGAGAGAAACCCCCACCGAACGCGAGACGCTACGGTGTAGAAAAACTGCGAAAGAGGGATTCATAGGGGAATTCCATATATGGCAGGAAAGGCGAGGGCCTTAGTCTCGAAATCTTTATTATTGGCTCTTCAGTAGGGGTCATGGGGGGGGGAAAAAAAAAACCCTTCACTGTCCAACGGAGATCGCACTTCCCCATCAGAGTAATTTGATCGGGCTGTACCAAAAGAGCGAGGATTCCTCCACATCCTAGGTGGTGATTCTTCTAGTACGGAGGAGGAAGTCAAGAGAAGGGGGTTTAACACTCCTCTGGTCGTAAGAGAAGAAACGAAATATTATCGACAGAAAGTGATCGGTTGGGAAAAATCTAAATAGTTCCCCCACTTCAGGCAGATCAAAGTGGAAGGTGATGGGGGGGGGGTGCTCGCGGCGGTGGGTAAAGGTGGCGAACGACAAAAGCAAACAGGGAAGTAGGTCTCAAATTCTGCCACGGAGAAACCCCGAGAGCCACTCCCCAATTCCGTCAAAGATGGCCTCCCTATAGGGGTGCGCTGTTTGGTGGCTTCCAGGAGCGATGGAAATTGCTGGGCTGCACGGGGGGGGGGAGGTGGGGGGCAAAAACATCTTCGGCTAAAACTATCAACCGAAGGGCCAGCACAAGGAGTGGGGGAAAAAAAAGGCAAATATCGTTTCTTGGGACTTCAGGGGTGCGACGGCTCAACAGAAGATCACGGACGGTAAGGGCAGCGGGGGAGGGAGAAAGGGGGAAAGTCTATAGTGGACTCACGTCCAACCGTACAGGTTACTCTGGGAAAACAACAGCAAGGACACCTGATATAACGCTCAGACGGAAAAAGGGGGTGAGGGGAAGCTCTAACGTCAGCAGTGAGGGCCAGGGGC
>Ga0179593_1474773_pt1 | contig 12328 bp, 21 predicted proteins | sample CZODoug2_1_08_16_FD_185931 | JGI IMG/M metagenome (GOLD analysis project Ga0179593, IMG submission 185931) | Vadose zone soil fungal communities from Angelo Coast Range Reserve, California, USA - CZODoug2_1_08_16fungal (PacBio error correction) | ecosystem: Environmental > Terrestrial > Soil >...
AAGGCGTCGACACCAACAAGAGAGAAGGGGACAAGTCAGGGGTCGTGAGGGAAGGCGAGGAAGTACGTGGTTGCGAAAGCGCCAGAGAATAACCGCGTAGCATCGAAAGGAGGCCCGCTTGGGCCGGGGTTCATGGGGTCCTGAGGGGGCAAAATAAACCAAAAAAGAGAGAACACCAAACGACACAGGGAAAAAGTGTGTTAGGGGGGAATAACTTAAACCGCAATGCATGCCATTATTCATAACTTGGACGACCAGTAAAAATGAACAAAGACTAAATGAAACAAACTGATCAAGAGCAGGGGGAAAGTACAGTTGACGGACCGAGGGGGTGAACGCCCGAAGGAGGAAAGATAGGAACCTGGGTTTTTGGTGACTCCGTGGGAAAAGAATAGAACATTTCGGGAGATCGTGGGGAAAGTGTGGATACAGAAACCAAAAGGTCTTTCTAACACGAGCCTATCATTTGGGAGCGAGGGGCGAAGGGAGTGGAAGCCAAATAAGTGGAAAAAAGGCGTAAAAGAGGGTGGTTGTTGGAGGGGGGCCTGAAAATGGAGCAATGGCGGCGGGGAGGCTTGATACCTATATGGAGACGACCAGGTACTGGAGTTAAAACCCGGCATCGCGCATAGAATCAACACGACGAAATAGGAGCAAAGATCATGCCGTTTTGGGTTTCTCGGGACGACCGAACACAGGGGGAACTGCAATCGTACAAACGAAACGAGGAAAAGGGGTCACGTTTCCACGGTAGTCTGGGGGGTCAGGCCAAAAAAAAGCCAAGAGCAGGAAAAGAGTCGCCGAATATCAGTCCAAGGAGATCGCAAGAATCAAGGGAAGGAGACGGAGGGCCACATCGGTGGCATCCCGAAAGTGAAGGTTTAGGTCGAGAAAAAAAAGGAATGGGAAAGGGGGGGGGGGGAGGGTACTTCCGCGACGACTAAGTTTTGGGAGAAGAAAAAATCACAACTTCGAAGGCCGACACCAATGAAGGATGTCGGGGAACGAGGCGAAATGAAAGGGGGGGAAATCAGGACCATCAAAAGGCCAGACGAACAGATCCGTTTGAAGGAGAAGAAGGTACCGAGAGGACCGGCAGAGAAGATACATTTAAGAAAACGGCCATCGACAAGCGAAAAGTCGAGGTTTCGGACCCAAGCATTAAGAAGGTGATTCACGCGAGGAGGGAATCCGCGTAGGACCTTATCGCCAGAAGGGGAGACCAACCTAGCCAAGTTCTCAGCCGGAAAAGAAGAAAAGTAGGCAGAGGGAAAACTTGCCGGAGGGTTGGATGAGAGACCGGATACTTAATAAAGCATAACAAGGCAGGGGGAGGTGGGGGGTCCACATCACCAAACAAAAGAAAAATCGCCTGGGGAGACCCTGCAAAAAGAGGCAGAAGGCGTCAAATTGGAAAAAAAGTACCAAAAGGTTCCGAACTGAAGGGAAGGGGGCGGCGAGAAAACGAAGGGAATTCAGCATCAAAAAGAAAGTGTCAAACCGCCGGGGGCTGCGGGAAAAAAAGTGACACTTTGGGGGGGCCAGCGCAGACTCTGTATTTCTAGAAGGGGGGCAGGAATGCTGGGTTACAAGGCAACGAGTCGTTCTACGGGTGGGACCCAGCCCGGTAAAAAAGCCGACCGACTCAGACGAGGAAAAAGGCCCGCCGGACCCTTCAAAAAGCCAACGACCAGAAGTTTCTAACAATGCGTGAAAGGGGAAACAACACAGCTCGTTGAAAGAAATGAATAGGAAGGGGAAGAGAAAGGGACGGGCTCAGACGAGGTTGGGGCACGGGGGGTTTCTGAGAGGCTGAAGCAGATGGGGGGGGGCCGAGAGAATTACCTGTACTTGTGACCACCGGACTACAACAAGGGGGAGTCCAGGGAGAAAGCCGAAAAGGGTGCAGCAGCGACTTTAGTCAAGAGGACCGTCGGAAAGGGGGCCAGAAACTCGAACAAAAGTAACGGGGAACGAAAGAAGACGAAGCTCAGAAAAAAAAAGGGTAAGAGGGGGTAATAGAGAGTAAATTCGGGGGGGCACTGGACGGCATATTTCCGTAGGGAGAGGTTTGCTGCAGGATAGTAATTGCCAACCGAAACGGAGGGCCCGGGAACCGACCTGATGGACGGGTTCAGGGGTCGCTTCGTAGAGCAGTGACACCGTCAGCGACGAAAAACAGGCGACAAGCGGGTATCCGCCAGGAGGGTGCAGTAGTTTGCGTTAATTGTGCGGCAAGGTATGGGCAATGAAAAAAGGACACCGCGTCAGGGGATAAACGGGAATGTAACGAGAAATTGGCTTGAACGTCTGGAGCAGCCTGGGGGGAAAGGAAATATAGGAAAAAAAGGGAGATAATGTGGGCGAACAAATCACATTGGGCCCTTTGTGTACGAGGTTCAAACGACAAAAAAGAAATAGAACGGCGGCTAAGAACAAATGACAGCGGTTGGGCGGTTTCAACGAGGGCAGGGGAAGGATGATCCAATCGTTGAGCGAGAGGGGAAGGGAGCTCGACCGGTGCTCGACTCCAAAGGGGCTCAATGCTGTTGTACAAGCGAGTGGTCCTTTAATAAGGTCGATAAGGGGGTAGAAGCAGGGGTGCAATGTGACGGGAAGGGAAGGAATAGGAAAAAGCACGAGTAAGAAAAAAACAGAGGAGGGGTCATCACCCGCCACGGACGGGTCTGCAGACCGGGGCAAGAGCGAGATGTGGTGGGGACCGGGAGGGGGGTTGGAAGTTCGAGAAAAAGCGGCATATTCGGCGGGGACCGTTAGAAAAAAATGGTCCGAAGGCGTGAACTTGTCGTTCGCTTCTGATACGAACGACAGTGGAGCTTATAAAGTTGGGAGGGCAAGGGGTCGATAGCTGTCTGAGGTCGATGAGGAACGTCGGGAAATCTGTCTGAGCCGATGGGAAGGCGGGTCTGTGAAGCAGCTCTAATTTCTGGAAATGGGGGACGAACACGGTGTGCCCAACACTATCACGGCTGACTTCCAAGCCGTGCCGGACGTGATACAGCTGGGGGAACAGGGGATTCGAAAAGATACAGGGACGCAGAGTTCCGGGAAGGGGCGGGCGAGAGCATTGTGTCCGCTTGGTGGTGGGGGAAACACGGGGAAGCAGCCAGCACAGAAAAACGTTGAAAAAAGGGTCGCGAAAAAACAAGGTCAAAGTTAGGCCCCGGTCTTGGGGAAAAAATGAAAATATCTCGAATCCAGATGGAGCAGATACGTAGGAACGGGGAAAAAAAGTGCAGACACCGGCAATAGGATTGCCGGAACTGAAACGACGTAACAACGAAAAGGTCATCGCGACAATGCTCTGGCCTAGAAGGATACAGAAGTGGAAGGAAGGGACCAGATAGAAAAGAATCCGAAAAAAAAAACAGACAGTCCTATATCGGAGAAGCGGGGGGAGGGGGGACAACGAGACTTAAGAGGGGAGTCTGAGTCTCCCGGACTGATGGCATTCAGGGACGGGGATGGAAGACAAGAGGATGACTACTGGCATGGGTCTGGGGGACCGGGTGGCAATTTTTGGGCCTTGGGACTGTGGGTACACAAACTATGAAAATGGAGAAAAAAAGGAGGTAGTGAGGGGGTGGGGTTGGATAGAGGAGTAAGGCGAATAGCGTCAAGAAAAGGAAAGTCATACAGGAAGAAAAAGGAGTACAGCGCCGGGCTTGGATCGGCCCGGGAAGGCGGATACGGTGTAGCGTGGAAGGGACGTTCGAGCTTCTATTGGGGAATTTCCTCCGGAAATAACCCAATTGGGGAAGGGGTATCGGAGGAGCAGTGCATGGCCTATGAGAGAAACCGTGTAGGTGGTCAGAAGAGGAAAAGGAAAAAACGCAAAGGGAGGGGGGTTCATCGTAGGCAAGGCAGTGATAACATTTTTTTCAACCAACAGAAAGGGAAAAGGGATGACACAAAGGAAAACCTCGATTGCGGGAAAGGTAGTGAGGGGAGGTAATCAATTAGGCAGTAAGTAGAGGGGGAGAGGGCCTCTGAGTGGTCCCAGGAAGGGCGAACGTCGCGGGGTCATTGTGTACCTTACGGCTAAAGGATTACGAAAGTCAGTCGCTGGTCGTCAAAAATCGGAAAGCGCCTGACCGAGTGGTGGGGGGGGAGCAAAACATCAAAAGCAGGGCAAACGGATCTTGTAACAGGGCATGGGGAAAGCTGGCAGGCAGTAGCGACGAGGATTTCGAAGGAGGGGACTTAGGGGGGGGGGGGGGAAAGGGTAGGAAAAAAAAGTCAGCTCCTTGTATAAAAAAGACAAGAGAGTAAGGTGCAAACAGGTACTAAAAAAAAAAGACGGGGGAAAAGGGGGAAACCGTTCAGCAATCCATTTGGGGACGAACGACAGAGAGGCGGGCGTGAGTGTGGGGGGGTGTTTGTTAAGATGACCCACAAAAAAGGAAGCTATCCCATAAAAAATCAGATGGAAGAAAGAGACTGGGCAAGAAAGGTGTCCACAGAATTGGCGAGGTTAAACAAAGTGAGAGTCCTTGGAGCCGAGGTCGGGGGGGAAAAGAAGATTCGAGACGGGTGAAAAAAAATGCAAAGGTCTGAATACCCTCTACGCTTGGGGGAAGAATTTACTGCAATTCTGGGATCCGAAGGGGAGGGAGTGGGTGGGATATGAAGAGAAAAAAGGAGAAATGAAATGCAACTTCCCGAGCGGAAGAGGTCGTGAAGATGAGAAAAAGACCTAAATTGCGGACAAAGGGGTACTAAAAGGGCAACCGGGGACAAAAAGTATGGAGGAGGAACCGAATCGCAAAGTCGGATAAAACACCGAAGAGAGTGGTTTAGAAGTAAAGGGGACCCAGCGAAGAAAGGAGTTCAAACGCGGCCGAGGGATAATAAGAAACCATGGCTGGGCATAAAACAAAGGGGAACCACGAAAAGAGGTAAAGGATAGAGTCTAAAAGAAACGGGCGTGATAAAGAGGCGCACTGAAATACAGAGAGGGGAGAACAACGCAAGGGGGGGATAGTGTTCGGAAGTATTTAAAAAAGAGCAACTTGTCAACAAAAGTTGACACTCTAAAAGGTTCCTAGGAGGTCGGGGTCCCCCAAAACAAAAAGTGTGGGGAAAAGAGGGTTTGACGCAAGACAAGGAGTACGGGTTCAAAAAAAAGCTAAGGATCCAAGGGGGGGGAAAAGAGACCATCTGCAATCAAGGTTCGCGTAGGAGGAAAAAAGGGGGGGATAGGGCCTGGCCATGGGCTCACCTCGTTCATCTGAGAAGGAAAATGGAAACCACCTTAAAAAGTAGGGAGTCACCGGGACAAATACACGTGTTGAAACAAAGGTGGGCGGAATCATGAGGACTCGAGAGTCGAAACCAGCGCTCAAAGCGGCGACCTCAACAATCATCGGACAGGGAGTCTTTACTAGCGTGCAGCGCACCTGAGAAGGGACGAAAGATACGACAACACGACCCGAGGAGAAGGAAATAATATGCTAGACAGCGGATAATACAAGAGATCGCAAATGTAGGACACGCCTACCCTTTGAGTAGGGATGTTTTATAATGTCAAGGAGAGAGCGAGCTCCTGGTAGCGAGCCAGAACTAGACTCCAGAGAGACCCCGGGTGAAAAAGCGAAGACTGAGCGGCCAGGACTTGAAGGTCATCATGTCTAAGGACGAGCTGGACAAAAAAGCCCAGGGGGCCACTAACATGACGATACACCAACGCATATAACCGAAAAATAGAGAGAAGGGATGGTCACCGCCAAAAAATAACATGAAAGAATTAGCGAAGGGGGACAGAAGTAAACTAAAAAAAGGCAATTTCCAACATCACCCAAAGGTCACAAGGGCAGAGACGAAGGGAAAGAAGCGGTACTGGGGTAAAAAAAGGGGGGAGACCGGCAAAGGCAGAAGTAAACGACAACAATTGAACACAGGCGAATTGCGAGAACATGCTCAGGAATTGTCGCATAAAGAGAAAAAAACCGCCACAAAAAGGCGAAGCCTAAACCTCTGATACGATTCGTGCTAAGGCAAATGTTGCGTATGTCCACCAAATAATGAGAAGGAGATCCCACCACGGCCCGGGGTTTACCTGTGAATCTCTTCCGGGAAGAACCACTAAAAAAGGGTTGGGGGAACGGGTTGAAAGAAAAAAAGGGCTGGAAGGGGAATGAGGTCGAGAAATATGTGGGAGAAAGGAAAGAGACGGGGCTTAAAGAAAACCGTGGGAATGTGGGGCTTTTGAAGGAGCTTGTAGCCAAATAGCGGGCATATACGGTCAGTGGTTTGCGGAAAAAACCAAGCCCACGACAGGCGAACAAAGCCTTGATTACACTGATCACATAACGAAGGTAGAAGGGGCGGAGCAACAGGATTACGGAAAAACAGGACCAAAATCACGCCCGGCCCACCGAAGACATCGGGAGGACAGGAAGAAACGTGTGTGGCCACGCGTACCCCAAGGCCGGCTGCCAACAGCTGGTCACAAAAACGCAAAGGGGTGCGGGCGGGAGGTCACGGGGGAAATGTAGAGGAAGTGTTTAGCAGAACTCACAAAAGTCACGCGCCCTCGACCTGGGGGGGGTGCACGGAGGGAAAGGCCTAGTGGCATAAAAAGAAAAAAAGTTGGACGTACAGGGGGTTAAACAAGGTGGGGGAAACACTGGCGAGAGACACAACGGCTGAACCGTGGCCTCACACAAAAAAAGGAGCACGCCTACGTATGGTCGTATCCGAGTGCCAGAGGGTAAAAAAGGATAAGAAAAATCACCGGAGTCGCGGGGGGGTGGCCTGGGAAAAAAGACAAATCGGTCAGGGAACCGAGAGGCTGATCTGCACACATTAGTGATTGCGGAGATGGGGAGAAAAGAAGGCAAAGCAAGAAGAATAACCTACGAGTACCCTCGGACCAACAAAAGGGAACAGGCGATACTTCTGGGAAAATCCAGGAAGGGATCACAAGAAGCACAATTGACCAAATCAGAGGGCCGCAGAAAGGGGGAAGGAAGCTATCGGTGACAACCGGGAAAGCAGGCAAAAATCGACGAGATTTCCCACAGTTGGGGACCGGCGATCACCGGGGGCATGGAACCGGGGGGGGGGGAGTGAAAAGTCAAGCAAAATGCGCGAACAGGGAGCGTAAAAAAAACCTTGGTTTATTGGTCTACGGACGCGCAATGAGAAGCCGCACGACACAACATGGAGACATGGAAAACAAGGAAGGGGGAAGGCGCAGACATAAAGTCCACGAAAGACACGCCTCAGAGGAGAGGGAGTCGGGAAAAGATCAAAGTGCGTATTGCGAAATAGCCAGTAGCAGGAGAGATAAAATAAGGGCCGAAAAGGTCTGGTTTCAGGACATGTCAGCGGGGGTTGAACACCCTGACACGCCAAACAACAATGCAAAAAAAAACAAGGCGAAGGATAGGGGGCAGCACCAAAGGCGAATGCGGCATATATGTTCAAATCAGTCGGGAGAACCGTCACGGCCAAGAGAAGGGACCCGCAGGGGGGGCTCTGACTCCGAAAGAATTGAACAAACCCTTGAAAGGGCGGAGGGTGACAACCACAGGAAGACTCACTAGAGAACTTACACCAGGGGGTTTTAGTCGGGGGTGAGGATACGGTCGAAGCTGGGAAAATTCGGAATTATGGATGACAAAGAGGAAGGGTGGCTATAGACGTCTTGGACACTTTGAGGGTCGAAAGGCTTGCCGGAAGAGAAAATTCCTGGAACCGTGCCGGAGAAAATCCAATGACTGGATTTACTGCAAGGGGACGTGAAAAAACAAAAAAAAGTTCAAGAATGGAAAAAGTTGGGTTCAGAGACAAGGTTTGGTGGAAATGGGGAGGATCTTTCACAGTCTTTCAAGCACCAAAACAACGACTGCAATAAAAGAACTCGAGGGACAGGCGCCAAAGGACCGTAAAAGGAGATTACAAGGAGGTAAGGGACACACTCGCTGCGCATCTATTGCCAGAGGCATGCTAAGGGGGCCGGAAACGCAAGGAAGAAGTCACCTGTGGGATCGGTGGAGAGAGCGAGTGCGGGGAGGATAGGGGGAAAGGAATCTAGAAGAGGAAGAATCGAGTTTCCAAGAACAAGGGATTGGAGGGAAAAAAGGCGATGGCCATCGGCGCAGCCGTTTTACAAGGTAAGCGGGGAGGGAAGAGTAAGAATCTAAAAAGGCAAGTCGGGGGAAGAATAAATTTGAAGAAAAGGCCATTACGCTGAGTAACAGGGACTTACGTGAACTCCGTCGTGCACGACTTAGAATCAAAAGGGTAAAAGAGACGAGACCGGAGACGGCGGTCTGGCTCGGGCGATCGAAAACAAACAAACAAACTGAGAGAGCTGACGAGGAAGAACAAGGATTCCTTTTGATGAAGAGAACTTAACTACTTGAGGCCTCCCGTCAGCATAGAGGGTTAGGGGGGGTCCTATAGTATCACAAAATGAAAAAGGGTCATGGAAAGTCACTGTGCGTCGTCTTCTGGAGACCGGAGACACAGGTAACTACACAACAAATCAGGCATAATCGGGAAAAGGTGTAAAAAAACCTGGGGGTCAGGGGGAAAGTATTTAACCGGTCCGCAAGAGGAGAGGGGCTAGGAGACGAGGGTATTCTGATCATCAATACGGCACACGGGCCCCCGCCACCAAAGGATGAACGCCCAGCGGCCACAGTTTGAGACCTTTCAATGAGGGTTCCGGGGGGAAGACCCCACAAGGGGGGCAAAGAAAAGAAAGAACCGAGTGGCAGGAGGTTACCTGAAAAGCAAGGGACGCAGGCATCAAGAGAAGAAGTGAAAAACAAGTCAAAGACAGAACAGGAGAGAAATGAAAAGGGGCACAATTGACGAACTGGACGGAAACCCGACGACGAGGTTAAATTCTGCTTTTGGTGTTTGTTGTCGGTCTCTGGAGTGGTGGACAAAACTGCAGGTCGGAAAAGAAAAGAGGGACGAGGACCCAGAAGCAGGCTGATGGAAAGAGAACTCGAGAGGAGACATAACAAGGGTTCTTCGGCCAAGATAAATAAAGAAACATACTCGGGGGGTATACAAAAAGACGCCAACCGAAAAAATGCAGAATCGGTCACAAAAACGGAGGAAAGAAGAGAAGAATGACGGAATGCGGGTTCAGGAAAGTTTTGTGGCAGGAGGGTGGGTCCGTCGTGAAATCGGCAAGAGAAGTAACCTTCTCGGGGGGAAGAAACACTGGTCGAGCAGGAAAGTAAAATTGGCAATAAAAGTAGAAAAAGCGATGATGGGACAACGGTAAAGGACACCACACACAATGTTCGCGCCAAAAAAGAGGCTTCGGTGAGATGAACCAGTTATATCAGGAGGGGGAAGAAACGAAAACAAAGGGGGGGCTGGGGAAAAGGAACCCTGTTGGGGATTTACAGGAGGGAATACTGCTTTTCAAGTTAGGGACGGACGGAGGGTCGGCTGTAGGACTGGTGGCTAAAAAGGAAACCGTGACAAAAATGCATAATCAAGGGAGAACTTGAGAGGATCAAAGGAATCTTTTTACGGTTGGCACAAGGGAGTTGATTAGTAGAAGAAAGAATGATTAGACGAGAAAGAGCAAGGGAAGGGGGGGTAAAATGCTATCCGCCACGGGGAGTCATTGGTTAACGCTTACTGTGGAGGAAGGGTGTAAAAGCTTGGGAAGACGGTCGGAATTCGGAATGGGGGGTGATGGTGACAAAACAAGAAACGATGCTTTCGGATGCGTAGGATAGGGAAGCACCCTCCGAAAGAGAAACGTGTAGAAAACTCGCGAGAGAGATCATGGAATTAGACACGGAGACGACGGAAGAATCGACGCCTAATTCGTAGCCGGCTAGGGAGGAGAAGATAAAAACCGGCACTGGGAACGGGTGTCGTTGCATCGGATAAAGCTTACAAACAATCCCGATATGAATGGGAATAAATTCTGCAATTTTCTACAGTCTATGGGGTACATCGGGGGAAAAAAACAAGGTAGAGCAATCTCACCTGAGGCTGTTAACAAGGAGGGGGACGAGTAAATCTGCGGTGGGGGGGAAAAAATGAGGAAAGCTTGTTGGTGGGTAAGGTAAGACGCCTTAAAGGATTGTACACCAACACGATCAATAGAACGTCGCAGGCTTTCCCGGCGATCGCACGGCGGACTGGAAAAGGGGAGGGCGGAGTACCTCTACCTCAAACGGCATGAGGGTCCTTTGAAAGGGATATCTGAAAAACTCGAGAAGAAGAGGGTTGGGTGGCCTTGTAAACGCCGTTGCAGTAAAAAGGGGTTGAAAAAGGGGGGAAAAGAGAAACCAACGTGGTCCAGGACGGGCACCGGCGGTCACAAAAGTGACATAAAAGAAAAAACTTGCTCAGCTGGGGAGGGAAGTGAAAATTACTCACACGAACACCTTTCGGACAGAAGAAAACAACTAAAGGGGACATCGAGAAAAGGGGATGACGCAGAACAAAGGGAACCGAAGGGAAAGAAAAGACTCGATAAGTCATCAATCCTGATCTCGGAGCAGGGAGAGGGGGTCCAAACTGGGAACCTGTCAAGAGTGCAAACTCTAAGGGGATTAATAGGGGGGCATATGCGAGAACCGGCAAGTTGACGCGTAGCTGATGAGCTACATGAAGGTATGGTTAGTGGGCATGGGTGTAAATGGGGACTCGGTCACCAGGTGGGAAAAAAAGATTGACAATTGCACCATGAACATCCAGCGTCGGGCAGGGGGGATCTCGGCTACTGGGCGATCGGGCTGCCGGAACGGCACCACGATTGAAAAGAACTCGCTGAGGCGGGGGAAGCTCGGGCTGATGACGTCGTAGGATCGGATATGGGGGGAACCACCACACCCCCCAAGGGGAAAATAGTCATGGGGTCGTGGGGAGAATTGGATTGCATCAAACAATCACCCTTTGGAAATCGGAGATCACGAAAAGAGGGGGGGCCGGGGCTATGCTAATAAGGGTGTTTCATTGGAGAGGACGGGCCTCAATCTGGGGGGGGCGCATAAACGATGGGGCTAAACCGGAAATTTCGCGGGGGGGCAAAAAGATACCACACAAAGTGGAAACGTCGTTTCAGCAAGGGGATTATTTCACAGGGGGGAAAATTAATGGAGGGAAGGCGACGGAGGGGGGGGGCACAGAAAAAGGCGGTTGTCGAGAAAAGTCTAGTCGTCGAAGTCGCGGGGACTTGGCCGTAAGGAAAGCACATACTTTCGCCAAAACTTTAAAGAGGAGAATAAACGCGCGAGGGAGTCCAGTGACACGAGGGGATGGTCACCACAGCTCTCGACTGGCCCTTATGTTCGAGCGGGGGGGAAAGATGGGGCGCGGAAACAGAGGAGCGGACCAGTCAGTAGGGGGGGGACAAGTGGATTACCGTGCTATCGGGGACGACTTTTAAGCAAACAAACATCTGGACAATCTTAAAACGCCTCATGATCAGGAGGGGCAACTAAAAAGGACTAATTTCCAAAAGGAAGACTTAAAAAAAAATAAGGGGGAGGAGAAGGGGGGGTTAGTTGGCCGATTAAAACGCCGACAGCTTAGCAAAAAGAACAGGGGCGTAAAAAAGTCGTCAGAAATAGGTGGACCGGTGTCCGTAGGGGTACAGTCCCAATTTCGCAGGAAGTGGGGAAGGCCGAGGCTGGGCGGAAGAAAAATTAGGACTGGGTTGTTGTCAAAGGCACCGCTGATCCGCTTCTGCGTATACGGGTTGGGAAAAACATAGGTGAGAGAACGGGAAGGGGGTGGTGGCGGTCACAAAACCGCGGCCAATGGCTCTTGGCACTTCCGGCCGACAGCACCAGCAATGACAAAAAGGATAAACTTCACGGGTACGGACCGGAGAGAACGTGGGAACAGCGGGAAAGAACTTGAAAAAAACAATGGACGGGAAAAAGACGGAACAAAATTTCGGGGAGGTACTGGACTCGTAGAGACCTCCGTGCATCTCATAAAAAGGAAGGGGCAACAGCGGGACGCGGGTTGGTTATCAGGGAAGCAGGGAGGGACTTGAGGAAATCCGCCACGCGTGTGCCCGAGCCAATAAGGGTACGGCGGTCGGCTAAGACTGGGCAAAAAAGGGTAGGCTCACACATGCGAAGGCAGGTGAGAACAACGGCCGGGTTGGATATTTTTTGGGTTCGGAAGCACTAAATTTTACGTTGGGAAGATATCTGGGACCGCGGGGGAGTGCGGGGGCGTAGGTGAAAGGGGTGTGGGCTGCGAAAAAAGAGTGAATCAACGACGCAAATGATCGGGCAAGAGAGCGGCAATAGAAAAAGTGTTCGGCGGGTAAATCTGAGTGCTGTGCGTTAGGCCTGGCAAA
>Ga0179593_1482576_pt1 | contig 12328 bp, 20 predicted proteins | sample CZODoug2_1_08_16_FD_185931 | JGI IMG/M metagenome (GOLD analysis project Ga0179593, IMG submission 185931) | Vadose zone soil fungal communities from Angelo Coast Range Reserve, California, USA - CZODoug2_1_08_16fungal (PacBio error correction) | ecosystem: Environmental > Terrestrial > Soil >...
CACAGGCTTTTGAGACCGGCTGCGGCAGAGATTGTTGTTCGACCATACAGAAGGGGTGCAGAAAATCACAAACCTTCGAAGGAGAATGCCGAAAGACCGGGGGGGGTCTGAGGACGACTACAAACCTCCACGGGGGATTCGAATTATTGGCAAGGTTTGACAACAACACGTAGAAGTAAGGTCCGGGTTGATAGACAAGGAGAGTGATGACCTTTAGGAAGAAGAGACGGTGGCATGGACCGGAGGAGAAAAACCGGGAGCCAAGTGGCTTGTTGGGGGGGGAACACTCTCTGAAAGAGGGGGAATTGTTTCTAAAGTCACTGGGACTGTAAAGGATATTGGAGGGGGGAAGGGGGCTCGAGGTGAGAATGGGAAAAAAACCCAATGTTTTTCTACAGTACGGACGCGTTGGGGTTGAAGGCCTGTGAAATCGGGCGTAAGAGTGACCACTCGCGCGATAGCAAGATCCCCGCGGTGAGAGACCGGCAGGAAAAAAAGGTGAAGTTGTCGTGGATCGGTATTGGAGAGGCGTATCAGTTCACCGCCGCCGCACTAATCGATTTGGGACTTAGGCCATAAAGGGACAGCGACAAAGCGACAGAGGGAGAAACGCAGGTTATTACTGATTCGGCTCACAGACGGGATTGACTATCCGTGAGCCAACAGAGGCTATGTGGGGAAGGCTGCGGGTATTTGCCGTGAGGACGGATTCGGGGAGGGTGGACCGGCGTATGATTCTCTATCTAGCGAAAATCGGCGTGGCATGGGAGGAGTGAAGTGGGGTGGGGAAAAGTTTTTTTTTAAATGAGGGGGCGCAAGTAATCGGAGGCGCTGCGAAATACTACGTGGCAATGTGAAATCGCCTCGGACTTAAGATCTACGGGAGGAGGAGGGGAGGAGAGAGGGGGGGGGCTGGGGGGGGAACGCGCATCGTCTTCTTCTGCGTAGAGGGCGTCAAAAGCTGGGGGGGCCATACTATCAGGGGCCACCAGTGGGAAGGTAAACAAAAAAATTGTGGGGTATCGAAAGGGGGGGGAAATGCGAAAGGTAAATTATCTTCAACTCTCCAGGCCAGCTGGATTTTGTTCAGGGGATGCAGTGGGGCTCAGATTAGGATCGCAAATCTTAAAGGGGGGGCCAAAAAGGATGCGCAAAAAAGGGGGAGACGCGTACTGGAGATTCGAGGCGCGCAGCGGGGAACGCGCGGGAAAATCTCACCTGCTTTCTGGTCGGGGCGGTGTGTGGAGGGTGGGATCAGGGCCCGCCCTGGGGGAGAAAAAACCCCGGGTCTTCCTTCAGGCCTCCTGAAAATTCGCCGGGGGCGGGCTACTCTTGTCGGGCTTGCGGTAACGCGAACTTGGGTCAATGAGTAGTCGAAAGTGGACGGTTATTTTGTGGGTTCGTGTCTGCTGTGATGCTGGTTTGGGGGGACCAACAAATTCATAACCTCTGGGAGGTCCGTAAGGGGTTTTGAGAACGGGTGGAAGGCACGCTAAAGGGAGGGGGAGATCCAGCATATAAGAATTGAGCGGGCCTAAACCGTGCCCAAAGAGAGATTTGGGACGGAGAAACACGTCAAGCCAGCGTGGCGCCGTTGGGGGGAATAAGAAGAGCTGCCTCAAGAGTTGGGGAAGGAGGGGAAAGGAGAGTCAGCAGAGAAAAAACAAACGGGATCTTGTAAAAGGAGAAGTAGATGTCCAAAAGGCGCCTAAGCCTTGTCTAGCTATACGACCTGAGTCGTCCAAAAAGGAAACTTTCGGCGCAGGGGAGAGAGAACTAAGGTCGAGGGGCAAGATTTAAATGGGGGGGGAAAAAAGATCGGGAGGGACTTTCCGAAGAGAAGATCACTTAGTCGGCGGGCCCACGATCACCAAATTACATAGTACCGGGGCGATTCTGCTTGGTAAAAAAAAAAAAAGAAAATAAGAACTGCAAAGATGGACCGAGAAAAAAAAGGTCAAGAACTCGATAAGAAAAGGGACAGCCCGAACGACGCCCAAAGCTAGGCGCCTCTCCCAACATGCAAGCATTTTCCCTCGGGAGAGTTAACCAGTGTAAAAACGTAAAAACAGAACACATCCACACCATCTACAGAAAAAACAGCAGGGGAGACAAGCGCGCAGTCGGGAAAAAATCCACTCAAAACAGGGTAGGAGCAAACCTCCTTTTAGGGGCAAGCCTTACGGAATTGGGAGCGAAGGATGAGTCACGGAGACCAACCGGCATCAATCCAGAGGGGAATGAACTACCCTAAAGGCTACCGCGATTTTCACAGACAAAAAAAGCAAAACAATTTGGGGGTTCTGGGGGGGTGTGGTCCGGGACATGGAGCTGGTGCAAACAGAGGGCTCTAAGTATGCGAGCCGACTGAAACAAAATGCTGAGAGACAAACGAATGCGAACCCTCACTCCCAGAAAGGATAAGAAAAAAGATTTCCCCAGAGGGGGTGGTACTACTCGATTCCCGGGACCGTAAAAGGAAGGAACCATGTCGACCACCTGACGCTCAAAAAAGAGGGGGCCGCCCCTAGTGGATTCACGGATGCCCCCAACCCCGCAACAAGAAATGCTAAAAAAAGGGAACACAAACCCCCCCCACCTACGACGGGAACCAAACGGCGCGACCAAAGACGCAGGAAACCTTTTAATCCTCAGGAAATAACGAGGGAAAACTACCCGCAAGAACTATTTTGGCGTGGGCAAACCTCATTGGGGGGGTCTGGCATGAGGTAAAAGAGGGTTTCAGATTTTTTCAGGAAAACGGGCTGATATGTTAGGCGGCGTCGCGGCTAGGAGGAGTGGGAGCCTGCTTTCCAATAAGATAAAAGGAGGGGGGGGGAAAAAAAATCAGAAAGGGGGATGAGCAGAGCCCGGCAGGGAAAATTCATCCCGGCCCTCCAATCAACTAGGGGGGAATAAGTCACTATAATAAAACGCCAAAAAGAAAGACGGGTATATGAATACACAAGATGGAACTGAAGGAGGAGACGAGAAAACTCGGGGCGATTGGGGTAAGATGAAGACGATCACTTGACTTGGACATCCAACAAGTCGTGCGCGAGGGACGGAGGGGCAGGGCACACACCCTTTAAGGGAACTCACCTTCCCAAAGATCAGGGTAGACAATCGCTGGATGCATTCTGCAAGTTGAAAAACTAAAAGAGGGGGGAAAGTAAATACGGCCGAAAATTTCGAAGGAAGTCTGGGGGGGCGGGGAGATATCGGGCAATCTAAGTCGATAGAGATGGATGGACTAAAGGACTTTAAGAAAGAACGGAACTTCCGGCCGCTTTATGGGCTAGTCAAAAAGGGAGAGGGAAAATAAGTGAGTGTGAAAATGGAAAACTTGATCGAAAGGTTCCGGCAAGCGCTGCGGTCCCTGACCCTGGAAAGGCGGAAACGCGAAAACATGCTTATGTCAAACCAATGGGTGGCAAGGGGAGAAAAATCGGAGGGGTACGCTACATCTCCAGGGGCAAAGAAAGAACAAAGATCTGGATTATCCAGTGGAGGGAGAAAAAAGAGCAAGTCTTAATTGGATTGGGGGAGGAGAATACTAAGAAAGTAGACAAAAAGGTTGTGCGCACTTATGCGCCGTCCACTAAAAAGCGCCCTGGTGAAATGGGAAAAAGTAACACGTGGAAGGTACTGCTTCCTAGAAGAAAAAGAGGGTGGTTTCACTTCGGGGGAGAAAGAGACTGACAAAAAAGAACATTCAAGTCAGGCGGAGTTATGTCTCTCGAGTGATGTGAAAAGGATGGAAAAAGTAAATCTTTTTGAGTTCTAAGACAATGCAAAGAGGGGGGCGGGAGGAAAAAAGGCTGCGGGAACGGGGGTAGCTTCGCGAGCCATGCGAGTTAGCCTTGGGGGGGGGTTGGGGTGTTTGTGGTTGGTGAGGTGTTTTGGATGGTGTGTTGGTTGTGTGGGGTTTTTTGAAGGTATTTAGAGTGAGAGGGGGTTTTGGTAGTGAGAGAGGATATGGTGTCGTTGGTAGGTTGGGTGTATGTGTGGGGGGGGGGGAGGCAGGGGTGGGTTATGGGGGAGGTGGGTTTTTGGTTGGAGAAGTTGTTTGTGGGGGTTGAGGTTGGTTGGATTTTAGGGAGGCTTAGGGTGGTGTGTGAGGTTTTTGATTGTTTTATTTTGTTGTGGTGTGGTGAGGAGTACGGGGTAGGAGTCCTCGGGTCCAACGGGGGGGCGGGGCGAAGGACCCACGCAAAGGGCGGGGCCGCCGGACCGGAGCATGGCGCCCGGGGGGGGGGAGGCCGGGTGTCCGTAGTGAAGGGACTCCCGGGGAATACAGCGGAAGAAGATCTCGCCGGGAGGGTGGAGTGGACCCCGGAGGCAGGCGTAACAGCGGGGCTTGGTGTGGGGGGGTTGAGTCATGAGGGTGGTTTTTAGAGTAGGATGAAGGTGGGATGGGGTATGGTTGCGGAGTGGAGTGTGGTGGGGTGATCGTGGGAGGTTGGTGGGGGAAGGCTTGTAGCGGGGGAGAGGAGGGTTGAGGGTGGGTATGAGAGTCATGTTTTGGGGGAATAAATTTTGGTGGTCTTGAGTGATTTGGGGTTGTTGTTGGCTCAGGGGGTAGGGATTGTGGGGGGTTTTGGGTGTGTTTGTGGGTGGGAGTGTGTAGTTAGTTGGGAGTTGGTGGGGGGGGTTGTTTTTTGTTTGGGGAGTGGTGTGTGGAGTTTTGCAGTAGGGTTTTGGTTGGTTTGGTGAGGATTGTGGGGGGTTAGTTATTAGGGGAGGGGTGTCGATAGGAGTGGGAAAGTGTTGAGTGGGATGGGAGGATGGGGGAGAGGATGGTGTTTTGGGGAGTGTTTTGTATTGGAAGGGAGAGGATTGGTGGTTAAGGTGGGTGTGTATCGAAAGGGTGTAGTTGTGGTGTTGTGATGAAGTTAGTGGGAACAGGGAGGAAGAACGATGATGGGTGTGGTTTTGTATGAGGGGGGATTATTGGGTGGGGGTGGGTGGGAGGGGGGGTTTTTTCAGGAGGGGGGTGGTGGGGGGAGGTTAGTAGGGTGTTGGCGGGTTGGGGGAAACGGGGAGATTGTCTCGGGGAAGAGGAGCAGAGGTTTTTCTAGCTGAAAAAACACTAATTATAAACGACAGGGGGGGATCGGTTGCTCATGAGCCTCGGGGAAGAAAAATACAGACTGGGGGGCCGATAATATCGAGAAAGCCACAACACCCGGCTCCCCTGAAAAGGGAAAATAAAAAATCTGATAGAAAGCGCAACTACACGGGTTGAAGAAGGGTTACCAAGGGGATGTGACTCCTCCTATGTCAACGCGCGGTAACGCGAAAGGGAACTGTCAGGAAGTGGGCCGGTCAGCAAAAATGACTTAGGTCAGGGGTACCATCCCGCAGAGTTACCAGCCTTCCTCTCCTCGGGGAAGGGAAAAGAAAAGTAGCCTGACGAAAAATTTGTCTATTCGGAGACAACAAAAGGAAACAGAATAAAATGCACGGACATAACGACGTGGTAAGGAGGGACGACGTCGGGCGACCGGAAGCAAGGGTAAAAAAATCAACACGGCGGATTGTGTAATTCGAATCTGGGTGAAGGTGGAAGAATCGGGAGCTAAGCCGGTTCTGAGGGAAAGGGGGGTAGTTTAAAAGAGACCAGAATGGTTTTCTGGGATGGGGAATTTCGTATGCTACTTCAAAAGAAGCGGAACGCTTGACGAGGCGGTTAGGGGACATTCAAAACCTTTTACGGATCCTTCAAATGTTGTACGACCGTCCGCTCGGGAAACTTTCACCTGAGTTAACACCAGTTACCAACGGAGGGGAAATCGATGATGTTGAAGTGAGAAAACGGTAATCGCGCAAGCCGGGATCAACACCTTGGAGGAGTCCCTGAAAAAAATCGTAAGGCGGTGGTTCAAATGCCGCCCAGGGTAAACAACATCCTACAAAAAAAGTCAATCAGGAATTGTACCCGATGTTGGGTAGAGTGAAAAAAGAAGAAATTCGAGGGAATCGACCCTTAAAACTGAGAAATTCAATAGGAGGATCAGGCGATTTGCACGTAAGCCCGGGGAGGGGGGTGGAACGCACTGAGGCGGAGATTCCGATTAATTAAGGGCATTCGATAGAACAACACAAAAGAGGAGGGGGGTCCAGAGAGAGGATTCCGATTCCTATCGGAAAGCGTCGACGAAGGGGTGAACCTAGGCTGGGGCGTCTCGTTACGCTTCCATTAGACGAAGTATGAATGTTTGGGAATGGTTTGACGGGAGAATGATCGAGTTATCACCGGGTAACAAAAAAATTACGGGCGCTTGGCGGTTACAGGAAGTTTGCCAGGAACTTGGGAAACGAGGGTTCGCCAGGGAATCAAGCAAGGAAAGGAGGGAGCACTGCAATCAAAGGGGGTCAGGACTTACAGGAAGGAGTTCGCGACATATCCCAAGATACATCAAAAATCGATTCACTTTCATTCGTCTGAAATGTTGGGGGGAAAAACCGCTCTTGGCGAAAGCGGCAAAGAGATCGTGAGTACGCCGAAAGAATATCAAAAAACACAAGTGGATTACCTGGGAAAAAAAAAACGCAAGAGGTTTTGACTCTGGTCACAAGACGCCGCCTCTCGACATTGCCAGAGAAAAAGAGCGGCTAGGGGAACAATAAGCGGCACGAAGAAAAGCGGCAAGCAATCGAAGTTCAACTAGGAAGGGGACAATCAGCGAAGTGGAGGAAGCTTAGGAGAGGGGTTGGGGGGGGGGTGGCACAGCGGGGCTCATCAGCGCGTGAGGAAGACATAGTAGGTTGGTGACGAATCGAAAAGGGCTCGGAGAAGGGTGATGTGAAAATACAGGGGGAAAAGCGCGCAGGTGAACTGCTGAGATTACCTCAAATCAAGTTAATTTCGGTGAGGAGCGCAGCGGAACCGGAACAGGGGAAGGGGGGTGATCTTTTCCTACGAAAAGCGTCGGAGGGAGCATGGGTCCAAATAACCAGGGAGGAGCTTCATACCTGGGGATCATCAGTCCTGGCGGGTTGGTCTGGGGTCATCTGGGAGAAGAACAGATGAACAATTTTTCAAAAACTCGGAAGGGATGCAATATCGGCGATCTGTTAGCACACGACCCCTACTGAGGAGCAGCTTTTGCCGGTGTGGATAGAAAACTTCCCGGCGAGAGACTTCCAATTTACATTAAGAAAGGCGAATGAGACGGGGGAGATTACACGGCAAGGCAGAGGTTTGTTGGCAGGGGAAACGAGAGATTGAGTTCCTGGGGGGTGGAAAAACTGTAGTGGTCCTCTTTGCAGAAAAATGGAAAACGGTCTGGCAAGGCCTGTGTTAAAGGTATCGCGGGGAAGTGGGATGGGGGATATTGGTACGTGCTTGGAAATCTACTGGACAAAAAAGGAGGGAGTTCTACGAGAGAAGGCATAGAAGGGGTGAGGCGCTGGGTAGGGCGTAGGGGGTTACACTCGGGTTAACTGCGTTCATGTGGAGCTAAAACTCAAAAGATCCAGCCAGAGGAATCAGGCTAAGCGAAACAACTCTGTGGTACGGAACGAGAGGTGATGGTCAAATAAAAAATGACGATTTTTACGAAAATCAGGGAGTTCTCCATAACAAATTAGGTTCTAAATGTGGCAAAACCAAGCATTGGAAAGAACACTTGGGGGGTGAAAAAGGACACAGAACGGGGAGTTTCCCCACTGGGTGAATTGGGGGGGGGGCTGACGCCACGGACGAAGGAATGGAAGGGCGCGTTGAAACAGGGAGGACATCCTGAACGTGCTGGACGCTGAAAGAGCGTACCAAGGAAGGAAAAGATTGGTGGCAACCTTTTCAGGTAGAAAAAAGATTTGGGGGGGGGGGTAGTCCTAAACGACTCAAGGGTGGAATCGAAGCGATCTTTAGTCACTAGGTGGGATCTAGTTGAAGTTGGCTTAGAAAAAATTTTGAGAAGAGTGAAAATCTCACGCTGTGGGGTTATGAAAGTTGAAAGTAGTGGCGGGGGGAATCTGAAGCAAGTCAGGAGAAGGCAGGTCCCTAGAAGCAGGCGTTGCACAGCAGGAGGATATAATCCGGGTTTAGTATCGACTGAAATGAAGGGGGAGGTGGGGGGCGGAGAGGTCGCCACGCGAGAAGAGAGGGGGCTAGCTCCCGCTCTATGGACAACTGGAGAAAAAGACGATCAGCGTAGTAGATAGAGATTTATGCCTAGGGGGACTGGTTCAAAACTGGTAAACGAGTTACTGCCAAGGGAAAGAAAAAATGAATAGGGAAGCGGGACTTTTTATGTTGCCGAGCAGAAGGATTAGGGCTCACTTCTGTCCCGTGCGGTAGTCGTCTGGGTGATTTATTCGGGTGCAGTGGGGCTTCCGAGATGGATGTCGCCGGAGAACTATGGTTGTGTCCGTGTTGGGGGGAAAAGCGGCGGGCGAATTAAGGTTCGGGAAGCGAGGGAACTCGGGCAGAGGTGAAGTACAATGGGGAAGGTGTGGAGAGTTTCTCCGAGTTCACTTTAGAGTCTACTGGGAGGCGAGCGGAGAGAGGAGTTGGGGCGAAGGCCGCGTCGGAACTTTTTTGACGGGGAATATGACGTGATCGCTGGTGGCCATGTAAAACTAAAAAGTTTTCCAACGTGACAAACACAAACCGTTTTTATCGGGGGGATGGTAAATTAAGCGAGTGGGGCCTTTATCTTACCCGGAAATTCGCGGATGGATTGGTAACTTTCAGTGAGGAAGACAATGGAGGATCGGTCAAATGATGACGTTCCCCTCAGCTGTGAGCGCTCTAAAAAAAAAGATTTCGCGACTTGACGCGAGAGGGAAAAGAGTCCAGGGGGTCGTAGGTGCTTGATGGGGGGGGGAGGGGCTCGGCTTGATACACCAGTAGGAGAAGAGAAGGGAAACTTACTTTTCAGTGAGGGAACTGAAGTCTTCGTTAGGATCAGGAGGGCACTGGGGAAAGTAGAGAGCCAGGATCTCGATTGAATCCTTTCACAGACATGGGAAGTGCTTCATTAGTGGTGGCCAGAAAAAAGAAAGGGGGAAAGAAATGTTGTGAGTTTTAAGCGCGCAGGAGGCTGGTGACAAGAAAAGCAAGCTACAAGAAACACGCCAAAACGGCTGGCCCAGAGCGCTCACTGTTAGCTTGGCGAACACGGCCGACACGGGGGCCCGTTTGTGAATGCAGGAGATAGCGGTGTCACTAAAGGATGAAGGGGGAAGCGAGATGCTCTCGAGGACAAGGAAAAAGGGGGAAGGAGAGAGAATACGAGGAGGGGGACAATCGAATTCTATCGACAGGATGTCACAAACCGGGGCCCACGTCTGCAGCGTGTGCCGGGAGAAAGAGAAGATGGAGGGGGGTGCGTGTCAACAGTCTATAGGGGGGGAGGAACGGCTTGAAATAATTCAGTGAGTGAGGGACACGATCAAGAACATGGGATTGAGTCAAAGTTAAAACCATGCTATGAAGAAAAAGCACTTTGGAACCGAAACAAGATTGAGGAAAGGGGGAGCGGGGGGAGACAGACAGGGGAACAGCTCTCAGCTGCCGAACGACGAATCGGTGCTGCCAAGGAAGTCAGCTTCTTTCACTTCTTATGCTTCCGCAAGGTTAGAGAAAGAGACAAGACAACCAACCGAAAGAGGGACAGAAAGTGAGATGCCCGCTCCGAGCAGCCTAGAGCAACAAAACACACTCACTATTTATAGGCCGCGACCGTTTGGGGAAGAGAAGAATGTGCGAGATCGATTGAGACACGTAAGAACAAAAGGGGAAAGACACTAAAGGACGGGACAATGGCGAAAGGTGAACTAGACATCTATCTCATGGACCAGTCTTAAAAAAGTTGGTGTCTTGTGGTGCCTTGGAATGGGGTTAAGGGGGACCAAAAGCTTTGTACCGGCAACGGAGTGACAACATCTCAGGCTCTCTCCCTGGAGACAAATGATGGACGCCCGGAACGCCACCAAAGTCAAGTCTAGCGGGCCGCGGGAGACCATTGGGGTCAAAAAGGATGACTCCAAGGAGGGGAAGCCCAATGGTATTACTGATTCTCCAAAACCTTAACAAAAAAAAGTACACTGGCAAAGAACTATGGCACGAAGCGATTAAAGGCTCCTCACAAAAAGAAAAAAAAGGCAAACTATCTAATCTACTCTTAAGAGAGGAAACAAATAACGCAAGAATGAAATCAGCTCGGGGATGGGAGGGAATTTGGAACTAGGAACAATCGGTGCTTCCTTGGTCCAACGGCGCGAATACCTACTTCTATAAAAGGCATGGCGCTCTATTAGGCCTCTCCGGTGCCATGTACCAATAAGAGGGCGTGGGTCCAAATCCACCGTTCCGGTCGGGCTGGGGGAAGAATTTCCACGAGGATTGCGATCAAACGGAAAGACCATGGATTAATAGCTCGGTTTCGGGCAAGAAGGAGGTAGCTTTTCGTCTCTAGGTGGGAGAAAGTAACTGTAAGAGTGACACGTTCAATTCACCACCTAATATGAACGAATGCGTAAACAGTATGGCAGACTAGTGGGGTGTTTTAGGTGGCAACTAATCAGAGCTAGAGGTCAGCAAGAGATCGCGTTGATGAAAAAGTGCAGGAGGTTGGGCGGCTAAACCATAAATGGTAATAAGCAGGGCCAATAGTGGAACTCCAAGGTTGGGGTAAGGACGTATAGACGTTCTAATAAGAGAAGCAGCTGCAAGGCGGTCACCAGTGAACAGGAAGGAAGATGTCGGGGGGCGTCGTCACCAACCCGTCCTACGGGAAGTCGCGGGAAGGGGGGATCTTTCAAAGGATGCTGATCCATGAAGGGAGGATACGTTCAAGTTGGCCATGTTTAAGGGGTAGGGGGGAAGCACCTGTGCAGTGGTTGGGATGAAAAATCGTCATTGTAAGGCCAATCACACGGTCTGCAAGGGTCGTCTCCACACGGGTGATGTGACTGGGAGGAGGAATCTGATAAGAGGCTGGAGCGGGTTGTGAGGAGAAGAGACTTAGATTATACCGTGGTCCACGCTGGGCGGCGCTCTCATGTAGCCTGGTTCTCTTGTAAAACTTCGGGCCCGGTCTAAACTAGAGGCCAGACGCAGTAAGTGTGGGGGGGGTTTCCGCGGAAAGGGAATTAAGAGGACAAATCAAAATCGTTCGGCCGAAAAAAACTTGCCCATGCGCGGTGAGTTGCCGGGCAGTGGGTGTCGAGTGCATCTTGGGAGGGACAGGGGGGTCCTGTTACAATCGCTAAAAAAAGAAACGATCGCGGGCGGTAATAATGCACTACATTGCGCGGCTGGGTCAAAATGGAAATGCGATGATCCTGGGGTCGAAAATGTTTGATCGACACAGCACTTTTCAGCCGCCTTCCCTTGAGCGTTGAAAAAACGTGGAAAATCCGGCGGTAAATAATATCTGTTTGCGAGTCAAGAAAAGAGGGGGGACACCAAAAAAAAGAAAAATTCTTAAGTCATCGGGCAGTGCCAGCCTCCGAATGGGTTCCTGTTGGACCAGGGAATGTAGGGCAGAAGCTAGGGGGGGAAGTGGGTAAACGCAACCGACTTTCCTGGAGTGATGGGAAAGCAGAACAATGTTAAGGCTTTTCTGGTGGTAATTCTGGCGATCGGACCGGCACGGGAGACTGGGCGTATTGGGCGACGAACGGGGGAGTTTCGGAGGAGGAAACAACGTGGTTTGGAAACGATGGGGACGTTCATAAAAAAAGTCAACAGAAGACGGGTGTCTAAGAAACGCGCGTGAACTAGGCAATCAGCAGCGAAAAATATTTTCCTAAAAGCGATGGGGATGAGGGGAGGGACCGATCTCCTCAACAAGTCTGTGAGGAATAGCACTGGGCTTCGGCCTGCGTGCGTGAAGGGAAATATCAAAGCTTTGTGCGTCGGAATTGTTTTAGTGCGACTAAACAACGGTGGGGACAAAAAGAAAGTAGTTGCATTGTCAGGGCGCAGTGATTACAAATGGGCGGTTAAAAAAGGGAATCGAGTAAGCGCAAGGGGAGATATTGTCCCTTTGCAAAAAGGTATATGTTAATCTAACCTAGGGACCAGACGGATGAATTGCGGGATTAGAGTGGTCTTCTGGACGTAAGTGTGCCTCGAGAGCCTCACCCTCTCGGGGAATGGATTGCGGTGATCCCCTTCCAGACAATCGGAAATCCACAGACTTTCCCCCCCGTCCTAAAGTACCCGGGTGGTAGGGGGGTATAACACGGTTCCAGATATCTAGTAGACCCATGACCCCTCTGAAAAAATTCAGTCTATCACTCAGCCCCTCCAAACGAGCTGAAGAGGGGCTCAACAATCGTCGAGCATTTCGAAGGAGGGAATCTTCTC
>Ga0179593_1720395_pt1 | contig 12328 bp, 13 predicted proteins | sample CZODoug2_1_08_16_FD_185931 | JGI IMG/M metagenome (GOLD analysis project Ga0179593, IMG submission 185931) | Vadose zone soil fungal communities from Angelo Coast Range Reserve, California, USA - CZODoug2_1_08_16fungal (PacBio error correction) | ecosystem: Environmental > Terrestrial > Soil >...
GAGAAAACCAAAACCTATCATCCCGGTTGGAGTTCCCCAGGGGGGGGGGAACCGACCAGAAGGAGGGAGTGCTGGGTTTCGGGGGCGGTAATTGGGGGAACACTGGAAGGTTTGCAATCGGGTGGGGCGATCCCAAGGACTTATTTGTGGTGGGAGGCAAGGTGTCGAAGGACATCAATGTGACACGAAGGGACAAGGGAAAGACAGCGGCGCAGGGAATTTCCTCTACCAACAAACAAAAAGAAAAGCAAACAAAAAAATATGCCAATGAAAACTTCGATCAAAAGGGGGATTGGACAAGAGGGCCACGGGGCTACAAACGGGGGGAAAGCGATGATACCGATCTTGAAGTAAGGGGAATCCGATCAAAGGGGTTCCCTGGAAAGTCCGACAGCAATGAATATAGGGGGGGGGGACCGGTGGTTGTCAAGGAATTAGGCGGGAAGAAATCGATCGTCAAGAGGAGGGGTGACGTCGCCCGGGAAGGAAAAACCGGGAAATTTGGAGGGGGGAAGGGGGGCGGACAAAAACATCGGAAATCTTAGCTGAGGAAATTCAAAGGGGGGGAAAAATGTTGGTTGATGGGTGCGTTTGGGCAGGAGGAGGACCCCCGTTTGCGCAAAAGGAAAAAAGTGTGTTGGGAGGGTTGATGACCAAGGGGACAGAGGGGACCGCGGTGGACAGGCGCGAGCCCAGGCGCAGCAGGGGGGGGGTCGAACCCGAAAGTCCGGCGACGGAGCCAAGGTGGGGGGGGGGGCGTGGAAGATGGACAGGGAGCGGCGTGGGGCCGGCCTGGGTTAGGTTCTGGGGACCCGGAAAAAGGGGGAAAGAAAGGTGGGGTTTGACCAGAACGACGGTTAGGGCGCAGAAAGAAAAAAAGGGGGACGTGCCAACGAGTGGGGGAGGGGGACACATTGCCCCGCACCGGAGGACCACCGCCCGAAAACGGTGTTGAATTCAAAAAGTCGGGGACGGAAACCGCAAAACGGAAGAAGGGTGGCCCATAAAAGGCCTACTACATAAAAAAAGAATGTGGGGGGGGGGCTTCATTTCATTCAAAAAGGTCAACTACGTGGGGGGGGAGGACCCGGGGGTTGCTCAGGGGTTAAAAAGAGGTTTGTTAGGGAATCTGATTAGCACTAGTAAAATGGACCCACGGAAACCGGTCCTGGGGGCGAAAATGGAGTGCCGGTTCAGGTCAAAAGAAAGGAAACAGTCCCCGGGGACAACCAGTTGTGAAGGGACTGTTAAAAAAAAAACAAGGGCAAAAAAAAGCGAAGAAACACATCGGGACCAAGGCGTCTGTGGGAGGGGAATAGGGCGCCTGAAACTCCTCCGAAAAAAAGACCCAGGGGGAAATTAAATCGACTCCCCACCGAGGGTTTCAGGATGGGGGAAAAATCCTCCCTTTCGGGGACATAAGACCCCTCACAAAAACAAAAAAAAAGGAAGGGGAAAATTTTTAAGAGATAGTAAAAAAACAACCTGTTCTTCTATGTTTTCGGCCCCAGTGAACTGGGGGGAAAAGCTGGTACTGATACCCATGGGGGGTTCGTGGGGATTTCGGGTCCAGCCAGACATAAAGGCAAGAAGGGAAAAACATTCCCTCAGTTTCAAAAGAAAAAAAAGAAGGGGACGTTCCCTCGTAGGGGAAGACAATCCCTACAAAGAGGGGGGGGCCCGAAAAAGTACCTTCGCTGACACCTATTAAGAAAAACAAATCCAGATCCAAAAAAGGACGACCTTTCCGGGGGGGAAATCGTCGTGAGTACCTCAAAAGAAAAAAAAGAAGCACCCGACAAAAAAAAAAAACTCCATCAAGGAGGGTGTAAAGGGGCTTTCCCAAAACGTCAAATTTTTGGATTGGCCGGAGGGAGGGCCATCTTGAAAAAATTGCTGGAGGGGGCCGGGGGGGAAATGCCTTTGGACAGGGTCTGTCGGGGAAAACGAACGGCGCGGAAAAAAAAAGAAGTCCCACTCGCACTGCCGAAAAGGACTTTCGACGAACGCGCAACCTTGTCGCAACAACCAGGAGTGCCCACAGAAACCTCACCAGCCCGCAGCTATAGGGGGGAAAAATCGACCGTGCACGCAACCAAAGCGCCCCTCACCGAAAGGCACTTCCGGTTCAGAGAACAGCTGACGTGAAAGGAAATGCTCCCGAAGCGCCAATTGTAAAACAGTGGAAGCGGCGTTGATGAAGCAACCCTCCAACCCAGAGAAAGAAGCCAAGGGGGGAAGGGATCCGCAAACTCCCTCGATCAACCACAATAAGGAAAAACCAATCACGAAGGGGGAAGTCCATCTCCCAGCTTTGCGCGATGGGGACCCCCTCGAAAATCGGAAAGACACCTTAGAACTCCAAACCGGAAAGAGACCCGATGCGCAAGAGAAAAGATCGATGGAGAAAAGCATCCCTCCAGAACACACCTGTAGTCCAATATTGATGGCCTGTGACATCGGGAAAATTAAAAGGAGGGATCGCCGCAGAGAAGTAAGAAGGTCTGCGAGAGGGGAAAAAACGTGTAGAAAAAAAAAAAGGCGAGGTTTTCCACAAAGGAGGATCGGGATCACACAGGCAAGAGGAGGGGGGGCTTTCGAGGGGAAAGAAATTCTAGAAAAACCCAGGAGGAGATAAAAGGAACTCGATGCTAGGCGCATTGACATCGCAGAGAAACAGGACGCCGAACCCAAGAAGAATGGCATTCGCAAGATACCCTGGGAAAAAAAAAGGGAGACGACCGCAAACGGTGGAAAGCCTCACGCAGTGGGAGGGGGGGAGACACAAGCGGCACTGAAAAAAAAAACAACCGACCAGGATAGTTTTAGATCAAAGGGGGGGGAAGCCTGTTCGGGAAGGGGGAAAAAGGAGTGAAAAAGAACCGGAGCGCAACGGTCGGCAAGCGGGAGACCAAGTCGCAAGAAAAAATCTTCGAAGCGGCCACGGGGGGGGGCCTCCACCTCCATATCGCGGGTCAGCGGCGACAGAAAGAGACGTCGTCGTAGGAAAACGGACCTGAAAAAAAAACGGGGCAATGGCCAAGTAATCTGGTGGGCGGGCCGAAGGGGGGACGGTGGGGAGGGGGACGTTCTTGTGTAAAAAAAACCGGTAGAGGGAGGGAGGGGGCGGGTTTGGGAACAGAAAAAACTACAGAGGGCGCGGAAGAAAAAAATTTCGCTGAGGGGATGCGGCAAAGGGAAAAACCTCACAGACGCATTTCTCATGTGGCCGGAAACGGGTTGGTTCCCAAAAGGCCGGCCGGAAAAAATAGAGGAGAAAAAAATCCGGGGGAAAACAGCCAAAAACTGTGAACACGCGATGACCGGGGGAAGGGGAAAAACCGGCCGCGAAAGGGAGGAGGGGGCTTGTTCCGCAAAGGGGCCAGGGAGGTCGTAGGGGGGGGGAAAAAAACGTGAAATGTCGTTGCACAAAGCAACCAGGCTACATCTCCACCGATTCAAAGGGAAGTGAGACCGCCCTGCCCTTCGTCCCTGGAAGGGGAAACGCAAGTTCAAAGAAGACGAGGCGCCGCCGTGGATGGGGACCCCCTTTAGAACACGAATTCGGCTCCGGGGGGGTAACACCGGGACTGGGGGGGCAAAAAGGACGGCTGCAAAATGGATGCCGTACTTGGGGGGAAAGGAATGGGGAGTTCACAAGCTCAATTACTACTGGTTCAAGGGGGGGGGCCGCGAGGAAGAAAAAGAATAGCACACCTTCGGTGTCCATCATTGACCGCGGAACCAGAGGGGACCGTGGGAAAAGGGGTCTAAAAAAAAAAAAAAAAAAAAGACGACCTGCCCCAAGACCGTTGAGCGGGGGGAGGGGGACGCGCAAGTGGACCGGCCTCCGCGAAGGGAAAAAATGAAAGGGGGGGGGGTTCGCCGCAAGGGCATCGGCGGTTTTTTAAAGGACACGACTTGAGGAGAAGTTAGTAGGGGAAGGGGTCCCGGAAAAAAAAAAAATCTCCGAGTTCGAGCCTGCCTCAAGGCAAAAGCGTCACGTAGAACGAAGGGAATCCTGCCTTTAAAAGGGGGAAAATTCAAATGGAGCAGCGCCCCCCAGGTTGTGACCAATCGTACGCGGGCAAGGTGCTTGAAAAAAAAGGAAATCCCTACAAAGGAAAAGGGATCGGCCAAGGGCCCCATCTTGAAGGACCCTGACTTCATCGGGGGGGGACACCTGACAAAAAGGAGAAAACCGCGGGGCACATTCTCTAACGGCCCCTCAGCTATAAAATCTCAGAAAAAGGGGGAGGGGGTTTTTTCAACATTTTGACTGTCATGCCCTTACTGCCGAAAAAAAGACCGGTTGGCCTCTCCTCCTAGGTTTTCGCACAAGGAAAAAAAAGACCCGCCCATGGAAAACGTGCCGCCCCCTGCGTGAAGAGACCGGGGAAGTCAAAGCTCCAAAAAGAGTAGAAACTCTTTTGGGGGAGAAAATGGGTTGGTGTAGGAAAAAAAAAGGAACCCAGCCTGGGTGGTGAATGTCTCTGACTCGTTGGGGGAAGGCATGACAGACCTGAAGGGGGCGGATTTTTTTGGACAAAAAAGGGGCAAGGGCCGGGAAAACGCGAATGGGACGAGCATGGCCGCAAGAAAAAAAAAAAAAAAAAAAAAAAAAAAAAAAGAAAAAATCGGGCCGTCAGGGGTCCGCAAATCTGAAAGGGGGGGGTCGGGGGGGGGAGAAGGGAGGCCCCGCCCCCGCACGTAGGACCGGACCTGCTCGGACTACAACAACTTGGAAGGGTGCCTCATTGAAAAAAAGCGTGGGTGGTGAAGGGAAAAAAAAAAAGAGCGGAAAAAGGGATGAAAGGCCCGATGCAAAAAACTGACGGCCATCGGAAGTCGAGCAAAGGGAAAAAAAGACCTCAGAAGACTTGCGACGCAAGAAAAAGAATCGCCAGCAAGAACGGCCAAAGGGGTGTCTCCAAGGCGGGTCCTCTGAAATCGGTGGCGAAGAGCGCCCGCTGACAGAAGGGATCTCAACAAAAGGAAGGGATTAGGGAAAAGAGGGAGAAGGGGGGGGAAGGAATCTTCTCGTGGCCCTAGTGTTGCAGAAAAGGCCCGCCACTTGAAAGAGGCGCCATTTTATAAAGGCACGAAATGCTGCTGAGGCAAATTGGAGGTCTGGTGAAACGCAAAGTAACGTTACAGAGGGGGGGGAGGGGGGTCTAAACTGGGACGTCTACCCTCATATTGGAAAAGAAAGCAATGAGGGGAAAAAAAAGGCAGGCATCCACTGTCGCTCCGGAAGGAGAAGGTCCACGCCTTGGGAAGACCTAATCGGGGTGGGGTGTCCTAAAAAAAGAGAAGGGCTACTAAGCGTGCAGGGGAAAAAGGGACCATATCGTCACCCCGCAAACGAACAGTAGATTTCGGACAAGGGTCAAAGAAGACTGTCAGAAGGCATGGAGCGAATAAAGGGCAAACCAATCCGCGTGGGTCCACCAGGAAAAAAACGGCCGTTGGAAAAAAAACTAACGAATTTCTGGGGGGGGACAAGGGGAAAACAAAAAGGGGAAAGCAGGGCACAACAGATCGGGGGTCGACCGGCAGGAAAAGACCCAATGCGGAAAAGAGGGGATACAGCGGGGAAAGGGGGGGGGGGAGGGGGAGAAGCTTGGAACGAGGCCGAATGCCGCAAGGGCGGCAGATTGGCTTGAATGGCACCTTCGGAGGGGGGAGGAAAGAGCCCCGATGGCAGTCAAGGGGGAAAAAAAGGAAGGGCATGCCCCTCAATGTTTACCAAAGTAACCGCCAACCTCGGGAGGGGATTCCTAGCTGCGACGAGGAAAAAAGCCCCAAGGGGGGGGGGGAAAAAAAGGTGTCAAACATAAAAGAAGGGGCCGTCGGCGATTATTTGTGGGGCCCAGGCCACGATAAAAAAGGTGCCTATCCGACAACAGTGTCGAGGGGGGAAGGCCAATCAGAACAGTCTTCGCTACGATGGTCACGAACCTTTGGCGGCAAAAAAGGGGAAAAACAAAAAATGGACTGACATTTATCAAAATGTTACAATCCCGGGAAACTGGGAGGTTTTCTCTAGAGAGTAGGTAAGAAAAAAGCTCGTACAAAGGATTTGTCCGGGGCAGACGGAACACCGAGAAAGGGTTTGGGAACCAGAAGACGGGGGCCTGCATAAAACGCACAAAGAAGTGCCGACAGATGTAAAAAAACGGGGCCGGCCGCGGCGAAAACACCACTACTTGATGGAGAAAAAAGCCGCACTACGGCGGGCAGGTAGAGTAAAAGAGCCGTTGAAAAAGGAATCCCCCGGTTCGGAAAGGGGGGGGACCGAGGCCTGATGGGAAAACCAAGGGTGCGAATGTTTCAGGGGGAAAAAACGCAAGGGGGACCCCCCCCAACAAAAAGGAGGGAAGTGTAGGGGAAAAAAGAAACTGGGGGGGGAAGGGGGGGTTGACTCAGACGCTTCCCAATGTCCTCCGGACCAAATGGAAAACCCCCACACAAAAAGGGGAAAAAAAACGGTGACAAAACGAGATGCCTACTCGGAAGAAATAGCAAACGGCGAGCAAAAAATCCGCGGTAAGGGGAAAAAAACTGGAAAAAAAACGATCAGGTCACCGAAGACCAAAGTCGTCTTCCGGATGTGAGCGGGGGGGGGAAAGAAAAGCTGGCGCAACGCATTCACTGGGAGGGGCCTCCTAAGGAAAAAAGGGGACTTTGAAAAAGAAAACAAGCCCCACCGGTAACCGCTTTCCCCACAGGACCCCAGAAAGGTGTGTAAAAAAAAAGGGAAACCGTCAGTACCTCGCGGGAAAAAGGTTTGCCGGGGAAAAAACGATTGAAAGAAATTTCGCGAAGGAGTCGGGGAAGCTGGTCAATTGAAAAAACCACCGACAGGGAAAAGAGGGGCAAGGGGGGTTTGAAGGAAAAAACAAGCGCCAATACCACTCCGTCAAGCGAAAAGAGTCCCCGGCCGACAAATCGAAAAAAAAAGGGGGGTCCAAAAAAAGAAAGAAAAGACCGGGGTCATACCCCGGCGTTGACCACCCGCGGGGACACCGGGGAAAAAAGGTCCAACGGCAAGGGCCCTCACCAGAACTTCCGAAGAAGAGACGGTACAGGGACACCCAAAGAAGAGCCTCGTCGAAAAGTTTCCTGTTCAAGTACCTAAACACTCGTATTTTGGTCGGCCCAGTAACCCTGAGAAAAAGACCCGAAAAGGAGAACGCTCCACGTGGAGATATCCTTGGTTCTACCCGCTTATTGGGGGGACTCCCTTCGAAAAAAAAAAGGGCAACCTTTTACAAAAAAGGTCCAACGGTCCCTAAATCCAAAGCCCACTGGATCAGATTCCCGGGAAGGGGGGGTACGGGGGGATTGAAAAGCTACCTACAGGGCGCTTTAGGGGTTTCTTTTAAAACTTACGAGAAAGGGGGGTCCTCAATTCTGGGTGCGAATGGCAGGAGGAACTTTATTGGGGTTCCGGGGATTGGGGGGTGGGGTCGGGGGAATGCGAGGGCAATATGGCGAAGCAATCGGGGAAATGAGAAGCCGCGCAAAAATCAAAAGGAATCGATGGAGAGGGCCTCTACATCGAAAGGCCCACACCCCAGCTACAAAGGTGTGGTGCCAGAAAAAAAATCCCCTCAGGGAAAATGGGAACACAGCGACGTTCCCGTGGCTAAAACTAAAAAAGAACTCTAAAAGAAAGCGAGAGCGCAACTTTAAAATCAGTCGGATGACCGAGGTTGACCTCTTTGCCTAAACAGGAAAAAATGAATCGGTCCTAGTCCGGGGGGGGCGAGGAGAGTTCGACAAGATCGGGGGGGGGGGTCTGTGCGAAATAGGGGAAAAGGGTTGCCGTAACCGGTATTTCGAGGGTTGTGCAGGGAGGGGAAGGACACACATCTCGCAGGAAAAAACCACCGCCGGAGAAACGCTACAAACGCAACAGGGAGATGTGGGGGGGGGGTGATCCGAGGGCTTTGCGCTAGAAAAGAAACCCTTGGGAGGGGGAAGGGGGGTTGGGGCTGTGAATGGAAAAAGGTAGAAGAGGTTGGAGGGGACGGGCGATAGGCCCTGCCCTTCGCAGCCCGTTCCTAACGACTACGGGAAATTCGGAAGACTGTTTGGAGGGAAGTTTTCCTTCTCGCTTGATAATCCAGTCGGGGGGGGGACTTTTTTTGGAAAGTTTAAGAAGGAAGTTTTCAGAACTTGGGACATTGTTGTTGAATACCGGGGTTTCCCGAAAAGAGCCTAATACTCTTGCTGCCAAAGAGCCTCTGTGGGGAGAGTTCACAAGGGGGGATATCCTTTTCTCGGGGGTCAGAGGAAAGCCGTGTCAAAAAAAAAAAATCCTTGGGTCACCAGGGGACCTCAACGGGAGGGCTTTTGGCCCCTTTTGAAACTCGAAACATCAATGACTTAAGTCCTGAAAAAGGAAGGAAAAACGACGGGCCATTTCTTTCCGCCCCGAGTGCGTTTTGGTCTGGAGGGGAAGCATTCGAACGACTATAAAAATTCCCTCAAGGAACCGGTTCCTCTTTTGTGGAGTTTTCCTGTCCCGGTAAAGATCCCAGGGACGGGGGGCACAACCAGGTTTTTCGGGGGTTGTTGGCTGGGGTCTAGAAACACAGCGGTGACAACCCGAAAGGAGGGGGGAGGGGGGGGGGGGGGGGGGGGGGGGCTATAGAGCGTTTCTGAAAGCTAACAAGAGGTTTGGGCCGATCCCCCTCCACAAAAGAGGCACAGTCAAAACGCCTGTTTTCAGGAGGGCGCAAAACTGGAAAAAAAATCTGCCAGGCCGGTTGTTCATCATTCTCTCAAAAGGGGAATTAAGTAAGGGGGGAAAAACAACCGACCGGGAGGGCGTAATTTTGTGGGACGGAAAAAAGTCATGAAACATCGGGAAACCGACCTGGGGGACTTGGGGGGGGGAAACGCCACCACTCCGCCGGGATCGTAAAACCTCAATCCGCGGACAGCGGGGGGGACGATTTGCGGGGAGTACGAAAAAGGAGAGAACATGGAACCCTACCAACTTTTTGAAAGGGGAAGGGGGGACCTTCAGGGGCACAGGGGGAAAAAAAACCAGAACGACCGGGGCGGGCGGAACAGTCTTTAATCGAAGACCCCCTCCATCAGAAACTGGGGGCCACAACGCAGACTAAAAAAAACGGGGGTCGGAACCGTGGGGCATGGGAATCGGTTGACCTTCACCTTTTTAGGGGAACTCGTGCAAGGGGGAAAAGACGTGGCGGGGGGCGGTTGGAAACAAAGTCAATGGCATGTTTGAACCCGGGGGGAGGCTGGGAAAGGACTAACGGCCGGAAAGGTTGTAAAAAACCACTACACAGGCCGTGATCTTCTTCAGAGACTTGAGAAGCTTCTTCAACAAGGGAAAGCCCGACACGGCCATTTTAAAATCTAACAGAAAAAAAAAGGGCCTGTCCCCAAAAAAAAGCTCTCCGGAGAACTTCACGCACAAGAGGACTCCACGGTCGCCTGTAACTTCGGGTTAAACAAAAGCTGGGGGAAAGAATATGCGAAAGAAACCCGTCCAAAAAAAGAGGGTAAAAGTTAATGTACCTTGTTTGCAACCACAAAAGAAAACAGCCAAACAAGGGTCGGTATGAAAGAAAACCTCGATCACCCACAAAAGAAAAAACAGTCTTAAGGGGGAGGGTGAAAATCCGCGGTGACCGCATTTGTGTCCGCCAGCGCACAATTCCCTTCGAAAAAATCCAGCGAAGAAAAAAAAGGCGCATCAGATGGGGAGCGAGGTTTCGAACCCGAAAAAAAGCACGACACAAAAAAAGAAAGTCCAATATTCCTAGAATTGGAAGAGGACCATCTGTGGTCAACCTGAACTCTGGGGATCAGGGCCCGTAAGGCCCAGAAAAAAAATCTTCCGTCCAGAAAACGGGGGGGGGTGGCAAACGTGTCCCACAAGAACGTCCGAGGTTGTTCCATCTAAGATCGAAGCACACACAGAGAAAGCCTTGTTGGGGGGAAAGGGATAGGGAAAAAAGCGCATACGAAAGTCTGGATTGCGCGGGGAATATATGAAAAAAATTTAAGGAAGGAGCGAAAAAAGGTGTCTCACTAACACAAATAAGAGTCCACTAATTAAAAAGGCTCACAGGGGAATTTTAACCAAGGAGGGAAGTACCCTACCACTTTGAAAACCGAAAAAAGAGAAGGGCTTTTTTCCTAAGGCTGAAAAAGAAAAAAAAACCCGCGTATAGGGTTAGAAAAATCCCTTGGCGCAAAGTGCGGGACCGGGGGGAAAAAAAAACCGTTTTTGGGGGAAAAAAGGAGCGAAGGGAATCTGTGCACATTAGCCACGCGAGACACCCAGAAGGGAGGGCCTGGTGGTGCTAAAAAAATACTAAGCGTGGTCATCAGAGAGACAGAAAACTAAAAAAAGGTCCGTAGTTGGAGAAAAGGACCCGGAGAAGGGAACAACACGGCGGGGAATCGGTTGCGGGCGCGTGGGAAAAAAAAAAGGGGGGGGCAAAAGGGGGGGAAAAGTTCTGTTAAAGGCCGGGACGTGTGGTGACTGCTTGGTGGGAAGACCGACCGAAGGGAAGGGGGGGAGGGTCCGCTGGGGGGAAAAAAACGAGGGATGCGCGGACCTGGCAGCAACCGCAAGGAAATTTTTCTCAAGTCTTTTTTGTAAAGGCAGAAAGAAGGAAATAGTCTTCCAAGAGGACTACTCAACTTGCACTGTGAACGGGGACGATGTGCAGGAAGTCTACTTAGCCGAGGGAAAAGGAAGGAAAGGGTTTTCTTGTGTCTCGGGCACAGGAACAGGGAATGGTCGGAAGAATCACCGTTTAATGTAGGGCAAAAGGATAGAAAAACTGAGGCAAAAAGTTTTAACGTCGAAGCCGCCGGGAAGCGGCGGGGAAAAAAAAGTGCCGCATTGGAAAAAGAAGAAGAAGGGGCCGCGTGGGAACCCTACTTCTCGAAAAAAAAGAGTTACGGGGGGAAAAAAGGGGTGTTCACCGGGGGGGTTGGGAAAGAAGCTGGCCCATGTGGTCGGCCGGAGACGGGGAAAGAACGGAGTTCACAAAAAAAAAAACTGACACTTGTGGGGGGTGGGGGGAGACCGCGTCAATAAAACCACTTAAACAGAGGAAACGGGAGGGACATTAAAGAAAAGGTAATCCCAGGGGATGGGGAAAACGGCCTCAGTCAAAGAACCTTCCCGCCGTTAGGGGAGGGGAAACTCGAAAAAAGGACGTTCGGAAGGGAAAAAAACGCGACGGACAAGGAAGGGGTGTAAGAAAAAACGCGAACATCGTTCGGTTTCCATGGGGGGGGGGGGGCAGACCCCGAAGGAAAAGCCCAACCTTGGAAGGAATCTTCACCCAGGGGAAAAAACATCGTCGAGAGTGCACGCAAAGTACCGCTTCAAAAAAGAAAGCGCCGAAGAAAAGGTCCCTTTATCATTGAGAAAAGAGAAGACGCCCCAAAAGGGGGAGGGGGCACAAAAAATTCCGGGGGGACGCCTGGATGTGCGGAGGACCCTGCCAAAAAAAAACCCCTACGGTCGGGGGAGAGAGGACAGTAGTGCCAACGCATCGCCTACGTCCATCGGAAGGGGAAAACCTGAAAAAAACCCCTGGGGGCACCGAACCGGGGGGACGTACCCAAGCGAAATGGGTCCACAAGAGATGTCGTGGTTCCAACACAGAAGGCACAGCCCCGAAGGGCGCCCCTGGCGTCAAAGATGGGGCAGGAAGAGAAAGCACCAGACGGTTTCGCACCCTTCAGCATCAGGGAATACGTGACGAAGAAAAAAAAAATCTTAAAGGGAAAAAGACATCCCAGAAAGAAAAGGGAACTCTTGGCCGAGCCTGGAGGTGGTCTTGGCAGTTCGAACCGAAGGTTGGGCCCAATGAAAGGAAGGGGTTTTTCTTTGGCATGAAAGAGAAAAGTTGTCGAGTGTGGGGAAAAGGCCGGGTGGCCCAAGTGCCGGGGAACGCGAGGAAGAGAGAAAGAAGGCCGAAGACCAAAAAAAAAAAGGTGTACAGGGGGAAGAAAAGGGAAAGGAGTGGAGGGGGGGAAGGAGAGGGAGGAACAGCCCCAGGACACGGGTCCGCAAATACCTGCTCGGAGACAAGGGAAGATCCCGGGGGCGTAAATCAAGGAAATTCGTAGCGAAAAAAAAAGGACGACGGAACAAGCTGCGGGCCCAAGGGAGGAGGACGCCAAAGGGAAACCTCGACGCCTTGAGAAAGGGGGGGCCTCAAAGAAGAAGAAGAAGTAATACGGAACACAGGGGGGAACAATGGCGCCAGTTTCTGAATCAGTGGAGGGAGGCGCACACCCGCCGGAAAAAAGAAACCTC
>Ga0179593_1320768_pt1 | contig 12327 bp, 13 predicted proteins | sample CZODoug2_1_08_16_FD_185931 | JGI IMG/M metagenome (GOLD analysis project Ga0179593, IMG submission 185931) | Vadose zone soil fungal communities from Angelo Coast Range Reserve, California, USA - CZODoug2_1_08_16fungal (PacBio error correction) | ecosystem: Environmental > Terrestrial > Soil >...
AAACAATTCATCCACCAAAGGGGGTTAATCTGCGGAAATCCTGCCGAAAATTCTGGTAAGGGGAACCCAACGTGAAGCGCATCGTATCGGTCAACCAAGGCTCGCACTGATCAGTTACCGTTTGACTGTGGAAGACCGGCTGGGGATGGGAGCGAAACTGTCAGGGGGAAAAAAGACGGGAGAGGCGGGGATACGCGCGCAAGAGAGCGCGAAAAACTGGGTAAAGGTTCGAAACACGAGGCAATGAAGTCGTCAACAATTCAGTAAACTACGCGTGTCGACCTTCATCAAGGCAATGTTGGTGGCGTCGGCTGATCATCGATTCCGCGGCAGGTGAAGCAAGCCAAAGGCTTGGCAGCATAAGTAGGTAGGGAAACTATAAACTATTGGGGGTGGTTGCACGTCGGGCGGGGGGCCAGACAGAGGTCCAGCACCCGAACCCGATCACCCGACACATGGGACGTGAAAAACAGGCACCGGAAACCCAGTAACGAATCAGGGGTGGGCGGGGAGGAAATGGGCACTCGGGCGGGGGGTACGAAGGTCGGCTACGGGGAAAAGGACGAGCAAAAAGGTGAAAAAACTACGCGTCGAAAGTGGGTGGGCGGGGCGCTTGCTATTTTTCGACACGTAGAGTGTTGATGTACCCTGGAAATTGCGGTGCGATTGAACTCTTCTGAGATTTTGTAGCGCGCTAACTCGCGCCAAGGAAGGCTCTTCGAGCCGGGGGAAGCGCGTCTTGGATGTTGTTTGGGACAGAAACGGCTGAAAAAGGTGGGGTTTCCGCAGACGCGTCAAAATTAAAGAATCTAGGGGCCCTAAGGGGGGGGAGGGGGAGGGGGAGCAGGGTCATCAGTGAGCTTCGCAAAAAAGGGGAAAAACGAAGGAACAGGTCTTGAAGAAAGGAAGGGAGGGTATAAGAACTTCTCCCTGAAAAGTTTAGCAATGGCTTTGTAGGGCCATGGAGACCCGGGGGGGGAATCTCCCGGAAAGGAGGGAGCGAAAACGACGATGAAGACCTTTGGGCTAGAGGAAAGAATAGGTGGAGAAAAAAAGATATTCCGTACAGCTACGGAGAGTTGAAAATTTTTTTCATCAGGCCAGCGGAAAAAAAACAATAATGAAAGGAGCGAAGCGGCCGAAGACAACACCCCTGCTCCAGAGCTCAATCCTCAAAAAAAAACAACACGGGGGTTGGCCGATGACGTCGAAAAAGTTTCAAAACGGAGAAGTGCGGGGGGCCCGCGGAGTAAAGACACAGCAAAGCAGGTGGTCTAAAGGTTGGTGGAGAGGAAAAAAAGGAATCCTGCTGGTAAACGGATAGGGGGAGCAGCAGGGTAATGAAAACAGAGTGATGTAGGAGGAGAGGAAGGAGGGACCAAAAGTCAGTATACTTGAGAGCCTGGTCATGAAATAAAAAAATCTAACGTGGCGGAGGCAAATCAAATCGCAGCAAAAAATCACGCATGACGGGACGAATGAAAAAAATAATAAATTATTGAGAGTTGAAGTGGAGAAGGAGGTACTATAAAAAAAAAAAAACTGGGGCTTTCAGGAGGGCTCCGCGAGTTGAGAAGTACACGCGGATCAGAAAAAAAACCCGTTAATAGGAATCGAAGTCAAAGATCAAGGTGCCTGGCCCGATGGCTACTAGGAAAATGTGCGCGCAAGCTGTAGGGTCGCGGTCGCAGTGTAGCGTGAAAGGGGGATGGCGCACGGGAAATCTGTGGGCTTGGGGAGAGTACTACGAAGTGGAAGGGTCATCACTAAGCAGGTTCTACCTATCTACAAATGTAGGAACGTGAGGCGCTCGGAAAAGCGAGAGAAAGCACTGCTGGAGCATAGCCGTCAAAAACAAAGATGATTCTTGCAAATACCTACAAAGGGGAAACTAGCGGAAGGAACATGTCAGAACTGTGCGCACGCGGAGGGCGGATAGCCGGGCATACTGTGCTAAAAGGGGAGAAACCTCAGAGGACATCAAGAAGAATGGGGGGTGCGATTTGGGAGAATCGGGGAAGGACGGGGGAAAAAATCAGCCAGCCCGCTCACTCCACAAAAAGGGGGGAAAAGGAGGAAAAAGAAGAAGAAAAAAATAGGCGCAAAATTTCTAAAAAGGTGAACAAAACAACGATCGGCCAATCGCAACACAATCGTTATCAAAGCCGCTGCTAAATTCTGATTATCAAATCTGCGCCTCAAGGAGTCCACTTCCCAAAATAGAGGAAATGCACATCGGTGAAAGAAAAAGGGATGGTCGTCAAGAGTAAGAATGAGCCGCCCGCCGAATCATAGTCGTCAAAGGAGGCGGGATTGCACCCACAGAGAGATTAAGGAAGACAACGCAGTGAAAGGCTCCCGCCAGGTGGGAAAGGGGAGTAGCAGCATAAAAAAAAAAATGGTCATGGAATTCCGGAAAAAAAAAAAGGGCTAGGCAGCTCAAACCTCAAGGAAAACGCTTCAGAAGATGCCCAGCCAGCACTCCAAGACACCTGCTGACAGCGACAATCCTAAGAGCCAAACTTCGGAACTAAGAGCCACCACCAAACTAATGTTGGGCGTGAGAAGAAAGGGCACTCTCTACCGTGGGAGTCAGAAGCTCGACGTGAAAAGGCCTCCAAAAATACTCTGAAAAAAAACATCAAGATTAGGCGTAGTCGTTTAAAATCAGCCCGAAAAGGACCGAACAGCGCGAATAAATCTTCCAAATCGGGAAGGAGAAAAAAAAAAGCGAAAAACATCAACTGCCTGAGCGAATACCACTCAGGGGACGATGCAAGAGCGATGGGGGTCGCGACAGGCGGACTAACTGGAAAAGCTAAGCAACGGAAAAAGTTCAAAAACTGAACACTAAAAAGCGTCGCGCAATACAAGCAGGAAAGGGGACGCCGGAAGTGAACCAGGCCCTGAAATCCGAAAGTAAAAAAGAATTCACTCATCGACCCTGTACGCTGTCCACGCGCGAAGCGCCGAAAAATCTTAGACGACCGTTGAACTAATGGTAAGTAGAGCGCAAGGTAAAGCTCCTACAATGAACAGACTGGAAGTGAACAAAAAAATGCGTCAGCAATCATCCCAGTCAAACCAGGCGTAAAAATACCAAGGTCCACGGCTCAAGAAATAGGTCTCCTTGAAATAAGGCCATAATCTACGCAGTCCTGGTCATCGGCGGGAGGTCCGGGGAGCACCCCGGCAAGGCGGGAGAAAACATTGTGAAAAAGGTCAAAAACTTAGACGGCTCGGGGGAAATAGCGGACGCCAACTAGGAAATTAAACACCTAAGGAAAGGCGGAGAACCTGAAAGCGGACGCTTAGAAATAGGGGGAAGATCACCTAAACGCAAGGGTCATTCTCTGGTTGTGCTCGGAATCCACGTCTAACAACGCAATCGAACGAGAAGTGATGCCCGGGAAACAAAAAGGACAAAAATCCTGACGGAAAAAAAAAAAACGCTGAGATCTTCCGAAAAGAGACGGCGCCGCTCACGAAGACTACTACGAAAAAGCGGACGGACGAACTCAACGGAAACCGCGACTTCAAAAAAAAAAGAAACACTCGAACGGTGCAAATAAGCCCTAATCAACCCGTAAAGAAAAAAAGCCTCGGGGTTCGAAAAAAATGAGACGAAAAATCGGGGGGACACACGGAAGTCACTGCATTAAAAAACAAGGGGGAACAAAAACAGAAAGATATTCCCTCTACCCTGATTTGCCAAGGTGTTGACTGGAACAAAAAGGAGGAGGGGGGTATTAACGATGGGAGGCGCGGATTTAAAGAAATACAAAACACAGAGTTGGTTAGAAACCCACTTATGCTGCAAGCCGGTTCCAATTCAAATACAAGAAACAAATCACAGTCCTAACAACACGACCACCAAAAGGCCTAAGTACGAGGATCCTTAGGGAGCCCAGAAAAACAACTTACGCGTTGACTGAAGGTAATCGCCGTTTTTGAACTCTAGATTGGCGCGCACCGTATCAGAAACTCAAAAAAGTCAGAACACGACCATTGTTAGAGGAATAGCTGTCTAACTACAAAGATCATGTGAGCAGCACTTGGTGGGGGTGACCGATACGAGGGGACTGAGCAGGGTGTCACAGCCAAAAAAAGAGAGCCCGATGCCGTGACTAAAAACCTTAAAATCTCTCTTCGCAAAAAAGAGAGAATCAACAAAAAAAGAGAGGAGGAGGAAAGGAGAATGCGACTCTAGAAAAGTTTGGATTAATCGGGCTAATCCCAGGGGGGCGGGACGCAAATTATGCCATCGTACACAAAAGAGCGAACTGAGAAGGAAGGTGAAGATGTTGACCGAAGGGAAAAGCTGGGAAGTGACGCACACTGACGTTGGAAGTACTGGCGAGTTTGAAAGTAAGAGCGCAAGCTCGCAGGGAAACTGGCGATTAATTCCTATCGGCGAAAGACGGGCTCCAAGGCAGAGAAAATAAACGTTCACGTGAACGGAGTGATCTGACTCTCAATTTGGTGAAAAGATCGCTCTGATGGACTTGCGTAGAAAAGCCGCACCGGCTTGGCAGCATAAGTAGTGGGAAGCTGGACAGCGATTGATGGGTGGCTATCGGGATCAGGACAGTACAACTTGAAAAAAGAACCCTCCCGCCATGTTCAAAACCAAATAGGTCATGGTTAAAAGGGCTATGGGTGGCGGGGGTTAGCAGTCGATATTGATGGCCTCTGTCATGCTAGGAAGGGGTACGCCCATGCCGTTCTTCCATGGGGGGGCTTCGGCGGCTAACGATGTTAAAACGGCGACCGTTGCGTCGAGGAAGGAAGTGGCGAGGGATCACGGAAAGGAAAGGGGTTACGAGGGTCAAAAGGAATCCTGCTCGCACGAAGCCGGACTAGCGTTAGCTCTTGCTTGGGGCCGGCATTCTGGAATGTGTGGGTGTCACGACGCATCACGTCTAAGATATTGCGACATCATACGAGTCGGCCCGAGTGGCGTTCGGAAGGCCGTAGGTCGGGTTACGTCAATAAAGCAAGCCTGCAACAAACTTCACGGAATAAAGCTCAGGGAACGAGGGTGGAAACACGCTTTATAACGACGCCGAGAGTGGTCGACCACTAAACCTAATCAACGGAGCGAGCGGGAACTTTTGTGCGCGAGCACGGGAGAAATCGCGAGGCCCAACTCGACTGAGGGTCAAGTAATCCGTGAATCGCGAATGGTGAAAAAGGGGGTAATTTCGCGAAGTATGATATTCGTCTCTTAAGGACGGGATCGGCATCTGCCATGGAGCTGAAGGAGCTCACGAAACTAGGGGAACGGTCCGCCGTTCTAGGAAGTACTCTCAGCGGGTGTGTACCTTCACCGGCGTCGCGGTAAATAGCACGAAACTCAGGGCGAAGGCAAAAGGCCGGAGAGGAACAGTCTTACAGGGCTGTTAGGCAGAAACAAATCGTATTGCGCCGCGAATGACACAATCGTCTTGTCGAGCAATTAGTTCCTAATGGCGAGAAAACCACGGAAGATCTCTTAGGGACGCAGAAAAATGGAATCCAGTTCGCGAGAGAAAAGTTAATTCCATCCCGGAATTAGTTAGAGCGTGAAATTGGATGTAAAGATTTCGATGGAGTAACGCGACGCCTCAATCGGGAAAAGTCGGCGTGCCGCGATGGGACGCATGTCAAGGAAAACGGAAAAACACGTGGGGGGAAAAAAAAGAAAACAAAAAAAAAAAAAATGTCAAATCGAACGCCACCTAGGGGTCCAGCCTGAACTCGATGTGTACGGCGGGGGTTGCAAATCGTGGTTCTCAGGTTCGCATTGTACGGTTAAAAAGACGAGAAGAGTGCGGAAGCGAGAGCTGGGAATAATGACCCACTGGCTTAGGACCAGTGAGAATCTTCAAGAACGTCATTGTTGGAAAAAAATTGGAGCTGGCGATACGGAAAGAGGGCCGCAAGACGACTTTTACGAAGATTGCTTGCGACTGGCAAGAGCCGCTCGACATTGCTCAAGAGGACATTGAAACTACCGCTGCGAGGAAAAGGGCGGGGATTAATCCGGACAGAAATCGAAGTGATCCTGACGATCATAGGCTAGCTACTGGTCGGTGCGGGGGGCTATATGCGGTCGGCCGGGAAACAATGGCAAACGCCCCCTGGATTCCTTCAAAAACAAAGAGAGAGAAGCAAATCGCAAAGGGACAGCTATCCGCCAATCGAAAACGAAATCGTTATCTAGCCGAGGAGTGGCGCAGGGATCAAGTCGACGCTCCGCGTCGGGCGCAAAGCACATTGGACATCGACGAGTCGAACAAATGAGAGCGCGGAAAAGAGCCACCGGCCAGCATCGTGTCACTTATAAAGGGGAGCAGTAGGGGGCTCAAGTACCGGCTTCAAAATAAAAAAGGAAGCATAAGTCCTCCAGGCGACTTGCGGCAGCACGCAGAAGACAGTGGGAAATACTCCTTCAGCCCGAACTCCCGCCGGGGAAAAAATAAAAAACCGCTCGCAGCAAAGGGAAAAAAACGCAACACTGCGAGGAGACGAACGCTGCGCAGGGAAAAGGAAAGAGAACAAACCGCAGTAGAAAAAAGGACGGGGGTGGATGTTCTCGAATTTCTCTACCGGGTGCGGCAGAAGCCCGCGACGTGAATGCGCACATCGCGGAAGAGGACTAGAAATAAAGGGCATCGTCTGAAGGGGGGACACATCTCGAAGACAACCTGTATCCAAAAAACTACCCGTCTCGGAATTACAAAACACTATCATGCAGAGGGGGGAAAAGAGACACGCCAAACAAAAACAAGGAATAGAATGGAGGAAAGGAAAAATAGCAGGGGGTCCGAACCAGAGAAAATTCAAAATTTCAGAGAAAGCTCCGAGTGAAAAAAACCAGGCCCAATCTATCGGAAACAGCAGGAAGAATGGAAAAAATCAGCAGACGTAGAAGGCCCCCGGAGGAAATCTTAAAACTGGCGGAAACTCTCCGCGGAAAAACCCGAAAAAGGAAAAACCTGAGGTATAAATCAGCCATCCTCAGAAAACCGTTCCGAGTGGCGGATAGACAGGGCGGCAGCTTCCTGAGAAATTAAAAAAGGGAAGGGTGGGCTCTGGGGTACCGTCGAGCAGTCTAGAATCGCTCCGCCTATTCGGCGACCTTACCACAAGGTGCCAACGCACAGAAGCGGGGGCAGGACTTCTGCCTGACGAATCGAGGGGGCCTCGTCAAGATTCACCCATCGACGCGCAAAAGGTGGAAAAGTTTCATGAGTCCAGTGGGCCGAGCATCTCTGAACAGAGTGGACATCATCAACCTCTAACGCGGAAAGAAAAGAGGACATGAGAAGTGAGAGAAACACGCCCTGCTGAAAAAGACCTGCCTCGACAAAAGAGGCTTAGGGGGGCGACGACGCCGCCCTGCTCGCACTCAAAAAAAAAATCCAAATAAATGTCGAAAGCACGCAATGCTCTCGGAGAGGGAGGACGACGGGAACACCCAGTCAGACCTGGGGCCATGAAAAGAGGAAACCGGGACCAGGAGAAAAAAGGCAGGGCTCGAACGTACCTAAGCCTCAAAAGAAAGGACGACGTGCATCGAAAGCGCCGCCAACAAACGGTCGCCGCGGGGTCAAGACCGACAAGACTCGAAATGAGAGAACGAAAAAAGCAGCCCAAAAGCGACCAGAGAAAAAATTAAAAAACGACCCCCTAAAAAGGGGCGAAATTACGACGTCGCCTACGCTCAAAACACACCTACACGAAGTGGAATTTCCCCTCCCTTAATTTGGCCTTGACCGGTGACGTCCTGGGGTCGGAGAGGGGGGGGGGAGGGCCTCGTAGCTCTAAGAAAAAAACCCATCCAAAGACCCCTACGCGACCATGACGCTTCGCTACGATGCGCCGTCCAATCGAAACGATCAGCAAGAAAAACAAAAACAAATGCAAGGAAACACCTCGGAAGCGTAGCCCGTCCTGTAATAGGGGGGAAAACTCAGATAGCGCCTTGTCCTGACACGATGGTACATCTGTTTTCCGCTATCGGACGAGAACGTATCAGAAAAGACTCCAGTGCGCAGGAAAAGGTTCTTATACACAAAATCAAGCAGCGGTCTTCGTTCAATACGGAAGGATCATTGGACAATGGGGGTTTGAAACCTAGGCCGGGCACAGACCTTTGCGTCAAGGCAAACCCGGGATAAGACCGATAGGAGGGGGAAACAGGCAGGTCCCACGAGATTGTAGAGATTTCGAGAGCAAAACACGAGTATAGATATGCTCGGAATACTCGCGGACAAGGGGAGAGGGGGGTTGGGCAAAGGAAAGTAAGGACGATCCATAAAAGAAATTTGCGGGACCATCATGATAGGTGAAAAAAAGGGACCTAATACTTTAGATGTTCGAAGGACGAAAAAAAAGACCAAGGACGCTGAAATTGTGAAGAGGGCGAACCAAAAAAGGGCAAACCGTATTTGGGAGACGGTCAAGCAGGAGAAATGGTAGTGAAAATCTCAGGCGGACAAAGCTCAAGACGCTTGAATGAACACAGGAAGGAAAACGCGGCTACCTTGAGGAGCAGAGCATTTGGGGGGGGGTGGAGAAGGGGAGAAAACAGAGGCGGAAAATTCGGTAGGACCACCGGCTTGGTCAGATATGAAGAAAAGGAAAAGATGCTGTGTGGGAAAGGGCACAGAGGTTCCTCCATAACCCGCGCCGACACAGAGACAGGCCCCGGGAAAAAAGGGGGAAGAGGATATGATGGTGCGGGGGTTTTAGAAGGAACGTGCAATCACTTTCAAAATTGAAAACATGAAGGTATGAGGAAAACAAAGGGTGGGGTTGAAGAATTGAAGTTGGAAAAGGCGAGTCAACGTGGGGGGACGACCGCGGCGAAGTTGCGTTCGGCGAGGTTAGAAGAGCACAAACTCGTAGAGGGCCACCGTCAAGAAAAAGCACACGAAGCGCTCCCAGTCAGCGAAACACTGGGGAAAAAAAAAGGTTGGTCCTGGACCAGGCACGACTGGGGTGGGGGAAAATCACTCTCGAGAGAGGGGGAAGGTCAAACATTGAACGATCGCCAAAAAAAAAGGTGCGTTCGCGCAAAGTCGATTAGTGCTCAGAGGTTTCACACGGGGTCTGGAAGGAAAAAGGAGTGAAGCCAGGCGTAGGTAGAGAACTTATACATGGCCTAGTGGGGGCGCACCAACAGTTGAGGGGGCAAAGCCGATCAGGACTTTTTTCGAGAAAGAAGAGAGGGCTCGACCGCGCAGAATTCTGAGCACGGGAGACTGGCGAGGCCCTGACGGTACGGTCAAGGCAGAGAAAACAACGCGGGCGAAGTGGGGGGGGGGAAATTTTCGGGAAAAAAAAAAAGGATGCCTAGAAATCGCATGCAGCGACAGTCGCGAAGATCTGCTCAAAGGAGAGGAAGGCCTCTCCTCCTGCACTTGAGGGAAAGTGTCAGGGAAAGGAGGGCGGGAGCGTAAGCCCTAAGGGGGGCCAAGAAAGGCCGCGGGGAATAGCACGCGGGCGGGCAGACGTCACGGCCGGAGCGGCAAGTGATCAGGCTGATGCCCGCCAGGAGCGATTGTGGGAGGAAAGGGTATGAAAAATCGGGAGGGACTCTAATCACTTCCGAGGAAGGAAAAGAAACCACGTACTCGACTCCTAAATCCTCCCCGGACGGGGAGCGGCGCTCATGTCGCTGACATCCAAGATGAGAGAACGCGGATTAAGTGCAGAGGACGAGGGGAGAAACGGGGGCGCTGGCAGTGAAGATAAATGTAAACGATCATCAAAGCTGAAGGGGTCAGAAAAAGGCTACCAGAGTTGCGCATTACACGGAAAGCTGCAGGGAAAACCCGGGGAGAGAGCGCAGGGATCGGGACGGGTACCAAAAAAGACGTTGTGCTCAAAAAAAAAGGGGGGCACTTGTGTCGGCGTCGGGGAACGCGTTAGCGGTCTCGTTTAAAATTGAGGGCGCTGCGAAAGAGGGGCATTGAGCGTTGGGGGAAGGAGCTGACGATACTCCTTGCGGAAGTCAAAAAAAAATGCAGAGCCCAAAGGAATCAATTCCTGGACGCGGAGAGCCGCGGAGAAAGAGGCGGAAGAGAAAACTACCCGGCTCGACGAAGACACAAATGAGAAGGGGGGGGGGGCCAAGGTCGGATCTCGACAGGAAGAATCAGGGAGGAAAGGAAAGCCTCGAAGTGCGAGAAGACGCTCAAGATAAAGCGACTTGATCAATGCTACATCGCGATCACGCGAATAACGAGTCGGGTTCGAATTGTTGGGGGGGGGGAGGAGAGAGCAGGCAAACCTGGTACTATCGACCAGAATCCTTGGAGAGAGAAGAAAAAAAACTGAGGAAGAGAGATCAATTCGTAAGGCTCTGCTACCGAAGCCCGAGAATCGCCAGAGGGGAAAGTAATCGTTTAGATGCCAAGGAGGAATCTAAAAGGGGGTCTACCAGATATCAGAGACGCTGAACCGGGGGACATGACGCCGATAGAAATGTCTATCGATGAGCCGGGAGGAAAAGAGACATCAGGTGCTAGCGACGGGGAGAAAAGGTCTCCACACCGCGGGGAAAAGAAGAGCCAGCTGAATCGACATTTGCGATTTGAGGCACAAAAGCCGTGGGGGGTCAGAAATGAGGCCAGGAGGGGAGAGAAACTCCGGCCAAAGCTAAATACCACTTACTAGGGAAAAAAGCGAGCCGTCACATGACCAACTTCGAGACCGAACTGCAATAAAAAAGTCCCTATCTATCCAAGCACCTTATGGTTGGAAAGGTACGAAAAAAGAAGAGAATCACCTTATCCGGTGACAGAGTTAAAAACGGCTGGCACATTAAAGCTAGGCGTCCGAATCGGTGTACAGCAAAGCACACGAAGACAAAAAGACTCCGCAAATCTTCAAAAAGAAAGAAGCAGCCGCCGACAGACGGGTATTTGCAGAAAGGAAAGGAAGCTCAGATTCAAAGCGAGAGGGGGGGCCAGCGACGTCGGCAGTCTGAAATGGAATCGTCGAAGCTACTCCTATGGACAAGACACGCTGCACTGAACTAGTACCAAAGGACTCCGCTTACGACGAGGTGAGGTGGTCGGACTACTCTCCCGATCCAGACGTTCGGGGAACCTGATGCAAAGGAAAGACTAAGAAAAAAAACGTTCCGGCGGAGAGCTCGTATGGGACGCACAGCTTACGCCGAAGTCCTGCGATTCCTGTCAGCAGACGCGCCAAAGAAAGGGTGAAAAAGGAAACCAATGTGAAATGACGCCGCGGAAGATTCCTTGACGAAGTGAAGAGTCGCAGGGTTTGGGGGACTGCGATCAAAAAGAAGTTCTAGGAAAGACGGTACGAAAATAAAAGAAGGGGCACCACGTGTGCAGTGAAATTTAAAAGAAAAGTTAATAGGCCAGAATAAGTTTATCGACAGATAAAGGAGACAGGGGGTCCGCGCAAAAGGAATGAGAAAGAGAAGGCTACAACAATATACTAAAGAAACTCTCAAACCGCACCTCGCTGAATTCTGAAGATGAAACGACATCTCCGACGGATAAGTTGAGAAGGGGAAACCAACCCGAAGACATGGTCCCAAGACATCCAACCGTGCTGCGCGTCGTACAGACAGACGCCCTCTACCATAAGGAAGGCTGACAAGTGGGAGCACCTCACTATCAGCCACGCAAAGAAAGCTCGTCAGAACGTCCGTTTCTAGAACTACAAACGACCGCCCAACAAAACATAGAAAGCTACGCATTCATCCCAGAGAATTGGGACGAAGAAATTAGAAAGAAGTCGGCAAAGAAGAAACTTGCATAAAGAACCGAAAGCACTCAGGGAAAGGATCACCCTTGGGAAATTACCGGCAACGTCCAGTGTCGGAGAGGGTTATGGTGAGGGACAAATCTGGGGGGAGGCGAATTATCAGAAAATCGCACACACATAAACAAAGGGGAAAAAGCAAAGACAGCTCCTACTACAAACAGGTTGGGGTCAAAAGGGAAGAGAAGAATGCGAAGACGAAATGCCGAACCCAAATGACGAAGCGCGAAGGCGAAAAACCGCAGACCTCGTGACAATCGTGAACGCGGGGCGCAAAGGACGGGGCCTGGGAAGGGCGAGTATTTGAGCGAAAGTAAGGGTCCGCGACTTAAAGGGCCCGCAACCTTGTAAGAGTCCCCAAAGAGAGAGGTGAGCGTAGAAATAAACACAGGAAAAAAAATGATCATTTGCGCTCTCCTTGTTGACCGGATGAAAGCAAAGACTTTTGCCCAGCACAAAAAAAAAAGAAGAAAAAAACCGAGTTATGCCACCCGACCTGGGCGCTCGAGATTATCAAGCGAAAGACGACTGAGA
>Ga0179593_1378037_pt1 | contig 12327 bp, 16 predicted proteins | sample CZODoug2_1_08_16_FD_185931 | JGI IMG/M metagenome (GOLD analysis project Ga0179593, IMG submission 185931) | Vadose zone soil fungal communities from Angelo Coast Range Reserve, California, USA - CZODoug2_1_08_16fungal (PacBio error correction) | ecosystem: Environmental > Terrestrial > Soil >...
GTGTGAGTGGGGTGGCGTGTTGCGTCATCCGCTGCACTGCCCAAAAAGGAAAATTCAACGAGAAAGAGGGCGTGAGGTGAGGCGTAGAAGCGTCGAAGTGGCGCCGGGTGGTGGTCCCGATAAACGAAAAGCACCTACCCCGATGAACCCGACGGAAACGACTTTCCACTTCCAATGAGGGCGAATAAGAAAAAACAAGCAAGAAGGAGAGAATAAAGGACAAAGACCAAGGAAACCTCTCTCCTGAATTACCGAAATGCTGACGATAAAAACAAATCACGGTGACTGAACGGCCCCCACAGACCCGCCAAAGCCAAAGACAAACGGACGTGGGCAGCAAAGAGGGGTTAGAACTGGTTGACAGTTGTTTGGGAGGTTGAACAAGGCCTGCCCACCTAGGAGATGGGGGGGCTCGTTCAGGCACAGGAGAAAAAGAAATGGAGAAAGATACTGATCAATCTTAAAAAGGAAACGGGGGGTACTCTTTGACACAAGAACGCCCGGTAGGGAGAGTCCACAAACAGGTGGGGGAAAAAAAAGGGGAACAGGGAAAAAAAGGGGGGGGTGGGAAAGAAGGGGGAACAAGGGCTTCACCATTAAAACTTTGGGTTTTGAAGGGGGTGGCGCTGAAGGGGATAGAAGAGGACATGTCGGGAAGGGTCAGACCCCAACTTCAGCACCCTAAAAAATAAAACCAAAGGTGCAACAGGGGGGAATACGTGAGGTGCGAGCAAACGGGAGGGGTCAAGGTATTCCGGGGTGTGCGACGGTCCACTAGCATGGAAAGGGAAGAGGTGACTAGAATTGGCCGTTTCAATGAACAAGACGGAGATGCTGCATGGGAACAGTAGACTGGCTACTACACAACAACCAAAAACAAAAAAAAAACACCCCCCCAAAAAAAAACAAAAAAAAAAAAGTCGTCGAATTCCAAGCTGAACAGATCCTGACATAAACGTCGGGGGTATATTGGGGGTTGAAACTTCGGGAGACGGTGGAAAAACAACATCCCCTCATAAGCAAAGCGGTCCCAGGAAAAACGGTCCAATAGAGAACAGAACCAACGGCTTGCTCGGTAAACGTCGACAGTACACAGCGTAACATTTGACGGATCAGACGGATGGGGTGGGGTTGTGACCCTGGCGAAAGGTCAAGGTAGGAGGGAGCAAGGGCAAGGGAGGGGGGGGTGTTACACAGCACTAGCACAACGTGAAGGGGTCCCAGCACAAAGTACTCGGGGAGAAAAAAAAGAATGTGAGTTACTGCCCCTAAAGTCACAACTAACACTTGATAGAAAGAGCCGAGGACTGACCGTAAGGCGGAAGGGAATGGATAAGCTGGGGGAAATGTTCTGAATAAGGTACCATAAGAAAGGCGCGGTTCTTAAAAGGGAATGGGCAGAGAGTCACCAGGGTGAAAAAACATTACCGTTGTTGGGCATAAAAAATCACGTGTAGACATCGGGTCTATAAAATGTCACGAGCTGTCAGGCCTAAACAACTTTTTGCATGCAATCGTGGGGGGGCCATAGTTGTAAATACTGCAGGGGTTGTTGCCGTTGACTCTGACGGAAAACCCGTCACACACAGACCGACGGGTTTTGTGGCAGGTTCATGGTTTGAAGAGCCAAAAAACCACCGGAACAGGAAAGAAAACTCCACATATGAGAAAAAACTAAAAACCATTACTTTCGATGGTGGACCGCAAATTTTAGGTGACAAAGAGCACGAATTCCCCTAAAAATCGTAACGGTAAAGAAAAAAAGAAAAAAAAGTCCTGACATGCATAGGGGCCACGAAAAAAGCGGGACCAAGGGGGAAAACGTCCGAAAATAAGTCAGAAAAGACAGAGGATGGAAAAGTCCTAAAATTTAAGGTGCTTGGGAAGAAAAGACCGGGGTAATATCGACCCTACATCAAAGAACAGATCGAACAAAGAAAATGAATGGGGTCAAGGGGGCCCAAAGGGGCATTCGGGGCGTCAGATCACCTAAGTTGAAGGGGAAAAAACAAGTGATGTCTATCGATGTTAAAATGGGAACATTCAATACTTCTTTTAATGCAGGACAGGGAAAGCGAGGGAAACGCAAAAAGGGGCGCAGAAAAAAAAAGGCAGCTCTAGGGGGGAGGGTGTTTAGCAGCCACGGTCCTGAAACTGGGTAATAAAAAAAACCCAATGAAGAAAAGAAAGCGGCCAGCCCTCATCAAGGAGAACAAAAATGGAAAAAGGATTCCTCCTCAAAATACGAAACGAAAAAGAGGTTTGGTGGGGGGGGTGGGAATGAACCGAAGGAAAAAAAAAAGTACAGAAAAAGGCACTACCTCTCGCGGAGGGGACTCTTAACACTTTCTTGGGTGGTCAACAGGCCCAAGGGAGCCTGAGTGAGGTTTAAAATCGGGAGGATAACGGGGGCGGTAGAAAAGACTGGGGGATGCAAACTGCTGGGGGTTCGGAAGGTTAGTAATAGAAGAGGAGAAAGAGGAAAAAAACTTTAAAGACGTTCATAAAAAGGAATGTTCTCTGTAATGACAGACAGTGCCAGGGGTTAAGGGGGATTAGAAACTGGTATTAAAAATAGGCGGGACTTGCTGGAGAGTAAGACCAGGGAGGGGGAGGGCATCACAGACCAAGCGACAAGGGGGGATCTGTGGCCCTTAGGGGGGGGCATTATAAACCGGGTCCGGATGGGGGGGAAAAAGGGACAACGTAACGGGCAAACAAAAAAGTCAGGGTGGTTTGTTGGGGGAATCTTGGGCATCCTTGGTTGGACTTCTCGTTAGAATTGAGTTTACGCCATACCGTGAAAAAGGAAACAGAACTATGGCTTTCCTTTGCTTCAATGGCAGATACCTCACAAAAAAACGTAGGGGAAACAGCGGGGGCGCAGAGAGAAAAGAAATGAACGTTGGAACTGCTTATCTGAGGAGTGAGAACGTCAGAGAAGGATAAGAAAAGAACAACAAAACGGGAAGGAAGGGGAAAGAGGAAGGGAAGTAGGGGGTTGGGACGGTCGGTCTAGCAGGCGCCTGGGAAAAAAACGGGTCAAACGTATTTCAGGCCCATAATCTATAAGAAGTTGGGCGTGATGTACCGAGGACAAAGGAGAGCCATATGGCGTGATGACTGGTAAAACAAATCCCTGGGGTACAGTCTAATAAAGGACTAAATCTCGTTCCTCCGGAGGACGATAGGCTAACACACCTCTGGGATGGGGGGTTTCCTTCTGCCCTGGGGCCAACCCTAACGAAAAAGGGGTGGACCTCCCGACAGGAAAAAGCGAAAAAAAAAGAAATTCGCATTTCTGCTGCCACTGGAAGTCCTGGGGGGAGAATCAGCCAGAAGGAAACGAAACAGCACTACAGCACCAAGAAGAGTAAGAAAATCAAAACCAATGCACTTGGTCAGGACCGAAAGAATTACGGGACTGAAAAAGGTCCTAGTGACGGCCAACATTTGGGAGTTGGAGAGAGGAGGAAAAAGGGTGACAAAAAAAGAGACGGAAGGGATGCATGGACGGCCCTTATCTGTCGGAACCCTCTCTCTAAGAAAATGGGGGGTGAACACGGAAAGGAACATGCAATCCTGGTCTGGAAAAAACCGACAAAAGACAGAAGGGGCCAAAAACCGCCGGGGGACGCTAACGGTCTACGGGGCTGGGACTGTTTTTAGAAAAATTGGACGTCCCACCAAAAAGAAGCCAAGGAGGAGAAAAACGGCTGATCTAAACCTGCAAAACGGGAAGAGGAGAAACTTAGGTCTTAAAGACCAGGGAAGTAGGACCAAATGGAGGTCTAAAAAAAACAGTCATGACCTGGAGGGGAGAAAAAAACAAGAACGTACTCTATGACGCAAGTGGTCGCGGTCAACAACGGACAAGAGTAAGTCGAGAAAAACAAAGCAAGAGGGACTGGTAAAGGCCTCTTCCTACCGAAAACTATAAAGTTTGGACGGTACGGGAATTGAGAAGAAGAGAAGAATCAAAGAAGGGTTGGAAGGGGGTGACGAACACTTAATGCTTTGGAGAAGGGACGGTCTGAAATTGGGTGCAGGGGGGCAGGATAATATATCTAAAAAAGGTGGGGAAGGGGATAAGCCCACTGGAAATGGTTAGACAGTCTTATCTTAGTTGTGCTTGTTGGGGGGGGGGAAAAATTCCCTTAAGCCGGCAAGGTAATGGGAGGGAGTCAGTAAGGACTATTGTAACGAAACGAAGGGACAGAAAGAAAAGGTAAAAAAAAGAATCAATCCCCAGTAACGTTGCCACAATGCGACGTACTCTTGGGAAGGATAAATCACCTGGGAGGTTGCAGGGGCCAATTTTGGCGTGCGTACGTAAAAAGGAAAGAAAGAAAACTAAATAATTCGAGGGGGGGGGGTCTTTCTTGCTAAAAACTCGACAGCCCCACGAAACCAGCGATTGACTAAAGTCGGGAAACACGAAGGGGGCAAGAATGGGGGAGAAAAAACAACAGATAATCCTAAAAGAAAGAAAAAAGGACACTTCCATTTCGATGACCGAAATGTCCCTGAGGGGCCTGCAAGGAAAAAAAAAACGTCAGGGTGGGAGAACAAAAACGGGGGGACGCCACATGCACCCTCCAAAGATCTTAAGTCAGGGAAGGAAACCGTCGAAGGATTCTAAGTCAGGGTAGAAAAAAAAAAAGTCCTGACAACCTCGAGAATACGAAGTTTGACGTACTGATTACTAGAGAAAAGTCGGGGGTAAAACCTAGTCCTGGGGGGGGGGGGGGGACTAACCTTTCCTAGAAAGGTCTTGGAAAGAAGGCATGGGGGAGATAAATACAAAAAGGAGACCATAAGGACCACAATTGCATAGAACTGGAAGGGACTAGGGAGACTGGAACATTCTCGACCTGAGCACTTGGGGGAGGGGCCAGAAAAAGTGGTATCCATCAAGGAATGCGAAGAAGGGAGGTTGTAAAAAAAGTTGTTTACAAAAAGGGGAAAAAAAGAAATACCGTTAAAAAGGCAAACAGGGCCTAAAGGCCTCGGTAAATTACAAAGCCTTATGCAAGTTGAGTTGCCAGAAAGTAGGCCGACAGTCCAATGCCTGAAAAAAAAAAAAAATAAGGGAAAACAGGATGCAGGAAACAATCAGAGGGACCCAGAAAGAGTGCAACGAGTCAAAAGAGCGAAAAAGGTGGACCCCTTTGATCACAAGAAATGACATCGAAAGAAACCTGTGGGGTAATGTAGGGGGTTAGAATGGGACCGGGCACTGAAACCTTAGTCCAGAAATGAAATGAAAAAGAACTCACCACTGTCAACCACACGGGGTTTGAATTGGGAAAGAATAGAAAAAAGAAAGAAAACAGGGTGAGGGAAGAAAGTGTGTGAAACAAGTGGGGGGGATCGACCACGTAACCCTTCTTGTGAAATCAGGGAACCAAGAGTATAAAAAAGGGTGAGGTGTAGAAGCTAGGGTCAAATCACGAATACAACCAAGGGGAAGGCCCCGACACCTAGGAAAACGAAAAAAGAACTCCAAGTGTAAACCCCAGAGGGGGGAATCAAGGCAGCCAGAACCAAATGGTATAAACAGAAAAAACAGCAAGTGAGCAAAATTCAAAAAAATTTTCTTGGGATTTCTGGGGAGGAGGGGGGAGGTGTGAAAGGGTTGAAAGTCACCGAAGGGCTGAAGACAAAAAAAAACCAGAGAACACTCACACTTGGCAAGGCTGACTCATCCGGGAAGAATGTGCAGGAAAAACGGGAGCCAGACTAGACATAAGGGGAAGGGGCATAAGACAGAAAGAAAAAAGAGGGGAAAAGGAAAAAAGTAACCGTCCTGGCGGGCACCCAACGTTTAGTCTGTTAAGAAGGGGGTCAAAATAGGAATACACACCAGAAAAAAATATGCGCAAAGGGCATCCTAGAAAGTCTGGAGACTTCTGGACGGTGGGAAAAGCGCAGGGAAGACGTTCACAATAAAACTCCTCTATGGGGCATTGTACGTCCATCGGAACCGGAAGAGTGAAACGAGAGCACTTGGGGAGGGGGGGAGGGGGGAGAAGAAATACTCTGACCTCCCTTCAATCCGGGTGACGGATACTCTACATAAGGGTCAAGTGATCAACCCGCCATGGGATGACCTATCACACGATCAAACTATCCGGTACCGGATTGGTTAAAGTAAAGAAAAGGCAGTGCCCCAGAAAAAAGTCTAAAACCCGAGGGGGGGGGGGTCAAAACCAGGGTGGCCAGAGTAAAAAAACACGGAAAAAGATAGAACTCAAAATTCCCCGAGCCGGGACCAAGTAAGTAGGAACTGTATCAGAGGATATATCTTTTTCCGAATAGAACAACTAGCACCGAATAAGAGAGAAAAACACGTGGTTACAACAGTAACATTGAAACACCAGTGTGTAACCTGGGTTCATAGATTAGGCAGTTTAGGGAGAAAATTTGATTGTGCAGGATGGGGGGGAAGGCAGGGGGGGGTGTTAATAAGAAACCGACATTAGGACCATTCCGAAGATGGTGGGGCAAGAACAGAGATATACCTGGAACCTTGACAATAGAGAAAGCTAAGTAATGGTTCTCTGTGGACCACTAACAGGAAAGAAGTGGTAGTTTTCGAACTAATTATAAACAGAACACCAGAAAGAGGTAAAAACCTCAAGCAGGTGGATGTACATATTAGTAAGGTTGTCGAAGTGGGGGGGGGTTTGGAGCAATCATAAGACTATGTGAATTCCCACCGGTGGGGTACTAAAGAGGGAGCAAAAAAAAGGAAGTCCAGACGCAAGTTTAAAAAATAAGTTCCACCGGATGTGTGGAAAGGGTCCGGGGGACGGGGGGGGATGAAGGCTTTGGGGGGGAATATCTCGCATAATAACACAATATGGGACAAATTTAGTAGACCATAATTGTACAGGGGGGCTCTGACAAGTGAGGGGTGAACAACTGTTACAGAGGACTTCAAATAAAACCAAAAAAGAGGGGGGAAGGTCAAGGGAGCTTCCTTTGAAAACGCTTTCCCAGCAAGAACGATGACCTCTTATTTGCAAGAAAAAGGGGTAGAGAGAAACGGACACCAAGAAAGGGAGAAAAGGGAAAATACAAATCAGAGCCGAGGGGTAAAAAAAAAAAAGCCGTTACAGACCAGTACGCACAACCTCCTGGTAGGAGGGCAACGGAGGGGAGAAGGGAGGGATTCTTGGGGACCAAATGACTCTTGGGTTGGGAAACTAAAGAAGGCAGGAAGGAATGGGCAAATGGGGGTAGAACCCGCGGTGGTGAAAGAGTCTGGAAAAAACTTTGCGCTCCGTGGACTTGGTTCCACAAAGGGTTAATGGGTCCCTTAAGCCGGGTTGGGGAAAAAAAACGTTTCAAGGAGATAAAAGCATCACGACGGGGACTTGAGTACACCGAACTGGAGGAGGCACACAAAACAAATCTCGCCCAAAAGAGGCCAGGAAATAAAGAAGCCATGGAATAGAGTTGAGGGGGGGGACGGGAGGCCACAAGCCTCCTCCTACAAGGCCGACGGGCTCTATCTACCGAAGCCTGAAATCCGAAGAGGGAAAGTCCGAAATGGGAGGGGGGGAAACAAACACAGGGAGCTAAAAACTAGGTACCTCGCGGGCGAGGGGGTGGGGGGGTGAATGGAGACTACATGAACGTGGACTAATAGTGGTTGAAGGGTAACAGACCCTCAGGGCTGATTTTATTGTAACATCACTTGCAAAAAAACAAAATAGGAGTGGGAGGGAAGTAAAAAGAAAAGGAAGGGATTGGTACCATACAGCAGCTGACAGAAAACGGCAACCTTCAAAACAACGGGATAGTACACTGGGTTGGGCTTCTCAACTGTCAAACTCCAAAACTCTCCACGAAGAAGGGAAAACGAGTGTTCAAAGCCCGGGGGAAAGAGGAATGGGAGGGAAATGAAGAGGAGGAGAGCTGAGGGAAATGGGGGGAAAAGAGAGGGGCGGAAGACGACTTGAACCAACGGGGAGAATAACACTATAAAAATAGGAAGACCCTTCTCGTAGGACCGACCGGGGGGGAGGAGTCAAGGGTAGAGTGGTGGTTCGGAAGGGGGAGTTCATGGAAGTAACTGGGGGAGAGAAAGTCCCAAAAACCTTACAATACCAAAAAGGGGTTTGGACAAAGTTTCAAACGGAGGGGAAAAGGTTGCACCAGCGCTTTGTCATAAAAGAGGGTTCAAGGTGAAAGACTAAAAAACTTAGCTCAAAAAAACGGGCAAAGGAGACATACCTACTATAGATAAGCCGTACGAAGGGGAATCCAAGAGGAGGGGAGGAAAGTGGTAAAGGTTCTGGGACAACTTGAGCAAAAACTATCATGCTGGGACGGAGGGAAAAATAAAAAAAAAAAAAACAAACACAAAAACGAAGAAAAAGAGAACCCAAAGCCCCAAAAAAACCAAGGAAAAAAAAAAAAAAAAAAACAAAAACAACTGCCCCCCAGCCACAACACCGCTTGGGGCAGTTTTTCTAAAATAACACTTTGGGGGGCGGGCCCGGTTAATCTTATTCCGGTTCAGTGAACTAAAAGGAAACCGCTGGACAAAAGCACGGAAAGCCAAGGTACAAGTAACCGAAGGTGGTGCTTAACGGGGAAGATTGGTCCACAAAAAACACCTTCACGGTAGTCCCCAGAACGCTTAGTGAAAAGAAAAGAAACGGGGTCGAGGAGCGATCTCGTAAAAAACCAAACCCAAGGCCCACTCTTCAGGGAGAACCCGGGGGGCCAGACCCGGTTCAACCATAGACAAATTCGTTTACCGGGGATTGGCTGGAACTGTAGGAAACCTCTGGGAAACCCGGGAGTCAATCGGCGTTGACGAGCCCGGGGAAAAACGGGGGGCAGGGAAAAAACGAAGGGGAAAGAGTGGGAAAGACCACGTTTAGCGTGGAAAGATGGTACTTGGGGAACGTAGGACCACCGACGCAGTGGGGTTCGTTCGGACCAAAGCACGGGGAACAAGGGAAAGGTCAAAGCTGCGGAAAAAGCCAGCAAAGAAGAAAATAAAGAAGAACTCAATAAGGGAACGAAGTCAAAGAAGGGAATGAAACAAAGCCAATCAAGCGCAAAAAATCCACGCACAAATTCTTCCAAATAAAAAAAATAAAAGGACAAACCGGGACCGCGGTTGGAAAAAAGAATGTTGGTCACCGGGGTGGGGAAAAGAGGGTGTGACAGGGGATGCGGAACCCGCGGAATGAAGCGCTTGACAGCACCTTTCATGCCGTTGGCACAAGGGGAGGGCGGGCTGCGAGAGGACCGGGGGGGGGGGGGGAAAGGGGGTCAACAGAGAGAAGGTGAGGATCATGTTAGGTGTTCAGAAGGGGGCAGGTAGGTCGGAAGGGGGTATAGAGGTATCTTGGGGGAAAAAAAATCAAGACGTGCGCGGACCAGGGGCAGGCGCAGGGGACACCATAAAGTAAAACGGACGAAAAAACCTGTCTTTTCAAATAAGCCACAGGGCTCCACTTACAGTAAAGGAAAAGCGAGTCTCGCAGGGTCCATAGAGAAGAAAAGCCACGGAGTAACCGAGAGGAAAAAGCTAACTGGTGTCAATTTGGAAAAAAAAAAGCCTGACAAAGCAAGACAGAAAAGCGAGTATCACGGGTAACAAACTAGACAAGGTTTGTCGGGAGACGAACGGCTGGACGAAGACAGGGGATGGGACTCCACCGGAATTACTAGAGGACAGGAAAAGGTCGGAGAAAAGGCCCCCTAGCTAGTGAAGAAGATGGCGAACGTTACAGCAAAGGAAGTTAGGAAAAAAGAACCGTGAAAGTTGGGAGCTTTTCTCTCAATGGGGGTAGAGTCAAGAAAACAGAGGGTTAAGTTCCCCCCTGTCCAAAGAAACTCCGCAAAAGCACGATAAACGACGTGAAAAGTTGGGGCACCGTCACCCCCTTGGGTGGGTGACACCAGAAAGGTTTTAAGAGGAACCAAAGGGTTTCACAAAAACTAGGCGTAAATGGAGTTTAAGACGGTCAGGAAGGAGTAGGCCGGAAAGCCAGGGAGGAAAAAAGGAAAGGGGGAAAAAGCGAGACTGCAACACGTTACTAGGTACATCGAACGCCCAGGCTCACAGAAAAAAAACTTTTGACCACAAAAGGAAAACCGACAAAACTTTTTCACTTGAGGTTGAATGTTTCGTATTCCACGGGGAAAAAGGGGGGGGGAGTGGGGTGAGCCTGATGAAATATGTAAAGAAAGGGGAAACGGGTACTTGGGAAAAAGACCTAGACCCGATTCAAAAAAGGTTCCGTATAAAACGTGAGTTCTAGACACCCTGGCAGAAATTTGCTGCCTGGCAAAACCAGCGGGGCAAGAACTGGGGCCGGAGAGTGTGGCCTCAAGTAAGGTAACCTTCATCACTATCGGGAGGACTGGGACTGGGCAGAATCTTAAAAAAATAAAGGTAGAAAGCTCTACGTTGAAAAAGGGACTCTGGGGTGAGGAGGTCATTTATAAAAGGGTGACCTTGGTCAAGAAGAAGAGCCAGGACAGGGGTCCAACGACTGAACCGGGACGAGTCTGGAAAAAAAAAACTGAAGAAAGGTCCATCGGCCTGGAACCCAAAGGAAACTAAATCCTTTTACGAGGAAATCCTATATAGTCAGAAAAACGGGGAAAAATAGATTCCCAAAACTTCTTGCCAGGAACTCAAAAGATCAAGGGGGAGGCAACAACCACACGAGGGCTCGGGTCCCTCCAGGTAAATGCGAATAGGAGAGGACGGTACTAACACGTCCTTCGAAAAGACTGTAGAAAGAGAACTAGGTGCTACATACCAAGAAATGCCTGAAAAGGGGGGGAAAAATTGATTTTACGAACAATCCTTAGGCCCTGGGGAAGGTGGGTGGGTCCTGGTCAAACGGCCGGGCACATCGGGGGGACACTCCCTGGTCCAGCCAGTGGGGGGAAAATGAAAAAGTTTTCGACAGGACATGGGACTCCCTCGTGGGGGGTGTCCCAGAAAAACGGGGATGAGGGGGTTGAGGGGGGGACGTCGAAAGGACAAGTAACCAATAAAATCTATACATGGGGGGTCATACGTGTCATTGCCGCAAGAACGACCCGCCGGGAAGCACCTCAAGAGAGAGGACAAAACTCCGGAGAGGTGGGGCCCTTGGAAAATGGAAGCTCGGGGGCAAATCTGTCCTAATGCCCGATTTCAGGTTAACTCGCCTACTGCAAAGGGCCAAGGGGGCCTGAAAGGCTCCAACAAAAAGCCAAGAGACATGAAAGACAAGAAAACTTGGGCGGTGAAATCTCACGTTAAAACTTTTCTCCACACAAATACACTGGTTGAAAGCGAAAACGCAACAGCGAGGCAAAAGATAGGACAACGCATCAACAGGGGGAAAAAAAGGACGAAAGAAAAACACATCTTCAGGATGCAGGAGAGTGGACCAAAAGTGGGAGAGGAGGAACAGGGACCGCCACAAAAGGCTAGGGGGAAATGGTAAGTCTAAGGAAAAGACTCTGGACCGCCGCGAACCAAATTCGCTCCCGCAGAGAGGAGTGCTTTGGGCAAACGAAAAAGGTCCTGGGGAGGGGGGGGAGAAAAGAAAAAAACGAGAAAAGCGAAAACAAGGAATCAGCTAATCAAAGAAAGAGGGTTCAAAAAAAAAAAATAAGGTAAAGGGATACACGAAAGGGTTGTTACTCACCGACGAACCCCTGCAAAAGACTAAAGGAGGGGAGAGCAAACCATCAACAAACGGGAAGGGGGACGGAAGAGGGGGGGGAGGGGGCCGGGCAGACAGAGCCCTGACGGTTCATGGAACCCAAGTTACATTCGAAAAAAGCGGTCGATCAACTTCTTCAGCGACCGGAAGCTCCCGAGTTTTTAAAAGCGAGGCATACCGAACACGGGTGCGAAAAGGAAGAGGGGGAAAATAGACGTCCAGGCCCTACTTGGGGCATGGTTGAGGGGTTAATGGACTCCGACGCAAGGACCTTCTTGCCGGGGCCTAGTCAATAAATTCGTCCTTCCAACGACAGACCTCCGCCCTTGAAAGAATGTTAAGGAGAGGGGGTAATGGCAAGAGGGTCCGGGCACTGGGGGGAAAAGGGACAAAACCTCCCAAAATGAAAACAAAAGGGGTGTGTGATCTAAGAAGTCCAAACTCTTCGCATGCAGAGTCGGAGGGGGATTTCCTACAGTAAAACATTGGAAAATACTCGACGCTGGCTGCCGGTCTCGGCAGCACCCGCTCACAGGGGGAGATAAGCGGGGGGCGACCGAAAGAGGAAAAACTGGAACTGGTGGGAACAAAGAAAACCACAACTTCAGAATTCGACCGTCATAATGAA
>Ga0179593_1468784_pt1 | contig 12327 bp, 20 predicted proteins | sample CZODoug2_1_08_16_FD_185931 | JGI IMG/M metagenome (GOLD analysis project Ga0179593, IMG submission 185931) | Vadose zone soil fungal communities from Angelo Coast Range Reserve, California, USA - CZODoug2_1_08_16fungal (PacBio error correction) | ecosystem: Environmental > Terrestrial > Soil >...
AGGATCCAGGAAAAGACAACTGCATTTAATGGAGAAGACTAAAGAAACGCGTTGGGGTTGTCAAGTCTTGCCTACCGCAGCGTTACCGCTTCCGTAGTCGACGCTTCGTGAGGGGAGCATAGAAAAGTGTGGGCCATCACGCGATCGAGTTCACGAGCGCTTCTGGTTTCGGCCCACCGAGGGTTTCATCCAACTGAAAGGGATTCACCAGCGGCGTGTCTAAAAAGGAAATCGGAAAAAAGGGGGGGGTCATCCCACTCGGGCCAGAATAAAAGCCGAGAAGCGACGCGGACCGCCGGGGAAGGGGACGTGGGTGAATCAACCGGACGCAGCCTGCAACACGGGTATGATCCAAAGTAACGACGAGGGGGAAAATGAGTGCCGCCTAGTACATAAAGTTGCAGGGAAAAGACAGGCTTTGAATCCAAGATCAGATTGCGTGAAGGGTGACCACGTAAATCTAAAAAAGAAACAAAAAAGAGAGGGATCAGGAAAGGAAACAGAAATATCGTTCACCGCAAGAACCTGAGACCCGGCTGAAACGTTTGTGAATTAAGTTAATCAAAAGACGTCCATCCGGAAAAGCAAGGACGAGCGGGGACCAGTAAATCCGCCGCGTTAATATATGGACGAAAGCTGAGAGGACAGGGAAAGAAATTGGCTCGAAAGCAAAGACATTCATCTACAGAAAATCAGCCTCTGAAAGGGAAAGGAGGTTTAGATGTTGTTCGAACTGGGGAATGTCGCTGGGGCGTGGGGACATTTGTGGCAGTCGAAAGAGGCACAGCAAGCTTCAAGGCCATTTGGGTAAAAAATCTTGAGAAGAGGAGAGCTTGTGGCGGGAAGGATCCTCGGCTAAAAAAGGCAAGAGAGGCAATGGATTCACGATAAAAGAGGCTGGGGAAGGTCCTGCTTTCCGTTATCTTGGAAAAAAAAAAGAGTCTGGGCAGCAGAGTAGCTGTATTGAAGCGAACGATAAAGGCACGGTGCAGGGGACCGAAAGATCAGGCGAAGCGAGATCACCATCACACTCGAAGAGGCGCCGCCGGTCAGCACAAGAGGATAACAAAATTCGAGACGTGCAGGCGAGTTGGGGGGGTGAAAAGAGGTGAAGCGACAAGGACTGCTGCTATGCGTAAAAAGGACAGAAATTGAAAGAGATCTCGCCTCAAAGAGTGGCTGCCGGACGCGCTCGGGAGAAATAAATTGGAGAGTGCTCTCGGTGCAGGGAAATTAGGAGACGCAGTTGAAGGGGGGGGAAAGAAGCGGAACAACACATCATCTTTTGGGATCCGTGAAAGAGCGCGTCTAGAGGAGATCAAGCTTTGAATTTGGGGAGGAGGGACCGCATAAAGCACAGGGGGAAAGGCATGACAGAATCGGCCGAAGTGGTTCAGGGCGGGGAGAAACAAATTAAAACGCAAAAAACAGAGCGTCCAGGAGGATAAACCGGAGTTGTGGAACTTCTCAGAAGAACCGACCGAGGGGGGAGGCACGACCGCTGAGAGCAAGCAAAATCGGCGCTCTGGGCGATAGCTCGAAAAGTCGGACTAAAAGTGGAAGCCAGAGTGAACAGAAGAACTCCGGCCCTCGGAATGTTATCTTATGGAGAAGGGCGACAAATAAAACTCCGAATCGTTGAAAAACAATCAAAGGTATGGAGTGAGCTTGTCCATCTCAGACGGTCAGAGACCCTCCAGAACGCACGGCGGCTCTCCATTCGGGTCGAGGGAGTTTGAGTGCAGCAAGAGCCCTGGAGGCTTCTGGGGGGTTCAGAATCCGGCGTGCAATAAAAAAATCGGGGGAGCAAAAGTGTGAAGAGTCGCGCAATTTCCAGTTGACCAGATGTAAAGGGTTTCTGGCGAAAAAAGTTTAACCGGAACAGAATGGGGACCTAAAAAAGGAAAGTCATGGATTCTATGACTAATGCGACGCCAGGTTATACGTAACCCCCTTGGCCGTGACGGCGATCAGTCAACCGCCGGCTCGAGAGGCGTGGTTTATTTGGGTGTAATTTGCGCCCGGGAGGTATGCAATTGGGAGATCGCTGAGATGAGTCTTAGTGCAAAAAAGGAGGAAATTATTCGGAGCAGATCGGGTTGGGAGGGGAGTCGAGATACGGGCTTCTTCCGGGGTGGTCAGCGCGGGGACCGCGACGAGTCGACGGCGATGGGAAGCGCCAAGGGTGGTAGCGATGATCGTGAGGGAGGGAAGTTGGAGCCGGGTTAGGGGGGCGTGGGGTGGTGACGGGGCGAGACGACCCGGAGGTGATGTAGATGGGGAGGGATGGACTGGGGGGCGGGGGGGTAGGAATAGAGGAGAGACGATTTCCTCCGACAAGATTCGGGAGAGAGTTCGCATTGGTTGCCGGCTTCGGCGTGGTCTGGGCTAGGGAGATCGGCTCAGAGGGGGGGGTTGGTCCTGGTTAACTGGAAGGGGGAGTTTGTGATAAAGTTTAGTGTTTCAGGGATGAGGGTAGGTGTCTGCGGGTTTCGTGCAGAAAAAGCGAAAGGGAATTGCCCTTTGTGGAAGAGTATCGTCAAAGAGACTAGGGGTGCCTGCTGAAGCAATGTACGGTGTTTCGGAAGAGGGCGTTGGCGACCCTTCGGGGGGAAGGGTGCGCAGCCAATTCAGATAAAAAAAACAGCGCGGCAGGATCGCGGTCCACCCGAACTCTCAAGCGCAAGGAATACACAGAACCGCTGCAAGGTTTGGACCTAAAAAACAACCAGCTACTGTAGAACCGATGAGATCTCGACTCATATTGACATTTGTTGGGAGGAACACCGTATCAGAGGGCGAAGGCGGAACATGCGGGAGGTAGGGCACTAATGAAGGGGGGGGGGAGGGGGTGCGGCTCCCCAATCTTCGCAGGGGTCCGCAGTTGTCCATAACACTTTTGGTTTTCTAGCTTATGGGGCGTAGTTTATTTCCAGGAACTTTAGGCTGAGTTCTGCGGTCCCTCAGAGGTTATGTATGCCTCGTCGATGGTGAGCTGGGGGGGAGATGGTGGTGGTCACTGCGGCGGGCGCAATTTGGGTGGGTGGGTGACAAGCGGGGGAGCTGGAGGAGGATAGGGGTCTTTAGTCATTGTGCTCTTGCGGTTTAGGAAGGTGGGTGAGGATAGCTTAGGCAGTATGTACTGTGTAGGAGTAAGGATGTCGTAAGAGGTAGGGGTGAAGCTAGGCACAAGCGCGTCGGGGGAAAATGAGCAGGGGAAAAGTAGAATCGTAGATGTAAGAATACAAAGGGGGGGAGGAGGATGGCCGTGGACAGTTACTCATCAGGCATCGGGCGATGGAACCGGCTTCGTTGGGAAGGGGTGAGGGAGGAGGAGGTATTCGCCCCGTTAGGAAATGTGAGTGGGGTAATTGGGACCAGCGTCCTGCTGATGTGCCCTTCGCCTATGGCTCTCTGAATGCCGTGAGATAGCTTCGACCAGTGTTGCGGAGGAGGGGGAGAGGGCGTGGGGGTAGGGTAGGAGGAGGGACGTGGTAGGGGACTCGATGCGGGGGGGAGGTGGGGAGGGAAAGTGGATCCGATTACGCCGTTGCATTTTGAATTGGGGTGGGAATGAGGGGAGGAACGTTGCGATGCTGTGCTATCCCGATATTGGATTTCGGGGCGCAGAGCGTGTAGGGGGTGCGTGGAGTGTTCCTCGTTCTGCTTCGTGGATGAATATGTGAACACGGAGGGGGAGGGAGAACCTTGGCGAGGATCGGATACGGGACCAGGGGGAATCGCCTCTGCATTCTGTTTGTAGGGAGAGAATAAATACTGGAGCCTAGGGGGAGGGAGGGAGGGGGTCAATTCTTGAAAGGATGGATGACCGGTGCCTTACAGGAGGGCATCTCAGGTGATGGACGTCTGGTAATCTCCAATGTGGAGGCGATCACCGCGAGGATGATGCAGACCCCTCAAAGGGACACCCCGTGGGGGGGGATGGATGTGGTTGGTGGAGGGGAGGAGGAGGTGGTAGTCCGATAGTCCTGTGTTGGAAGGTGAGAAGTGGGAGCGGGAGGGGGGAATGTTGCGGAGTTCGGGGGAACGAGGGTTTTCAGTGTGAAGCCTTTCGACGTAGGCCGGGACAATGTGATGAAGGCGTTCAAAGGGTGTGGACGAAGGGTCGCCGGAGGGAGGAGGGGTGGGGGGGGGGGGGTGCGGCCAAGGGCAGGGAAGTAAGGCCTTCCAGCATCTCTCGTTCTTTAGTGAGTGAAAAGGGCGAGGAATCATGCCGAACAAGGCAAAGAAAAGGCCAAGTACTTGGGTGAAGATAAATCCGGTAGCCTGTAAGGGGGAAAATGGAGCCTTTGACGCAGCAGCACGATAGGAGCAAAGGGAGAGAAGGGGGAGGAAGATCGTCCAATAGGCGTGGGCCAGATGATGATTTTTGGGCCGATCGCCAAATAGAGAGAGGGCAGGTGCTGAGGCCTTGTACTAAACTGACCCGCCAGAAGGGAAAGGCCCGCGGAGGCAGAAATGACATTCTCGGTCCAGTCGCAGGAAAAACCCGTCGGATACCGCAGTAAGATCATAGAAACCAAAAACGGAAGGAGGAAAAAGAGATTGGGAAGAGGGCGTGAGCAAGAAAGGTGAACGCTACTGGAGGGGACTGTTTATCTAGGAGGGGAGGAAGTCGTATGGCGGCGCTATTACAAGATTTAAGCAGGGTGAAGACTAAGCAGGAAAAAATTTGGGGGGAGACCCGGAAACAAGAACAAAAGCGGCCAACCTAAGTCGAATAGACCTCAGAGAGCGCAAAACCAAGAGGCGATAAGTTTCGTCGAGGCGGAGAAATCGGACAGAAGAAATTTTGCACAGGCACAGTGCCGCCGCGCGTTAGAAAAATTAAGGAAATAAGTCCGGGGATCGGGGGAAATGTGTCCTCGCAGGGGGCAAGCAGCCATCAGCTGAGAGGGGCATGCGTGCCGTCTGGGAGGGGGTCAGCTTCGAAAAGGCGGAACAAAGGATCTATTCTTCTTTAATTTAGGAGAATGAGCAGAAGGAAGAAAACCAAGGATTGGCGGCCAAAAAGAATCGTGTGCGGGCCGTGAGAAAAGACGCGAAAGAAGAACGAAAGGAGGAAAGACCTAAAACGGGTTGCATTCTTTAAGCTTCCGATGCTTCTCAGAGCGGAACTAATGCAGAGCCGGCAGGCGGGAGGCATGGGAAAAAAAAACGGTGGATTGCCGAAGACTATTAGAAGAGAGGTGAGAGAATTGCCCTCCGGCAAACTCCAAAAGTAGCAAAACAACAGTAAGAGGCGCAGTTGGGGGGGAGAGGGAAATGGAATAAAAAATTCTTTCCAAACGGACAGGCAGGTTAAGAGAATTCGTCGGAGGCGGAGGAAGGTTCGGTCTAAAAACACCCACGCGAAGGAAGCTCCTGGGGGATCGGGGTTTGTAGAACAATACCTTTGAGGAGAATGAAAACTGGCTAAGGGACCCTGAAGACTGGGAACGAAAAAAAGTCGGGAGCAACGGAGCCGGAAACGTCCTAGGTATCCCAAAACCGTAGAAATTCCTACGGGGAGCGATGGAAATCGTGGCTATGTGCCGGGAATAGGTCACGCCGTCCATAAAGGTCCGAAATTCACATGGGAGGCCAGAACCTAAGGGATTGCCGTGGGGGGAGGGCTGGACAGAAGAAGCATCATGTCTCATTGTGTGTGTGGATGGAAGGCCTGGCCGCCTGTTAACAAACGGGGGAGCCAACGACAAGGGGAGACATGGGGACGTGCGCGCGGGGGACACATTGGACTATGGGGGGGAGGGAGACCTGCCAAAGAACAACCTCAGAAACGGCGGTTAGGCAGCACGCAGACACAGACTTCGATCAAGAGCAAAAAGGCGGAAGGTACGTGGAGGGGGTGTACCGTTTCGAGTACCCACAGTGCATCCTACCAGGGAGTGAGATAGATTAAGGAAAGAAGGAGGAAGGACGGTAAGACGCTGAACTCCGCACGCGGAGTGGGTTGGGGTGGCTATCGGCCCGGCTCAGGTGGGCCGAAGGAGCAACCTAACAAAACGCTCCAAACGAAGAGACTCATTCACATCGGGCGGGGGTCTCGGTGGAACGTCTCGGGGGGAACTCTCCGTCAGAAAAGAAATTAAAAAGGGGTCAGGCAAGACGCTAAGCTAGGGGCTTTTCCGAGGGAAGGTTGGTGTCCGCAGAGACAATGGAGGCCGAGAGCTAAAGAAGTGATACAACTTTCAAACACCTTAGGAGATTGCAGCGGGCTAACCACCAAGACTTGGGAGAAAGATTAAGCCTGCTCGCGCGCGGCGGACTGATAACAAAAAAGCGGGAGAAGGGCCTCGGGGAACGTAGGAGGACTACGAAAAGTAAGGCACAATTGGTTCTAGAGAATCGCAAAGGACACTGCCGAGGAAGGCCTCTGCGCCGGATTCAGGCGACGCTAGTCAAGAGAGGGATATAAACACGCAAGGCTGCAAAGCTCTCCTGCATCCAGAAAGAGGAGACTGAGCCTGAGACCGGTGGCTTTAGCAAAGAGGATTTGCGACCCACAGCATTCAGGACTCAACGGAGTGTGCGAAGGAGGTGGCGCCGTAGCATCAGCGAGCCAGGGAAGTCCCAGGGTAGACTTGCGACAAATAACTGAGTACAGGTCGCAGAATTGAAATGGACAGCAAGAGGGCGGCCAAAAATGCCGGAAAGCAGGCCCGAATGGTGCAAAGAATCCTGTGACCCGGGAAAAGGGAAAGAAAGATTGAAGGCGAGAGGGAGAGCATGAGCCGTCATGTGGCGCTTCCCGCGGGAAACGCTCGTTTGAAGAAGGGGAAGAGCTCAATCCAAAAGACAGATTCGCGCCACAAATGCAACGCACAAGCAAAGTTTTAGGGAAAAACGAGATAGCAGAAGGAACGGGGGGCTAGGGTAGCTGCCTTAGGTGAAACGAGAGAAGAATCTGGGTGGCGTCTCCCGGAAGGAAGCAAGACGCCGTGATGGACCTCGTCATCACCTGGGAGCGCTTGGACGTAACCGCATAACTGGAGTCCGTAAAAAAGAGAGGGGTCTAGCGGAAGCAGGAAATGGAGCACAGCGTCAAAGGAAGGGATCTTGATGGATTGCGGACGAGAGAGGGACTTGAGTCGGAAGGCTGTGTTACGAAGGGGGGAATGGCCCAGGGGACACAACGGACCAGAAAGATTATTTTGGAGCATTGGGAGAAGGGAGAAGTAGAAAGGGGAGACGGAGGTCGCTCGGAAAAGGACGCCCTCAAAGTCGTGACTGTCCAGAGAACATACAGGGGGAGTATACAAAGGAAGAAATTGATTCTGGCTGTCTTAAATCACAAAATTAGGGGAGGGCGAAGCAGTCGTATTGATAGGGAAGAGGACGAACAAAAGGGAAAAGAGAGTATGACCGGGGGCAGGGGGGATGCTTACATTTCAGTTCACACGAGGGGGTAACCTGTTTAAGGAAAAAGCATCTAGGGAGAGGGAAAAGAGTAGAATCTATGCCACACCGTGGCACGACGAACTGGAAGCGTACGATCAACGGCAGAAAGCTGACCCCGGAACAAAGGGCGAAGGAACATTAATCGCTGTTGGGGGGCAACTCGCACCGTTTCAGTTCAGGGATGAAAGATTGGAGAGGCTCGAAACAACACCACGTATGATTAAGAAAAAGAATAAAAAAAACCGCACCTCAGCATCACTGGACAATGTAAACTGGCGGAGAAGCCAGATCGAGGGTGGAAAAGGGGGTCCTTCCGACGGAAGTAGTGCAATGTTTACTTATCCGTTCGATCTGGAAAACTTCATGGGGTCGTACTTGACAATAGTGTGGCAAAGCAGCGGAGAGGAGTTTTGTCCGGGGCGCGGGGAGTCCAAAATAGGTGGAGACCACACGGGGTAAGTGAGTAACTGTAAATACCATCTCAAGACCTCACTGAAAAAGGGGGGGCAATCGGAAAATCCATACCCACAGAAAAAAGCGGAAGGGGAGAACGCATGACGAATGTTCGACAGGAGAGAAAGATTCCTTCAGGGTGAGACCCTAGCGAGGGGGAGAGACGAGAGAGGGGGGCACATCGACTAGATCCGTTTGAACTGAAAAACCAAATAGGAGGCTTGAATCCAAAGAGCCAATGAAGGCGTAAGGGTGCCTGGGTAAAAGAACAAGAAAAACGGGTAGACAGAAAGAACGCAGAGGTCCCGAGAGAATGGAAAGCGGGAAGGGGTGAAGACACAGGATCAAAGCACGATAACATCGTCATAAGAAGCTACTAGCGGTACAGTAGAGATCACGCGTTCCAGAGAGTTGCCGAAAGCGAGGGAGGACAGCCAGGCGAAGGCTGCGGAGAAAGGATAGATTAATAGTAGCGCGCATTTCCATCAAGTCAGGAGAAAAGAGACAGAACCACCATCGAAGCGCTTCTCAAGGGAAATTGGGGTCTTGACTGGGTACGTGGTCACGGGTGGGGACCAAGAGGTGAAGAGGCGGCGCGTGCTGAAATTGAGAGCGGTCCAGTTGTAGAACGCTCTTCGGGAAACGTACGGTAGAGCGAGAAAGAAAGCAGGCAGCACGAGAGAAGAGAGAGTCAGGCTTAAATCACTAAGAGAACTGTGAGGGACTCGTCTAGGAAGTATAAGGGAAACATTTCTTTCATAAGCGGGCGATGCGGAATTCAGTTTTAGCAAGGGAATCTGGACTCGACCAGGCTACGCAGAAGGTCGCGAAAAAAATCAGGAGCAACAAAATAAGAGAGCAGCGCCACGCTGGAAGCACATAAGTCGAAATACCCAGGGCAGCGGAATATCGCGGGCGGCCGAATTCGAGAGACATTGGTGCGTTTAGACCGGTGGGAGGTGGATAAAAGGAAGGCGACCCGGGGGGCTGTTTGACCGTAAGTGAGAGAAAAGAAAGGTGTCTAGGGATCTTCTGGTACGTAAAAAAAGCCGAACCGAAAGAAGACAAAATAAAGAGCTTTTTGAAGAAAGAGTGGCCTGCCGCCGAGGGCGCGGTACAGGGAGGGAAAGATTTGGGAGCGCTGCTGCAAGCATAAAAGCAGAATGGAGCAATTCTTAAGAAAAAAGAATCGGACGAAAAGTAAATTGGCGCGACAACACAAGAGCAAAGGGCGGATACGGAAGGAAGAAGACATCCGCGCGGTTGTCTGCACGGAAGTGAGTACGGGAGAATTCCAAGATGCACTCACTAGGAAAGGTCGTCACTCAGATGGGGCTTGGTAGGTAGAATAGTAAACGTGAGAGCCAAAGGACACAAAGAGCCGGCACACGCATCTCTGAAGGTTTCATAGCGTAGTCACGGCGCGGCAAGGCAGGAGAAACAAGATTTACAAAAAAATACCTGGGGTAGGGAGTGTCTTTGAGGAATCTAAGGGAGAAAAAAGCCAGAGCACTCCGCGTAACTTCTAGAGGGAGCAAAAAAGGACGAGCAAAATAGAAGGACAAGTTTTCTTTAGGACTTCACTGTGGTGTGTATCACAAGAAAGCAAAAAAACAGAATCGCGCAAGGTGCAAGAGATACTCGCACCGTTAAAAAAAGGATGATGTGCGTTGAGAAAAGGTTTAACCGAAGAAGGAAGTTTATAACATGATAACACTGGCGAGTTCTAGGTCAACAAACGTAGCAGAAAAAAAAAAACGGGGACCAAAGAGGTAAGAAGTACTGGCTGATGGTAGAGATAAAGGAACTTACAGAATGCAGGAAATAGGGAAACACGATTCATCGCTCCTAGACTCGGAATCAAAAAACTGGAGACCTAGACGTGTTACGGCGATAAGAGTTTGTGGGGGGGGGAGGCAAAAAGAAGGAAACCGCGAGACAGGGTATTTCGAAGAAAATGCAGGTATTTTGGGAAACGAAGAAGATCAAAGAGGGTAGAAACGGCCTCGCGCAGAACCTAAGAGTCCGCGCCGCCTGAAAGGAAGGGGGAAAAGGCCTTACGGGGAAAAGCAGAACTTGTATGTCAACAAAACCGAGTCGGACCAAACTGCGCTCAACGGTGGGTTGGGGGAGAGGCGGGCAAGGGGTACGCGCGTAAACATCTCAGTTGGTCCGAGGCTGACGGAAACGCTTCGGAGGCGCAACAACTGTTGCACAGGGAGCGGCTCTGAAGTGGGGATATTACGCTATTGGAGCCAGGAAGGAAGAAAGGGGAAGAAGTCCTGTCGACAACCCTTTGGTTGGGAGTGCATTCGTTGCAAGAAAGCGTTGCCGGGGTCAACAAAGAGAACGCTGCGAGGATTGGGTAAAAACGATTAAAGCCAAGTCAGGGCCGCTCAAATTGGAGAGAAAAAAAACTGCCAAAGAACCTCGTGGCCGCGTGAGGGAGAAGCAAGGGGAAGAAATAAAAGGGGAGGCAGATCAGTCGAAGAGGTGCCATGGACTGCTGGGAAAAACGAGGAAATCATTCACGAAGCCGTGCAAGGGGAAAAAGGAAGTAAGGGGGAGACCCGAAATGGAAGTGAAAATGAAAATCTACTTGAATTTTCTCTAAGAGCACGAAGGACGCCTCAAGGACGCCGGGGTGGTCGCTAAAAAAGAAAAAAAAAGAAAAAAAAGATGGAATAGGAGGTGGGGGAAAAGATTATGATTGGGGGTTTTGCCCGACGGAAAAAAGAAAAAAAAAAGACGCAGCGCTTGAGAGTGGAGGCCACGAGAACCGGGGACTAATGTCAGCGGAACGACCGACTCTGCGAGAAACATGCTATTCCAGGGAGATCAAAAACCCTTCGGATACGACTCAACGAAATCTCAAATCAGACCAAACAAGGGAGGGAGATGGGGGAAGGAGAGTGTTGTGAGACCCGAAGGGGTACCAAGGGAGGAGGGAGGAGTATCTCATCGGGCGGATTCGAAGCTTGGAAAGGGGGGGGGGAGGGGGAAATTAGTGATCTTTAGTTCACGACAAAGCAGCCCTCCTGGGGGGGGCGAGAAGAAGGAACATCACAGATCACACGACCTCGAGTCTGCCCGGATAGTCAAACCCGCGGCGCGAAAAGAGATATTGTCGAGGGAGCGCAAATCGACTATCTCAAATTTCACTGTGCTCTTACTTTCTCAGTTCCCGTAACTGGGGAGAAGAGTTCTTCCGGGATCGTAAAGATGTCCAGGGCAAATCCTACGACATGCACGAGAGGAAGCTAAGCATTTATTGATTTGTGGCAATGGCTAGTAAACTTAGGAAAAAATAGAGGTGCTTCTGGTTCTCCATTGCGAGATTCAGACAGAATGAGGAGCAAAAGGTCCTCCGGGGGGTAGTTTGATGGAAGGTGAGAAGAAAGGACCAAGCGGGATAGAAAGAGCATTCCCGACCTGGGGGTGAGAAGGAATTAATCTTCCTATCAGGGCTCGCTGTAACTAAAGGGTTTTGCATCTAGAGATGCACGTTTGAAAAAAAAAACGAAGGGGAAGGCAAAGCCTCGGACGTACGGAGGTGAATAACTTTGAAAAATTAAAACAGGCGACCAATCGGAACCCAACGTGTCTTCAATCTGTAAAGGGGGTCACGATGCGGTAATACAGGACAATGAGGCGCACGGCCAGCGTTTGCAAACTGTCCAGAGCAGAGCCGCGGATATCTGGTTTCCCTCGCCAGCCGAGCCGTTGGAGGAATGGGATACAGCCAAGCCAGAATTCCGGTGGCAAACACCTAAGACGCGCAAGGCCGAAAAAGGGACTTTGAAAAAAATCGAGTTATGCCGGAAAAGTAAACCCGCGGTAGCCGGGAAACGGAATAAAGAAGGGAAATGGAGCGAGGGAAAAGGAGGTTTAGTCGAAGGACGCAGAGGGGCACCGCCATAGGTAAAAAGAAAATTCCCAGAAAAAGGACCCAAGAAGCCAATGGGGAACCGACTAAAACGGGGTTGCAGAGAATCTCCGAAGGGAAGAAAATTTTGTGGGAGTGCTGCGTCTCTGGACAAGTGAGCAGCAAAGCCACCAGACTTGGATACAAGGTGAAAGCGAATTGAAAAGGGGCGCTGTGGGGGGTGATGACGATGAAAACCAATAACATCCTCGAACAGGGAAGGGAGAAAAGCCATCAAAAGCTTCGCCTCCGCAAGAAAGAGACGCGGTTCGCATGGGCGGTGCGTACAGCTTTTCGAGGACCTAAGCTCCCTCCCCAAACAGGGCTTGGAAACAAACAAAAAGAAAGGGGTGCTCAAGGCAAAACGCCGCCTCTCGAAACGGCCGAGAGGCAGGGCAGGGGGTTTTGCGGCAATCAAAAGTCAACTATTCCACGTGACCAGTACCAAGGGCCGCCAAAGCAGGCTCTCTCTATGTGCGCGTCTGCCGTGAATCGAGGAAAAAGGATCCAAAAACAATGCCGCTGCT
>Ga0179593_1603202_pt1 | contig 12327 bp, 15 predicted proteins | sample CZODoug2_1_08_16_FD_185931 | JGI IMG/M metagenome (GOLD analysis project Ga0179593, IMG submission 185931) | Vadose zone soil fungal communities from Angelo Coast Range Reserve, California, USA - CZODoug2_1_08_16fungal (PacBio error correction) | ecosystem: Environmental > Terrestrial > Soil >...
CTCACCAGCCGCCCTCGCCTCTAACGGAACAGGTTGGAAGTGAAGAGTTGAGTACTCCAGATTGGCTCTGCACGGAGGAAAAGGAGGGGGGGCCAGAGGGAGAAAGAAGGGGAAGGTCTGCTACTCGGGCGAAAGGGAAGGGGCTCGAACCAACGCCGGTCAGGTCACCAGGGTGTCTACACTGAGGCAACGCGATTCGCAAAGACGTTGGGGATGACCGGGGGGGGGGGGGGAAAAAAAAACGGGCGAAAGGTCGCCAAAAGCGGCAGTGAGGTCGAAGGGGGGAAGGGGTTGAGAAAGCTTCAGAAAGGGACACCAAGCGGCACGCGCGATATTGTTGGGACAACCTTTCTTTCAGACGAAAGACGAGCCAGGAAAGGAGGGAGACAAGACATTCGAGTTCTGTTCTGGATTACAGCTCGGACGATACCAATACTGACTCGATTTGATTGAGGAAGGAAAAGCATCTGGGAAATAAAAAGTCATTCTCCATTGAAAGGCACTAAAAAACAAAGAAAAAGGAAAGAGGTCAGTCTACGTATATCCAAATCTGTGCTTTTCACTGGCGGGGGGACAAATAAAAGCCTCAAACGGGGCAAGGACCCGCCGTGTCTAAGAGGGAGCGGAGACCCATATGCTTAGGACCATGTGGGGGAGAAGCCACATGACGGAAGAAAACGGACGAAATAAAAAGAAGAGGCAAGGCAGTCGATAAGACCTGTGCTCACGTCGTGGCGCGGAGATGCTTAAACGAGAGGGTCGTGTTCACCCGAATCGTTGGGGTCAGTACTTATAAACTCTCCAGAAAAAAGGAATTGAGCGCGGGTGCGCTACATTTTTATTTCATCGAAGAAGAGGAGGGTAGGGGGAAGGAAAAAAAAACCAATCGCACCACTGGCTTGCCCTACAAAGAGATTGGTTTTCGATCCGAACATCCGGGTAGAGCGTGAAGGATAAAGAAGAAGGCTGAGTTAGATTCTTCTATTCCCGAAAAAAAAAAAGGGATGAGGAGGAAACAAGCCTAAACGTGGCAGGAACAAAGCAAGACGCGGGCTCGTAAAACCGCTCCTCCGCCGAGAGGTGCTAAAGGACTGAAAATCCGGTAGGGGAAAAAAGGGTCAAAGGAAGAAAACTGGCGAAAAGAAGAAAAGGAATATTTCTGATGAAGCCCTCAGCTATCAAAAGAGGAGAGGAAGGGGCATACTCATCCGCTGTTCAGACATGTGCGTTTATCTTCTTGTAAGGAGAGAGGGTTTCTCACCCCGCCTAGGTGGAAAAGCTGCTTTCATTACGACGCGAGGGGATAAGGATCAAAGGGGGGGGATCGAAGACAATTAAACAGCACGTTAAGCTTAGGTTGCCGTTGAAATTGGGATTACGATCGATCGGGAGGGGAGAGGGAGAAAGAGAATAGAACAAAGGGACCAATCGCGAATGTCATCAGACCTGATAGGAAACGGGGAGGGCGTCGTAAAGCCAAACGAAGCTATCGCGCCAGACATGGTCAGGGGAAGAAGGCCGGGGAGAGGGAAACGCACGCCGAAATCGGATGCCTCAGCAGAAAGCCAAGGTGCCGGAAAAGGGGAGGGGGGGGGGAAGAAAAGATGGCGTTGGGGGAAAAGCAGGAAGGATAGGACAAAAGTCGTAAAAAATTCAGCTGGGGGGGAAGAAAAAGAGCGGGCGGGACTCTTCGGTCGAGAGAAAAAAAAGTCGATTAAGGGACCAGGAGAAAAAAAGGTCTAACATGTAATGTAGGGGATTTAACGAGAGATTCGACAAAGATGGGAAAACAAAATCATTGGAGAGACTGGGGGAGGCAAAAAGGAAAGCCCATCGTCAGAGCAAAGAAAAGAAAGGGAGGGGGCAAAGGATGGTGTTCTCATGTTTGGGCAGTTCAACAACAACAACGAGGGTTGTAATATATGGAAAAAACCTAGAACCGAATTTTGGCTCTGGAGGAAGGACTCGGACAGGCGAGTGGGTGAAGGGTGGGGGGGGGGGGGGCGTAAGGAACCATTTCTTTACTGTTTGACCATCTCTTCTACTCGAGGTGGAGGACGGCAATAGAAGGACATTTCTAAAGGGTCTCTCTGGCGGAAAAGGGGGGGGAAGAAGAGGAAAAATCCTGTGAAGGCTTAGTTTAGGCAAACCGAAAGGGAAGGGGAGGGTTACAAAACCTCTATTCCCCTCGTTGGCGGGCCAACCGCAAGGCAGGATAAAGGCTTCTATCTATTCGAAAGATGGGGGAGGGGGGGGAGGTGATGGGTCGACGCGAAAGGTCGTTTGAGTACAAGGATGTCGCGGGTTGTTTTAGGGAAAGGAGGGGGGACCTTCAGAAAAATTCGGGGGGATTTCATTTCTTTACCTAAGGAGGGACTTGACTTGGGGACGAGAGGAGGAAAAATTAAATTAAGAGATCGGAGCAGTCTTTTGAGCGAAAAGAAGCAGATTCTCGACCTGGTAGCTTACCGACGGTACTTCTCCAACGAAAGGAAAGAGGGGGCGGGGAGAAAAAGGCAAATACTAAGCTTTACCGAAAAAGGAGAATTGACCAAACGAGAGGGGGAAGCAAGCGAGGGCGATCATTTGGAGGGAAGAGAGACTTTTGGTGGGGCGAAGGGGGGATAAAGGGGTAACATGGGATACGATGACTTTCAAAGGTCGCAAATATCGGCGGGGGAGGGCTTGAGGAAACGCGTGCGTCCTAACGGATGGGGGAGGACCAAAATAAAATGTAAAAAAAGAACAGAGACTACAACGAGAAAAGGCAAACCCCCAAAAAGACCCTGTCACGGCAGACCACCTCTACAAGCGGGCAGGGGATCCTAAAACCAGATCTCAATTCCTTGAGAAAGACCGAGGGCCAGCAGGTGACTCGGGTTAGAGAAGACCGACGAAAGACGTGAGCATCGCGATCAAAAGACCACTGGGGATGTTTTGAAATCCATTATTTTTTCACGAAGGAAGGGACTGCTCACCTTCACGGTCGGGGGAAAAGAAGCTCTCGATCATATCGAGGGGTGGAGGGACTAAAATGTATGTCTGGGGAGACGCTGGTCAGAGAGGGGGGGAGAAAAAAAGGGGAGCATAAGGGTAAACCGGAGTTGGCGTTGCGTACGGGAGACAATCGGAGGTGGGTTTCGGAGGAAAGACCTCCGAAACAACAGAGGGGGAAGGGGGAAGGGATCTCTTGCCCACAATAAATTTGAAAGAAAAAGGAGAGAGGCAAACAAAAAGGAATGGAGGGTGATGGAGGGGGAAAAAGACTAACCTGCCCTCGCCTGCGGGGGTTAAGTTGAGTAGAAGATCCTCGATCTCCCTCGAAGGAAGAGCCCGGCGCGTAGATTCCAAGGGAATTGTTTGACTTCAAGACAGAGAATGGAAGTTGGGGGGGCGTCAACAAAGAAAAAAGGGAGGGGGGGAGGGCTGGTGCGAAGGTGAGTTCGAAACTCAGGACTGGTTGTTAAGATGGAAAAGAGGCTTTCCCGAGGGGTAGTCGGTGAAAAGGAAAGTTCGAAGGGGAAAAGGGATATCAACACCTTCAATTCGTGAAGGGGAATAGACCTTGGCTCAGGGAGAGGAACGTCGCGAAAAAAAACGTTTGAGCATAGAGTGGGGGGTGAAAGGTGTCCCGCAACGGACTCCTATCACCAAAGTCGAGGGCAGACTGAAAGTCTCATCACCTTATTGGGCTGAAGGAGATGGTCTCCTCTTAAAAGGAAAAAAAAAATATCCAGCAGGGAGATCGCCCTGGGGCATGGTTCTCTCACGAGGAAGGTCCCTACCTTTGAACCAGTCACGGGGAGGCGGGGGAAGATAGAGAAAAAAATAAAAAAATAACTCGCCAATAGAGAGCGATCTCAGGGGAAAATAGACGATTGACAAAGAAGAAGGGGAAAGCGAACCAACGGGAATCAACGTAGGCCGCTCGTTGTGCCATCCATGAAGAAGGAAAACAGGAGGGACGAAACCAGTCTTAGTCCTCAACGGCTGACGAGGGCGAAACCCTCAAGGACGCCGGAGTCTGCCCTGGCCGATCAACCGTAGGGGGGGGACCGAGGCTCGGTGATGGTGCATGGCGGGAAACTAAAAAAAAGGAGAAAGGAGAGAAACAAAGGAAAAGGGCGCAGTGAAGGTAAGGTGGTGAGAACGAAGAAACGAGAGGAGCATGCCAACGTTAATCGAGTTAGCTGTGTCCGCCGTGTCTGCGACCAGGGAAAGGGGAAGGGGGGGGGCAGTCCAATCAACATGCGCTGACTCAACTAGGATGGGGCGGGAGACGTAAAAAAGGGGGAAAACTCAGCAGTCAGTTGAGGCCACCCTTCAGAGGGGGAATGAGCACTTGGGAATCTCAGATACCGCGCCCTAGAAGAAGAACAGTCTGAGAGATAGGGTCTTCGTCACAGTCCCAAGGAAAAGACAAAAAGAAAAAGAAAAGAGGGCAGGTCGGCAGATAGCCCGCAAAACACACATCAAAGGAGGGTAAGGAGGGGAGGGAAGGTCTCGCGCCTTTGATGGAGGTCAAAAAATTCTATGGAGAAAAAAAAACGGAAAGACCTTGTAGAGAAGGCAGGGACGTCGGCACACCGGGGGGCGGAAGCGGGCGGAAGAAATGGGAGGACGTCTAAAACAAACTGCCAGTTGATGAGCAAAAGTCAAAAAAGAAGGGAGAAAGGGGAGCTTCAGGGGCATACAAGAGAAGAGAACACGGGGATAGACGCGATGGGGGAGATGCAGAAGGGTGACTCCTTGTGCTGGTCACCTACCCGGGGGGAGGTAAATGGTCATCACTCCTCCTCAAAAAGGAAGGGAGGATAAGGCGGGAAAACGAACCGGGATCAATTGCGCGATATGGGGACGAGGGGGAGCGAGTAACACGTACGCGACTTGATCGCTCGGAGGAGAGGGGAGACGTACAAAATACAGGCGGAGAGCACAAACTTGAGATGGACCACAGGTGGTCACGAATGGGGGTAGCGTTAACTGAGGGATGGCCATGGGGGAGGACAACAGCCTTGTAGATTGTGACTGACGAGGAAGGCGGCAGTGGGGAGCTTATAAAGAGCGGTTACTGCGGGAGTGGACAAAAAACAAAAGAAGGCCGGCGGGGAACTACAACGAAAGACCCAAAGAAACGCAATGCTCATTATGGGAAAGGAAAGGAAATAGACTAGAAATGTCGGAAAAAGGGAGAAAAATGGCAACAAATCCTACAGGCAGGCGGAGGCCTGACTGAAGGCCGCAATGCATCTCAGCACGAGAATGGGAATAGGCGTCACCAAAGGGAAACTCGAAAAGGGAGGAGAATAGCTGGTCGTACAAGAAAGGTTAGCCTTTTTAGCATTAAAAGGTCGGGACGCTTTGGCACGCTGGAAGAGAGAATACGCTGTGGGAGCAGCAAGAGACAACCAAGGGGAGGAAAGACACTACTTCAGGAACGTATGGCTGGGGAAAAAAAGGAGGGGATAAGACGGGGACGACGGAGGTAGAGGAAAGAAGAACAACGGCAGGGATTCCGAAGGAAAAGACGAGACGTGGTGAAAAAAAAAAACCGCCTCAATCCGTCACACCCGATCTCTCCATCAACGTGTTAGGGGAGGACAAAACGAAGGGGGCGGATTTCTCAAAAACTCTCAGTCTGCCGGAAAAGAAAGAGCAGAGAAGGCAGGCGAAAAAAAGGGTGAACCCGAGGGGAAGTGATCTCTCGCACAGAAGGGGAGAAGTAGGGCAAAAAAGAAAACCGGAATCTCGGCTGTCGGGCAAAGAAAGAGAGAATACGGTGAGCAGAATGGAGGGGTTACAAGAAACATTAAAAGAGGCGGGGGAAGGGGGGACAACGATGTCAAGAGAAACGTCGGAAAAGATGTCCGCAGTTCAGACATGGACTGCTATTCGTTCCAGCAAGCGAAAAGGGAAAAAAAGTCGGACGCGCTGGTCAAACCAAAAATAAAAGAAATTTGTCGGGAAAAGAAACAAAGGAAACATCAAGCGACCGGCGTTCTACGGAACGAGTGTCAGGTTAACCGAGGTCATCCTCTGGTGAGAAGGGGGGAAGAGATCTCACCACACCCGTTAGGATTTAAAAAAATGAACCAAAACGAAGAAAAAGGAAGGGAGGTCGAGCCGGGAGCCGTTGGTAAGACCTCGAAGGGACGGGGGGGGGCGGGGGGAGCATGCTCTCTGTGGTTTGATCAAGAGATCTCGACTTGTGCGGAAAAAAGAAAAGGACACATGTCGTACCCTTGAACGAGACATCTCGAAAAAAATAACCGGGAAGAGAGAGACCGACCACAGACGGAATGGGGGGCATACCGGCAAATGCGCTGAAGGTAATGCACACGGATCCTAGAAAGCGTGCTTCGTGAGGCAAAGAAAAGGGGGAGAAAAAGACACGGCGAGCGACTACAGGTCTACGCGGTAAGAAATAAAAAAAAGGGCGGGGGGAGGGAGACAAGGGGAAGGGAAAAGGAAAAATGGTGCATGTGTTAGTGGCGAAGTCATCACACCAAATAAGGACTGGGAGTACAAGAATAGTGACGCTAGGTACGGGGGTGGGGATCTGAGGGGGGGCGAAGATACGCGGAGAGGCGGTGTAGACGCGGTGATTCAGTGAAGTGAAGGGAGGGGGGAAAGGAGGGGGGAAGGGGGGGAATGAGATCAGTACCGAACGGTCTGGTAGCAGCAAGACGGGACACTCTGCATTAACACACTATCAAGACGGAAGCCGAGGGACCAGCCACTGGGAATGTCTAATCTATATATGGCCTGGGGAAGGCACGCACTGAGAGGGGCGGACTAGGAGGGGGGAAAAAATTAAAACTGAGCGCGTTGGATTAATGGAACACTGGGTCAAAAGCATCTTCCGATGTTAGGGGAGCTAGAGGGTCCGTCGCGGGAGAGGTGCCGTTCAGGGCGGGGAGGGGGGGTAAGGTCAAGGATACGCGCTTGCTGCACAGCTGACAAAGAAAGTCAGTACCCAGATACTCCATCTCATTAAGCGGCAAAGGGAAAACGCTCTACAGCTGGGATGGAGACAACCAATCTCTTGTGCAGGAGAGGACCGATGGCAAGGGAGAAAAAAGGGATAGAGCAAACACCATCGGACTGCTGCAGGCACAAATGGGGGGGACGCGGAAAGGGGTCACTCGTCTGACAATGAAAGGTTTTGTCGAAAAAAAGGAGAGGTTTGCATACGTCTTTATAGAAAGCGGGAGGGGATGAACTAGAAAGAGAAGAAAAGAGAACAGAACGATTGCGCACAAGAAGGAGGGCGGTATCGAAGAGGTCTGAACACTGTCGGAGAGGATGGGGGGGAAAGGAATGGAGGGTGCGTCACTCAACTCAGATCAGGACTGGATCGTAAAATAGGAGGAAGCGAGGGGTGGCAAAAAGGGAAAAAAAGTCGGGACTCTAAGTTGGTGTCTGCTACTAGAGCCCGTCATGACCTTGGAAAGGCGACGCAGGTCAGAAAAAAGGAACCTGGGGGGAGGAGGGGGAAAAGGGGGGGGGGGGAGGGAAGGGAACAAGGGCAATGCACAGTTCACGCTGGACGAGGTCTAGAAAGAGACCAGTGCTTCGTCAAAAGCAAAAAAAACACCTAAAGGTTTCCCTGATGCTGAAAAGCTAAAACGGTACTCTAGGGGAAAGGAGTGGGACAGAAAGAGTGAAAAAGGGGCAACCAGCACTGAGGAGGAGAGAGGGAGGCACAAAAAAGGGGGGATCACGAGCTCAAAGCCGCTGGTCTAGGGCATGGGAACATGAGGGAAGCCTTAGCCTAACCGAGAAGGGGGGAAGGAAAAGGAAGGGACGGGGGAGGGCCGAAGCAAAACCGGGGAAAAGAACACAAAGAACGTGTCGAGCATGGGGGTGAGAAGTGAGGGAAAAGGGGGGACTCCGACCGATGGGAGAGGTCTAACGCAGGAAAGAAAAAGAGACCAGGAGGGAGGGGAAGGGATAAGGTCAGCGTCGAAGCACAGGGAGTGCAAGAAGACGCGTCTGAGGTCAGGGGTCGTCCATTGGTTGGCAAAGCAGGAGCCTTCCAGGAGAAAAGGGGAGCAAGGTCGTTCCAAATACTGGCTACGTGGGAATCACCCTCCAAGAAAAAAAAAAAGGGGAGTGCGAAAAACAGCAAAAGAAAAAAACCGAAACGAAAAGGAAACGGGGCACGTGTGAAAAGGAGCCAAAATGGCGTCTTCGGCAAAAGAGGCCGAGACCGCTGGGAACGAGAAAGGAGAAGGAATCAGGGGAGGGGCCTGGGGCGCTGGGCAGAGGGACCAATTTTTTTTGTTTAAAGTGGTCGGATGGAGGAGGGACCAAAAACGTGGGCGAAAAAAAAAGGAAACCACCTAGTCTGAGGGAAAAACGGAGGGGGGGGAAGAAGACTTGTCGAACACGTCAGTGAAAATTCATAACTTGGGAAGGAAAAGGGGGATGGGGGAGGGCGGATGAGAGAAGGGCAGGAAAAACACAACAGGAACGAGCAGAGATGGCTTTTGCGAAAACCTGCTCTCGGCAAAGCAAGGAAGAAGTTGTGAATGAAGAAAAAAGCGGGAAGGGGATACGAGTCCTGGGCGCAGGACATTGACATCCGCGACAGACCCTTTCACGGAAAGCGGTGCAAGACGTGGGAGGGAAAACAGCTTACGAAAGGATTCTCACTTGGCTATGAAAGGGGCAATACACTTGGGGGAGAAGACCAACACAGAAAAGAAGGGGTAAGGGGCCTTTCCGAAACTGGAAAAATAATTACGAGCTGTTTCTCTACGGCTGCAAAGCTACGACCAAGCGGGGCCCAAACAAGGGGGGATTCGAAGTGCAAAAGCAAGTAGCGCGGGAGGTCCCGCCGTCCGATGGTGAGAGAAGAGAAAAAAAAGCGCGAGGAGAGGGGAGCAGTGGTCCAGCAAAAAAAAAGAAAAATTATCCAGAAACTTACGGCTCCGCTCAGGAACAGCGCGAGGGGAAAAAATTCTCTAGGAAGAAAGGGGGGGGAAAAGGTCATTACGGGAATACGAGGGGGGGGGAATGAGCGAAGAGGGCGGGTCTGATAACTTAACGGGTTACAAGAAGCGTCGAATGTAGGAAAGATGCAAGACGCTCCTGCGCAGATAAAGGGAAGCGAGGGGAATCCGCGTGTATTTAACGGAAGGAACAGAGGCAGGGGGGGAATGGAGCAAAGGATCGCTTCGCGGGGCTCGAGCAGGAAGAAGATTGGTCTTGGCAAGGGGATCAGCCATCGTTGGGAAAGGTGGGAAAAATGAATGCATGGGGAGTGAGGGGGGGGGGCTAGGTTCCACGCGTTGGGGCTGTCTCAGCAGGGAAAAACAGTAGCGGGGAGAAGACAACAGGATGCGTGAATCTAGCTTACCGCTAGAGAAGACTGCCGAAAATAAAAGGGGGGGGGAAAAGAAAAAAACCGATAAGTTGAAATGTGGGAAAAGGTTAATGAAAACTGGGGTCGCCCTTAAATACGCATATCTTTCTTGAGCCGGACAAAGGAAGCGGGCAGAAAAGAAAGAGTCTGCTATTAAGCAAGAGCAGGTAGTGGGAAGGTGAGAAAGGCGGGGAAGCGGCGGGGGTAGCTTTTTACTGCAGGGGGGAAGGAGAGGGCAGTACAGACAGTTCGGGGAAGGGGAGAAAAAGGGAGGAAAAAAAAAAAAGTTAGGCCGAAAGTGCTTACAGAAGTGAGCCGATAGGGGGAGGTCAAAGAGAAGCTCAGCGCCAAAGAAGGGCCCTGATCCACACTGACATAAATACCTGATGGCAGACGTGGTGGGAAGAAAGGTAACAAGAAAGAAAGAAAGTGCTGCCCAGAAAAGAACCGAAAGTTATCGCGAGGGAGGGACGCGAGGTGTGCACAGCGCCAATCTCTACACGTCGCTTCTGCATTGGGGGGGACTGTCATAAAAAAAGTACAGGGGATAAGGGGGCAAAAAAAAAAAAGACGCGTGGGAGCATAGGGACGAGGATCCACAGGAATTTAGGGTGAAGGAAAACACGCGTTGCAGGCAGACCGGGACGGAGGGAAAGAACGAGAACCGGTGAGAGAAGGATGGATATACTAGGTATGAAGGGAGGGACAGATAAGGAAACAAATACTGGGGTCCCTCAGATAGGAAGGGTCTACATCAGCCAGAATCACACGCGGCAAGGGAGGAGAAGAGTCCAAAGGGCCAACAAGAAGGGGGAGAGAGATCAGAGATGAAAAAGATAGAAAAAAACAACCCGTAGTCACGTGAAAGAAGAAAAAAGAAAACTAAAAGCGAACCGCCTGGGATGGGAGAGATCTTTGAAGGGGATCAAACTTGCTAGATATGACGTAGCGGAAGGAGTGGTTGTCGGGATGCCACGTCACAAAACCAGGCTAAAATAGTGTGGAAGGGAAAAGGAGAGGAGATCATAGGAGGGGGGGGGGGGCGGGGGAACCAAAAGGTCAGTCACCATGACGTCAAACTCGTGAGGGGATGTTTCTATCAAAGATGACATCCGCTCGGGGCAGGGGAACGTACGCGGGTATGGGTCCATTGAAAGAGGAGGAAGGGGGTGAACGAGAAACATGGACAAGCGAGGTGGGCAACCAAAGGTACAGGAAATCAGGCGAAGAGGGTCATCGATGGATGGGCTGTGTACGTCGCCTCAAAGAGAAAGCGTTTCGTCGACAAAGGTCGGAGTTGGCAGGGGGGAGGGGGGAGGCGGGGGGACTAAGGGGACGAGGGAACAGGCAGGGGCGGGTGAGAAAATATGCTACTTCTGTAGGAAGGGGATAAAGGGGTGTACTTGGGGAGCGACAGGGGGGGGGGGGGGGCCGGGACCTTTGGGTCTAGTCTCAGGAGACCGGCGGATTGAAATCGGAGAGGGGAGCAACCGGTGGGACTCAATGAACTGGGTGATATAAAATGATAAAAGGAGGGCACAAAATGAAAAGCCTAACGAAGTATCCTGCAAGAAGCTACGGCCAAGGATTTAGGATAAAAACTCATAAGAGTAAAAAGGAGGAGCAAGCCTACGCACCTACCTAACTCCGTCTAAACGGAGATGCCGGGAAGGGACAAGAGGTGATCAGGACAGTGAAGGGAACGCATGAACACTGGACGACGGCGTGCAAGTGGGGGAAGGGGTTGAAGGGCCAAATCCAATTAGATTTAGGGCAAGAGAAAAAAAAGGGAAAAATGAGAAAAAAATTGATGGAAAAGGGGGACGACGAGGGAAAGGAAGGGAGAAATTGATAGCTGTCACGACGGTGCAAATCACACAAGGCGAAATGGAAGAGGGAAACAGTCCTCAATAAAGGAACAGGGGGGAGAAAAAACAAACGCAGAATCACAACATGGGGAGCGGGGAGGAAAAAACCAAGAGACATCGTGCAAGCGAGGGCAGCAAAACGAGTGTTCATCGAATAAGAGGGGAATCAGGCAGCTGGCGAAATAAAAAAAGTTGAGCCGGATTTGGGAAAGAAGAAAGTGAGCTGTTTGAGAAAAAGGGAAGGGAGGAAACGCGAGTCAAGAAACAGGAGGGGGGGGGGCATTTTACAAGCAAGGCACCGCGCCATCTCGAGCAGAAAAGAATGGAGGAGATCGTACTCGCAAATACTAGTCGAAATGGTCGAAGGAGGGATCGGAATGCTGGCTCTTCATGTGGAAAGCGGAAGGGGGGGAGAAAAAGAGAGCGTATTGGCGGAAAACAATACCGACCGGGAGGAGGCAGCCAAGGTGCGGTGTCAACTTGCAGAGTAAGGTACGGTCTGGGGAAAGAGGAATGGGGGAAAAAAGAAAAAAAGGGGAAACGCTCCAACTGCGGCGGATGGGATGGGGAGGGCAATGGGAAAAAGCCCCCTGGGCGATGCGTTTGTTTAGGTCCCAAAGGCAGGACTGAAGAAACGCGAAAGAATCGTCTTCTCATATAGGGGCTTATCGGAAGGATGGAAAAGGGGGGATTGAGGAAAAGGTAAATTGCAGTTGCCAGGGTAAACGGGCGGAGCTTGCGGAAAGGGGGTTGAGATGAACAATGGGGAAAGGAGGGGAAAAATGGGAGGAGGGGGAGAAAAAGGCATCGTAAAATCAACGGGGAAAAGGACAAGAGGGGAAGGGGGAAGATAAATGGGTCGAACCAAAAACGTAGCCAAAAAAATGGAGATACATCGGAGGGAAGTAGGTGTACATCCAACCTTGGTGGGGGAAGAAGAGAGGGACCGGGTTCTATAAAAATTTATCCCTGGGAGACGCCTTGGGAGCAAAAATTGAAGCGCCACCAAGTTATAAGATCAAAGAAAGGGGGCGAAAGGTTTGGTCCAATTGACTCATACCTGTGACAAAGGAGTCGAGTGCGGCTGTA
>Ga0179593_1658725_pt1 | contig 12327 bp, 11 predicted proteins | sample CZODoug2_1_08_16_FD_185931 | JGI IMG/M metagenome (GOLD analysis project Ga0179593, IMG submission 185931) | Vadose zone soil fungal communities from Angelo Coast Range Reserve, California, USA - CZODoug2_1_08_16fungal (PacBio error correction) | ecosystem: Environmental > Terrestrial > Soil >...
TGAGTATCGCTTAAGGGATGAGTGACATTGCCAAGAGACTAAAGGTGTGGGTTACGAAAGGTTCTTTTGAATTCCCTTTCTTGAGAAATCAAGGAAGGGAAGCCTTAAAATGAAGTTTGGGAAGGGGTATCAGCCGCGCATCATTGCTGGACTAGCCTAGGTATTTGGGAAGAGAAAAGGGGACAAAAGACCAGTTGGAAGATGAATCTGGAAGAATTAAAGAACACACGCAGCACAGAAGGAGGGAAACGTGTCAGGGGGGAACTAAGAAATACATCGAACTTATTTAGAAGATAGTGCAGCAAGGAGGTAGAGGAAAATCTCATTTGATAAAGCTGGCAGCTGACCAGATGGTTGCAACCGCTTTTTGAAGACCTCGGTAATGTCTAACAACGAACGGGGAAGTCAGGGTGAGCAATTTGAGGCCCAACGAAGGCTTGGGGGCGGGGAGAGCAGGAAATGACCTCGGGAAAAAATACAACCCGGGAACGGGACCGCAAACTCCTGAACGCACGTCCTAACGGGCAGTTCCGCTAAGGGTAGACCAGAATTTGACTAAAAACCTTGGGCGGAAAAGTACTCTTGCGGAGGGGTGTGGTAGGTTCAGGTTCCAATTCAAGCTTAGAAAGGTAGCGCGGCGGCCAGGGAAAGGTTTGGAATGTTTACGTCTTTTGTTAAGGAACCCAAGTGAATCGGCCAATTTAATAATTTAACAACCGGAGCGAAGAAAGGACTCAGCGTAGAATCATAACCCATTTGAAGGGAGCGACACGGTGGGCAAAATTTCAAGTCGGACTACTGCCCCTCAGGGATTTGGATAAAACGGAACTGAAAAGGGAATCGCAATCATTAAGTCCCTCTTATAACCGGCACAAAAAATCTCAAAGAGATTCCCGGCAGGCCGGAGGGGGATGGGGATTCCTCACTCAAATCTCCTATTTGGATCCCTCACTAGAGGGGAGGGGGGTTAGGGGATTCAAAAACAAAACATCTTGAGAGTTGAACCAGAGCAAATGAGGTGCTTTAGACCTCTGAATCGGGACGGGGATCTTCTAATCACCATGATTCAAGAAAAAAATCTTTGGATTTCAAACAAAAGAAGGGGGAAGGTACTTAACTCCCATTTCGTTACCCAAGCACTGGGGTGCAAAGGGGTAGAGTAATCGATTCAGATCGCAACATAAGAGTGGAGGCGTTACACAAGGAGGGACGAAAACCAGGGGAAAGTGGAGAAATACCAGAAAAAAAAAAAAAAAACCCGAAGGACCGAGCGTCAAGGGGCTCTTCCTTGAGAAAAAAAAAAAGCCTTGGAAGGGGGAACGTATAGCTTTTGATGCCGTGGGAAAAAGCTGACAGGGGGAAACTTAAACGAGCGACGCTCGCTCTGACGTGGCAAAGAGGAATCCCGAGGCTCCAGCGTCGATCGGGGGGGGGAGGAAGAGCATGCAAATTACTGAGGACCGGCGAAATGCAGGTAGAGGCGATGGGACCTTCAAATCCAGGGAGAAAAAAGCATACAGCGGGACTCTACCGAAGGGGGAAGGGGAACTGTCAGAAAGACACTCCACGCCCGGAGACCGAATCGGAGAATGAACCCGGAAATATCTCTAAAATGTCTAGATCAGTCGCAGGAAGCGGCGGGGAAGCGGGAAAATCAGGTTTGAAAAAAAAGTCGCATCAAGAAAGGGTAAGTCAGGGCTATTGGACCGGAAAGGGGGGGCAAAGTGAACATCCTCTGAGGGCTCATAAGAAAAAAAAATTTCATAAGGTTAGGAGCCATAGTGCCTCTTAGAAGAAAAGAAAGTGGTAAAAATCTGGCTTGAAAAGGGGCTTCGAGAGTTGTTCCGTAGTGGGCTGAGGCGAAGGATAAAATGCCGTGTAAGAAGGGGCGGGGGTACTGGGGATGTAAAAGATTCTGTGATGTAGACCCGGACCATGGAAATAGGCGTGGATGATTGGGCGCGCCGATCAACTACAGTCGAATAGGGAAAGATAAACAAAAACGGAAGGAAGTAAATAGGATAGGGTCCCTATCGGCTTGGTGAACTTGCCGTACGCCAAGATCGCAAGTGTCCAGTCTTCGTACGGACCATACTGAATGGCTAAAAAAGTCAGAAGGGGGGGGGGGGGGGGGTGGTGAAAAGAAAAGAGTTCCTATTGAAGGGAATCTTTTGGAACTTTCGCCTCCCTCCTAAAAAAAAAGAACGAAGACTAAAATTACGAAGTTAAGCTCGTTATTCAAGGCACAGATCGAGACGTTCCTACATCAGAGATACCGGCAGCCGGGGATGATTATTGTAAAAAGAAAATCAAAAAAGATACGAAACACAGACGGTGATGTCGAACAGTGGACGTTTTTCAGGGCCGGCGAAAGTCGGGAACAAAACGTGAAATAAGGCTACTTCTTCAGTTGAAAATGAAGAAAAGTTGTAAGGCAAGGGTAATTAGAAGAAGGGGGTCTTGAACCCGGAATGCTTTAGAGAAAACCTTGAAATGGAAAAAAGGGATGAGAAAGAGGAAAAAGGGGAACCTCATTCCTCCTTCTTCTGAAGTGCTCCCTCTAGGGAAGAACTAGGGACGAAAGAGGTCGGGATCGCGGGGAATGGGAACACATGCTTCTGAAACATACCGTCGCCCTGGAGGACGGAAGAAAGGTCAAAATACACCCATCCATTACCGAACTCACAAAAGTGTAAGAGAAGGGGAGGGGGCTCGGGACCGCTTTTAAAAAATAACTTGTCAAAGGGGCATTTGTTGAGGACTCAAAATGACCCGCGGTGCAGGAGGTCAAAGAAATCGCTGGCGTGGAATTGGGACTTCTGCCGGCTCTTCCTCTTTTCACAAAAAAAAAAAAAAAAAAAAAAAAAAAAAAAAGGGGTCTATTTGGGAGATGGGGGCTAAGCTGGTGGGCGCCAAGGTGTCATAGAAGGAGTTGGGGACGACCAAGATTCTTTTGAGAGATTGTAGGGGGCTTGAGAGGGGCGCGAACCTCTCTTCAGAGGATCGAGGGCTCGAAAAAGAAGGGCTCGGGTGTCACAACTCCTGTTTTCGAGGTGAAAAAGGAAGAACGATTTCTTGGCACATAGGCGAGTGAGGGAAAAGAAAAAAGCGACCTCGGAAAGGAAAGGCATCAGGCCTGGCACCTGGGGGAAAAGGAAGTACGTATTGGAGGAGAAAGTCCGGTTGAGCGGTTCAAGAGGAAGATCTCCGGTGAAACGCTCGGGAGTAAACCGAATTGGGGTGGAAAAAGGAAGAAGGTCGTAGAAAAGAAGAGGCTCTCCCAGCAAGGAACCAAAAACGTTCGGCAAGGGGTGTGAATGTAGAACACCCATGGCGGTAGGAAGAAAAAAAACCTGAAATCGCTGGCACCGAGAGGGGTCTACGCTCTCTACTAGTGCCCTTCAAAACGGCATCTTAAAGAAAAAGGTGAAAATCGATTGGAGGGGGAAAGCTAAAAGTTGAAAAGGGGGGCTACTCTAGTGTTTCGCGCTCGGCGGGGAGTAAGGTCTTCCCTCAGTCCTGGAGAAAGGAAAAAAGTGGGGTAGAATTAGAGCCTTTTCTATTAAGATCCCTGCTGCAAAAGAACCCAAGCTCCAACACAAAAACTGAATGTACGATACAGAGGGTCGTCTGGTAGGACCAGATTCTTCCAAACGGTTAAAAAAAGAGGTCACCGGAATTCGAGGGGCAGGCAACAGAGGGCCTCGAACACCGTAGATTCAAAGAACTCGGATGAGGTCATTTTCAAATGGAAAACAGTGTCAGAAATGAGGAGATTTGGAGGAAAATCGGTCATAAGCCCGATACCACGGGCTGCCCAAAACACAAAAGGAAAAAAATAAATTATTCCTACCGGGCGCCGACGGCGAGGACCTGTCCCATAAAAAGGTCGAATACATGCCACGTTCGGGGGAAGGAGCAAGAGGGGGAGAAAAGGGTAAACAAACGTCACCACTTTCGGTCGGGCCAGGAACAACGACACATCCGGCTACGCAATATTCAAAGATCGACGTCAAGCGGGCCTCTCGTAGTAATTCTAGGAGCGGGTGAAACCTTACTTCTAGAGCAAGGCCCGCCGCCCGATAGGTGAGCAAAGGCCGCTAATTAATTAAGACCACCCGGGGGAAGTGGGCCACTACCGAGTAGGTACCTACTCCGTCCAAAGCGCTCCCGGACGGGCTGGGAAGTTGGCTTAAGCATCGATTCGCAAGGACGGAAAAGAAAACATCTCTCTCAAATTGCTAAGAAAAACGAGTAAAAAATTCGCTGAAAATTCATCAATTATCAGGCAAGATTAATCGCGCTGTCTTTTTCTTACCGACCTGAAAACTCAACGGGTTAGGGATTTTATAACCTGTATCAAACCAAACCGGCAACAGGAAATTAGCCGTTCATTGTTCTAATAAGGAGGGAGGAGAACCTCAAAAGGTACTCATCAAGCTCTCGATCGAACTGCCAGAGGGGGGTAAAGGAGATTGTAGACGGCAAAGGGAGAAACTAAAGTCGGAATTCTTCTTAGAATCGAAAAGAAAGGAAAGAGGCCGAAACACGACCAGGAATGGGCTTTGGGGAAATTTAAGCTGGGTTCAAAGGGTTCTTTTGTCCGACGGTTCCAAATCCGCATGAAAAGCCGGGAGGGGGGGGGACACTTATTTGACAAATAATGAGCTAGTGGGGGGGAGGGGTATCTTCTATAAAGTGCTGCAAAAATCGACGCAAGGAGGATGAATCCGGCGAGTGTCGGACACACATGGAAAGGTGGAAAGCGAGGGAATCACGATGGGACGTGCACATGGGAAAGAAGAATGATCAGGGAGTACCTAAGGGTTTGGGCCTGGACTGAAGAAAGAGAGGATACGGGAATACGACGCGAAGGGTCGCGATCAGGGGAAACCTTTTATGAAACCCAATCTTCGGGGGAGGGGAGGGGTATAATCGGGGGCGGAGGCCTGCTGTTAATGTGTCAGCCGGGGTACTGAAAAATAGGGTTCACAACGGATTTTCCTTCTAGGAGGGGAGGGGGAAGTGATCAAAGGGGGGGGCTGTCCCATTTTCAAAACAAAAAATGATGACGGGCAACAGAGATAGCAACTCACGGGTTCGTTCTCCACAAAGAGTAGGTGGGCTGGAAAGGCCTCGCCCTGGATTTTCTTGGTGCTTTTCGGTTTGCGGGAAAAGGGGGTGTGGGGGGGGAATTTGGAAGGCGAGGGCTCGGCTTTCATTAGTTCGGAGGAAGGGGCACGGGGACCATAAGTTTGAACATCCTAACGGAGGCCTCAAAAAGAGCCAAGAATTTCTCGCATCGTAACCAGCGGACAAAGAAGCAACAAAGCTTTCTTCTACGCTGAGGGGAGGAAGGGGTAAGCAGATCCAAAAGTGAGCCCGACATATAACAGCTCAACACAACGGAGGTGTCAGGAGAGAGGAATTGTCGGGCGAGGGCGTTCGGAGCTGTAAGGAAATTGAAAGGAATATCAGCGTGAAAGTACTGAAAGGAAATAAACCTAATTTTTCATAGGAGCGGTGAGGAAACGTTCGGGGGCCGGGAGTTTACCCACGGAGTGTCCCTAGGGGGGTTCCCGGGGGGAAAAAACTCTTCCAATTTTCTGATCTTACACAGAGGGAAAGGAGGGGACTTGAAAAAAGGTGCTCAAAATACTTGCCTGCGAAAAGCAAAAGAAGTATGTAAACCTTCTCGCCTTCGCGGTAAGGTAGTCATCGAGGAAACTCGAAAAGGAAAAGGGGGGCACAAAAAATTTGTAAATAAGACAAAAAGTTGGGAATCATCACAAGTCGAAGGGAAATCTGAAAAATGAGGGTGAATGGGTACCAAGCACACCCCGTTGAGCCAGCCGAAACGCTGAAATGCCAACAGGGGTCCCTATGTTCATCACCGGTCCGTACTATAAGAAAAAAGGGAAAAGTCGTCTCTCAATTCCCAGCGGACTCGCGTTGATCTCTCGCAATCACCTCACCGGCTACTAATAAAGGAGAGTTCTTTCACACCATGTGTGTACAAAATCGTGTTCTCAGGTCCAATGGGTCGGATAGTATTGGGGGGGGGATCGAAGAGCGATCCTTATTTCAGAAAATAGGGCGTGAATATATCTGCTAAAAAAGACCCGAACCCCGAGATCAGGGGGGAGTGATTTCCAGACTTAACCATCCGGGGAATTCGGGGATTATTGTCGGGGAAAAATAATGTAAATAACAAAAAATCACATCTAACATCAGACCCACCCATCGCTCGGAGAGCGTTTCGAGTGGTGGGGTCAGCTTGGGAAATCATTCCTTCTGGCTTGCTACCAAGCAAAGGGTTTCTCTGGTCTCAAACAGACTACGGAAAAATGCGTCTAGGGAGGCTGGGGAACTTGGGCTATTAGGGGGGACGAAGTTTCAAGCCCGTCGTTAAGAAGCAGTACCGCGTGCAGCGGAAGCAGCGGGCGGATTCAAAGAGGGGGGAGAAAGACGAGCGTCGAGCGGAAGTTTGACTCCGGGTCGCGTAAGTAAACTCACCCGCTCTGGCGGGGGGGAGAGGAACTATACGTGGGGAGGGGTCAATTAATGAACTTGCCTGTAGAGGGATGCGCTTGCGGGGGTGCCGACGTGCTGGGACGCCTTGGGGAGAACGTACGTTTCATTCGAAGACCAAAAGGGGGAGGAAGGGTTGCGGTCGCTTAGTCGCGAATGTAAGGAAAAAGAATCCAAGGGCGACAAAACTGAATGAGGATTCGCCTCTGTGACAAAGGAAGATGGGCCGGTCGGGCTGCGGATTGCGACATACGGAGTTCTTCAAGATGAGACCCTGGGGTAGAATCAGTATGGTGGATCGGAAGCATAACCATGAAAAGGCACTTGCGTAACGGGGAGGAGGAAAAGGAAAGTGGACAAAAAACCTCCGCAAGTGGTGGCAGCCTGGGAGGGAATTTCTAATCACCGCTTTGTCAGGTATTGAATTTGTGGGGGGGCATGGGAAATTCCGCTAACCTAAGAGGGGGAGGCTACGGGGGGTATAAGACATAGTCAAAATGGGGGGAAAGGCCACTCCACCTTGTCAATACGGATGTAGGCCGATGTTCCCCGAAAAAAATGAACCCATAATGCGATGCCATTCAAGAGGAGAATAAAGAAAACCGCGGGCCAGACTCGTGGCAGGGGTGAATTGGGCATGTCAGTACATTTGAGATAGGGGGGAAGAATTTGAGGAGGCCTCGGTGAGAGATGTTGAAACAATCGGTCAGATCGGGGAGGAAACAAACAGAATACCACGTCGGTCCTAGGAAGGGGGTGAAGAAAAGACTCAGAGGGGGTTTTTTGAAAAAAAGTTGGGGGAGGTGAAGGAACTATAAACGGATGCGAGAAAAACCAAGGACCTCAAAAACGAGCCGGGCGTGCCATTCTATACAAGCCTGCCAAGGGGAATGATCTGACTATACGACCGGGGTACGAAGAAGCGCTTCGTCTAAGTTAAGATGACTCTTGGGCGTCGGGCAGCTCGGTCACCGTAGATCTTCACGTACGTCAGTCTGGCAAAAGATTGGGGGGGGGAGGTGGTGTCTTTTTTGCCTATCACCACCACGGGGCCAAGGTTTACCGCCGTGTACCTGCGCGAATACATGGTGAGCAGGCCGAGTGGTCTCAAGGACCCATCAAGAGGGACGCGGCCGGGTGGAAGTATTTGGAAGTTCCGCGGGAAAAGATCCCGGGTAATAGAATGTACGAAGAGAAGACATCAGAAGAAACAAACCCAGGCAGCGACCGATCCGGCCGGCGGTAAAGGGGGAACAAAGGTCGCGGTCAGGTCTGTTTCGTCAGAGAACGTCGTCCGCTGTTGTTGGTTGCGACCGAAGGCAAGGGGTCTGAAAGGGAGGAGTTCTTCACCCGCGACAAACCATCGATGTGGGCCCAGAAAAAAAGGCCGGGGCTCGAGCGGAGACCCGCATTGAAGCACAGTGGAAAGGGGAAGAGTAGGAGAGAGGGCCTCTGGAGTAAGTCCTCAGTTACGAAAACCAACGAACAATGAAATCCTCGAATGTTGACATCTAATTGTTCCAGAACGACTCCGTGCCTATCGAAACAGTGCAGAGACAAACTAAGGCTAGTACAACTCCTTCGTCTCGGTAATACAACGGAAAGCTGGAGGCAGAAACGGACCCTTCCTCGACAAGATTCGTAAACGCAGGGCGTAACCTTTATCGGAGTCCAAATCTCGTTTTGTGGTAGTGGAAGTCGGAAAAGTGGCTTTTAGGGACCGTGAAAACGAGGTCTTTGATTTCAAACGAGAAAAGGAAAGACATGCGAGTACTTGTGCCCAGCCGATCTAAAATCGAGGTTTGCTTGAATGTTGAGGATAATTTCTTCATCTACGGCGGGGCGATTCGTAAAAGACTAGCACGCCATTAACGATAATGACCCTCATCTCGGTGTCGTTTGAGGACCTCATGGAGGGAGAACTCTGTTAAAACCAGGAAACTCAAGTCTCGCGATTAACCGGGGTGAAGGGCCACTGCCTGAGACGCAGTCTTACGCATGCGACGCGCTTTGTGGTGGGAAAAGATCGATGGGGAACGCTAGGACGCATCGACGTGTCGCGGATATGGGAACAAAGTTTTAATGTAACATCCTTCGCGAAAAAACAAGGTCATGGGGGGGGTGAAATTTCGGGAAGAAAAATCCACGAGAATCCCTAAGGATTGTTATCGCCTTCGGCGGGGAGAGATGGTCTGTCTGGGGGAGGGGTGGTCAAGGGGATCCCGGAGGGGAGTGGAAAAAGGGAAGGACCTTGGGTTATTGCCAGAAGCTCGGGTGTTGATGTACAGAGACATCGGTCCGGATGATCCGGGGGGCGCCGCTATCGATCATACAAAGGGGGGTGGGGGATAGGAGTGCAACGTAGCGGCCGTTGCGCGGAAGGACACTTCGGAGGTCCGGCCAGAAAAAGAAAACCGAAGGAGGGAACATACCCTACCGCCCCTACAGGTACATTGAAATGAATTTAAAGGGCGCTCATCCCTAACCTGAACAACTCCTCGAATCCTACGCGGATAAATATACCCCGTCCTTGCGGAGAGAAGTGACAAGCAGGGCGTGATGGAAAATGCCTTGACCGGAGACCGGCAGACCGATGGAGGGTTTAAAAAAGGAAACAGGAACAGTTCTGCCTATATGACGCCGACAAGTGACGAAGGTCAAAAAGTCAAAAACCTGGCTTTTCACGATAACAACAGAGGCATGATAAACGTAGTCGAAAGGGAAAGGGAAAAGTGGGAAAAAGGTTAATCTGGGGGCTGGTATTTCGGGTGGAATTTAAATTGAGGAGACGGCGGTGTGCAAAACCAAAGGTTGGGAGTCAGTATCTGTGTAGGAAACCTCGTGGCAAAGCCGTTGACAGGGCATGCCAAGGAGGGAAAGGAAACTCAAAACTTGGCTTAGCAGGCTACATCTATCGACAAAAAGATCTGAATGGGTCACTAGGATTAATCTGAAGGGAGCATTAAAGTAGAGGGTCACTCTTTGCCAGGAAGCATCGTTAAAGCGAACTCAAACAAATCTTAAGGAAAAAATACGATTGTAGATTGGAGGATAAGCGGAGAAACCAGTCTTTTTACTCTCTTGTTGTCGGGTGGACTTCATCACAAGTTCCGCTAGATCGCTATAGGGGGTGGGGAAAAACTTGAAGAGGGTCATCGCTGGTGGTTTCGTCGTCCGCCGAACGGACTCAAACTGTTCGCTTCAAAACAGGTCGGGGAGGGGAGAAAGTTGCCAGCCAGTTGGAGGAGTCCGGCCCGGACCCCGTAGTGCCACAAAAAAGTTGTGGAGGGACTTGTTAGCGTATAGAGATGTCAAACTAGGAGTAGGATCTCTAAATCAAAACGGCATGGGCTCTGGGCGCGACTCACCGCGATGTTTAGGCGGGGGGAAGAAATCCAAAGGCACACCTCAAATCTGGGTCTTTATCACATTCTGGTTTCGTGAGGGAGTATCGAACCGCCAAAACTCGCCCGCGCAGGCCCGGGAATAGGACTCATTTGTGTGAATGATTCTTGAGGGGGGGATTCCTTCTTCATGGTGTAACAAAGGAGGAATCCTCCTGAACCCTTGGGGGGGCAAAATCCGAAGTCCGGATCTAGTCGAGTGGGGGAGGACAGTACAATCTGAGGCCGAAACGGTTCGCGAAAGGTGAGGCGTCCTCTGGCACCCGGCGGCAGAAGGGCGACACCAGTAACAGGTAAAAACTGCTTACACTCTGCCCCTCCGGAGAACGGAAAGCTCTGCAGAAGAACTGAGAAAAGGGGCAACCGCTCTAGAAAAGTTCAAAGGTCCCATTATTGGACGGAATTGCCTGGATAGGGTATGAATAGCTACAATAATGTTCTTGAATGCCGGGGAAGGGCCCGAAATTGTCACTGAGGGACAGCTCTAAGGTGGTCTGGGGTGAATTGGAAGGAGGGACTGGTATCCCTTCTGCACTCCAAAACAATGCGAATGCTAAAAAAAAGAATACCTACTTCTAGCTTCAGGTTCGACTCGGAGTATTCGCAAAAACGGGACAATCTGGACCAAGTGGGTTCTAAAAAAAAACTTTGCAAAACATTACGGCAGCCTCCTGAAAAGGCAAAAGGGCCGAAAAGGTGAGGGGGTCCAGGGAACCGTGGGCATCCCTTCTGGGCATGGGGTACACATCGGGTTCAACGAGGGCAAAGTTAGGGGCTCCTCAACCGCAAACTGATCAGATTAGAAAATAAACAGGGAACGTTCACGTCCCATGAAAAAACAAGTCCATAAAGGCGCTGACCAAAGATTAGAAAGACTTCGGGGAGGTTCAAAATTCCGTTCTGCCAAAAAAAAAAATGCGAGGGGAAGAAAGAACGCCGGGAACGGCAAGATCCGTAATGTGAAGGGATCTGACTAGACTGAGAGTTCCTTCTTCTCACATCTCAAGGGGGCAAACAAAACGTACACCCAAAGAGAAAAAAGTAACTCCGTATAGTTGCGGGGCAGGCAAGAGGGGATCCCGCGGGGACCCAAAGTGTGCACTCCGTGGGACGGAAAAGGAAACCGCAATAAGGCCCTTCTTACTGCTACCTGCCAGACAAAAGCGCTCCGTAAGGGTGGGGAAAAATCAGAAAAATTCAAAGGCTCCTCCCGCACAGCCACGCTCATGCGCAAGGGGCCTCAGGAAGGACTAAAGCAGATCATCAAGTATTGAAAAAAAAAGCAACTATCCTTTCGGCTAGGGTATGCCAGTAACTAAGGAAAACGGGGGCAAGAAAGGCAGATTTGGAAGTCGAGAAACGTCCTTATGAGATGCAAGGACATCCTGTCAAAAAAGCTTAATGGAGGGTCTGTGACCAAAAAGGGGGGGCCAAAAGGTCAAACCACGCGATCGAAAGACGGTTTCGATTGCTTGGGTTACGGAAGAAGGGAAACGCCCGATTTGAGAAAATCTAGAGGTCGAAGCAATTTCAGCTAAAAAGCGAACAGAAAAAACTATGATTTGGAAAAGAAGGATGGAAAAATCTTTTTTCGGTTCAGGGGGTATGTGATTCCCCACGCAGGACCTGCGCGCCGGATGGTTGGAGCGGGGAAGATTGAAAAAAGCGCTCCTGATGTGGGTGGGGGGATGGTGTCGAAGAGTGCTGATCGAAGGAGCGAGGATGGTACTAGCAACTCTCTGTAGATCGACCCACTGATAAATTGGGGAGGGAAGCAGGAGGGTCGCACATGGGGGGGGGGGTTGCCAGAAGACCACTGCATGGAATAGACCTTTTGCGCATGGATCATAAGAGAGCCCGCAGCTACACGAGGACGACTTAAGGCCGGACGCGTGGGGGCACTCCTGCTCGGGGGCTAGGGTTTTGGATACGTGCGTGGGACGGGGACGCGGCCGGACGGTGAGTGGCCCAAAATCTGCTCTTCACAATCAGAGGGGGACCTTCGCGTAGGGGGGGGCAAAAAAAAAAAGGTTTCCTGTTCAAGGGGCCTGCTGAGAAGCTCGAGTCAAAAAGCGGTGGCTCAAACCCCGTACCTGCCAGGGTAATGCAGAAGACACGAAAAATTAGGGCTTTTGGTCTTTTTGCTGGGCGGACAAGTAGGGGGGAGTCCTTTGCAAAGAAGGGAGAGAAAAAGGGCGTCGGCGGTCAGCGTGTCGACAGTGAAGGGCGGGAAAAAAAAGAAAACTAAGTGCTCACACATCCTTTATAACGATCGGCGCTCAGACGGGTCAAACTAGAGAAAAGGAGGGGGAAGACCATGAGGAAAAACATCGTTCAGGGAAGCCGGCGGATGATGATAGAGCATGGAAAAAAATAAAAGAAACCTTCTCCA
>Ga0179593_1758167_pt1 | contig 12327 bp, 11 predicted proteins | sample CZODoug2_1_08_16_FD_185931 | JGI IMG/M metagenome (GOLD analysis project Ga0179593, IMG submission 185931) | Vadose zone soil fungal communities from Angelo Coast Range Reserve, California, USA - CZODoug2_1_08_16fungal (PacBio error correction) | ecosystem: Environmental > Terrestrial > Soil >...
CGGGGCGGCTGCGGCGAAGGAACCGGGGGAGGGACAAAACTTTTTGTTACGGCAAGACTTGAGGAAGTCTCGACAAGAACGATTTGACAACGTCAGCTCAACATACTTCCAAAATACCCCGATCTGCGGGTCGAGGGCAGGAGAGGCCTGAAAGATCACCTGGTGAAAAAAAATATAAACTTCTCGATATTCTGAACCGAACGATCGGTCCCCTGGTGACTAGGTGGGGGACTAAGGTAGCTGACAGGCTCCGTCGGAAAGGCAGCGCGACTGAACTTATATCGGTCTATAGTTAACATCAAGCAATGTACCGAATAGCGCAAACAAAACAAACGAAAGAAAAAAACCACCCAAAAGAAACACAAACCCAAAAAAAAAAAACCCACCCACGCAAAGGTCGCTGGATCCGGGAGGGTGGCAATAGGCGGATTGGAGGGAGGGTTACTGAACTCTATCCAAGACGAAACAGCGCTGAGGCGCGACTCGTCCACGAGGAAAAATACAACCTGCGCGAACGGGTCGGGGTGCCGGTAAAAACAACCCCCACAAAAAAACAACACAAACCAACCCACCACCACACCCAGGGAGGACGATCTTGAAATCGCCTGAAGAAGGCTCTAATAAGAGGGGAAAGACTAATGTACTGCCGTAGCGATGCGCGTGCGGCCAGTGGATATGGGGGGACAGCTGAACTCCTCCCCTGGAGTCAAGCAAAGGGGAGGAAAGAAGGACCCGCACGGGGTCGAAAGAAGGTGATCCTTTATAGCCTAGTAGCTCGATCCGAGTTGGCCAATATCTAGACATTGATAAGAGAGGAAGACTACAATCCATGGCAAGGAGGAAAAGGAGATAGCTTCATTGAGGATTGGCGAACTGTCGAGAGAAACAGCGATTTTCAATGAAACGAAAGTACATGATTAAAAGGGGCCGTAGTCTGAGGAAAAATATGAATAAAGACAAGAATGAGAAATTGCAAGGACAGTTTGCCTGAAGCGGGATAGATGAGCTCATTTCTGGAAGAAAGTGCGATTCAAATCCTCCGCTGTGAGTCCCAGCGTGTCGTGCTCCGCAAGGGGAAATGAGCGTGGAGGTAAGGCTCTCACGGCTCAACAGCCGGCAGACCATGAGGTAACAAGGAATAATCTGGAGAAAACATGTTCTCGTATCGAGGCTCGAGAGAGGAGACTGCAAATATTGGTGCGTCCAGGGTAAAGGCTGCCAAAAAGCGGGGCAAGCGACTCGACACATAGAAAATCGTACGTCTGATGATCTGACTCTGACTCGTGTTTGGGGGGAAGGCTGCAATGACTGTAGAAGTCCACTAGAGGAAGATGTAGCTCTATAGAACGGAGGGAGGACAGAGAGGTTCAGATGGAGGACGAGGCACATCGAAGAAGTACGGGCACCGTAATTAAGCTCAGGTCTATCACGGATTTTACCTGAAAAGGAAGTAGGGGAAAGTCTCTAGGACGCGGATGCTTCAGGGGATGGAAACGCGGAAAAAGACAAGGTGCCCTTTTAGTTTTCAATGTCTCCGGAATCCTGCTCGTATCGATCAGAAAAATTAGGGGAACACCGCCATGGGATGCGTCGGCGGAGGGAAAAAGGAGAGCTAGGGCGTCACGAGCAAAGGCAGTTTGAGTCAAGTAGTCGGTCAAGAAAACTGGCACGATTCGCGGGGCGGATAGTGAAGGACTTAGGAAAAAAAGAAGCAGCTAGGACGAAAACTGAACCACCGGGGCAATTCCAAAAATAGGAGGAAGGGGAGTTGTATATGTTTTCACCTCACCGAACCGGCCGTCGATGTATGTACGGGCGACGCTCAAACAGAGAGGGAAAAGATGCTGGTGGAATTAGAAAAGTAAAGCAGTACGGGAAGGGGAGGTAAATATGTCGAGACATCTCGCCGCCCTTTTTATGGGTGACGATGCGATGGGGTCCCGTACCTCCAAAAAAGGAAGAACATCTTGGCCGACGGACTCGAGCGACAAGAATTTCTCGGGAAAGATCAAGACGGTGGAAGGCCGCCCCTTTTCGGCGATACAACCCGAGGGACTGCTCTTCCTATGTTCGCTTCGTTCCAAGCGTCATGACCTCGGGGACACAGAGGAGACACAGCGCATAAAATTCAAGACAAAAAGCCTTCCATTCGGTTGGCAATCTTCTCGTAGAAAGGCCCGGGAATGCCAGGGGTTCTCATATTGCAAACATCGGCTTCATGACCCGCGGAGAGAAGATCAGGTTGCAAGATTGGGGGGGGGAAGGACCACGTAATGTTCAGAACAGCTTTCCGTTGCGGGTACGGATAGAGTGAAAAGTTAAATCAACGGAGATGTGGGACACAAAAGTAGGTCTGAACGCGAGATGGGTACCCTAAGTTCATTGAAAGGAGGAAGTGTCTCAATAGAAGTCGACGCGCGCTGGCCGGAAGGGCTAGGGGAGCGCAAATTGAAAACCATCAAGATCGATACAGAATGATGTGGTGTCCTCGAACGGACGGCGAAGTTACGCAAGGTTGAGCAGGGCAAAACCCGTCCAGCTGTGGAGGACCGAAGGAATAGGCTTGCAACTATTTGTGATGGTCAACCGGCATGTGGCAATTGCAGAGAGTAGAGGAAACGATGGGTAAACCCAGCGGTGAGTTTTCAGCCGGCCACGTTGCCGTAGAAACAACCTGAAATAAAGGGGGACTAAGCGCTCGACGATTTGAAAGAAGCAAATTAACAAGAAAGAAGAGAGACGGATTCACACGGTTGAACCAAACGAATCCTCTTCGGGGGGTAAAACAACCGTAAGATACACCATCCAGGCAGATGCCGAGCAAGCTGAAAAATGCAACGATTAGCCGATAGTAACAGCCGGCAATAAGAATTAGCGCGAGTTTGTAGTTGGGGGTAGGTCTGCGGGGGGGGCTATCCTAAGTAGGACAGGGGTAAACGCAAATGCGGTTCGTTCTTATGAATCCTATGATGTAGTTTGAAGGACAAACACATGCTGAGTGGACTGGACGATGGGTATGCTGTGGCATAAACACGTTAACAGGGCAGCAAAACAGGGACGAACCATCGCGCCAGGACACGAATTGGTTACTGAATGGACGCGGTAAGGAAACTATATTTTAGAGGGGCCACAAGACGACATGCAGCCAAAACTCGCAAAAAAGAACAATCACTAAAAGAAGGAAGATCATGTCAGTCCTACTTAGTGCAGCCCAAGATGACGACTGAACCGCCTCTTCCAGAAGCTGAAATGGGGGTTCTCAAAAAAAAAAAAAAAAGGAGCTGAAATACTGGGTAACGCCATGTATGCAGATTCAACAACAACAATTTGGATAGAGATAACAATCTGTTATTTTACTCAAACTACGGTGGCCCGATCGGGGGCGCCTGTCACATGGCCGAGCGACTCGGAATTGCCTAAGATTGGCTGCTGTACGGCCTTCTTGAGAAAGGTTTTTGCGGCGGGCATTGAAAAATATGGTTGTCGGAGCTTGCAAGTAGACTGAAAAGGGTTTGAGATCATTAACATTGACACCGCCAAAAGGGGCATAAAATTTTCTGTGCAAGGATGAATCTTGTGCAGGTTAATGAGAGTAAAGGATGTTATACACGGTTCTCAGGGAGAGGGGGTATTCACCCGGAACAGAACCTAAAAAGGAAGTGCGATTGCTCACGCTCACGGCTCGATCTCATTACTTCATCTGGAAAAGAGAAGGGCCGTTGGTCACTTTCGCTAGGCAGTAACGTCGTCACCCCTGAGACTTCGGATCAAGAAAGAACAATGACTCCTCCAAAGAGCATCTGATCCTGTTCTAGGCGCAAAAGGTGGTGCCGGGGAGGGGTTTAAGCTTTAAGACGTGTCGCGCGTGAGGGGGGAAGCCCGGTCGGTGGTACAACCTAATAGGCTGCTTATGCCACAAGAAGATAATAAGTGAGCGGGGACTCTCGCTCGAAAAAAGGGAAAAAGCGCATTGGCTCGCCTCAAAGCCGTGAAAGATTTAGGGAGCAAGTCGGCGAGAAGCACACGCGTGTAATCGGCTATAACATTTCTTCGAGAGGAGGAAAAAAGATGTCAACCTGCAGGGGGGAAAAACAGACTTCTTCCAATCATAATATACTGGAGCGGGATGGAAGCTGTGCAACAACAGTAATACTGGCATCAAGGTGGGGGGAGGTCCGTGCGAAGAAGACAAAATGGCAGGGAATGTTTAGCTTTCGTGCCCGTTTCCAGGTTTTCGCGCCCGAGGCGAAGGGAGGTTTCAGCCGCGGTAGAGAGGAGAAGGGCGAAATCAATCTCAAAATAAATCAAGGGGTAAAGACCAGCACGTAAGCCGTTGCTACGGATTTTCGACGGAGAAGAGGGTCCAACCGAAACAGACCTAATCGGTCAGACCGATACACTAAAGCACACGAGAGATCAACCTGTACCGATCGGGAGATGGGCCATATCCGACGCGGCGGAAGCAGGGATATTAAATAGGGTCGAAAATACGAATGGACCGGCGTGTGGAATTCGGACTAAGGGAGCAGCGCTGTGGGAAAAGATGACAATGCTACAACGCCGAACCTGCCTGCGGGGCCAGCAGCAATTGGGGGGACCAGAAGGGGGAGGGTGCGAACGTTCAAGGGCTCGGCGGAGGTCCTGTCCGACGCCAGAATTGATAAATTGCGGACGAACCAAAAGGAGCCATCGTCACCATACCTACATTCAAAAACCCTACGCGCACGGACAGGCCCGTCTCCCGAACCACCAAGACGGGATGGTGGGTTGGTCGAATAAAAAAGGTGCCAGGAGAGATAGACCCAGGATTACTCCGGCAAGAGGAGAGAACGGATAAAAATCGACAAAGCGATCGCGGGGAAATGTTTGGGGGGAGCCGCGCTGAGCAATAGAGAAATGGTCGATGCCTTATCCTGAATGGGTGTGTAGAGTGGGTGCCCCGACGCGAAAATCAACTGGCAGAGACTTGAAAAGCGAGGGGCTCATCGCCACTGGTCATCAGCAAAGCATATAGGGCGGTCTGGACGGAGGAACTCGACATCGTCTTCAAGTGTGGCAAAAGGGGGAGAGCTGAGAGAATTTCAGGACGGCCTCGCACGACAGTGAGGCATGAGGAACGCGGCGCTATTATTGTGTAATGAGGGGGTGGGAGGGAAGGCGGATCACGCATCTGTACCTATTCTCAAACAAAAACAAAAGGAAGAGGGGGGCAGCGAGGTACGAGAGAAAAGCCAGGCTCCGAAAGAAAGGATAGTAAGCTGAAGAAATTCACGAGACTTGTCACGAGGTGGTCGCCGGGTCAATCAGTGGAGGAAGGACTTTAGCAATTAACCGTGCCCCATGGTCTTGGCCGGAGGGGAATTCGCGACAACGCATGACGGCTATCTTCGAACAGGAAACGCATGTGAACGCAAACCCGGAGAAAAGAAAAGCCTGAGTTTGTTCGGATGGAAGTCAAGACACGCAGGGGGCCGTCGGGCGGGGGGAGGGGGGGGAGTACGCGACAGGATGGGAACTATCAGCGAGGCCCGTCCCAAACGTCAGGGGAATTCCGATCGAGGAGCCTTGGCGGTGTGAAGAGATCGGTGTTGCTACCGGACGATTAAGAAAGCTCGCTATGGATCGTCGAATTCGACTAAGGACGGGGGGGGAAAGAGCTGGAGTTTTGGGTGACATGTTTGACGTCGCAGTTCATGGTCAATCAGAGAGAAGAGGAAGAAGCGATCAAGAGAATGGCTCGTCGACAGAGAAAAGATTGGAGAACCTAAAAGGGGCGGGGGGCGTCAAATCCGAGGCTGCTGGCCGAAGGGAAAATGAGGCGCGCTGGAGTTGAAAGACTTGCCTTTCCAAAGAAGAGCGCGCAGAGAGGGGCCCCGAACCGTCCATAAACTGAAGGCGATCTCCTCTAGAAGATCAAGGCGATTAGATAGAGGGGAGAGAACACTTCGTCCACCATGCCGGGAAAAATCGGATTAGGGAAAAGGTTTTTACGTCGCCACCAATACGTGGCCGTTGTCAACAGTGTCACGTTGAAAATAACGTCTCTAGAAAAAAACAGGTTGCCCGATAAAGGTAGATCCGGCATCTTCAGAGCTCCTGGGCTTCCGTTACAACCACACTGTCAGGGGAAAGGGATATGCCACCTGAGTGCCATAATCTACAGGGAACTTTTGTGGGGGGGGTCCTATCGGGAAGGGAACAGGAAAATAGCCCATACGGCAGGAGGAAAAACTCCCCAAGTGACATAGGGGACTTTGCCGAATGTTGTGGAACGGATTTTGGCATCCTGTTGAGAGCTGATGGGCGACACAAGCGGGAGGGGGAACAACGTCGGACAAGCACTACCGGTAAACCCCTGGAGGAAAGGTATGAAAAATGCTGGGTGACGAGTATAAACGCCAGCGCAAGGGACTAGCTGCAGGATGGGGGATCATAAGGGTCCTACATACGGGTTTACGGGAACATCGTCACGTAATCGGAAAAACAGCCGCACACGAGCCGGTAAAGTGATTCTAGGTGGGGCGCTCTTATTGGTAGGTGAGATACCGTGAGGCGATTCGTCCTGCACATCTGACGGCGAGGTATTCCACAACAGGGAGTCCGAGACCGATATGGTAACTAAAGTTTATTTATGAGCAGAGTTGGTCGTACGGAGGCGGGGAAAAAGGGGTAGAATGGACCCTTGCAGTTAACATCTTGAAAATCGTCCAGAGTGACGCCACACGACCAGTCTAGGAACGACATTCAAGCGTATACGGAGAAAAGAGTCTCATTACACTCCTTTCTTGGGTCTTCAGCATAAAAGGAGCAATAGCCACGGAAAAGAAGAAAGGATCAGGCCCAGGTTGACCTCGCTCTCGGAAAGAAACGATCAAGGAAGGGGGGGGTGCACCCCATTCGATAAACCGAAGATGATATAAGAAAGGGGCCTTTAGTCACCGGCTATCAGAGCAACCCGAGGAGGAAAGCCATGGCGTTGAAGGGAAACTCTCAAAGAGACTATCTTTGGTGGAACGTCAATTGCAGAACTGGGAATTTTGCCTAGGCGTTGGAGACAGTCGGGAAGATCAAGTCTCGTCCTGGTGCTGGATGAAATTCAGTCGTTGTAGTGATTCGCGGGGAATGAGATCATGAACAATTATTAAAGTTCCCTCCGATAATGCAAAGTGGGAGGTGCTCGTGGCGCTTTGGAGAGACATGGCTTGAATCTGGTTTCACGATTTAATACAGCTTAGGCACGAACAATCTGCAAGCAGAACCCGACGCCGGGAGCCGGAGCGTGTGGACGCATCACAGGACTCGGAATAGAGGCTAGGGGGATTCAAAGAAAGCTCCTTTTCTCTTCAGGAAGAACGGAACTCAAACCGGGAAATTACTCAAACGTACATTATAAAGCGCAAAAACGGAAGTTCATCTAAAGGCGGGAATCGTGGTGCACGGGGAGGGGTGTCCGACTTCTAGGATCTCTGCTGAGGGGTGCAATCCCGGGACCAGAGATATGCTTCGGGGCAACCAATCGCGAGGGAGAGAGGCTTCTGCTGAGGCTTTAAGCAAGCGCGAGTAGAAAAGAGAGAAGAATAAAGGCTGAAAGGAATAAGGATTAAGAAACGCGTGACGGTACTCTTTCAGCGCGAAACACCTGCGGTGTTGACTATTCAAAATAAGTTAGAAGTCTCTATCTGCAAATTAAACAAGTTACAAAACTTACAGTGCAAAAGTACGGAATAGCATGGAGCGTGGGGGAAGAGATCAATTGAAACAGGCTCCAACATTGGGCAACGATTAATGGGCGACCAGGGACACCAAATGAGGTGTGGTGAACCCCGGTAGAAGTGTCTAACAGGGAAAGTTAAGTTAGACGGCACTGAATATTCAAAAAATGAAATAAAAAATTCAGAACTCGTACCATCGGAAAGGAGGCCTGGCCACCGGGGGCAATCAGGGCGGTCAGGGAGGGAGTGGACAACAGATGTAAATATACGAAACAAACGGCAAAATTATGATTCTTTCCCGGGGTCCAATCGAAATCTCAAATGTTCTTCGCAGGGCAGGGTTCATACCGGAAATTTGGCCGGATGACGGATATGAGATATCAGAATGTGGAGACACTCTACGAATATTTGAAGAAGAATTGGGGTGTGAAGGCTCTAGGATTGGGAGCGGCATGAAAAGATGTTGACTTGTCAAAGAATCCAGACTGGAAGAGATCCACGTTCGCCCGCACCTGGGTTGGGCCCTATTGAACGTAAGCAGAGCTGTATAAAAGAGTTCGACCGGGCAGGATGGAGGATTGGGGTGTTCGGACCCACCATACAGTAACCATGCATGCAAGGCATGCGCTCTAGATACATTGGAGCTTGGTTTTGTCAAGAAAAAGTTTCACCGAGCCTATATCAAGGACCCAGGAAGGGGAAATCCGGCCGGGGCAAATGGCGTCTAAGAAGAAACAATCAAAGAGATTGAGATTGGTTTATAGAAGGACCTACTCTGCAGCATGATCTTCCGAATCGTCTGAGCTGATACCATGACATTTCTCCACGGTTTCGTGTAAAAAAACTCGGGAATGCAGCTCTTTGTAAGGAGGCTAACAAACGAAGTCATCGAGGTGGGACCTGGAAGGACGAACTGGTCGGCTCGAGATGGGTAGATAAAGAATGAGGGACACGGTTGCGGGAAAAGGAGCGATTTCAGAAGATGAGAAGAAGACCTTAGGACTCTTTGAAGTAGAGGTAAACGCTTTTTGAAGGGCGGCATGACGGTAACTAGTAGTAGAACAAGAGGGTAAAACACTCTCACAACAACAACGTGAAGATACGGATGGCGTCGATCCTCAAATTAAGACCGGAGGGCAGCAGGGAAGAGCAGAGAGCTTCAAAACACAGGAGACGTCATTGGATGGATAATCGGATCAGCTTCAGTGCGAATGTCTGAGGGAGCTCCAGTGTGAAAACATTTTAGGGGCTATCCCTCGAGGAATACGCCGAAGGGTCGCCAATCTCTCATTCAAAGGTGAAGGCATTGGCGATGGGCACCAATCGTTCGATCACAGCGGAAGGTGTCAGGGACTAGTAGGAAGAAAAGAGGCTAACGTTAGGAGGAGGGTCAAGAATCGATCTTATAGAAGGAAGTCCGCAAGCAGGGGCCTGAAATTTGGTCACGGTGCTTCCTGGGCGGAATGTCAATGCATTGCGTTGGTGAAAAGAATCTCATTGTTCACAATCAAACACGCAAGGTTTATTGTAGTAACTGGAAAGAGGAGAGCGAGGGGGTCAGGCTAGAGAACCAAGATCTGAGGCAAGGGCGGTACGACGCTGCTGGTTTGTGCTAGAGTGGGGGTAGGCGTACCGAGGGACGGCCTCGCTGAGGGAACACTGGGAGGGAAGGAGAAGCATTGCTCCAAAAGAAAGAGGGAAAGCGTGCTTTCCGACAAACAGATGCTGGACAACACCGGAGAAGCTGAGTTCATAGTTGCAGGACCATGGAATCTTCTCCTCGAGAAGCGCATCGCCATTTCGTCCTTCTGAGGAGATCCGGAGGAAAAGTTTTACATTATCGGAAGAGGACGGGTCGCTTCAACACAACATCGCATGAAGGATATCGGGGTGGGATCGGATACATAGAGGTGACACGGGGCGACGACCGATGTCGTACAAGGTTGAAAAATCCTCACAACGTTATTTGAAAAGACCAGGGTACGGGATTGGTAGTGATATTGATGTGGCTGCAGTGCATGTTATCGCCCCGTCAAATAGAATTCAGGAAAAAGGGAAATGAGGCCGACCAGCTCACCCATGGTCAACAGAAAAATAACAAAGAGTGGAGTTTGTGGGTACTCGGAAAGAATTCTCAGCCGGGGAACGTAGGTAGTTATTAGAAACCGCTCACGAACTTCCAGTATATGGGGCGGTGACGATTTTGATTTGACAGGGTCAATCTCTTTGGAAGAGGACTGACGAACTGACGTGGAAGGAGGGTACAAGACGGTGGGGAACGAGGGGACGCCAAAAAGAAACGTAAATCATATTCGCGAAAGAGTTCCGGAATGTCGCTTAATGACGAGGCAGCAGAAAACTCCTCATCTCTAAAGAGATGGTGGGAACAAAAAAATAGGGCGTGTTCCAAACCAAACGGATGAACAGAGCGGAAGATATCGCTATGAAATATCGCAAAAAGGGAAATATGAAACGCGTGCGAGCTTTAAGTATGGGGAGTTGAGATAGGGCCGTTGGACTTCGTTATGAATGAAGGAGTACCGGACGATCTTCGCCCGAGACCGTCGCTGTCATATGATCGCAGGGGCAATGAGTTGAACACCTTCGGACGGCATGAGCGGGGGACTTGGGGAAACTGCAATTGCCGTTTATCCGCGTGAAAGGTGGTTAAGGTCCATCCATGTGTAGGAAAACATAGCAAGCCCCTGTGCACAAGTTGCGAAAACAAATGGGACGGACTGCGTATCGCGTAAATAGGGGAAGGGAGATTTTTCCAGGCGCCGAGGGGAGAGGAAAAGCAAAACACAGAAGAATCTATTCACAATTCGCATCGGGGGGCCTAAAAATCAAGGAGGGGGGCGCTCAAGAAATAGAGTAATGCGAAAGAGTGGGCCGAGGGACCAAGCCCTGGAGAGACTCACAAATGAAGGAAGAGAGAAAGAATACATGGAGTATACTGCAACTCGTGGAATATCAAGGAGGTTTTGCAAAGCGAGGAAAAAGTTCAGCGGAAAGGGGGCCTAGAGGTTAAGGGGGGTCCTGAGACTCCACCCCTTGTTCTGTGGCTATCGTGGGAGCGCGCGTTGTCGAGAAAAAATGGAAAATGAAGTGAGGATATAAACCCGGGTAAACGTCGGCAGGTCGGGGGAAGGGAAAATTTCTGTGAAGGGGATCAGTAACGGAACCTTGCTCTGAAGGCTGGAAGGAAACGCGTGAAAAGGGCTCACTCTGCAAGGTAAAAAACAAAGCTCCTGTGATCTACTCTGACTGAGGAAGTGAGTCAAACATCACCGGCGTCAAAAAAGCGAGAGATTTCGGCACAAGTGCTCGTGGAGGGAAGGAGTAGGGAAATAAGACGCCTAAATAGAAATTCATCAACGACTGAGAAAGACAGAGAGACATCAGGCATACGGGCAGGACTCGTCTGCACAGAGGGGTAGAGTAACGTTGGTTTCCGATTGGAAAGCTACTGGGGGGGCGGTACATCTTTGGGGCCACGGATATGACTGGTAAATCTCTGAGGGGGAGGCGTGAATCTGTCCGCAGAGAGGCACGAGACTAAGCTCAACTCGCGTAAGGGACTGATTCGGTGCGGCGGAAAACCGGCAAACAGGTTGTAACACAAGGGCTCAGGAGGCCAAATACGATGTGGCCAACAATGACAGGGACCAACTTCTGGACAAGCTATGAGACTTTAAACAGCGGGATTCAGGCAAAGACGCAATGGGAAGAGACAGAGGCTTTCATGGAAAGAGAGGATTAGTTGGCTCACATATAACAAAGAATGCGTAAAGTTTCGATGGATGCGGGTGGACCACTTGTTCTCAGAGAAATCGTAAGCTCGCCTGAACGTAGAGACCAGAAAAACATCAGCATTCGCGAAAAGAGAGGGGCACATGCTGGGTCCATAGAGGTGAGGGCGTTCGGATTAAACTATAGTCCGGAAGAGAAACCGAAAAGTGATGCGTCAGCAGATGAAAGAAGACAGACTCGATATCAAGATGCGCTCGACGGGGACGCAGGGGGTCCAGAATCTACAGTTGAAGGAAAAAGAGAGAGGTAAAATCGATGGCACGGACTAATTTCGAAAGGAATGAGGAAGGGGTGTAAGAAGGCGCTGAACGGAGTGGAATAAGAAAAAGATGAAGGCGGCCCGGCCTGTCCGGAAAAGAAAAGGTTTGGGGCGCCCTCCCGGGGGGCGCCCGGGTGATCATTCATGACAAGAAGGACGATTCTACCTCAAAGGGGAGTGATAATGGAATATGCGAACCATCTCCATCGCAACAAGAATAAGGGACCGCTCGGCCACGTCACATAAGGATTGTCGATGACGAACAGGTTTCACCTCGCAGAGGTACATTACATCAATCTGCCTGTTTGGCGGATGGGAAAAATGCCATGAACATACCAAGGCGAGGGCGCGATCTGATTGACCAGCTGTGAAGGAAGTGGCGGCATAGCATGAGGGATCGAGTCCAAAACTGAATCCGATATCTTTCTCGTCCTGTGGACGTGGCAAGGAAGACGCGAAAGGAACCTGCGCGCGTGGCGAGCTGAGAACCATCTAAGGAAAAATGGGCGGTTACCGCAGCATATAAAAGCTCGAGCTGAGGAA
>Ga0179593_1486937_pt1 | contig 12326 bp, 17 predicted proteins | sample CZODoug2_1_08_16_FD_185931 | JGI IMG/M metagenome (GOLD analysis project Ga0179593, IMG submission 185931) | Vadose zone soil fungal communities from Angelo Coast Range Reserve, California, USA - CZODoug2_1_08_16fungal (PacBio error correction) | ecosystem: Environmental > Terrestrial > Soil >...
GCAGGGTTACATGGACAGGTTAAAAAAGGGGCCACGAAACGGGAGCGATAGAAGGTCCTTCGTCAGAACATCAAGGCGAGAAAGAATGACCGATATCTCAATTGCACTCCGATCGCGAGCATAATGGGTAGAAGGCAAATGCGCAAGAGACGCCTGGGGGGGTAGGAACCACGAGAGGGGGAAAGTAGGCAAACGGAAGATGAAGTCGTCTGGTTTTCAATAGAAACCACCGAGTGCCTACGCACAAAATTTTCGTCAAAACAGTACGGCATGAACAGGAAATGGGCCAGCAACGACAAAATCGGTAAGGGGGAGAGGGGGAAATGAGAGGACTACACGACACGCAGAGCAAAGAGCGTTAAAAGGACCCTTGAGACAGTCAATCTGCACACTGCACGCGGGGGGGGCCGGGATTGATTGGATCCCCGCTGAAAAAGAGTTGGAAAAAGGAAAAAAAAAAATGAAAAAGGCGACAGAATGAGGAAGAGGTCCGACTGGGTCGAGAACAATCAAGGGAAAAGGATTGACATGCAAATTGTCCGCAAGGACGTTCGTCCCAAACGTAAAACATCCAAATCTAACGTAAGACATTGTGCAGCCGAGGACAGAAGGGCAGGCAGACCGGGAGGGGAGGAAATTCAAATAGTAAAGGGAAAGGGGGGGGTCCAGCAAAGATTCTCGGATGGGGACGAAAATAAAAATCCTTTCTCCCGCAACTTCCTAAGGCGTCTATCAACGTCGTCATCCATGCCAGAGGCACAAGAAAAGGGAAGATGCACGACGGGTTGACGAAAAGGGAACAAAAGAAGACGCCAATGGAGGGAGAAGGGTACTCCTGAGGAGACTCTATGCCTTCGGGATCCTTTTTAATGGGTACCGCCTCAAATCAAAAGGAAAAAAAAGGAAAGGAAGCGAAGAAAAGAAAAAGAAAGGACGACCCTTGGGGCAAGGAGGTGGTTCTGGGGGGGGGGACTATAAGAACTATAGGGACTCCAAAAAATACCGCCCATTGGACTAAACCGGCGGGTAGGGTTCAAGGGGCCCCGAAATTGCGCACGCCTGAAAAGAAACATTGTTGGAAGCAAGGGCTCCGACAAGGGCGAACAAGGGGGAAATATGAAAATCGAAAGAGTCAACTAAAAAAATAAAGGAGTTGGAAACCCTGATCGAAACGGGGTTAAAAACTCATCATGTAGTCGGGAGGAGGGGGGGGGGAGGTGGGGCTGGGAAGGTGCCCGCGGTTGCTGCAGGCGATCAGTCGGCGTGCAGGGGGGGGCCGGTCGGGGGGGTCTGAGGGGCGCGTAAGTGGTGACGTGCGGGTGCGGGCATGGAGGTAAGGAGATTGTGAGTGTGCAACTCCTGGGCGCCTGTTCCGTCGTGGGGTCAAAAAGAAAGGGAGGCGCGACGGGGTTGGTAGACCATCGAAACAGCCGATAAAACGAAAACATGGGTAATCTTCTATTCGGAAAAACAGGAAAAAACTAATCGTGAGTCGCCAGCTATTTGTCGTTAGAAATCGGGAATCAAACGAGACGCCTGATAAGGAACCCGAAAACGGTCTCCGAGATTGTCCGGAGGAACCCGAGGGGATTGGTCAACAAACGTGTGGTGGGGCGGGAGGCAGGAGGGGGAACGGGGGGAGGTAAACTAGAAATTACATTCGAGTACAATAGTTCTAAGGCAATCTCCTCTCTAACCTGTCCGATGCGGCGCCTCAAGAAAGGGGGGGAAGAAGGAGTGAGGCAGTAAAGGGGAATGATAAAAAAAAAAAAAAAACCAAGCACCCAAAGGCAAAAGGTTCTACTCAAACCAAAAAAGTACTGTGGAGCACACCCTTGGACTAGGAGAAAACTGGAAGGGTCGCCTCGACCAAGGGGGGTCGCTGAGGGAAATCGGGTCAACGGAAAAGGAGGCTACCTCAAAAAAGTAACCAGGAGGTCTTCAGAACGTGAAGAAGTGAGCCCAAAGGAAGCTGGAAAGGGCCCGCGGGCTTGGGGACGACAAAGGAGATCACCAATTTCAATAGGAGGAAAGGATCAAAACAACAACGTAGGATGAGAGAAAATATATCGGGAATGCGGTTTGCATGGGGGATGTTTGGTTGGACCATTGCGCGTGCCTTTGAAGAGCACGTTGCTTTTCATCGGAAATCTTGCTTTTTCATTGACCCGATGGATGGCGTGGGAAGGATCAAAGACGCGGCCTTACCAAGAATGACAGGGGGGAAAGAGGGGTCAACTTCCGGAAGACTTTCCAGGCTTGGGAATAAGGGGTAGGGATTAAAATAATTCGAAGAATTGCCGTTGCGAGCGAAGGCGACTACTCACCAAAATTGTACTAGCCGATCGTAAAGGGATACCCAGGCCAAGGGGTTGGGAATCTCTAAAAGATGTGAAGGGGGCGCTAACCTGTGCGTCGCCAACATTGGAAGTCAGCATAAGTTATGAACTAACCAACTCAAATGCTGCGGAAGGTGCAGCCGGTAGAGCGTCGATTTGGGGGGGGGAGGTGAGAACCGAAGAGAAGCTGCAGGAAAATGTCCGCTGGGGGAAGGGAAGGAACGCCAGTAATAGAACTTCCACTCCGTGAGAAACACCCTTTTCGCCTTGGAATCTCACGGAGGACGCGGGTGGGGCGGGGGTCCGCGGGTCAGGAGGATAAGAAAAACAGTCTTTTCAGGACGATGAGACGATAAAACCAGTACCATCTCCTGGCCCAAGCAAGCGAAAGTCGGACTAGGGAGGACAGCCAGGAAAAGACCCGCTGCCATGTCAAGGGTCGGATCTGTCGGTTGATCGGACTCAAACGCGGCGTGTTCCGGACGGCATGAAATTGTGACAAAAAGAAAGGCCCAGACCGGCGTGTCAGGCGGAACCGGTCCGAGAGACTGAGAACTGACACCCTAAAACCACCGGAAGGGACCCCCTCACAAACTTATGTGGTCGGATCGACAAAGGGTAAATGAAAAGGAGTGGAACTATCGTGTCCAATTTCTCGGGGGGGAAAGGTGAGCGGGAGACCGAAAGGGCAAGGAAGAGGAAGTAAGGGTCAACCATGGCTTTTTGGCGGGAGGGGCCGATTGAAACGCTGGTTGGCAAGAGGGCGGGCCGGGGGAAAAAGGGAATTGGACGGCATTATGGGATTAGGGGTTAGGGACGGAAAAAAAGCCCTCGCACAAAACGTAGGCCGCATAAGGGTCGTCATTGGATGGGGGGCCTTACTGAACACGGGGGGGAGGTGGGGGGGGGAGGTCAGGAGGTATTTTTAACAGATAAAAACACGGTACGAAGGGTCTCTAGGCCGTCACCCGATAGGGAAAAAAGGTTGAGGGGAATCGTGGTTGTAGGGACGAAAAAGGGGGCGTCGTCAAATAAAAGAGGAGGGCACCATAGAAGCACGGAGGGAAAACCGGGACATCTCTATATTCGGAAGTTTCAGGTGGCGAGTAGTTCACGAAATGCGCATCCAAGGGAAAAGTCAACAGAGTGTGGCCGCGGTAAGGGAAAAGGACTCTTGTGCCGAGCCGGGGGGCCATGCCTGTGGGCTGACCGCTTTTTCCGGCGTCTCCGACGGTCAGGTTGCAGAAGTCTACGAGTTAAGAGACCGGAGGGGAAAAACGTGCAGTGGCAGCCAAGTTCCTGGAGGAAAGGCGTTATTGATGGGAAGAAAACCATTCGAACTCCTCATGCAGGAAGGGAAAAGTCCGTTTTGACGGTTGGCGCACCGACTCGTTGTGGGAAGGAAGGGGGCATCGGAAGACCGCAGAAAGGATTCAAGTGGGGGGCTAAAGAGAGTGCGGAAAAGAGGCTTTCGGTCAGGCCTGGAACCTGAGAGGAAGAGTGGCTTGCGGAGTGCTACAACCGTAGAAACAAAAAAAACAGATTGTAGGTTTGCCGCGGGAAAGTTGGGGAATGACGGCCGGTCGTGGATTTTGGAAGGGGGGGAAAGAATCAGGTGGGTGTCCCTAGAAACAGCGCCGTCCCGAGGACCTTGACTCAGGTGACTTGTGGGAACACGAGAGAGAGGGATGGACGGACAAAACCAAGGAGGCCTTCTGCTCAATTGTTAGCGGACCCATCAATCGATGAGGAGAAAAAAACGAGAGCGGTAATGGGCGGGGCGCCGGGGGCGAGACATCTATGTACGACCTGTTGCCGGGGACTTGCGTTTCAAAGGTTCATGTGAAAGAGGAGGGGTCCTTCAAGGATTAACAAACGGAGGAGATAATGGGCATGGAAAATACAGAGTGGTCAAACATGCCAAAAAGGGAACGCAAGGAAGCAACAACGGATCTAATAGCATAGAACTCGTCCGAGCGAAGCCAGGACCGCGCTCACGGCAGTGGCACGGGCGATTGAGACCTGGGGTCCGGTCGCCGCGCATAGAGAAAACAAAAAAAAAAGCATGGGGGGGGGGTCGAGCCGTTCCGAGGTGGCAAGCAAGTGCGAAAACTTGGAAACCCGGCGTCTTTGGAGAGTGAAAACCACCTATCTCTAAAAAGACGCCCAAAAAGGGTCAACGATTCCGGGAAAGGGAGTCAGGTAAGGAACTGTCAAACAATAAAAATCGGGTAAGGGCTAAGGGGAAAAGATCGATAAAGGAATTCAATACTTGAAAGGAAAAGGGTCGACCGGGGGAAAAGACTCGCGACTCGCCATTCCGAGGAATAGATAGGTGTTGGTACCGAGGGGGAGCAACCACTAATGAAAAATGGGACCGGGGAGGATCCAATACGCTCCTAAAAGTAACGAAAGCCGATTAGTACAATCACAATAGTCCTGCCAGTCTTGTCAGCAAAAGGTTTCATCTAAAAAAAAACTTTTTCGGTCCCCTAAGTATCGGAAATACGGGGAAAACAAAGACAATTTCTGGGAAGGGAAAAGGTGGGAGTCCCGCAAGCAAATCCTCAGGAAATTAACTGAAAGGTTCTCAGTCAAAGCCTCTGACTTCGTAAAAAAAAGATATTCTGGGAAGGGCGCATAGCGGAAAGGCGAAAATGCCTTGCGACAGCCCAACGCGAAGGCGTAGACGCACGGATGTCATAGTTCCTGTGTGGTAGTGGGCACTCCGAAACTTATCCACTGACGCTTTGACCTACATCTCGATTCAACTCGAGAGGTCGGGGGGGGTCGCAGGAAGAAAGAGCTATTCGGGCCCGTGTGATCCTGTTAAAAAGAACAAAGCTCATCAAGTCCCGATCAAGGAATCCAACCTCAAAGGGACTACCCCAATGTGGCCGATTTGGTGCTGGGGGCAGGGGGGAAGACGAAGTTGGAAAACAAGAATGACATACTGACAGAAAGCCGGCGTCGGGGGAACGCCAGTAATTCTAACCTGCCGCCAAGCAAGTTGTTGGCAAGGGAGAATACAGCCCGTCAGCCCATTGGGACAACAGGAAGGGGCTCGGGCCGTGTCTGTCTAAATCAAAGACCAGAAAGGGATCGATACGCTGGTGTCAAAAACTCATCAGCTGACGGGCGTATAATAAAAGACAGTAAGAAATGGGCAGCTGCCGGGGGTCGACGTGGAGTAATAAAGCAGAGGCGACCACGGTTGAAGATATTAAAATCGAACGGTAGTAAAAACAATGTCAAGTCGGGGGCAGGGTAGAAGACGATAAGACAGGGGGGGGCCGACAAAAGGAAAATGGGTACAAACTGCGGGTATGTGCGTAAAAAGTCGAAGTGCTAATGATATACACGATGGTTCCGTTTTGGTCTCCGAAAAAAGGGTCAACCAATCAATTAGGACAAGGGAAGAGAAAAAGGCAACCAAGGCTCCGAGGGTTTCTAAAGCCGAGGTGGCTGCGGCGAGGGAGGGGAAGTCGGGATCGAATTGGAGCCAGCTGCATGGAGGAAAGCTTCGGGGAATAGGGTCGAATGCAAGCCCGGAGACGGGAGAAAAGAAGAAAGGGGGACGAGGACTTGCGCTAGAAACCGGATGAAGAACTCATGCAGGGAGAACCGAGTGTAGAGCCAAACCAATATTACATATGGGGGATTCTAAAACACCGGAGAACGGTTCCGAAAGAGTCCTCGGAACCAATGTGAGCTGATTGCGGGGGAAACGGCCTTAGGGAGGACCAAGCAAACCCCTCAAGGGCTTTCAAAAAGGTACGAGGAAGGATTGACGATCCCAAGCAGGCTGGACAGGAAGCGTTGGACGACTCTCAGTACTCAACAATGGGGAAAAAGGGACGAAAGGCAGATCTCTTAAAAAAAAAGGGGGAGGGGGGGGGAAAGAAAGGAGGAGGTGGGTGCGAAGGTCGCGAACTGGGGGAAGTCTCCTAATCCCGCTGCCTCAGCAAGGACATTGGCTCGTCATCAGCGCGGAATGAAAAGGGGGGGTAGGAGGGAATGGAGAAGGAGGAGGTAGAGAAAAGCATCAGACGTACAAAAAGGGGGCAGGCGGGGGAGGGGAATCAAAAGCGCCGAGCCATTTTGGAATATCTCAGATTAATATTCGGGGGTGGGGAAACGTTGGTCGGGAAAAAACCTTTGAATTGAGGTGGCATCCGGGTCGAAGGGAGGGGAGCGGCACTTGCTGAACAAAATCCGCCCGGAAAGGCGGCATGGGGTTCGACCGATCGAACTGGAGAAGGGGAACGCTGGCGGAAAACGTCCAGGCGACGAGTTCGGGTAGGACTTCAAAAAACCGCTTTAGGAAAAGCCGTGACAACTGTCGCCTTTAAAAGGCTCGGTTATGAGGGGGTTGCTGGTCGGGGTTCCCTTTAATAAGCGGAGAGCAGCTTTGGGGAGAAAGGGCAAGACAAACCGGAACCCATCCAACGAAGAAAAGGACCAAGGGAGCTCGGTCTACGTCCATGAAAAAGCATCTTTAAACTGGTGTGGTCAGGTCGAGGTTGATCGGAGGGGGGGGATAAAGAGCCTAGAGGGGCAGGGGGGGTGCCCATGACATTTGTGACAAAAGTCCCTTCTATTTCTCAAAATCGGGCGGAGAAGGGTGAGACAAAAAACGGACGCCCCGGGAAAAAAACAGGAACTGGAAAAGGGGTGTTTTATATCGGGAGCCCGAAGTACAGATAAGGAGTGTTGAAACGGGTATCGTAGAAAGGGGTCCATGGCGGTTGAGCGTAGAAGAAAGGGACTGGTAAAGTCATTCAGAGGGGTCCCACAAGCTGTTCTGACTGAGGTTGAAAGTATCACTGAGGGGAAAATTAGGGTGGGAGAGGAGGGCAGGGAAATACAGATGCTTTTTCGCATTAGTGGGGGATTAGGGTGTGTTCCCCAGAGGATCGAAAAACAGAAACACCTACGGAACCCTGAAGGGGACTGTTAGGTGGGGGGGAGTCTTACGGGGATCACTTTAGTGGTTTGATGGGAGTCGCGGTTACATAGTATCCAGGAAGGGGAACGAAAGGAGGATCTCTCTTGCTGCACCCGAGAAAGCCATTGGCGGGAGAGTTGGGTTTACGCTGGCATGTCAGAAAAGGGGGATCGGCAGGACGTGTGGGGCGGGGGCGGGAAAAATCCAAGGCGACGTTACGCGACTCCCTTCGAAGTTGGACGGAGGGGGAGATTGAGGAAAGTTCCAGGGGGGAGGCGAAGAGGGGAAGGAAGAGAAAGAGGTCAGGTAAGAGGAGAGGATTCCTATCGCCAGGAATGTCAGGGAAGGAAGGTGCGGAGGAAGAAACATTCGGGGGAAGAAAGTTGCGGGGAAGGCTCCTCGTTCCTATACTCGTGAACGAACGTTGGGAATTGCTTCTGGGAAGGAATGGCAAATGGGGAAGGAAGTGCTGTATTGAGAGGAAGGCGGAGATCCATGCCGGGGCGGGCTAATGGTGAAGTTGTTCCGCAAGACGAGGTTTTAAGGAAAGCGAGGACAATACAGAACGGAATATTCCGTCCGGAGTATAGGGGTTTCGCGCAGGCTGAAATGGAGGTGGGTCAAGAAGGCTGCTCTTTCGGGGTCGGAGCCGATCAGCAGCCGCCTGGAACAGATTGGGTGTTTTGCCGCGCATTTTCTTATGAACAGGCCGAATGGGGGACAGAACAATTTTGGCGAAAGGTGGAACGAAGATAGGGGGGTGGGTGGACCGGAAAAAAGTCCGCAACAGAACGCCGGGCAAACTTTTGCGCCGGGGGGGTGACGGGACACACGATCACGGGCACCAAGTCTAAGCTGGCTGAGGGGCAGGAGAAAAGGGGGAAGGGGGAAAGAATCGGGGGGCTGGCGCTCCGGAAGGGCGGAAGGATCAGCTGCGGATCCCGTTGAACGGTGGAAACTGGGCAGGGGAACAGAGTTTTTTGGGCTCGGAAATTTAAATAGCTTATGAAAGGGGGGAAAGACAACAACAAAAAAGGGGGGAGGAAGGGAGGAAGAGTAGAGCAATAGCATTACAAAGACTATTCACCTTGGAACGTCCAAGTCACGGACAACGGGTCGAATGATCTTCTCCATCGCGAAACAGCCTTACAAGCGAACGCGTGACCAAAGGATCCGGGGGAAGAGAAAAGGAACAGAAGGGGGCCGCCTGGGCGTAGGGGTGGAAATTCATCTCGAAAAAAACGGGGGAAGAGGCGTCTGGGTGATAGAAGGGCAACACAATGGCCAAGGACGTCACCAAATACGGCAAAGTAGCAAACGGAAAGAGGAGAAAAAAAGAAAAAGTCATTACGGGGGCTACGGACGGGGTAGTCGAACCTAAGGAAAAGCGCTCCTGAATACCAGGGATCGGAACTCAAAGAAACTGACTCCAAAGGCCGCGAAGAAAGTAATGACACGTTGGGATGGTATTGTGACTCGATCCTCCCCGAGAACAGGGGTCCCGGCGCTGACAAAATACATCCCTCCTCAATTAGGACTAGTCAGGAAGGGGAAAGACGAGAACAAGCAAAGAGGGTAGGCCAGGGAAGGGAAAAGTAAAAGTTGGTAAAGGGAGGGTCCCATCACGTTCTGACTTCGTAAAAATGGCGGCCGACATGTGTGGCGCTGACGCAGGGAAGGTGGCAGCATAGAATGGCGATCTCAAACTACAGGGAAAGGGGGATTCGAAAAAGATTAGAGAATGCGGTCGAATCTGGGGGCTAATTCTAACGGCGGGCTACAAGAATCCAAAGAATGACTAGAGCGAAAACGTCGGGGGCAAGGGAGGCAGGGGAGGGGCAAACCTAAATGTATAGCCAGAAACAGTGCGACGACAAACAGAACGCAGTGCTTGATCTACGGGCCGGAGAGCTCCGATGTCAAAAACGTCCAGAAGGATACGAAGCGTCATCAACCATACCGGGATCGGAAACACGGACGAAAAGAGGGGGGGAGAGGGGTTCGGTCTCAGGCTGGGGGGGGGAATCTGGGAGGACACCAATCAAAGAGGGGGGAAAAAAATTCATGTACTCACGGCCCACATGCGACCGCCGGAAAAATCCAGAACAGGTTGCAAAGGGAAGGGGTACTAAACCAAAGCACCTCCCCGGGCAGCCCAGGAAACTGTGATCGGTACCTGCAACAGTCTGGAAAGATCCAAAAAGCCGGAAAAGGAAAAAATTAAGATACCGGTTTGAAACATCATAGGGAAAGGAGAAACGACAAAATACGCTTTTTTTTGCACAGTCAGCCCAAGAGCGGTCGTCTTTTGCTAGCCTATGGACCGGGGACGATATGAAGAGCAGGGAGAATAGAAAAGGAAGGAGGCACCGGGTTAAAGAGTTTTGTCGGAAACAATACCGGCCCCAAGATTGGGTGAAAGGATTCAACTATGAACGCCTCTTCAGAAAGGGGGAAGGTAAGAGGGGGGAAGGCGGGTACGGGGGGAAGACTCGTGCAGCCAAGCCTGGAACTGTAAAACTCCCTGGGAATCTACAGAAAACAACTCTGTCATCCAGATGTGGCTGGCCGGTTGGGGGATTCTGAGGAAAACTCGGCGTGGATGGGAGGGGGGAATGGGAGGAGGAGGGGGACGGACCTCACGGACATGTCTCGACGGTATGGGAGGAAAGGAAAAATTTCAGGGGGATTCTCCTGCCTGTTCGGCTAACCTTCAATAGTTTACTCCTACCGGTCTTCCCGGAAAACGAAAATGAAGGGGGCTACGAAAGGGGAGCAGAAAAAAGAAGAGAATGCTTTTGGAATCAAACCTTGGCCGAAAGATATCTCCTCGACCATGGGGGGGAGGACGCTGCTTGCAGTAAACAGGGGACAAACTGGATAAAATAACAAAAGGATTCGTTCAGACAAAAGTCGACGGCCGTTAATCTGCGGCGTAGGGCGGCTTTGAAAAATTCACAAAACAATTTCGAGGGATGAGACAACAAAAACTAATGAGGGAAAAAGAGATCCAAAGGACGCTATGAAAAAGTGGGGCCGGAGGGCGGCAAAGACCAGAGGACTGGACCAGAACTGGGATTGGGGATCGGTGAAGAACGGCCCAATTCTGTGATAATCCTGGGTTTATAAATGTCGGGAGAGTTTGCCGAGGAAAGCAAGAGACTAAAAGAAAAATTGGGGTCGGGGACGATCGAAAGGTCTCCGGAGGGTGGGTAGATATCGACAAATGTAATAGGAAGTTTGAGCACCGCCGAGAACAAAGGGGATGGAAAAAGGTCCGGCAAAAGAAAGAGGAAAAGGGAGGGAAGGCGCAACATCAGAGCAGAGCGGGATGGGGGGCATTTCGCAGGCGACGACTTCCTAGGGGGAGAGGAAGTCGAAAAGACGAAGGCAGAGACGCTCCGCGTGGACAGAAAAAGAGGGGCTCTGGAAAATCTCGACAGCGGGGGTGGAGGGGGAGAGGAAAATTTATCAAGGCAGATCAGCAGTGGGGGGGCTGCCCGATGCTCAGAAACCGACCCATCGAAATGAAAAAAGATCACGTCCCAGTGAGAAAGGGAGGGAGGAAAACAATATAAGAGTTGAACCCCCTTCCTTGGTCCGAAGAGGTCTTTGAGGCGGAGAAAATCAAAAGAGTTTCGGGGCCGCTGCAAGTGTTGAAGGACCGAGTCCGACTGCGATTAAGTCAGATCCCGTCTCTAACAGTCAAGGGGGGGGGGTAGAAAACCAAGACGACCCCTCTGGGGACCCCCTGTCAGCCAAATCGTATTTTGGTATAGCAAACGAAGTAAGAAGAGACGGGGGGGAACATGGCAAATCGTTTCGAGGTCGGGGGGGAAGAGCCGGGGGGATTTTGCGGACCACTATTCAAAGTGTCCAAAAGGATGAGAGGGGCGGCAACGCCTTGCCACGCGAGGTGCAACGGGTAAGCGTCCTGGGTAACCATAAGACTTTTTAGGGAAGGAATTTGAATTTGGCGGGGTGTGGGCCGGGACCAGAGAGAAAAAAACAAGAACAGAACGGGGGGAAGGGGAAAAAATCATGAACTTGGGAGGTGGTCTATCCACAGGGGATTTTGATGAGGAGAGGTATGGGGTAACAGTATCAAACACGAGAAAAAAGTAGAGAGATCGAACAAGGCAACCCATCAACCAAGTGGAGGTTTCCACGCTGGAGGAGAAAAGGAGGGCGTGTAATATCAGCGAGTGCCCAGTGAACCCAAAAAGGGGTGCGACGTTGAAGATCGAAACATGAGACGTGGACGGGAGTCTAAAATTCAGAAGGGGCCGCGGTGCGTCGCAAAAAGTAATCGGGAGAGGGTCACTTTCCTAGGCGTGGAAGGCCGAGCGCCATCCTGTCAGGAAGTGCGCGCGAAAAAAGGGAGAAGGAGTGAAATCGAAAGGGAGGGAACATACTTGCGGCAAAGGTCTTTCTGGCCAAGGACTGGCACTGGCAGAAGTATTGGGGATGGTATCGATCAACAGTCGGGACGAGAAGACATGAGGGCGGGCATTATTTGAGGGTTGTGTCGCCAAAAAAGGGTTTCAGCGTGGATGGGGGAAGCTACGGAGTGAAGCTAAGAGGAGGGGGGAGGCCGGCGAGGCGTTAGGTCAGATCAAGGGTCTGGAACGAGCGGCCAAGTCTGCAAGAGATCATTCGTACCGTCACAATTTTATGGGGTAAACAAAGGAGGCAGAACAGAAAAACGGAACTGGCCGTAAATAGTTGTTACAATTGGGGGGAGGAAGGGTCCGAAATAAACGGTGGGTTTTAAGCGATCAACCACTCACGCCCCGGAAAGGGGAGGGGAAGGTTACTAAAAACCTGAAGTCTCATCGGCCCAGAGGGCGGAAGAGGAGATGAAAGCAGGTGGGGGAGCAACCTGAAACCATCGGGGAGATTCACTTGAAGGAGGGGGAAAAGGATGACCGAGTGGGCGAAAAAGGAGGAAGAAGGAGAGCTCAGTTGGGGAAGGGGAAAGGGGGAGTGGAACCACACAACCAGCGGGGTTCCATTTTAAAAAGTATCTTATTGGGAAG
>Ga0179593_1502706_pt1 | contig 12326 bp, 17 predicted proteins | sample CZODoug2_1_08_16_FD_185931 | JGI IMG/M metagenome (GOLD analysis project Ga0179593, IMG submission 185931) | Vadose zone soil fungal communities from Angelo Coast Range Reserve, California, USA - CZODoug2_1_08_16fungal (PacBio error correction) | ecosystem: Environmental > Terrestrial > Soil >...
TGGCCGCAGGATTTGAGGGACACAATGTAAGGTGAATCCGAGGTCTGTGGAAAGAGCACGTCCTCGTCCCAGGAGAATCAGAAAAAACCGTAAAAAAAGCGTGCCGCGTCACGTGGCAGAATAAGCGTGTCGCTCTCAGCGGGGCGCTCAGAAGGGGAAAGAAGTTAATGACCTAATGGGCAGCAGCGAAAAAAAAAGTACGACCGAACGACAAAGGGGCCGCAAGAAGTTCAGAGAGAACTTATCTCTCAAACCACAAAAACAAGGGAGGAAAGGGAAAATATGAGGTAAACGAAATCGTCGGCCCCGTGGATGAAAAAAAATCAACCGCGTTTCGGGGGTGACCGCGGAGAAAAGCTTGAAGGGTGGTTCCAACGATGACCAAGACAAGAACAAAAGGGACCTTGCCCTGAAAAAAACCAATAAACAATATACTGCTGATCCAGTGAGGAGCAAAAATAAAGCCGCAAGAAGGGAGACCACAGATGGGGGCGATGCACCCCAGAAAGAACTCATGAGAGTAATCACAGAAAATTGCCAAGAAAGGTACTCCTTGCTGCGCGAGTCAAAAGCGTATGACAGGAAACTGCCGATACCCCCATCGACAGGGTCCGCGCGCATACACATCAAAAAAACAACCACTCATATGTGGGGGGAGAAAAAAAGGGGCGCCAGCGAACATATTTCTATCAAAAGCCCAGTCTTTGTCGGCCACGCGTGCGGAGAAAGAAACCGTGTGGAAAAATAAAGTCAATTGCAAGTAATCCGCTGAACGCCTTGGGAGGTCGCAACGAGGGGGAAGAAACAAAGCAGGCCGGTTCGCCCTGAAGGATGCTCCAGAAAAAATGTGAGATCAGAGGGGGGGAAGAAGATAACTCCCTTTTCAACCGCAAAAAATCAGGGCGGAGAATAAGAAGAGCAAACGAAGAATGGGAGCAATCCTGATTGGAAAATGCGCGCCCTCGTAAAGCGATCCACCGAAACGACAGTCAGCACAGTGCGATTGCAAATTAAGGGACTGTTAGGACGTGCAGGGGAGAACGGGGAAAACAGTCGTGCGGAATAGAAAACAAAAGGTCTCCGCCCTACTCAACGAGCACTCAAGGGCAATCGCCCCCCTGGAGGGGGGGTGGTGGTGGGTGGCTGAGCAGCAAACAGGAAATCAGTCGGGCTAACGAAGGGACGGTAACGAAAAGGAAAAAATTGCGCCAGACCCGAGCGCATGAGCTAGTTAACCTAGATCAAAAATGGGACTATCACGAAGCCCAGAAGCAAGGCAGCAGGATGTGTTCTTTAGAGAACCACACTGAATCCAGAGGGGGAAAAAAAAAAAATCGGTTATCGAAACTGGCGACGTACTTTGTGAAGCCGGAAGGGATGACAAAAGGAAAGATGGTGGGGGCAGGCCCCCACAACAACAAAACCAAGTCATAAATAAAAAAACTGAAGTAGCTCAACCTGGTCAGGAGGAAATTCTCAGGAAACGTGCAGTGGGTGAAAAGTCAAGAAGAGGGGAAGAACGCCTACGGCTATCAAGGGAACAGCTCCATGAATTGGGGGGCAGGAACGGCCCTCAAAAAAAAAGTGCCCAGAGAGAAATCAAAAAAAACAAAAGCCAGGAGGGGGGAAAATTTGGAACGGAAAGGAAGGATAAGTCCCACCAAAAAGTACAGTGCCACGGGGAAAGAAATCGGGTTAATTGGGGGGTTGTAAAGGTTCCACGGGGGGGACAAGAGGTGAGAAAACCTATGGATAGGGAAAACAAGACGGGAGAGCCCAAAAGCAATGTTTTGACAACAAAAAGGGTAATGGAGAAAAATGACTGCAAAGAAAAAAAAAAATTCCAATACCCTCAGGGGCGAAGAGTTGATGAGAAGGCCTGCTCAAAAAAGTCAAAGAACATGGGCACCAGAAGTGACGAGAAAGGACACAATTTAATCAGGGAAGGCCCTTTCGGGAAGGTTGGAGACAAGCAGGGGGGGGGGCCGACGTGGTATCGCGGTAAAGGGGGCTAGTGGTTCGAAAAAAAAAAAAAAAACCTTAAACGGATGCCCAGGACGTCAAAGAGCCGCAAAAACAGTGGAAAAGCTGGCCTGGACCGGACCAAAAAAGAGGGAAGAGCAGAGGAAGGGCGTGAAAAAAGAAAAAGGATGAAAGGCAAGGAAAGCCCGGGGGACGCACACGAGAGATATAAACATTGGGAACGGTTGGAGGTTTTTGAAAAAAAAACATATCAGGGAATGGGAAGTAAAGGGTGCAGCTTAACCGCAATCAAAGGCCTGGGGGGTAAGGGCCCCTTGTAGAAAAATGTCAAGACTTGAAGCAGCGGAAAAATTGAAAGGAAGATGGGGGGAACAAGAAGGGGGGCATCTTAAAAAAGAAGGGTATTATCACCATAACAGCTGATCATGAAATGCAGGTGGTGCAGGGGAATGGGGCGGCGGGGTAGCGGCAATCTGGAAGCAGCAAAAAAAAAGAAACATGCCCATAAAAAGCTAAGGGCCAAAAGAAATAAAAGACAGGGATCAGAAAAAAAGGGCACGGAAAAAAAGGGCCGCACCAAATTTCTGCAGCTCAAAAGAAAAAAAAGGGGGTGGCAAAAAAATCCCGAATCACTAGAACCTCGCCAACAGGGGGGAAAAACAAACTCGGACTTCAATGAAGAAAGCCGAAACGTCTCCACAATGGGGGGGGGGTACGATTCTTGACGGGCGAGGGGGGGGTGGCGAAGGGCCGCACGAAACGGGCTCCGAGTCACGGAAAGGGCCAAGGAAAAGAGCCTCGACAGAAGATTAGACCGAGTCAGCCTGAAGTGGAATGTGACACAACCGCAGAACTGACCTTCAAAGGGGGCGCATTTTACCGAGGGTGATTAGGTAAGAAAGCAAACGGTTGGGGGCCTGACTGAACGGAACAGTTGAAAAAGGGACCAATGCGAGTCCTGAAAAAAGACCAACATAAGGTCCCCGAAGGAAGGTTGGTTCGAACCACGAGGGGAAGTTTTTATGGCTTGGGTGCAAGTCCCAGGGGGGACCCCGCAATAAGGGAAAAAAGCTAACATAAAAAACCCTTGGGGTCGCATGAAAATGGGGGCAGAAAGATGCCGCCGGGCGGGCCTTTGTGAAAAAAAGGCCAAGCGTGAAAACCACGGTACCGGCACCTTGGGAACCGGAAAAAGGGGAAAGGACTTGTCAAACCGTTTGGCCAGCGACAGCTTCCGGAAAGCGACCTGGACGAAGGGTACGAAGGGAGAGATCACCATTGTGGACCTTTTCCACGTCTCCGAACGTTACAGTTTAGTCAAGGGCAGGGCTCTAAAAAAGAAAAACGCCAACAAAAAAGGGGAGCTCCAACTACTTGCCCATACGATACCTGAAAAGCGATCAGTGGGCCCAAACAAAGGTGAGGAGGGGACCCAGAGTCTCCTAAAAAAAAAAGGGAATTCGAGACACCTAATCAAAGGCGGAAAAAAAAAGCTACGGAACGACCTTGCCATGAACCCCAGTATCTCAGGCAAAGCCAGAAAAAAAAAAAAAAAGTTGAAGGGATGACCGAAAGAACGCCAATGAATCATCCCCCAACTAAGAAGATGGGAGGGGAGCAACGGCAAGAGATTCGGGGTGATGTTGGGGATAGAAAAGATCACATCAAGGGACAGACCTCACGCCCCTGGAAAAGGAATACATCAACGGTTACAAGAGCACTCAAGAAAACGCAAAAAAGTCGAACTATCCCCAAGGGCACCAACAGGAAAGGGAAGGGGTCAACGGCAAAGGAGACCGGGGGGGAAAGATCGGGATGCCCCGACAAAAGGCGGGTTACTTCCCTCCATGAGCTCGCAGCGGGGGGGGGGGGCATACTAACGAGACAACGGTCAACACTGACATTCCGCAGGGGGGCATCAAAAAAAAACAAAACAAGGCCAGGGGGGGCCGGGGGGGTCGGAATAGGGGGCTTGTTGCGGGACCCTCAAGGCTAAAAAAAAAGGCACTCAAAAAGAGGGGGAGACGGTCATGGTCACGGAACAGAGGGAAGGCCTAGTGTTAAGCGGCGGGTCCCGTACGAGTCTTTCGGGGGCCGAACTAGGAAGACAAAAGCACGCATCGTTCAAGAACATGTGGACAAAGCCAGCATCCTCAGGAAATGGGGTGGAATAAGAAGGGAAAGGGCGAAACTAATCGCTTCCGACGGTCCGGGCCCCGCGCCAGAATGATTGAGTGGGAGCGCGGGGTCAAAGTGGGGGGGGGGGAAGGCGGCGAGCGAAGGCCAGGCTGGGGGTAAAGGGGCCACTATCCATAATATATGCGGGAGTCAGGGGTTGTGCGCTCGGGGTCCAAATCCTGGGTCGCAACAAGAGGAAAGAAGGAGCGGGTCCGACGGTGACATCGGATTAGAAAAAGGGAGTAACAGCAACAAGACCGTCAAAACACTACCTCACGGGGGCCGAAGGGAACCATTACCGCCAGCATCAACGCTTTCCAATCACAAAAGAAAAACACCTCGGAAACAGATCTGGAAGGATGGAATGCGGGGGAGCGATCTAACAACCACAACAAAAGGGTATATGAAAAGAGAGGGGAAAGGAAAGAAAATCAATTCAGAATGCAAGAAGACGCCGTTCATTAGAAGTTTGGACGGAGGTGCGCCACCACGTCACCGAGCGTGGTTGAGGGGGAAGCGTGTCATGAAGACTTGAATCAATACGAAGACTGCGAGTAAACCGAGACCAGACCTCGATGACCGGGAGGAAGACCACAGGAAAAAAAGCTTCAAAACGGGATTTAACACCCGCAAAAGAGCCAGGAAAAGGTGAACAACTGAGGAGGGCTCAGGGGGAAAAGGGAAAACCATAAACCCATCATTTTGCCTCTTCCACTGTCGGTAACTGAACCCGAGATAGAGGAAGAAAATGGGAACGCCCATGCGAGGGGAGGCCGGGGAAAAAAAAACATGGGGAAGCTGCGTGCCCATTGCCTCATCATAATACAGACGACCCCAGAACCGGCTCGGCAGGGAAAAAATATGGGGCAGTGGGAAATGACGCACGGCACCCAGAGGTGAGAAAAACCGCAACAACCTGCAATCCCACTACAACCACAGGCGAAAAAAAGTCGAACAACCGGGCCGGGTAGGCGAGGGGAACACATGGGAAAAAACCACTGGCCCAGGTCCAAGGGTAAGACACTCCGCAGGGCGAACCCGCAACTCGGGGGGGGAACCGGGAATCCCGGGCAGAACATAGGCAAGGCGGGAAAAAGGGGAACAAAAGACAGGGAAAAAATTCCATGATCGATGGTGACTTGCGAGCGAAACGGGGGGAGGCGTGCGTAAATTAATTGAGGTAGGGGACGGAGCAGAAGGGGTGGAAAGGATAAAAAAACCACTTCAAATCTAGAGCCGAGGGGTGCGGCCAAGATGTTAGGGGCCGAGCCTTGGAATTAAGGGAGGGGGGGAGGACGGTAGTGGGAGGAGGGTGTAACCCGAGATCACTAGTGGGGAAAAAAGGGAAACGTCAAACACTCTCCGGCGTAGGCTAATCATTGGGGCTTAGAAGAAGACCGCCGACCCAAGGGGGACCATGATCTCAAAGGTCGAAGGCCACATGGGGGGGGTGGCCCCTTACTGGAAAGGGAGAGGGAAGAATGGGAAAAATGGACAACTTCACTGAAACTGGAGGGCCGGGGCCCTGGGGATCGGGATGCAGGAAAAGAAGAACGGAGAACGTGGGAAAAAAAGAAAACGGAAGGTTGGGGGCACGGGGGAACTGTCGGGATGTGAAAGGACCGACACGGATGGGTGCAGGACCAGGCTGAAAGTTTTCCCCGTGGGGCACGGGCGACGGGACAGGGGCACAACCAAAGCAATGAAAAAACCGCGGGGGGGAAAGACTAAAAAAAAAAAAAAAAAAAAACCAACCGAAACAGGGGTGAGAGCAGTCGGAAAGGAATTCAACAAACATGGAAAGGTCAAAGTGAGGGAGTGGAGATACCTCCCTGCAAGTGGAAAACCCCCTCAGGTTGGGGTCAAACATCGAAAAACCGTCGGTCAAAAGGGGAGGGCGTACGACGGAAAGGGGACTCTTGAGTCCGGCACCCAAAACCCGGAACACCGGTGGGCTGTTCAAACTCCTTTAAGGCACTGCAGGACTGTTCTGAAAGGGAATTCAGGAAAAACGCAGGGAATGGTAAAACTGCAACGTCCCCGGTCAGGGAGCCCCCCACAGGAACCGATAGGAAACTGCCCCGGAGAGGAACGGAGCAAGACCAGTGTGACTTCAGAAATCCCGAGGGTTGAGAGCCCAGGGGGGGAGCGACGAGAGGAGACGTAAATGGGAAAAAAAACCAATGGTGTGGAAAGACCCGAGATCAGACCCTAACGCCCGAGAACGGGGAAGGTCATTGCAGAAGCGGCCCGTATTCGATACAGAAAGGGACGCCCCTGAAAAGGCCAACACATCAAAAGGATAAGTACCTCCTGGGTCAAAAGGGTCAATATGGGAAAAGGGAAATCAGAATCACACGTACGAGGGAGAAATGAAAAGGGGGCCAATCTCCGGAACTGCGACACCTACAAAAGTACCATCCGGAAACACATGAACAGAAACCCGGACGAGAAGTAAATTGGGAGGGGGGGGGGTGGGGGGGGGGGGGGGGGGGGGGGGGGTGGGGGGGGGGGTGGGGGGGGGGGGGGTGGGGGGATGAGTTGACCCTGAACCCTCGCGCGCGGAATAGGCCCGCCGATGGCACTGGTTGTGAAAAACCCGAACAAGGCAAAAAGGGGTTGTATCATGATACACGGCAGTGTAGGGACAAAAAGGGCCAAAGAAAGTCCAACAGCGGAGACACACAAAGATATGAATGCGAATGGGCAAAAAAAAAGGACAGGAGGCCTAAACGGGGGGAGGGGTCGAGAAGTAGACAATAGAAACCCCAGCTTGCGAAGGCGCACAAATAAAAAAACTGGGACCTCCCGATCCGTACGTCCCCAACCACGCCTCGGGTCACAAAATGCCCTCGCAAAGCCAAGACAATAATAGAATCGAAAAGTATTCAACCCATAAAGGAAAAAAGTGGGCCTGCCTCTCCACACACATCAACATCGCCGGTTTGGTGTTTATCGGGTTCAACAGACACCAAGGCGGAAGGAGGGACCCAAGGGACTTGGGGACATCGATGTTGAGTTTAAAACAATGTAAAGGGAGGAATAGGCGGCAATAAACGGTAACAAAAGAAACACGGTACGGAAAAAAAAATAAGGACCAAGAAAGGGATCTGGGGAGAGAAATGGGGTTGGCAAGGGTACTCCATAAATGGTCCTCCACAGATGGAGGTGAGCAGGAACCCACAAAGGAAAAAGCCGACGAAAACACCCAACAGCTGAATAAACTGCAGGAAAGATGCCACTAAGGCATCCCTCGTATGCAGAGCTTGAACGAAAGGAAGGAACGAGAGGGGGCCGTCAGAGAGGGTGTGGGGGAGCATGCTTCATACCGTCAAAAAAAGGAACGGGTGAACCGCGCATCTCATAGAAGGGGCGTTTTCTTGTGGGGGGAGGAACGAAATCACTTCGTAGTGAAGAAAAGGACGCCGGTTCTCTCCAAAGTGGGGCCTAGCCATCCCGCCGTACACGGTGCCACATAAAAAAAAAAGAGCCGAAACTTGAAAAAATGATAAACAAATATACGACGGGGGAGGAAGGGCGGGGTAGAAAGAGGCGAACGCCGTCAAAGCAAGGAAGGGTGCGTGCACGAGGAACTAGTTTCTAAAAATCTGGAGTGGGGGGGGGGGACAGCCGCCGCCCAAGAACTCCCGTCGTACTAAAGTCGAGTCAGAAGAGAAGAGGGGCGCCACATCGGCAAAAAAAAAAAGAAGTTCCGAGAAATGAAAAAATTGTGACGAATTCTATGCGGCCATTGCAGAGACGTCTAAACCCGACCAAAGGCGGGGACGGGGAAACAACTGGGGGGGTACGAGAAAAAACGAAAGGGGGGGAAAAAAAAAAAGCGCGCCAATCTGGAATTTTAGGGCGGAGGACGGGGCCATCGGAGAATGCGCGGTCAGGGAGGGAACGAAGGTGGAAGGCCAAACGAAAATGTGTTGGGGGAAAAAAATGCAATCAGGGGAAGAAAAGGAGAAGGTCTAGGAAAAAGGGTTGCTCAAAATCTCAGGAAAAGGGTCGGCTCGCTCAGGCCTTCCGTCCCAATCCTGTCGAGATGTCGCGGGGGGGGACGCTGTAGCCGCGACACACGAAAGACAAGGGCCTTTGAGTTTAACAGCGAGAGTTGAAAGACATATCAACAAAAAGGTTGAAAAGAAGAGAATAAGAGGCTCAATCTTCACCGGGAGGAACCCCGGGTTTTCGGGGGGCAGCCCTGGGCGCCAAGCGGCTTCCTGAAAGGGCATAATCAAGGAGGGGGGGATACCAGGCGGTGCAATAAACAAAAAAAAATTCTTCTGAAGATTCCTCATCCAACGGGATGGGTCAAATCCGAGACCCAGATCAAAAAAAAAAAAACCGAAATCAAGGGAAGCACAGGGAAAAAACGGTCCAAAAACAGTAGGGAAACAGCCCCCAAAAAAAATGTGCTGCAAGGATCTATCCGCTCCATCGCCCCGAAAAGACCCTCACACTATTGAAGGGAATTAGTTGCTAGAGCCTAACCTGAGGGGGGAATAAAAACCGGTACTTGTCCAAAACGGCACGGAGGGGCGTCAGAGGTCACACGTTTACGAGGGGAGAAATGCCAGGAAACCATTCCAACAAGAGATTAAGGCAACGTACTAACGGCCTCCAAAAAAAAAAAAGAAAGCAAAAATTCGGACAGTAGATTTGCAGACCCATCCTAGTTCCTAGGCTACAGACAGGCACAAAGATATCAGGAGACTAGGAGGGGGACCAACCGCCTTACATGACCAGGGTGACGCCCCTCTACCTCTAAAGAAACACATCGCACTTGAGTCCTATGTCCTCGGTCCAAAATCCAGCTTTCGCATACCGGGCCACCGTACAAGGGACGGATCTAACGGACAAAAAGAGACACTGGGGGGGGGGGTCGGTGAAAAGGGAAAAGGGGAGTGACCCTATCCGGTGGCGTGAGGGACTAGGGGGGGAGGAAAGTGTGGGGACCTAGAAAATAACCCCAGGGAGTACATACCAACGCACAACCCTGTATAACCACGTAGAGTACGAAGGGAGGCTACGCGTGTCCACGCGCACAACTCCATCTGCGGGGAGAGACGCAGGAAATGCAAATGTGTGGAAACGGGAAAGGGGGGAAAGCAAAAAGAAACACCCCCGAGACTGGAACTGAGCGTGCAATCCGAATGTTCCGTCAGAAGTTTAAAGGGCAAGTGAACAATCGCTGGGGGGGGCGGGGGTGGCCGTCGAGGCTCGAAAAAAAAAACCCACGGGGGCCGGACGTCAACTGAGGGGGACAATTGGTGGAGAGAAAGCCTAAAAAAAAGGGACTGCTGAGGCGACCCCGAACCCTCCTTTTCGGGGGGCTGCAAAAAAAACGTGAAACGGGGGGAATGGGTTGTACAGGGTCTGGGGCGCACATAGAGTAGCACGGTAATGATGTTTAATCAACCGCCGAGAGACAAAAGGCCTTGGAAGGGGGGGGTTATGGGACCAAAGTGTTCCCTGGAACTCGGTGCAAAAAGGCCACAGCTCAAAAAAACCTACTCGGGCGAAGAGGGGATTGTGAAGGAATGATAAGGGGGGTGCAAAAAAAAGGGGAAGGTAGTAGGGGAAAGACATGCGATTCGTCGGGCGGGGGGTGTCCGTGAGGTGCGGGGGGGAGAAAGAGGAGGGGGTGGTACCGGAACGGATGAGTGGGGGACCGTCATTAAAGCAAAGGGGGATTGCTGTAACAGGATCAAATCTCTCGGAAAGTAGGACGAGTAAACTCGCGCCCAAAAACCCAAAAAAGGGGTAGCAAAGAGCCTCAATAAAAGAAAAAGCGGAGACATAGCTGAAGGGGTGGCCGGTCAGGGAAGAAAAAAAAAACCTGGCGCATCTCCATAAATAACAATGTGGGGGACCCTGAGGGGGTGTTTGAAAAGGTCTCCAACGGGGCGAAGATGCGATTATGAGGTTTCAAATCCAAAAAAAGGCCCTCTCCGGGACCGGGCGGGAGGGGGCAAGTGGAGACGCGAGGGGGCGACGAAGTGACGATGACAGGAGTGGGTTGGGGGGCGTGGAAGCCGAGGTGGGGTTTCGACAATGGACTTCCCAAAAGGGATCGGTGAACAGAGGATACGAGAGGGTATTCTGGGGACAGGGGGGGGCGGCGTTGAGGTAAATCCTATCCATTGGGAAAAAACAATCACACGCCCGCCCTTCAGGGAAGGGACAAACGATCGGAATGGGGACCGGTCAAACAACCATTGTTGGTTTGCTACGGGTCACAGACACCTATAATGACTCTAAAAAAGAGAAAAAACCCCATAGACCAAATGGCATACGTCAAAGGAAAGAGGGGCAGGTAGAAGTTCCCAAACCTAAGGGTTATTGACAGAATAAAAATGCTGGCCACATTGGGGGTGGAAAAGCCTACGAATTAAAACAGGGGGGAAAATCGGGAAAGAAGGCCTACCAGTTGAACCAAGCAGGAAAAAATCATCCTGAAGTCCGAAAGCCCTACGCGCACTTGACACAAAAAAATGCAGGAACGACTGTGGGGGGAGGGTGAAACGAACCACTTTGTCATAGTGGCTGAAAGACAGGTCAATTAGGGATGAAAATCCACCGAACAAAAGGGGAAAAGAAAAAAAGTTCATTGAAAAAGGAGGGTTTAGGGACCAATCGCGTTTCTGCTCTAACCCACTAAGTAGAATCAAACAAGAGCAGAAATACCAAAAAAACACTAGAAGGAACCGGGGGGGGAGGGAGAGACGAAGAAGGGGGGGGGAAATGCAAAGGACTTTCAATATGGCCGCGGTCCCAAGGCCCGTCAACCGGGGGGAACCGAACCTGACGCAGGGTCACGACGGCAAAAGGTCGTTGGGAACAAGGCTGCCCTCAAAAGAAGGGGGAAACAGAAGGGCAAGAAGAAGTGGAAAAATGATGTGCTGACCTTCTGACGGCCAGGAAACGGAATGAGGGAAAACGGCCGACTGACGTGAAGAAAAAGGGGGTGGTAGGGGAAAAGCCTCATCATATCGGGTAACCGGGGAAAAAATCCGCCAATAAAACCCAAGGCCCGAAGAGGAAATCGATACCAGGGACGGCAAGGCAGATGAGACAAGAGAAAAAAAAAAACAGGACTAGAATGACGACGAGAAAACTTTAAGTAGGACAAAATGGAAACCATGACAAAGGGGGGGCTCGGGTCGTCCAAGAAAACAAAAAAAGGGACATAAAAAAGACCCTCGTCAGGCAAAAGCAAGGCACTAAAACGAAAATGTCTGGACGACCCAAACTTAGAAGTTAGCAGGGTCCTGACTGATCCCAAGTCCGAGAGTAAAAAGAACAAAAAAATGGGAGTGGAAACGGGCGGCACCCTGCCCCACTGGTCACACATCGAAAGAAAAAAACAAAACCATCGACTAATCACTGAACCAACTGTGCAGGATCGGGCCAGAATGGAAAAGTGAGAGACTGTGAAAAAACAACAAAAATGACCGGGTCGGACAGGTCATTACGTCGCAAGGCCTCAGCTCTCGAAATGGCACTAACCTGAAACCAAAAAAAATGCAACAAACATGGACGGACGCTCAAAAACAGGAAAAGCAGGAGGGGGTCGAATTATGTGGTTTCTGATACCAAGAATCGGAGAACCCAGGCCGCTGGGGCCGGGGGACCTCAAACCTAAGGAGCGTTACAGGGGGGCATCCGGAACAATGGACGACCGAAACGTGCGCGGCTGAGACCAGGTCCGGGAAAAGGCCTAAATATTCAAAACAAGGGGCAACACTGATGGCAGAAAGGAAAGGGTTGACCGAAATCTCAGTGGGGGTCCTCCCGGATTCATCCAGCTCCAATCGTCCAGTTGCGACCCAGTTGAAAGAAAGGACAGGGGGATGGCGCGGCAATGGTTGGGGTGACGGCAGCTGGACGAAGCGAGGGGGGTCCAAGGGGGGCAACATCAAAAGTGCAAAAGGTCACAACCACTAGGGTGTGGGGGGGTGAACGACAGACGGCATCCGGTGGAGCGCATCGGGAATACGAGGAGAGGGTACGAGCAGCGGGAGTAAAAAGCAACTTCATTGCCGATCAGTCAGGGAAGAGCCGGACGGGGACCCACACGGTAGGTGCAAAGGCGAGGAAATCCTCAAAAAAAATTGGAGGAACAAAAAAACGCTCGCGGGTCGAGAAAAAGGGTA
>Ga0179593_1508224_pt1 | contig 12326 bp, 16 predicted proteins | sample CZODoug2_1_08_16_FD_185931 | JGI IMG/M metagenome (GOLD analysis project Ga0179593, IMG submission 185931) | Vadose zone soil fungal communities from Angelo Coast Range Reserve, California, USA - CZODoug2_1_08_16fungal (PacBio error correction) | ecosystem: Environmental > Terrestrial > Soil >...
CTGGGGTAAATTAAAAATACTTGCCGCCGGGTGGGCGAGGGGAGAAAAAGAAGGCAAAGAAGTATCTGTTCTCGTTCACCTCGGAAGGGAAAGAGAGCTAATAAGAAGACAGGTCAAACAGCTTCGGAAAAAAGTGAAAGTCAAGGAATTGCGCGAGGGGGGGTGAAACGATGGGAAGGGGACTGACCGGGAAACGTTCTTCCCGAGAGGAAAGAAGCGAACATAGAAGGGAAGGTCACTCTAGGGAGACAACACATTTAAAAAGCACACCGCAAGAGGGCGGAACCAACGCTCCCCAAAGATTATTTCATGCATTAATTACTCTAATGGTAATTAGGAAGGACCGACGCCGATCGGGATGGGGGTAGGTCTTCTCCCAAGCGTGCATGACGTATAGGGCGAAGACAAGGTTGGTCCGGGACAGGCGGGAGGAAGGTCATTTAGATAAAGGGGCCAACGCCCAAGGTGTGTGCAAAAAAAAAACTGTCCGCAGAGGAGAAAGGCGATCGGGGAAAAAAAAAACAATCATTGAGCCTTATGGATCGTTTACGCAAAAACTTTGACGCCATAGACTGCAGAAAAAGATCAGCCCTTCCTTGGGGTACTGGGGAGATCCGGAGGTTGGGGGGCGGGGTTTGGGGAAGGACATCAAGCAACAGAACATCCACCACGTTTGCCGGAAGAAAAGAAAACATCACGCTGAGAGGGACTACAGAAGAAGGAAACGTCCACCGTATACAAAAACAAGTTGCCACAAACCAGAAAGTTCAGGAGGCCCCAGTCCTGGAGGAAAAAACCTGCACTAGAAAAAAAACGAACGAAAAGACCACCTAAGACACCACAGCATGGGCCGAGGAGGGATTTATGGGGAAAGGGGGGTCACCTTCAATCATTCGAAGGGCTGAGTGCTTTGTGCTGCGGGAAAGGACGACGAGGAAAGCGTCCTTGATGAACAATGGGGGTTTTCAGCCGCCAGTTGGAAAAAACGGGACCGGCGGAATTTGCGGACGAAAAAATCGCGCAATCCAGTAACTGCAGGGCGGAGAAACCCCACAAGAACAGAATCCGAGAGGGGAAAGCCCGTTTACCAAGCGCCCCCTCCGGCGCGGTTGGTTGGTAAAACGGAAGGATCGTATATCGTGGATGGCCAAAAACAGGGGCAAAACAATCTCAGGCGTGTCCTGGTTTTAAGAAGGCGAAGAGTCAAGCAGCTAAGAAAACAGGAGTATTGGCCCAGGGTCACGAAAAAACAGTCGGAAAAATTCCAATTATTTTTCGCGGGATATGTTGCGACACAAACCAAACCCACCAACACCACCCAAACCCCCCCAACCCCCAACAAAAAAAAAAAACCAAAAAACCCACCCCCCCAAAAAAAACACCACCCCCCCCCAACACCCCACCCCACACATAAAAAACAAAAACGCACAAACCCCCATGTTGGAGAGAATTGTAAGGTGACTCTGCGGCGGCGGTTTCCTTAAAGAAAAAATTTAGCTCACCCCGGAAGAGTTCCACAATCAAAGAAGTATAACTATGCCATGCTGAGCAGCATATCCCATATAGGTCCGACAGGGGATATCCACAGGATAGGAAAAAGATCAGATCCAACGATTGGCTTAGGTTGTGTGAGGAAAGGTTCAATGATCCAAAATCACAAGGGAGGGCGCCTTCATGGAGGGGCGAGACCAAGGAACTCGCAGAAAAAGAGTCAAGTTCGGTATAACTCGCGAACTAAAAAACAAAATCCCATCCGCAAAACGATGAAAAGGTTAGTAACGCGCTAGTCAGGAAAAAACAAAGTGGGAAAAGGGACAAAATTGGTCCATCCTACACAATAAGAGAGGAAGCTAACTTCTGTCAACTTTTGAAGGAGAAAAGCCTCGGGTGCAAAAACGAAAACAACGAAGGAAAAAGTAAAAAACACTGATCACCGAAGGATCGGCATGAAGGAGAGAGGTGAGGGGAGGACTCTGTTCGGAAAACAAAGACTAACGCATTTTTCAAGGGAACAAAGTCGGCTCCACCCGCAGGTCCAGAACGAGCCACAGGGCGAAAATCCCCTAGATCAAGTCAGTCGGCTGAGAACGCAACCGCAGAGGTCTCATCTCTTCGCAACCACACCGGGGGGAGGAATCGACTGGTGGGAATGGACGTACCACTCGAACAGCCGACGGGGGATCAAGAGCTGGGCGATGATCGTTTACCCCTCGGGGACGCATCCAGGGGAAGGACTCAAACCATGCAAAAGAAAGGGGAAAAATCGTCGTGTAGAGGAGAGAAAACTCTGAGTCCCTCCATGCTTCCCGGCGGCAGCACATTTAGAATGGGAGGGCGAGGTGGGGGGGTCGTTTATAACTGGATCGGGGCAAAACTAAAGAAAAAGGGAAGCCGAACGTATAAATCGGAGGGGGGGCTCGTGGTGTGGGGGGTATGTACTCCGAAAGACAATTGAACACGAAACGTGAGAGTCCGTTTCAGAAGTCATCCGTTTAAGACGTGCTCAACTGTTTGGCGGCCGGGAATGGGAGAAAGGTGGACGCGGATTTGGGAAGCAGGATGATATTTCCTGGCCGAGGGAGACGAAGGGGATCGCGTAAAAGAAACCTAGGGGGTGAATTAAGGGAAAAGACTCTTCGATCAAACCTAAAATCGGCGGCTTGACGAAGGAGCGTTTCCTATCTTCGGGGGGCCTAAGGCATTGATCGCGTCGGATTGAGGATAGGCATGATCAAGAATACTCGGGGAAGACAGCCGGTTAAGACATAACGAAGAGTCAAAAACAGGTGGTCTGCCTGCGTGCGCAAACTAAAGAGGATCGGAAACTTCTTCTCCGTGGAAGAAGAGTTTGGCGCCGGGACCTGTGACGGGAGCTTCATTCTTGAGAAAAGGGGTAGTGAGCGATCAAAATAACTCCGGGGTTTTTCTCTCTAGAAGGGAACAATATTAGCGACGTGCGCGGTCAGGGGAGGGAAAAAACTTCCGACGACGACGGAGAGGGGGTTGGGGGGGTACTACCGCCATTTTCTTAGAGAAACGCTAATCATATACCTCTCGACGCCGTGCAGAAAGAAACAAAAAAAACGGTCGCTGGGGCGCGGAAGGACTTTATCCAGGGGGCCCAACGGGCCCAAGGTGAGGCGCGGGGGGGTGGGATGGGACTGTCAATCGGTCGAAAGGGATCATCCAGCGCTAGGGTGTTCAGGGAAGCCAAATAAAAGGCAAGGGGAGAAAGTGCTGAAGGGAAAGCAAGTGCTGTTGCTGAGTGTCACAAATGCAAAGCATCTGGTGCCGCCATCGAGACCAGAAAAAAAAAGAGGGAACCCAAAACACGTTCGCACTGATGAGGCATTTCTGGAACGGCGTGGTAACGAAAAACTGTTCAGAGGTCCACGGCAGAGGGGGGAGTGCTTGGGATTCCTTGGCTAAAGAGGGAAATACCGGCGGTGGTACTCGGAGGCATCTGCCTGAACGTCGGGAGGTGTGGGGGAGGGGGGGGGCTGAATCCCTTGGAGTAGGAATGGGTCAGGGTCGATCTTCACAGATCTGAGAAGGTTGTTCCGGCACAGGGGGGGGAGGGGTAATCATTCTGGGGAGAAGCGCCGCAGAAACCGCTTTCAGGTGAAAGCGCAGAAATGAAGGAGTCTGGATGAAACAGAAACCCGCCCAGGGCACGTTCTTGAGGGAACTATCATAAAGTCCCTCATGGAAAGGGTTCAAGGCTTCAAAATCAGGTGGTGTTGGGGGGAGTGAATCCGTGGGTAACTGATAAAAACGGGGAAAAAACCGTCTATAGCGGTTAGACAGAAGGAGCCTCTGGCTTGTCTGCAGACTTTTAGAACGTGAAGTACCTGTCTACGGAAGAGAACCCCTTTTGAAAGGATAAACTCCGTAACCATAGATAGTCGTCTATACAGTAAATTCCCTGAGAACCAGGAATATTCGGGGGAAGGATCATGGTGGGGGCGGGGATCGACGGGGGGGTTGTGACTTAAAAGCACGGGGGGGCTCCTCGCCTGAAAAGGAAAATCGAACTTTTTCGATTCAAGGTCGGAGGAGGAAACATATAGGTCGCCCAGTAATATCGCAAAGGTAGCGCAAGGAGAAGCAGGAAGAGTCATTGTCGCGAGGTGAAAGGATCTCAGGAAAGGTTGAGCAAACGAGGTACCCGAAAAGGATAAGAGACTTGGCCATTTCTTTTTCGATTGCGACAACCAGTGATGTCAGAGGAAAGGGAAGTAGTCACCCATCTAAAAAAAAAAAGTATGAAGAAAGAAGCGTTTGTATGAATTAGGGAAAAGGGCGCGGGGCACCGTGCACCGAGGTTGCGTGGAGGTCAGAAAAAAGAAACACGATCTGAAAGAACGGGATCTGGCTGGGGAAGAAAGAGAACATAATACAGAAAAAAAAGAACTGCTACAATTACTACGCCTGCAGAGTGACCTACGTTTTTTGAAAAAAGCACAGTAAGGGAGCCTGAGTGTGCTGGCGCCAAAAAACTCGTGCAGAGAGGGAACATTCATCTGAGTCTGGCCCCAGGGCATCACAAATCAATATGGCACGTCACTAGAACAATGTCAGGTTCCCGGGGTAATAGAAGGGGATAATATAATATCTCCTCTATAAGGGTGAAAGGGATTTTGAATTCGTGGCCAGGGGGGTGGAACTAGAGGTCGGGAGGACGGCAATATTTTAGAAGAGGGGGGGGGAAGAAATGGAAGAGAAGAAGGAATACACGATCCGGGGTCGCTGTGAACCACCGTGAACGACCACATGAGGGTCCTCTTTCCAGAAGGGGGAAAAAAGACACAGTGGGGAGTTTGGGCAACGGGGGGAAAGCCACGGGTTCAGTTCAGAGGGCCCTTCTGGTTTTTTAAAGGAGAATAGCCCACCAGGAACGTGGTGTGCGGACATGAAACGCAGAACGGGGTACGGGAACATCTAAAAAGGGGGGAAGAAAACCGGGCGTGGAAATCAGCGAACTCACAGGAAGAAAAAGGGTTGGACGCAAAACACAACACATGAAGGCAGATGCCCAAGACATAGGACCGGCACGGATTCACCCTAGAAAAAAGCGACGGAACCCAACCGGAGCATCACCAAGCATGAAGAGGGGGGAAAAACAGTTCAGGAGGGGAAAGGATTGCAAAATAAGGGGGAACCAATCCGTGGGAAAAAAAGAGGGGGGTTCTGATTGCGGTGTCTCGATGGGGGAAGATGGCTTTGGAAGAAGGCAAAGATTCGATGAAAAAAAGCTTAAAAGTCCGCGACGTTGGCTCAAAAAGGCAACTAAGGCCAGTCTATACATGATCAGAAGCCGTGCCACATCCTCCACCAAGCCAGGGAAGAGAGAAAGGCCGTTAACAAGCTACAACAGGATAAGAAAGAAGTAAGGGGGTGAATGCAGCACTTGAGGAGGGAAAGCTTTGCTGCAGGTGAAACTGTTTGTATTAACAATCGAAGGGGGGAGGTTGTTCGGTGCGAGGAACGCAAAAGTCATAAACCGGAAGAGAAACGGGAAAGGGTTCTGTTTAAAGGGGCGGCGAAATCCCAAAAAACCAAACCCAAAAAAAAACCAACCCCCCCCCCCGAGGGGAGAGAGGCATAAGAAGTACCTTAGGTGTCCGAACTCGTTCCTACTAGAGGATGCAAGGAGGTGCTAAAAAGGTTTCGTCCGCTGCTGAAAAAAGAAACAGGAACCACCTGGCGCTGGGTTCTTCGTTCCACAATCCAAGAGAAAAGGAGGAAAAAAAAGCAATCTGAAAAAGCAGCATACCAGAAGGTATCGCGCCGCGCGATCCCTAGCATAAGAGCAAGTCTCGACGGCCGGAGGGTGGGGGTCGTATTAGGAACAAAAAGCAACCAGGGTAGGGAAAGATTCGAAAAAGAACGAAATATCATCCAGCGCATTCAGATACTCGCGAACGAGTCACTAAAGTAGGACCGGCCACCATCCAGAACGTCCTAAAAAGGATTAAAAAATCACGGAGAAAGAAGGTTTGACGTCAGGGGTGAGGTTCTCTGGAATAGAGACATTCAAGAGAGCCTCATGGGGTTCGCTCCCTTTCGACCCGAAAAGAGAAAAAGGAAAACTCCCCCATTCACAGGAACACAAAAAAAAGTCTCAATCAGTAGCAAAAAAAAAATAGCCCCGGAGGGGTCTGCGATTTAACACACAGAAGGGGAGGCCAAACCTGCATTGTAAAGTCGTCAGGAACATCCCGAACGGCTGATAATTCGCCATCTCTCCTCTCAATTGGACACATGGAAATGGTAACCGAACGCACAGCATGGCGAGAAAAAACACACGGAGAGGGAAAAGGGAGATACCTGCTGTTCGCTTCTTTACGAAGAAAAAAGAGATAAAGTAGGGATAGGGGAATGTGATCTGTTCTTGACCACCGAGGGCAAGCCCTTGGGGGAGGGACAGGAAAAAAACAATGCGGGCGGCTTCAGGCTCACCCGGCGGTTTCGGTTCGCGAACCGAGCGCTTGAAAACAGCGAAGGTTTGCGAGTAATGGGTGCTTTTTTTTGGGGAGGGGGGGGTACTGGATGGAAAGGAGAAACCCAATGAGAGCTTTGAGTGAAAAGACGTATTGGGTAATTTTTACAAAATTCATCACATTCCAAAAAACGGGGAGTTCTCCGTCATCAGTCTGAGAAAAATCAAAAGTTAAATCCGGGGGCGGAGGAATGTCCATGGAGAGATCGGAAGAGTATCCCCGAAGACGGGTAGGTAGGCCAGGGCTCGCAAAAGGAAAGTACCTCCCCCTAAAGGGGGGGGGAGTACGTGGGGCAGGATCCGGAAAAAACTTCGAGAGAAAAAACATCGGCTGGCCGGGGAGCGACTTCTAGAGGGGGGTCTCAGTCCCGTTGGCAGAGCATGGATCGCAGGGAGGGGACCTTTATCTTGTTTATGCTGAGAAGGGACCGAAAAGCGGAAAAAAGCAACTAGGGGGGGATATGGAGGAGAGAAGCCCGGTGGGGTCTGCGGGGAGCAACACGACGCATCAAAGGGTGGGAGCAGGCATATGAAGTGAACCCGTAACCTCGTTCTGGACCGAGGGGAGAGGAAGAGAGCGGCTGTGGGGGAAAGACAAGTCGTGAAAAGTTCTTCGCAAATTGGGGGAAAAAAGTGCCTCCGTGCAGCTTAAGGGAAAAGAAAAGCCCGACCGTGGGGGTTACTACAGCAGAGGGGGCTGGAAAAACTAAAACCAGGGGCCGCTGGAGAAAAAAGCAAAAACGCGCTCAAGGGAGGATCCGTAGAGGTTCAAACGCCGAAAGAAGTATTGTGTTATTGGCAGTTAAAGAGAGACTGGGGGAGGGAAGGGTTGGGAGAAGTCCGAAAGAAAAAAAGATAAAATCTTAGAAAAAAAGGGATGAAGTTGCTGAGTGTCATAAAAACAGCCCCCGCCAAGGCACTCAGCAAGAACCAAGTCAGCCGGTTCACTGATGGAGGGGCCATCATTGGGAAATAGCTCAAGAAGAACTGAAACTGCTTAACTTGAAGGTGGTGGGCCGGGGGCGGGTCAGGGGGAAAAAGGGGAGTCTTTTGGTGAAGCTGGCAAGATGGTCATGTGTTCGCGGCTAAAAGGTGCCTTTCAAAAGAGTTGGATTTCCTGGGGGGCTTGATCTTCAACTCAGAGCTGGTACGGGGGGGGATCAGGAAAAGGGGGGCTGTGAAACCGGGGGGACCAGTTGCTGCGTGGAAACAAAATCTCAAACAAGGAAATAATGTTCAGACTATAGAAAACCATGGGAGGCTACCACGAGGACACTCACAGACGCCCTATGGCGTCACGGTAAAGATTGAAACTAGAGAAAAACCTGCTTTTTTGTGGAAAGGAGGAATAGGTTCTCTTCTCGGAGGAGGCAGACCACAAGCTAGGGTGTTCTCTCAGCTGAGCAGGAACCGTCTAAAAAGCTGGCGGTGGCGGACCGGGACCTGGTGCAAAGGGGTACATCTACGTAAGCACAGGGGAAGGCATCCTCAAAAAAAACGCCTGAGCGCTTCAAGAAAAAAGAAAAGGAGACCAGGAAGGAAAAGTAGTCTATGAGGGGGGAGTGGAGGTGGGGGGGAGGGCCAGGGGGCACGGGCGCCTCAAAGTTATTAGAAGGGGGAGGAATCGCCAGGGGGTAGGCAGTTCAAAGGAGGGAAGTAGTCGCTGCGAGGAAAACCACAACAAGGCCGAAAGGCGTCGGAAACTGGGGGTCTGTCTCTCAAGAGGAGGGAGACACGTAGACGCTCCGAGAAAATCGGACTTGGTCGTGGGGGGGAAAGGGCAGCATCAATCCAGCATTATTTCCTTAAGTAAGTCATCCAATCTCTCTAACAAAAACAATTAGAGAGATGGTTATGCAGTAAGCGAAAGAAAAGATGAAATATAGAGGGACTTGAAGTAGAAGAAAACACGATGAAAAGGGCCAGAAAAAGGAGGGCGAGGTCGGCTAAAGAGGCAAGACACAACACAGAAAAAGGAAATGCTCAGGAAGCTGAAAAGGGGTTGTACATAGCTAGAGGCAGCTACAGAAAAGGGGGGGGAAGGCGCCCGCTCGTGCAGAAAGAGGAAGTTAATTAACGGGCGAGAAAGGGACAACTTTCAACACCAGGGGGGGGAAATTCCAGCGCAAAAAAAAAAAGACCTAAGTTAGGGAGAGGAATTTGAAGGAGAATAGGAACCGCGAAAGTCAGGCCAGAAAGGCGTTGCGGAAGCAACGGGGTGAGGAGGATAGGAAGAAAAAACAAGAAGGACCTAAACCAAGGTGAGTAGATCAGCAGGGAAAGCCGCGCGAGCGTTCCGGCACCATATACTCGCAACGAAGGGACTCGGGCGCACACATCAAAAGGGGGAGGGAAGTAAAAAAGGCTGGCACGTTAAAAAAAAGACTGTGAGAATCGCGAAAAGCAAACGCCTTCACTTACAGGGGTGGGGCTATGCAGTCACCGGAGAGGATTTTAGGGGGCAAGAATGAAAACGCGCAACTGGCAACGGCCAAAACTTTTTCAAAAAGTCAGCACTGAGAAAAAGCGACACGAACTCAGGGAACTCAGGGGGGGAATCCAACATCACGCAAGAAGACACGTTCAGGCAGGGGGGGAAAGGACCAGTCAACAAAAGAAGAGAGACCTTCAGAACAGAAAAAACCCGCCACCCGTTCAAAAAAAAAAAAGCGTCGCCCGCGAACATAAGCAAAAATATTTGCGAAGAAAGGGGCAAATCAACAAGGGACGAAGTCTGGGGTTCAGAGTGCTGATGCGGGGCGGGTGCTCGATGCTGGGGAGGGATCAGCTCAGGCACTTTGGACGTCTCATCACTGATTAAAAGGGGCCAGCGACGGTTGACTGAACGGCAAGTCCTACATGATTAAAGGCCAAAGACCCCAAAAGGAATAGAACGTACCGGAGGGATATCATCACACGCACGCCTTCGCGTTTTGATTATGCCATGGTCGGGGCGTAATGAAAAGTCTGGCGGTGCCGCATGGAACATGTGCGGGGGGAGAACACCTAATCACAGGAGCGTCTATTTGCTGGACGAAAAAGGGGGGGTAGTAAAAAAGCCTGAGGGAAAAGGATTGTAAAAGGGGAAAAAAAGCCTTCAGAAAGGAGTTTCCACGTAGGTTCCCCGCTAGGTGAAAAAAGAAAAGTTTGCAACACTGAATTGCCAACTAATTGAGAGGTCGAGGCGGCTCGGGCTCAGGAAGCAGACCACCTTGGCGGCACCCATAGGAACGAAAAAGTCCTTGGAAAGGAAGGGGAAACAGCATATCCATATCACTGTCCTACGGATCAGGAGCGAACATGAGAAAAAGTCTCTCAAGATGCTGGGAAGAGAAGAGGGAGTTTCAGGATGAAAACGAAGCAACCGAGGGGGGTTCCCTCGGGAGGGGAGAAAAAAACCACGAGCAAGGAAGTACTCTCAACTATCTCCTCAGGAGAAAGAAGAAAAGAATTAGATTGATTAAAACACCGGGATGGCCGGAAAAATTGGTGGCCGGTTCAATGGTATAAGGGGGATTTAGCCAAGAAAAAAGTACACCCTACGAGCCATTCAAAGAAAAGGATCACTGGTAACGTTAGGAGAAAGTTTGAGAAAGATCAAAGAAAGAAAAAAGAAAAAAGAAACCAATCGCCGCACTTGTAGCTGCAAGGGATCAAGCAATCAATCTCTGTTCTGACACACGAGTGGGAAAGGGAATATTGTTACAGCAAGTCCCACTCAACCAAGAGCCTGAGGGAAGAAACCCAAGGGAATCTCCCCTCGGTCAATCAGTCTGGAAACGAAAGTCGAGAAAGCTCACACAAGGGAGTAGGAGGAAATAGTGAAAGAATAGAAGGGCAGGGTTCAGACAGACAGGAGAAAAAGGCTGAGGGCCGAGGGATGCTTATGTTAGGAAAAAAAGAGGGAGTGTGAACGAAGCCTGGGAAAAGGCCGGGCAAACAGTCACGGGAAAAAGGGGAGAATGGGCGGTTAAAAGCTGCAGAGGAGGCAGAGACCGGCGGCAGCTGTTCTTTGGAGGAGAGGGGGGGGGATTCTTACATGGGTGTCGGTATCCGGGCGTACCGTGTCTACTCAAAAGTGGAGCGGAAAGGAGCTGAGCGAATTCGGAGATTGTGTAGGGGGGGGGACTACAGGGTTCAGAAAACCGGGAACCCGACAAGAGAAAGGGAACCGCGGTGCGCCCTAAAGTTACGACGTTCTCTTCGGGAAGGGAAGTCTGGGAGATCTTCGAGGACGAGGGAAAAGACTGGAATGATTCGGGGGAAGGCGTTTCGAGTAAGGAAAGGGGGAAAAAAACACCCTCTCGGGTGTCAATCCTTGAAACGTCCGGGGGTCAACAGAAGCAAGAAAAAGGAACGGATAGTCAGACAGTCCCGTGATGTTGACTCATAGAGCGCTTGTAAAGGGGGTCTTAAAAGAAAATCTATCGAGGGAAAGAAAAGATGTATTTAAGTGCCGAAGGGAGCGCCGACCAAGGGAAATGCCCTGCGTAAAAAGACACGCAGAAAAAAAAAAAAAGCATATTCGAATTCGTGGGGTGTGAAGGGAAATGCGTCTGACCACGGAAGCGGAAATTATCAAAAACCACGGAGTAAAAGAAAAAGCTGGGGAAAATCTTCGCCAACGGGGGTTTTAAAAAAGAAAGGGGGAGGAGATGCGCACACTACGAAAAGCAGGTGGTTACTACCAAAGGAGCGCTAAATTAGGGAACATTGTGCAGGGAAAAGAAACGCGCCGGCTGGGGGGGGGTATATACTTTTGACCAAATGGCGAGGGGGTTCTCTGCGTGGGGGATGGGACAGACGCATAGTATCTAAGGCGGTCTCGGGGGGGGGGGGGGGTAACGTACGGAAAGGGGGAAAAGGATGGAGAAAACAAGTTTCGTATTTCAACGAGGATCACACCCTATCACGAGGAAAAAAAACCCCCCTCCAAACGGAAAAAGAAAGTCGCAAAGATAAAGAAAATATTTCGAGAGCAACTACATCAAAGGACTGTTCAGCGAAAGCAAAAAAAGTTGTGAACGTGTGCGTGTTTAATCGGGGAAAGGAAGGAAGGGGGATCCGACGCGTGGAACCGGAAGAGCCAAGCGTTTGCCGTGGCGGGTTTGTGCTAGAAAGGGGGAAGTTTCCCATCGCTGATCATCACGCTCTCAAAGGGGGGGAGGGGACTGTCGCAAATGTGGACAAGTGACTGCGTTGGAAAAAGGACAGATCGCCCACACGCATGTAAAGAGAGAGAACAGAAAAAACCGTGACTTGTCGCCCTACGCATGAAGAAGACAAAACCAAGGTCCAACCGGAGTAAAGGATTCATCAAGAAACAACCTGCTTGTGATGGTGAAGGGAAATTTATTTACGAGGAAGGAGTATCCGTGGGGGGAAACCCGGTTAGAGTGACCTCGCAATGAAGGAAAAACGCTGGACGTGGCGTAAGGTCTCCCTGGATTCAACGACTCAGAAAAAAGTTGGGGGGCAGCAGCTCCGTCAAGCGTCCTTATCGCTTCTTAAAAGAGTCAAAAGAACAGGAAAATTCAAATGACAGATTGCGGTGGGACGGGGCGCTGACGATTGCTGTTGGGAAAAGGGTGGAGTTCTTCCAAGCGCTGGAACGGGGGGTTCTAGTCTGCAGAGAAAAAAAGAGTAGCGTAAGATCGCGCTATGAAAAACACAAAACCAAGGATTCTGGCGGGGAGGCTGGGACGCGCATGGTGAGAGGAGTCTTCTGTTCGAGGACGCGCCCAAAGAAGAAAAGGGAGTGTTCTGTGTTCAGAGGAGGGAAAGCTCACCGTATGGGGAAAGCGACAGGGAGCTAAGTCATCAA
>Ga0179593_1530999_pt1 | contig 12326 bp, 17 predicted proteins | sample CZODoug2_1_08_16_FD_185931 | JGI IMG/M metagenome (GOLD analysis project Ga0179593, IMG submission 185931) | Vadose zone soil fungal communities from Angelo Coast Range Reserve, California, USA - CZODoug2_1_08_16fungal (PacBio error correction) | ecosystem: Environmental > Terrestrial > Soil >...
GGGGGGAAGTTCTCAGGCTAAGTGCTAGGGACAATCTGGAGGAAATTTGGAAAGATGAATGCAAATGAGACTCTGCATCACCTCATCAAGTCTGCTGAAGAAAAAGTGTATTCCCAGACTTACTGGGAGGCCATAAACGGATACCATGAGCATAGTTGGTCGTCATTCCTTTGCGTGCAATGCTAGGGGATCTCTTCAAATTATAGATCGCTGATAGAAAAGGGGAATAACACCAACAACACTATCCACTGTCATTTCATTCCGGAGGAGGAGGTCAAATCCCGACCTAGAACCCATACCTTCTCCCTCGGGGGTCAGTCCTTCTTCTACATACAATGGTCATAAAAAATTGGAACGTGAGGGGGAAATCGAAAAAAGCGGGGCTCAAGTCTTCCTAGTACCACAAATGATCAAGGTCTGGAAAGGGGGGCCAGGTGGTGGGTACAGGTTTCTACTTGTATTCGAAAGGGGAATGGGGGGGGAAAAAAATCTCGGGACCTTGGGTGACTGCCCTCCCCCCTCTCTTCTTCTCGCTTTCATAGGAAGGGGACGAAAATTCAGATGGGGGAGATAAAAAACTAGGGGCACAACACCACACCCTTCGAATTCGTCAGGATAAAAGGGGTGGGGGGGGCGTGAGAAAGAAAAAGTATAAAAAAGCGAATAGGGGCCGGGGGTGGTAGACAGAACTCTGTGGGGGGGGGGGATTAGATCTAATCTGGCGCAGGGCACCCCTGGAGCTGAAAGAAACAGGGTCCGACGAGCTGCCCAACCTTTCTCAATTCCCCTCTTAGGAAGCGGGAGGGGAACAAGGAATAGGGTGTTAAGCAGTCCCAAAAAGTACTGTGCAGAAGAAAAATCAAGAAAGAGGGAATTTTCGAAGGGTTTCAGGTATAAGCAGCAACGGAAGAAAGTAGGGTAAGATGAATGAAAACATCCGCAGTAGATCGGCGTCTCAGAAAACCTGATCCACACCTTCAGCGATTTTGGAATTTGAAAGGAGGAACAAACGTGGGGAAGATGTGGGTTGCCCGAGTTAAAAAAGACTAAATTGGGCAGATTCTAGCAGGTCTCCCGGTGCTCACCATTAATGGGCTTCATTGGAGAGAATTAGAGAGGAAGTAGGATACCTTGACTTGATTTACGTTTGCTATACACTTTCGGCTCAAAGGGTCAGCAAACAGTTGCTACTGTTCCTCATTTCATCTAGTTTTGAAACCCTCGGATTGGCGCTCAAAGAACTCCTGTTCTCATCACAACAGGTCTTCCCCCCCCTGAGGGGGGGGGACCACAGTCTCAGGACCGGTCGGAACTGGAGGGGGACAGAGGCTGGGGAAAGTGTTTAACAGTATTGAACACTCAATGCGAAAATCAAAAAGGGGGGAGGGACCTCTCGATTATGGGCCAACGCAGACGCCCTTTAACCTTGAAAGGAAAAACATTGAAGAAAAACCGTGGGAAGGAGGAGCGCGAAAGATTGGAGTCGCCACCAGCCCGACTGAGGGAAGTGAAGAAGGAACACTCCGGGGGAAATGGGGAGGGGGGGGGGAGTAAATGCAGATTGGCGGTTAAGTGTATGGACTTTTTTGAGGTCAAATCTTCTTGTAGGCCTTCTGAACGATGAACAAAAGCTTGCAACCCTGCGAGAATTAAGAAGTTCAAAGAAACGGCGCGCCTGGTAACCTGGAAAGGGGGTCTGAACCCGGGGAACTTCTCGGAGCAAAGAAAAGGGGGATAAGCGCAACGCATCTGAAAATCCTGAGGACTACAGAAGGACGACATCCGACGGAGAAGAAGAAGCAGCTTATCTGCCGCGGTTCGGAAAGAAAGACGGAAAGTGAGATCCGGCTCGAACAACGCTCTATTCCATAGAAGCTCGAAGGACCAAAGACAAGCTTCTATGTAGCATTTCTGACAATCAAGGCAAACTCATGAGGGGGCTGGAGGCGCACCAAGGCCGGGACCAAGAGGGTAGGTTTCCCCTCTTTTAAGCGGACATCCCGGAACCTCTCTCTGAGAAAAACATTTTCAGGCGGAAAACCCTGGAATCCAAGGCGAGTATCACACAAGTATCTATACGTCTTGTAAATCGGCTGTACGGAAAAGCCCCTCGAGCTCAGCGGGACAAACAAAGGAGAGGCAAAACGGACGGCCGAGGACTAGTACTTTGTTTGTCAAGCGCGGGCCTCGCTCGTCCTCAAGGCCCGAGTGGAGCGGCAAAAAATGTGTTGCTCCAATCGGTTGTGGAGAAGGGGAAGGGCTGGGGGTCCGGTAAAAAAAAGGGCACCATGGGTGATTGTATGAAAGCTGGATGGTCGAGGGATCCAAAAGAATTTCGAAAGTAATAGGGGTCGGGGGGGGCGAGTGCTGGGCGCGGGGAATGGAGAGCGTTTTTTTTCAAGCTCGGCGAAGGGATGCAGATAATCAATGCCAGCGGAGTCGCCAAGGGTCGCAGATTTCGATGTCTTGATGGGAGGAGCTGGGTCAGAGGAAATAGGTTGACCGAGAAGGGGGGTGTTGGATTAGCTTGAAGCACATTGACTTCAGGCGAGAGGATTTAAACTGTTCAAGGGGGGAAAGAAGTTTCCGGGGAGGTCATTATCCTGCCCTTTCAGGAAATCATTCAAAAAAAGGAAAAATGAGCCCTCAAAGAACAGGGAGCAGGCTATGTGGTCGTGATTGCAGAATAATTTAAGGGACTTGGTGAGAAAGAAGCTTCTGTTGGCATCTCAGAAAAGGGAAAATAATGACCAGCGTTAGAACTCACGGAAAAACTTCTTTTGCGGGGAGAAAAAACTCAACGTTGCGGGGGGTGAAGGGGGTCGAGTGAAGGCAAAAAAGCTGTTACACAAACAAAAGAAGGGTAACGGAAAAAAGAGAATTCGAGAGCGGGGCGGAACTAAGCGGAATGGACCACCTATCCGTTGGGGGCTCCGGGAGAAAAAAATGGAAAAGCTAGAAAAGGAGTTAAGCGAGACGAATGCAGTCAAGGCCGAGAGAATTTGTGGAAAACGTCGGACGGGGAAAAAAAAAAACACAAGAAAGAACCGTCACCCTGGGCTTGGTCATCGCGTAACTAATTAGGGGAAAGGGGGGGAGGTCTTCGTGGAGCTTCCTGGTGTGGACAGAACTGGTAAGAGAAAAAAAACCCCTTGAAGGTTGAGTAGTTGGTCAAATCTGGACGGGGATAAATACTGGGGGGGAAGGAATTGCTCCAAGACTCGGAGCCAGGTCCCGATATTCAAGTTGAAGGACAAGGTCCTTGCCACAGAGACTCCTTCAAAGAATTTTCGGGGATTTTCCAAGGACATCGTGCCTAGGATCCAGGGGAACAGTGGAGGCCTCTACTTTCCCTTCAGAGACTGTGAGAAAACAGGAGGGTTCTTGGAGCTTATCAGGGAAAGAATAAGGGTCCCCGCGGGCGAATGAAGTAGTGGGTCTAGGTAATTACAAGGTTTGGTCATAGGGACGAAATTTAGAAATGTATGATTGGAAACAAGCAAGAAAAAAAAGAGCTCGTGGGTTGACAAAGTCTCAAGCAAAATGCCCGGGGGTTTTGACTGTTTGTCGATCTCACAGCCAGGAAAGCTCTGGTGGGGAAGTGAGCTTCAAAGGGATGTCTGGCAAGTCTAAGTGGACGGACAATTTTAGAGTGGCGGAACAGAAGGTCCATAAAATTCAGACCGAGGAAAAGGAGTGAGGGAAATCTGGGGTTTACAGGACTATTGCGCCCGAGAGAGGCAGGATGAAGGGGAAGGGGCTAAAATTGGGAGGCTTCCTCGGTCCTAGACGCATAATAGATTAGAAGGGGAAGTTTCTGAGTCGAGAGGATTAGCTTCCGTGAGTAGGGTTTTACTCGTTTAGATGACATTGTGAAAAGGAAGGTCAAAGGACTCTGGCATCGAGGACTCGCTAGGATGGCGGGACATCGCTACGTGTTCGGCGGAAGGTGTAGGGGTACTCCATTGGAGAGGATTATAATCAGAGGGATGGGGGTCGCACCTTTGTGGGCTGGGTGAGGAGGGAGAATTTAAGAAAAATAGGCTGAACGGGACGGGAGAGGCAAAAAGTAGAAGTCGTAAATTCCAGCGAGAAAACAAAAAACCGGTGAGGGACTAGAAAAGAGGGGGGGCAAAGAGAGTGCGATCATCGGCAGCGGGCAGGGAAGAACACGCTTCGGGAGGGATCAGAAAAAAAAGCACGCAGAGACAGGAAATGTGGTAAAAAGAGTCTCCTCCGATAGCGTTGGATTCCAAGCCCGGAACGAAATGGCCAATTCGAATTGAGAAAAATAGCGCTGGCGCGTCCAGGCGACGATATCTTTGTGCCGGGCCGACTCGAAGGAAAAGTTCAAGAAGGACCCTACAACGGGCAACGGCAGCCGCCAGAGCTGAGCTGTAGACCACTAACCAAGTCTACAGGGGAGGCCTCGCCGGAACCTCAAATTTTAAGAAAAACCTGTCTCGTCCCTTGCGATTTGTCGAACGCTCCAGGTCCCCAGCCTCGAGGAGAAATCGAGGATCTGCCATCAAGGAGGGATTGACACGGACAGTCGACGGGGGGGGCCGTCTGAAAAGGGTCCATGAAGTACTGCTGCCCGCAAAAAACAGACTCCGATGGCGAGGAAACAGAGATCTCTTCCGCGCTTGGAGAGGAGAAACCTAGGGTTTGGAACCACTGCGACCTGAGCACGGGTTCTGCATGGACAAACCATTAAACTTCAAACGAGACCGCGCAAGGGGGATGGGAAAGGGGTTCAAACTCACTGTATCAAGTAGGGGAGCCTTGCTTACAATCCACATAGCTTGACACGACGGGCCTAATTCCAGGATAACCCTTCGAGAAGGCAACCCAGAGAGAGGTGGACGCCCGGAGGAAAAGGCGCCGCAACATAAGGCTGTTACTAGGGGGGTCTCATGGAGGAGGCTAGGGTCAGGTCTCCTAGGGGCATATATCTGCTGGAGGAAATTAATTGGGGGGGGGAACCGCTTCAGGACATGTACAAAGTGCTCCGAAAAGTTTGCTCTCCTTTACGGAAAAGAGATAGGATCAGTCGAAGGTGGGCTTGCCTAGCGGCCTAGACTCACTTCCAGGGTGGCGGTCTAAGGACCCCTGACCACCTTATGACTAAGTCTGAAACTCCTTTCGGAACTATTCCTGAAGGCGTGACTTGTTAGGGGAAGGTGTATGTCCCCTCAAGGTGCTCGAGATTTTAACTTGGGGGGTTAGGGGAGTTGAAAACCCTCGAAGAAGGGGAGCTTCTCATTAGCATTGAGAATCAACTCAGGGAAAAAAGCCTGTGGAAGGGTTAGAACAGACCGTTAGAACTCTATCTGAGGCTTTGCTTAGTGGTTAAACAGCTTGACCACAAGGTCGATTCGTCCAACTCTGTTCACAACTAAGGGAGCAAGATTTGAACTTGGAGAAAGAGGGACATGAAGGGGGGGGACGTTAAAATTCTCGTAAAAGACTGGGTTCGGCACCATGATTGAAGACAGAAAAGGGGGATGCTCCTTGGGGGACAAAGGTGGACTTTATCAGATTGTACTGGGGGGGGTCTTAACTGGCAGGTAGATACGACGTAAAGAAAAGGGGAAAAAACGCGAAAGAGTGAAATCAAAAAAAGTCGGGGGACTGAGAACTCAAGCGGGAAAAGAAAAAATTTGATCCACCCCTCGTCACCTGGAAGCGACACCAGCAACCTCGAAATACTTGAGTCCCGGGGAAGGAGACGAGTGAAAAGTAAGGAAATAATGAATGACTCGACGCGAGAATCGGACACCTACAGAAAGAGTCCCATCGTAAAAAAAACCAGACACTCTGATATGAGAGTGGGGATACATTAAAAGAGAAATATTTGAGCGGCAAAAGGCCGAGATCAAAAGATCTGGTCGTGGGCGGAAGGGGGACACGGACATCACCGACCAAAGAGAATGATAAAAAACCTATTGGCAGGACCATTCCACGCAAACTCGAAAAGAGAAGTAAGTGGGGTTTAAAGGGCCTGTAACACAAGTCCGAATATTCATCGGCCCAGCATCTCTCGACAACAAATGAAATATAGGAGTATAAAGGGGGAGAATGTTGTTTACACAAGTTCCGAGGGAGAAAAAAAAACTTCAGGCATACGGTTTTGTGGCACCTGGAGGGGGGGGGCAGGACTTGCAAATTGGTACTGACTCGTTGTTTTTGGGCGAGTCGAAAGAGGGGGGTCTTTGGGTTCCCAGGAGTGGAAGATGTTCTAAAGCGTCGATGGGGGCAGAGGGGCATACAGAACTCGGGAGGTCCTGGACGATCCTACCTGGTGGTTGGGGGGGGGGGATTTTGGACGGAAAGTGTACCTTGTAATGAAGTTTTTGGGTGCATCGTCTCTGGGCCGTCCTTTTTTCGTGCCGGCTTCCTCCCTAAAACCTCTATCACCTAGCATTTCTGGGCGGAGGGGGAGACTCCGTTTACTGCAGTTGAGGAGCTCACATTGTGTTGACCAAGGGAAAAAAGGGGGGGGGTTACTCGCAAGCACTGTGACTTAGGAGAAAGGTCTTTTACGGGGGTCCATGGCAGTTTCTGGGCAAACCTCCGTTAGAACTTAGAGGAACACATAGCCTTCAGAAAGAAACAAATACATATGACAGAAACGTCCAGCAATGGAAAAGAAAGGAAAAACCTTGGGGGAACCCCAAAAAATTGGAGAAAATTACGTGGTGGGCGAAGAATTCTTGAGAAAGAAAATCAGCGCACAAGTCAAAAAATAGTCGGGGAAAGGGCAGGGAAATCCAACGACATCGGAGTTTGCTGCGGTACGGTGGAGTGGGAAAAACTCTGGCAAAGAATGCAACGTAATCTTCAGAGGGAAGTGATCAAAAGGGAGGCTGCTGAAAAAAAAAAATTCCAACTGGGGGGGAGACGGGGAAGGAATGCTGAAAAAAGGGCTCGAGAGCTAGGGAAGGTTCAAACGCTCTGAGACCGAGTTTGGGGAAAGAGATGCGTGAGGAAAAAAAAAAAACTTCATCACAGTCATCACGGGAGGAATCTAGGGCGAGATCGAGCGAGGAAGAGTGTTGGCAGCGCTACGCTCGAACGAGCCAACCCAAAGATTAGTTAGAAAGTAGGGGAAATCGGATGAAGGGGGAAGACGCTAATATTACTTTAGGAATTTAGCTTCCCAAAAATCTGCGGAAAGAAGGGGTTGGACAGTGGAGCTTTGAGGGGGGCCTGCCAAGGGGAAAAGTCAGCATGAGACATCGCCTGTCGGCATTGAATAGAACCGGAAGAAGCTTTCGCACGTACTCCATAGTGGAGGAGGAAGACGATACACATGTAGGAAGCGTCATGAAAAAGAATCTAAGAGGGGGGGTCCTTCTTAGAAGAAGAGACAAAACCGGAGAAGGGGCATGGTGAATTAAAAAAGGGCGAGGGAGGGAACTGGGACTCCACGCCAAGGAGATTTCTGGGAAAAAGGGAATTAAAAACGGAAGAGGTGGGGAGGGGGGAATTGGTGCTGCGAAAGGTGATCAAGAACAGGACAATTCATGGAAGGTTGTAGGGTCGAAGCAGGAGCGTGTGAAGGGGAAGGAGAGCTATGGCTTATGTGGGGGAGGCAGCCAATGTCCAAGGGCGATAGGGGGCTTACTGATGCCAGAAGTAGAAATGGACGAAATCCAGACCTAAAGAGCGATGTCAGAGGAGGGGAGGAGGTGGATGGATTTGGGACGGGCGCCTTCGCTAGAGGCCCATGTAAACCGAGACATTTTGACTTAAAGTGAAAAATGTTCCTCTAGTCGGGTGGACAGGAGAGAAGTCGAAGGGGAAGACGTAGCCCTCTGGAAGGGGGTTGTTTCAGAGAACGGGGAGAGGGAAAGAAATCTCGTCGATTTGGGGGGAAGGCTATCTCGGAAAGATGAGAGAAAGGGGGGAGGGCAGAAAAAAGGGGGACGGGAAGTGAGTGAGGGATTGAAGAGTTGGCCGACGACTAAACGGCAGGGAGTGACATTAAGGGCCCATTGTTGGGGAGGCGTGATTCGAGAGGAGAAGTTCCGAAGGGAGGGGGTCAGGATCGCATGGAGGGGGCCTCTAGATGGCCTCTCATTAACTAAAAAATATAAAGGAAAAAGGGGGAAATCTCGAAACAACAAAGGAGTCTTGGAAATATGGGGGGTAATTTCTGGGAGGGAAAGGATCTCCGCGGGCCTAAGGAATTGGTAAGCGGGCTCCTGATCGCATCAATCCCACAAAAGATTTGCGAGAGAAGGGGACGTGGTAGGGGTTCTTCCGTTCCGGGGGGTCCCGATAAAAGAAGATGGCCGCGAAAAGTTTCTCGGAGTTCCCTCCGGGGAGGATCAATCGAGGAGAGGAGTCCCAAAGGAAAAAGAATGTTAGAATAAAATCAGAGAACGGGGGAAACTATTAAAAGCGGCAATGGCCGTCCGACCTCGAGATTCGAGTCCACATCAGAGGGTCCAGAAGGGAGACATCAATGTTACAGAGGAGAGGAAAAGTAAAAGGTGGAGAAGGGGAAACGAAGAACAAAGGGAGAAACTTCACCAAGAATAAAGGGAGAGAGTTAGGGAGGAGGGGACAGTGAGACGGGGAGTCCCTTAAGGACTAAAGGGGAAAAGAAGAAAAACTATGATCGATGCTAAATTCAATAAGGAAGAAAAAAAAAAACCGCTGCGGAAGAAGTGTATATTCGAAACAACATATGGCACCCCAGAAAAAAAAAAAAAAAAAAAAAAAACTTAAAGATCAGCTTGGGGGCTTAAAAAGGCAATCAAAAACTACCCCGAAAGGGAATGGAAAAATGTGTAAGGAAAGAAAGAAACTTGGGGGAAAGAAGGAGGGGGAAGAACATTCAGGAAATAACACTAAAGAGGTCCCACTAACGGGACTGAGGCCCCACTAAGAGGAGAAAACTGAGATTAGATTGACAAATCCCTCAGAAAACTGAACCTTAGAGGCGAATAACCGAGGTTTAAGGTCAAAAAAGCACGCCGAACGGGGCCAAGTTCGGAATGCCTACAGGACTCATGATATCTAAAATTAATAAAAAAAGAAACTTAGGAGGCTGAACACCGCTAACACACCTGGATAAAAAAAGTCGGGAAAAGAGCAAAAGGACACGGGGTTCAGAGAGGGAGGGCAAGCAATCCGAGATCTTCAGGGGTGGGAGAGTCGAGCATTAACGCCAGGGACCACAAATTATGAAATAGCGAGGAATAACGGAATCTTAATCAAAAAAAGGACGGGGACTTGGCGAGAAGAAACTGTCCCTCTATGCTCTCTTGGCATGTAAAAAAATCTGAAAAGGGATTGAGAACAAAGAGGGAAAGAGAAGCGTCTATATCTGCAATCAAAAGCGCCCATCAATTCGAAAGCAATAAATTAGAAAAGACGGGAAGAGGGAGGGAAGGTAGTGGAAGGTTTGGGGGGAAAGAGGCGCAAACAGAAAGCTGCTAAAAAAAGGAGGGAACGTTAAGAAATATCGCTGGGGAATCAAGGAGAAGGGACTAAATGGGACTAATTTTTGTGGGTGTTGAACTTGATGAGGTCTCAAAAAGGAGAAGATACTCGGGAGCAACGATGAGTTGGAGAGGGGGGGGGACAAAAAGGGAAATCAGATGTCGGAAGGAGTGCGAGAAGGGTATTGTGCGACTGGGAAAAAAAGAAAAAAGGAATGCTATATCGGGGAAAAAAACGGGCTATCCTGAGGGGGAATAATAAGAAAAAAGGCGAAAGGGGACTGATGCTCACGACGAGGGCAAAAAACAAAAACCCGTGTCCTCAGGGTAAAAGAAAATCGAAAGTTCAAATCATAGAGGAAGGGCGGACCGCGGCTTTAGAAGCGATGGGGTCCGGAACGAAGTTCCTTAAGATAAGAGAAAAAAAAGGGGAAATGAGGGGAAGCGCGCCAGCAGAGAAAAACACCAGCACCAATGCGGGAAGAATTTGGATAAGCGCACTTCAAAAAAAGCTGGTCTGCACAGAAACACAAAATCCTCCTGGAATAAAAACCTCAGGTAGGCCGAGAGTTAAGAAGAGGAAAAAACCAGAGAAAAAATGGGGGGGGGGTTGAACCGAAAAGGACGACAAGTCCAACGAGAGTATCACCATAATTAAACGACGCGGAAGATTCAAAAACGGAAGAGGCCGAAGTCTAAAGAAAAAGGGGGAGAGTAAAGAGAGAGTTCCTGAGTGGCGGTGTTTGGGGTGACACAAGAATAGGGAGAAGGGTTGAAAGTCGGGTGGGGCGCGGGCCCACTTTGGGCCTTCCAGCGGGGACATGGAGGCTTTTGGAGGACGGGGAAAGGGGGGACCCATAGTTGTTGGGGGAAGGAAAAACCATGCGGCGAGGGTGAGATGGGACAAAAAGAAAAAGTGCTAATGATAATAAGGCATGGGGGGGGGCGAGGGAAGGGGGGGGAAGATGGGGGAAAAAAAAAGGCGTTTTGTGAGCGTGGAGGCTCGGGAGGAAGTTTACCAGAGGAAGGAGCGGCGAGTCGGAACAGAAAGACGATGATTTTCGATGTCGGTGGGTCTTCTACGAAAATTAAGGGCTGGAAGCCTATAAAGGGGGGTGAGAGGGAGAAGAAAAGGGGAAGGGACTTCGTCGCCAAGAGGGGAATTAGACTTTGAAAGGAGTCAGGGAAGGAGGGTTCAAAAAGAAAAAGAGGGAAAGCTGGAAAAGCGTACCTTAGATAGCAGGAAAACAGTCCGGAGAAAAGTAAAGCCCCTAAGGTCCAAGGGGGGGAACGGGGGAAAAAACGAGGCACTCTGTTGGTCGGGGCACATCAGATTACGGGACTGAAAGCAAGAAAGAAGGGTTAGAAAAGAAAATCATCAGGAGAAAAAAGGAAAAATTATCAGACATCTGGGTAAGAGTGCAGTTGGAACCAGCATCATCGAAGGGAGGAGGGACGAGAACGGGGCGAAAGGGCGTTGTGAGAGAAAAAGGGGGTACAAACAAAGCTCAACGAAGGAAAAAAAAAAAAAGATAGAGTAAGAAAAAATTGAAGAGGAGAAAATCGACGTTTGGGCAAGGGGGGATTCGCAATAGTGCATGAGACTCTGCTCAAGCGGGGGCGAAAAAAAAAAGAGAAATCGGCAACGACGATGGGGGTATGCACAAGAATTAAGAGAGAAGTTATCGAAATAAAAAAGGAAAAAGGGGGGGGGGGGAAAGCCAAGGGAAGGTAGTCACGACTTCTTGGTCGGAAGGGAAAGAAATGGCCGCGAAATCAATAGTTGGGAAAATCCTAGAAAGGACAGACCAAAAAGGAAACCTGGATGAAAGGAAAGGCAAGACCGAAAGTCCGTGGAGGTCCAAAGCTGGTGGTGACGAAAAGAGGACGAGGTGGATCAAGTGGATCGGTGAGGGGGGGATTCCAATTCCGGGCACCCTAGAAAAGGACGCTCTCCTTGAAGGGACAATTAAGGAAATATTAATGAGCCACTCAAGGAGGAACTATTTTGACTCTACGTAAGGGAGGAAGAGACCACAATGAAGAGGGGCCTTCTCTAGAGGGTAGCATCATGAAGAGGGAACTCGCAGGGGGAAGAGTGGGAGGGAAATTCAAGGAAAAAAAGAGGGAGATCCGGAGTCACGACACCAAAGGGAGGTCTGAAAGTAAACAGGTTCAAGTAAAATTCTAAAAGAAATTGAGTGGGGGGGAACAAGGAAAACAAAAAGGGTATAAAGCAGGACATGCATTCAGGTTGTGGGGTTTTTAACCGAGTTTGGGAAAGGGAAATCCTCGGCAGCGGGGGAAGAAGAGTAGAGCTTTTTTGAGGGGGGCGGGCACCAATGTCATTTCGGTAGGATCGTGTAAATGGGGGAATTCCTAGGGGCAGAAGGTCAGAAGGGGGAAACATCAAGCAACCTACGAGGAAAGATGCGGCTTAGGGAAAGGACTATGTGGGGGAAAGGAACGGGGAGAGGCGCGTGCGAGCCATTTTAAAAGAAGACAGGGTACGAAAGGAGGGGGGAGCGGGGAGTAAAAGGGGGGGGAATGGAGGGGGTTCGAGGTGGGGGCGTGGGAAAAGAAGTCGAAGAATACAGAAGAGGGGATAAGTTGAGGGCGGAGTGGGCGGGGGGGCAAAGAACGGGGGGGATCTCGGGAAAATTTGAGCGAGCGCATTCAAAAAAAAAGGCCAAGCCAAGACGGGCCTTGCCATTATTCGGGATGGAAGGTTGCAGGTTGGCAAGGAAGGATAGGTAAAGGGGGGGAACACAAATTGACGCCCCCCTGGTTGGCAGGGCGGAATTAGAGAGAGATTTTCAAAAAAAGGTGGATGAACTGGGGAAGGAACGATGAGAAATGAAAAAACACACA
>Ga0179593_1727467_pt1 | contig 12326 bp, 12 predicted proteins | sample CZODoug2_1_08_16_FD_185931 | JGI IMG/M metagenome (GOLD analysis project Ga0179593, IMG submission 185931) | Vadose zone soil fungal communities from Angelo Coast Range Reserve, California, USA - CZODoug2_1_08_16fungal (PacBio error correction) | ecosystem: Environmental > Terrestrial > Soil >...
GAGCGGAGGGAAGGCTCTGAGACAACAGAGCCGGGGGCGACCGTGACGAAAGGCTGAGAGAAGAACTTAACTCTTCTGCCGAAAACATTCCATCTGGGGGAAGAAAAAGCGGTCGAAGGAGAGAAAAAAAAGAAGAGAGAAGCGCATTGAACATAGCCACCAAGTTGAAGGGGAGGGACCGGAAAGAGGGTAAGGGGATGTCGAGGTGAGTTCCTTCACGGTTCGTAAAGAGCAATCTCTTCCTGAAAATCTTTGGGGGAAAAAAGGGGGGGAGGAAGCTTAGGGAGAGGGGGAGGGGAAAAATTCCAGACCTCTTGTGCCGCCAAGTAAGGGAAGACTCGGGCCTAGCTGGCGGGCGGGAATCCGGTGATGAGGAAAAATCAGGTGAAAGAGGGCCCTATTTCTATTGACACCAAAAGCGGGAAAAAAAAAAAGGGGGCGGAAACGACGGTCTGTCGCCGATGCGTGCGGGTGAAACTGAAGAAAAACGAAACGCTGCCATGCGTCAAAAAGAGATGTTTTCCCGGTTATTAAGAAATGCGAGGGGAGGGGAAAAATCAAGCGTAGCTTTCCTTGCGCTGACGGGGTACTAGCCGTAGTAAGGGAGCTAACCATAGCTGCACCGAGTGAGCAGCCTTGTATCCTGCGGGAACGAAGACCAACCGGGGGAGAAAAAAGGGAAGTGTCTCAAGAGGACGAAGCAATCTTCTTGAAAGAACCCCGAACCGCTGGAAAGTGATAGGGGAAAGATCTAGAGATCGCACACTAGACCAGGATGCAAAGCGCCACGTCCGTGTTGGGGGGGACTGGAAAAAACTGTGGGACGAGAAAAAAAGATCTTGCGTGTGAGTTGCTGTGGCTTCTGAATGACCGTCAAAATGAAAAATTCCAACGGTACGGACTCAGACGGCAATCCGCTTTGTTCTCCGGAGCACAGGGCAAAAGAAAGGGGGGGCAAAGGCATGGTCACCTCGCGGATCTGGAGCGGAGAGCCAGGAGGAAAATGGCGTGTACTTTCAGGGCTGTGAAAGTCTCTGACCTTTCGGGCGGAAAAAACGATAAAAAAATTCAGCCGATCTGGGGCCCTGGGAGGCGGACGGGGGACGAGGCTTGTGTGCTCATGAATTAGGCACTTTCCAATCGAGCGTATCAAAGCCAAAGAACTACACCAGCGCTGCCCCTCAATTGCCGGATCAAAAGACACGCAGGGGAATGAAGAAGTGACCTTACATTCCCGAGGTGGGACCTGAGGCTAGGGGAGCAAAAGAGGGCGGTCGTGCACCTGTTCCGGCATGCGCGATGGGGGCGGTAGGAGGGCGTGCAGAGTAAAGCGGGGGACTTGCCTGTAGAAAAAAGGTCGGAAGGGGAAATGGTCGCGGGTCCGGTTCGGGAGGTACGAGCAGGGCGCATGTGGGTATCTGAGACCGGAAGTGAACTAGGAGGAAGGGAATGATCACCCGGCTCTTGGTGGTGGCAATGCCGCAAAGTCAAGGCGGACATCGTTCTGGTGTGTGGATCAGGGGGGACTGGGCTCAGGCCGTCCAGGAAAGTAATGTAAAGACCTACTTAGATTAGGAAGACTGCCTAATCTACTTTTGGAGAAATCTAAATTGAGGGTCCCGAAAAGGATTACTACATATCAAAAGGACTTAGGAAAGAAGGGAACCGACAGACCCAGCGCCTAAGAGTTACAAGGGACGTAAAGTAGGTTCGTTTGGAAGGGACGTGTTCAACGAAGTGTTAGTTCATGGGCGGGTCCGAGTTCGCTCCCCGGCGATCGGCATGTTAGAAAGACGAGTACGACCGAGATTGAAAACACACGTCTTCTGTCTTGGCGGAGGGATGGGGGGGGGAGATTGGGGAGCGAATGACGCGGTTCGGTGCTGTCTACCCTGACCCTCTTTCTGAATAGAAAACGAGGAGCAGTCGGGGCTGTACAGGGCGGTGGCTTCATAAATCAATAAAGGCTAAAAGAAGGAAGGACTGCTTTGGACCGGGGGGTCAAAAATCTGCCAAAGCGCTGGGCAACAAGGTTGGGGACAACTGTGATGATAAGAAAAGGGGGTGGAGCACACTACATGTATGACCACACCGCGCACATCACGCACACAAAATAAGGCAACTGTTGGCGCCATCGACCGCGACATACGTAAGGAAAAGGGTGATAGAGAAGTGGGGTGGGGAGGGGGGGCTATATTTTTGGAAGAGCGGGAAGGGAGAAAGTCTGAGGGGAAAACCCGACTAGGAGCGGGCACGATGGGGAGGGGGCAACTTGAGAGAAGGTGAATCACGCTGGCTGAATTTCTCAAGTGCAAGGGGGGGGATGCAACGCCGGATTGGGGAGGGGCTACTTTGGAAAGAGAAAAAATCTGTGAGGAAAAATTGGGGACACCAATGGCTCATGAAGGGTCTTGGGTAGCCAGGCGTAATTGAGAAGGGATGTGAGGAGAAACATCTGGCTCGGATGGTAACATTAGGAGAGGAGAGGTGGAACGACTCAAGCCGGAGTAGACGGTGACTAGAAAAACCCCCCCCCCCCCCCCCAAACAAAAAAGGAAAAAAAAACCAGAGAAAAGATTCTAAGGAACCGCGGGATGGCAGATCACAAGGGAGTTCAGCAAGGGGTTGAAAGACTCCAGAAAAAGGGGGATTCAAAAGAGATATATCAGCCAAGGGGGAAAAAAACTGGGGGGGGGAAGAAAATGAGGAGCTCCTTCGAATCTCTAGAGGGGGGTGAGGGTGCAAAAAAGGGGCTCCCACCAAACACGATCATTATTTAAGGTGGGGTGATGGAGATCCGCGCCGGGAATAAGACCATGAAGATAGGGGAACAAAAAACACAAGTCAGGACGCCGTATCAACAATGAAAACCACATCATGGTAGAAAAAAGAGCTGGTCGTACTAGAGATCGCGTGAAATAGACAAGCGACGCCTCACGGGGAAAACTACAGAAAAAAAAAAAAAGGGGGGTAAAATCCAATCGTACATTGCTCAGTCGGTAGGGGGAGGGAGGAATGAAGCGCGTACAGCAAACTAGAGGGCCAAAAGTCGCGATCACAAGGTGACGGGGGATCTAAAAAAAAAGACGTGGGATGGAGAAAAAACTTGGGTTGTCGGGGGGTCTGTGTGCGTGATGTCGGCGACATGGGTGAGAAATTCAACGATGTAACATCACATCTCCCACGGGGGCAGGATGCCCACGTCCAAGTGGGGAAAAAAATGAAAAGACCGCCGTAGTAATAGGTATCGAACGATACGGAGGGAAAAGCCGGTACAGCCACCTACGAAGGTTAGAGCTTCCCCGAATCTTATAAACCGAAGAAAAGCATCCCCCCATATCGCAGGGTCGCGCCTGAAGCATCAGGGATCCTTTCTCATCCTTTCTTAAGCATAAGAAGCCAAATGGGACGATCGCAGACGGGGCCACGGAAAGGATAGAGAAAAGAACGAACCCTCGAACATCATGTGCACTCGCCTTCGTAAGAGAAAAAGTGGGCAGGCCGTAGTCGTGGGAGGCTACTGAGGAATCATTCGCGGTCGGGAATACAAGGGGAAAAAAAAGGGAGCTCTTCGAAAAAACGATCGGCATGGCGCTCCACGGTAACGCGGAGGGGGCCACCGTCGTCCTGTCGGCGCAAGGATTGACACTAGGAACCAGAAACCGCAAGAACTATGGGAAAACGCTCCAGAAAAAAGAGGAACGGGGAAAACACCCACCATCTACCATGAAGTCCTTCGCCGTACGATGAAACTTGCAAGTCGGCCGGCTAAGGAGCACTACTTAGCGGGGGGAAAACCCCGTGAAAGGCGCGAGGAAAAGGCGAAAGGCAAAACCACAACAGCACTCGGACTTTGCACGACAAGTACCTCCCAGCGAAAGCCAGCTGGACAGAGGGAAGAAATTTCTGGCGAAACTTGAAAACCGCCACCGGTAAGGGCACTGGGTGCCGTCGGGCGTGATGCTTCGACTGAGTTCAAGGGCATCGCGTCATTGGGCAGGCCGGGGTCAGATCTCCGATGCACGTAAAAAAAGCGAGAATTTGCGCGCACCAAGCTTACGTACGGTGAAAGCAAGCGCAAAAAGAAGAAAGAGGGGGGACGAAAAACGACATCTTATTCAAGCGGGGGGCGGTCACTGTACGCCCCCCGCCCTGCGCGACGAGGAGGGACAAGAAAGGGAAGTTCTACGCAGACTCTCCATCCTCAGACGGGGGACCGCTGGGGGAAAAACGAAGTAGAGACAGAGAGGAGGCATGCATAGTGTCACTTCGGACCTCCAGAGGAAAAAAAGAGGGGACGGGGCAATCTGACGCTCACCGCCCCGCACGCCCGCAAGGGTACAGAGGGGGGAAAGTTCGTCCCCCCCAACGGGCGAAAGTGGAAGGTGGAGGGACTAAGGACAGATAAGGAGGAAGGGACAAGGGGATCTCAAAAAGGAGGCATGTGGAGGGGAAAGAAAAAAACTGTCGACGATGTCGAGACACCGTGAGTAGAGAAAATTGCGAAAACTCCGCGTACAGGGAGAAAAAATAGAGGTTGCATAGAGGTAGAGAAGGAGTATGAATCCAAGGAAACACCAAGCAGCCCTCCAAGCCGCCCTTACGGAACAGAAGTCTTCAAAAGGGGAAGGTCCCCAAAGCGTACGATGTCCCGAATGGGCACAGTTGGACTTGATAAGACTCCGATGGGACGTCTAAGTGAAAAAGAGGGAAGGAGAAACTCGGGGAGAGAGGGCCCTCAGCTAAAGAATGCCCATCATGGTGGAACGTCGACTCGTGACGCGACATATCCGGTGGGGGGAATCAGGAAAGGGTCCGCGCCAATATCTTGGCCCCGAACCACTAACACAAGGCCCAGCGGTCTTTCTATGAGCGCAACGCTGTAGCGGAAGAAAAGAACACACGAAGGGAAAAAAAACACGGAGGAAACGGCGCCCGTGACGGGACCTTCAACTCACCCCGTCCCCGGACGCGTCAAAGGAAAATTGGGCACTGACAGAGGTTACCGGACGACAATGAATAGAAAAAGGAGCCTATCCCTGATCAGCTTCATGTAAAACTTCAAAACAAAAAAAATCGACCAGGACCGGCAGCCTGCATCTGCTCAGCACGTACGACTCGACGAAGAACGCCGAATCTCTGGGGGAGGGGAGGAGAGGGATAGAGGAGGGAGAGCGTAGAAAGGTGAGCGAGGGAGAAGTCCGCGCACAGTGAGAAAGTGAAAGGTTTGTGATTCTATTAGGCAAGGAATCTCGGAAAGAAAAGGAGGGGAGAAGGGGGGGGGAAAGGAGTATGCGCTGAAGGTGACGCGCAGGAGGGACAACGGGTCGCGACGCGAACGCGATCCAGAGGTGGAAAATCGGAACCCTTCACGGGCTCGTTAGCCAGAGACTCGGAAAGAAACTATGGAAGAGGAAGCAGGCTGGGCTACTCTCTTCTCCTCTAATCACCGACAATGGGAGAACGGTAGGGGGGGGTGAGAGAGGTGGAGATATCTGGCTCTTTACCCCGACAACAATGCATGTGATCGCAAGGAAGGGGTAAGACCATGAAGGGCAAGTTTCATTAGCTGCGTCGCACAATCCCGAGAAGAACTCAAGAGTCAAAAGGGGGAGAGGGAGTGTCCTCGATTACCAGAAAGGGAACTGGCCCCATTCTGACAGAAAAGGGAAAGGTGGGAAAAGTTGAGGGAAGTTAAGACCGAGGATGCCTAATCTGTAATCAAGGTAAAAAAAACGGCGGTCTGAAGCGGAAAGGACTGGATTGGCGGGAAGCGGAAGGAAACACACGCGGAATCTCAACCAAGCGCGCAACCCGCATGGAACACTGTTAACACAAGGAGGGGGTTAGCAGGTGAAAGAGACACCGGGGGGGGGAAAAAAAATCGCGGTCTCGCATGTCCTTCGGAAAATCGAACCCTTCTCAGCAAAGTCGTCCGGGGGGAAATTTGCTAAGGGCAGATAGGGGGAAGGAGGGGAGCAGAAGAAAACGACCACAATGCGTGGGGGGGAAGGAAATGACGAAAAAGGGAGGGAGCGGAGACTCAACGTCTGATTGGCTGGGGGAGACGATTCGCCGGAGAAAAGGGAAGAAGGATCCGAAGTAAACGCGCTCACCGACTTGCAAAAATCAAAAGGTGGGGAGATTTCAAAGCGAGGCTCTACTGACATAGTGAACAAACCAAGGAAACATCGGTAGCGAGTCGTCTGGGGGAGAAAACAAAGGGGGGGGGGGGGGGACGTTTTCAACTGCTACTTTCCGAAAAAAAACAGGGCAGGGGGGTCAGTCGCTAAACCGAAAGGTAGAAAGGGAAAAACGATTTCCCTGTATCGGCAAGGAGGAGGGGGCTCGCCAAGTGCCCCAGGAGGCACTTCAAGTATCGGAAAAAAATCCAAAGGAAAGGAATAACAGACAGCTTACCCTTCTAACGTCATTAAGCAAAACTACAGAAATCACCCCTTCCCTAAGACAGATGTTCTTGAAAAGGGATCAAGTAGTGGGGAAGTGGGTCGCGCCCCTGTTCCGGGAAGGGCTGTAAAGAAGAAGGGCGGTTCGTTTCTTTCGATTACCAACTGTGATAGGATGCAGGCTAGCGCCTTCGCCGGAACACCGGGCTCTTCCTATGTCCTAAGAAGCACGGGAAAATTCAGAGACCTGATATGGCACTCTCGGTCCATCTACGGGGAAGAGAAAGGTCAAAAATTCCTTCTAGGGGGTGTGTGGGAAGAGAGCTATCGTATTGCACGTCCTGTTTCGAGTGATTTGGTGACAGAGCTGCTGGGGACGGCCGGGGGGCAAGGGTAATGGAAATACAACGCCCGGGGGCTCGCTTAGTGCGGAGCGAAATAGTCTTCGGGAAGAGAAAGGGTGCGTCGAACGCATGAAAGGGAAATGCATTCTGGGGACAAAAGGAGGGAAAAAAGCCGAGTTCCCCGTTATAGTTGAGGGGTACGGGGGGACACGCCGATGTGACAACCTTTTTTAGAAGGCTGAGGGGCTTGCCGATTTTGAGAAAAACGAAAGAAGGAAAAGAACGAGCGCTACACACTGAGCAAAAGGAAAAGATGCTCTTGGCGAACGCAACAGGGGTCTAGATGATCGGGGGAGGGAGCTACACATGAACTATCTGTGACCTATCTGCACCAATGAAAATCAGGGTGGACGATGGGGACTGTAGCGTTAAAATCTATCTTTCACATACTAAAGAGAGGAAAGACGTCAAGGGGAGTGGTCGGCCAAGCTCGGAATGTAACTCTTTGGGAAAACAACGGGGAAAAAAAAACGGGGGGTCAATACGCAAGGGACTCACTACTGATGTCGCCGACCGGAGGAAAAACAGAAAGAACACTATCAGCTGTGGGCACGCCAGAGGGAACAAGCGACAGGAAGTAAAAGGGGCACCTGGCTGTGGGGTCGTCGGCCGCGGTGTGGGAGAGTACTAGTCCGAGCCTTGCCGCAAAAACAAAAAAAAAGGAGGAGCTGGAGCACGAATGGGGGGTTACTTCTTCAACTAAGAAGGGGGGTCGGAAGAAAGGAGTAGACTGCTACTGGAGTACGCTATCGACACCAGTAGAATGGTGTATAAGGAGGGGGGGGCGGTCTTCATGATGGGAAGGTGGAAAAAGTTCCTAGAGCGGGTTTCCTACTTGAAACTACTAGACTGGGCTGAAGCTCCTCGGGAGGGAGGAGGACTGGGGACCAAAAGGGTGCATTCTGATCTGCTAACGGAGCCGGAAGTTTTTTTTCACAGCCAAAAAATGATGGAGGAGGCGGAGATCCCTCGAATGCACACCACCAAATTTCTGGCGCTGGATGATTCTCGCAAAAAAACAACCGGAGAAGAAATCATCAACCCATGAGACAACAGAAAAAGGTGGGATTCCGCCCATCGAGGGGATAGAATTCGATCCGATCAATGTGGGGGACTGTGAAAAAGGGGGGGGGAGGGCCGAAAAGAACGATCAGAAGGTACGTTTGTAAAGGAGGGGACCGAAGAGAACCGGGAATGCGGCCCAAAGTTCCGATACCAAGAGGGATTAACAAACCGAATATCAGGAACGCTGGATCAAAGACCAAGAAGCCATATGGTGACGACAAGCAAACGGTTCCTGACTAAAGTCAGAACAAAAGAGCCGAACGGCAGCCGATGAAGCCGAAATCAGGAAGTCAGAAGGAAAAAAATCAGGAGTGAAAAAGGTGGAGCCGCGACTCGGGGTCTCGAGTCAAATGAAGGAGAGAAAAGAGTACGGAAAAAATCGGGGCGAGCCACACCACGTTTCGAGAGAGTGCATGGAGAAGGAAACATATACGATTTTTTCGGGCCAGCGGGAAAGTGTTTCGGGAGTGGGGTCGGAAACGAGAGGGAAAAGGGGGAGAACTCTTTCGCGATTATCACAGAAAAAAGGTTAAGGGGATCCCAGTCCAGGGGGCCGGAAGCAGGGGAAACCGGCGGGAAAAACTTATTCATGAGAGGGGGGCGGTGAAAACAAGGGACCAAAAGGACAGCCACATCGACGCGAAGAGCGGGGTGAGATAGGATAAAGTTCAACCACGAACCCAGCATCAGCCCAAAGGGCAAGGAGAGCAGTAGCACCACTATCATCAAAATTGAAAAGGTCTAGAAAAAGCGCGGGGGGGGGGCGTATCGGTGCTCGTCTCAGCCTAATGCCAGGGGGACAACACGAACATGTCAAGCGATCCTGAATGGAGAAGGGTATCCACACGTAAATCTCACAAAAGAGGGAAGGGTCGATGGCGTCTTCAGCATCAGCAGGGCGTCGTTCACGGTAGAAGAGGTTCAGATCTTACTAAAAGTCGGGGCGGGCTCGTCCGAACTTAAAGAAAAAACTGAAAGGTCGTCCCTGCTTCGCAAAGAACAGTCGCCCAAGGGAAAAGGAACAAGCACAATACTTTAATCGCGGAGCCAGGAGGTCTGCATCTCCCACATAAGGAGTGGTCTTAGGGTAGGAAGATGCAAGAGCGTTCCTCCATAAACCGGGGGAGGGACGTACTCTCACGAGAGTTAAAATCGGAAGAAAGAAAAATAGACCCTCAGCCGCCTCAATCACGAGGACTAGCGCGTTAAACCAAAAACTCAGCTGCACGAAATAGATAACAGATGGACTTCTGAACTTGTGCGCAATCCCCAGAAGAGGGAGGAAAGGGGGGGGGTGGTCGGGCGTGATGGCGGCATTACTGCGTTTCCGAGGGGAAATTGGACCTTTGATTGAAGCGATGGCACGTTCCGTAAAATGAAGCGCAACTTGGCTCAAACAAAGGAGGGGGGACGCGCTAAACCTTGCCAGATCGAGAGACGGAAGGGAAAAAGCAAGAGAACCCGCCGCGACTAGGAAGTACATTTAAAACAAAATGAGGTTAAAAAGACAATCCGAGAGTGTTTACACTTTGAACTCAAAGGTGGAATAAAGCGCTGCGGCCAGGCGCGCGGATTGCACGGCTAGAAGGAAGGGGAGGTTTGACTGGTCTCATATCGGAAGAAAAAAAAATCAAGAAAGCCCGATCCAATCTATCCTCTAAGTGGGGGGGTTGCCCACCAAAAGACGTTGTACCGTTTTGCTTGAGTTTGCGAAACCTGAAGGAAGGTCTGCCCCCGGTATGAGGTCATGTTTTTCTTACGCCTGGTAGTGTAGAAAGAAAGGTACGTATCATGGGGGTCGGCGCGAAAGGCGAAAACAAGCTAGGAAAAACCTCGAAAAAGGTTGCTCTGGGGGGGGGGGGTGCGTAAGGGAGGAACAACGTGTCGCTTCCCAACTTCCCTCAGCCGCGATCATCGAAACTTCGGAGGGATGAAGGTGAAAGTAAACCTTCCTCACCCTGCTATGGGTGAAAAATTTATTCCCTGTGAAGGTTCGCTGCAAAAAAAAAAAATTGAAAAAAGAAAGGGCCTTCAATCGGCTCTGATCTCTTGGCACCTCAGCTCCGAAACAAGCATCAGGTGTCGGGAAGTCAGGAGGAAGCACAAAATGAGTGTTTTCTCTTCCATCGCGGTGACCAGACCAGCCGCGAAGGCGCACGTATTGCGCGCCGGTCGGCGAGGAAGGAAAAAAAGTAAAGAAGAAGGGAAAAAGAGAACACACGCGGTCTTGTCCGCGGTGCCGCACGGGATTGCGCGGATGCCAGGTAAAAAGGAACAGAGGACCTAGGGCCCTGCTAGGGTTCATCGCGCCCCTGCACCTTGGTTGGAAAATTAGTCTGGGAAAAAAAAGGGAAAAGGAACAGAGGAAGAAGAAGAAAGAAATACAAAATCAGCTTCAAAATGTTTCTTCGCAGGCTCCGGAATATAGAGAGAACTGTTCCAAAAAAGGCTCATGAAGAGGATCGAGCACGAGCAAAATCGACCCCTAGAACTCAAAAACACCAACACCGTATTAGGTGAGGAAAAGAGAGATTCGCGCGGCTGAGGGGGGGGGAGGCTCTAGAGGAACCGGGGGCCGGAAAACCGTGACGACAAGTGGCGGAATGAGGAGAGAACCAACGACATAGATAAGGGGGAGTCGGGGAAGGAGGAGATTTTCCTCGCTTAAGTGAGCGGATTAAATAAGTTTCATTTGCATCGATCTTGCTCCTCCGAGGAAGGTTAAAAAAAGGGGGGAACTGCGACCGCGTTCGCTCCGTCCGGTGCCGAAAATATAGTAAAGAGGAAAAAAGAAGTTCTAGCCGCCCGTATGTTCAGTACGGAAAAGCGGTTCGAGAGGGCCAATATACTGAGGTGAAATCCGGACGAGAACGAAGCAGGCGAGATCGCGGCCTCGACGACAGGTAAAGGTTAAGGAGCTTGAAGGGAAAAGCAAGACGACGAGGGAGTGCTGAACGGATGTTCTTTCTTTCAAGGGGACGTCAAGAAAGGAAAAAGACTGGAAAAGGAACCCTAAGGGGAGGGAAGATGGTTTGACACGTTGGAGTGGGAACCATAACCAAAGCGAAGTCGTCCAGGGAGAAAAGGAGAAGGGGAAGTGTAGTGGCCGCGGACTGACAGTGGACTAACGTGAAGAAGATAAAGAGCTGACAAACCGCAAAAAACTGGTACCACAAAAGAGCGTTAGAAGGTAGCGTCCGACCACCGGGGTTTCGACAAGGCGGGAAAGGTGAACCCGCACACTGCTCATCCTCGAGGCGAGGGGGGAGGATCAACCGATCGCCCCTATGCCAGCACGGCGCAAAGAGGGGTAGAAAAAAAAAAAAACTAGGGTCTGATTCTGCGGGGCGAACGGTCCCGTGGAGGGAGTGAGCGGTCAGATGCGCTGCTCCGGTACTAAAGACAGAAAAGAAAGTGATTGCAGCGCTCCGACGGACATATTGTAATCCGTCTAGGGGGAAAGGAAGGAGGGAAAGGAGGTGGACCAATGTCTCTTAAAACTTTAGATTAAGGTCGGAGGTTTCCTTGGCCTTTACAACGAATACTGCCGCAAGAAGGAAGGAAAGGGGGGAGAGAACCGTATTTCACTTCGGGCGTCGTCGGAACGGGAGGCGCGTCGTACGTAGCCGGGTGCAGAGAAGGAGAACCCAGATTTCCTGCGCAAAGGAAAGAGCCCGAATCAGAATAAAGAACAAAAAAAGCTGCTTGGCACGGAAGGACGCGTACTAAGGTGCGCATCAGCCCGACGGAGAACTTCACCCAAGAGGGCCCGAGTGAGGAAACTGCTGACGACAGTGTTTCTCGCAGGGAACCGTTCCTCAAGGAGGAGAGGGAAGTAAGGAGTAAGGAAGGGCGGAACAGCGGATGCCGGCTCGGGACGCCGCAAAAAGGGCATTTTCTCGAGGCACAGAAGGAAGGAGGAAAGGCCAAAGTGCCGTTATCGATCCTCGCTCGGCCGGAAGAGGAAATTGCACTCCTTCATGGTGAAAGCGCTCGAGCATTGAGAAGGGAGAGTAAGGGGGGGGGAGTCAGCGCGTGTAAGAGGCGAAGACAGAGACGGGGGAGCCCAGGCGAGGGGCGTAATGTGTCTTAGCGGGAAAGGCAGTACGAATCTACCTTTCTTCGTGGCCAAACAGGATTACCAAAAAAAAGGAGAAGGGAAAAGAGACCATACGGCGAGTTCCCCGTGATGCGCTTGCGTAAGTAAGAATGTCACCTGATGTTGCGGAAGTCCATTCCTGGCTGTTCTCAGGTGTAAAAAAGGGGAGAAGATTGAGGAAAAGAAGACTAAGCTGACAATGGAGTTCACCCGCTTCTTAGAGCGAAAAGGCGGAGGGGGGAGGAGAGGAGAGGGGGGCGGTTCGACTTATCCCCTAATTGAAAAGATCAGAAATACTCTCCTGAAGGGGGGGGGGTACGAGGGAGGGAGTGATTCACTCTCTACATCTTT